>ERZ773276.676-NODE-676-length-33744-cov-9.148535_pt1 | contig 33744 bp, 29 predicted proteins | sample MGYA00511386_ERZ773276 | MGnify/ENA primary metagenome ERZ773276 (study PRJEB29015, sample SAMEA2737778) | human gut metagenome | biome: human gut; feature: human-associated habitat; material: faeces | place: China | collected 2012 ...
GCGCAGCGCGTGCAGTTATTCAAGCTGCAAACCCGCAATGTCGGGGGTCGAGGGGCCCTCCCCTCGTCCTTTCTCTTGGGGGTGTAAGGGGGATATTCTCTTTCTGAGAAAGAGAATATCCCCCTTTGCCGCGTCCCCACACGGTGTGGGGCCAGAAGCAGCGCTGCCGCGCTGCACCCCCCCTGCGCCCTACGGGCGCAAAAAGAAACAGCCCTCGCGGGCTGCTTTCCTCCCGCGCCCGAGGCGCGAAAGTTGTCCAAATTGTCGATATGGGATACTTATCCCCATTTCCCCTCTTTTTTCTTTGGATAATATGCAGTATTGACTTCTGGCGTTTTAGAGGCTAAAATAAGCCCAACAAACATGAGGGATACATGAAAGGATTTAATGCTATGTTCCGTTTTGCTTATGCAAATCAGAATAACGCCGCCGCTTCTGCCATGTGCGCAGAGGCCGCTTCCTCCTGCACCTCTCAGTCCTCCCGCTTCAACTGCATCGCTCTGGGCGCCATTATTATGGCGTCCATTATTATTTCCCGCCTGATTAGCATTATCGGCATTTCCCTGCTGGTACTGGTACTTCTGGTCGTCTTGATGGGCGTTCCCGGGATGAAACGCGATTGCTGAGCGAGTAAAAAACGCGATACAGCAAAGCGGTTCCGCCGGGAATGGCGGACCCGCTTTTTTGTATAATAAATCTGTTCATTATTTAATCAAAGGAGATTTGAAACGATGAAAAAGAAGTTCATGTGCATGCTCATGGCTGCGGCCATGACGCTCTCGATGGCCGCCTGCGGCTCCAAGGGCGACGATGCGAACACCGACGACAATGCTGGCGGCGCATCCGACGGCGTCCAGACCTTTACGGTCGGCACCTCCGGCCCGCTGACCGGCGACAACGCGATCTACGGTATGGCCGTCAAGCAGGGCGTGGAGCTCGCCGTCAATGAAATCAACGCGAGCGACAGCACCATCAAGTTTGAGTTCCTCTCTCAGGACGATGAGGCCGACGGCGAAAAGGCCGTCAACGCCTACAACACCATGATGGACAACGGCATGCAGGTCCTCGTCGGCCCCACCACCACCGGCGCTTCCATCGCGGTTGCCGATGTCTGCTACAATGACCGCACCTTTATGCTGACCCCGTCCGCTTCCTCCACCGACGTCACCGCAGGCAAGGACAATGTCTTCCAGGTCTGCTTCACCGACCCCAACCAGGGCGTTGGCGCTGCCGACTACATGGCTGAAAACTTCGCTGGTGCCAAAGTCGCCATCATCTACCGTAACGACGACGCTTACTCCCAGGGCATCCGCGACACCTTCGTGAAGGAAGCCACCGATAAGGGCGCTTTCGAGGTCGTCTATCAGGGCACTTTCACCAACGATACCGCTTCCGACTTCTCCGTCCAGCTGGCCGGTGCGCAGAATGCCGGTGCTGACCTCGTCTTCCTCCCCATCTACTATCAGCCTGCTTCCATCATCTTCTCCCAGGCTAAGGCCATGGGCTATGCTCCCACTTTCTTCGGCGTGGACGGCATGGATGGCATCCTGACCATGCCCGGCTTCGACGCTTCCCTTGCTGAGGGTCTGATGCTCATGACCCCGTTCTCCGCCACCGATGAAGCCAACCAGGCGTTCGTTGACGCTTACACTGCCGCTTATGGCACCGAGCCCAACCAGTTCGCCGCTGACGCTTACGACGGCGTGTACATCGTCAAGGCCGCTCTCGAGGCCGCCGGCTGCACCGCCGATATGAGCAACGAAGAGATCTGCGACGCGCTCGTCAGCGCCATGACCTCCCTCAAGTTCACCGGTCTCACCGGTACTGACATGACCTGGAATGCCGAGGGTCAGGTCTCCAAGGCTCCGACCGCTTACGTCGTCAAGGACGGCCAGTACGTCAAGGGCTAAATTCCGAAAGCGCAAAAAGCTGCGACCTTTCTCAAAGGCGGGCTGCCGGGAGCGAAAGCTCCCGGCGGCCTATGCCCTGTTTCTATGGCGGAAACGAAGGCAGGTGTTTTCCCGCCTCTGCCCTTGTTTCTGCCACAGACGAACCATAATTCCGAAAGAGAAAAGAGAGGTGCCATCCTAATGGAATTTTTATCCTATCTCATCAGCGGCATCAGCCTCGGCAGTGTGTACGCCATCATCGCCCTCGGCTATACGATGGTTTACGGCATTGCCAAGATGCTGAACTTTGCCCACGGCGACATCATCATGATCGGCGGCTACGTATCGTTCTGCGCGATGTTCTATCTGGGACTGCCCAACATCGTGGCGGTGCTGCTGGCCGTCATCGTCTGCACGGTGCTTGGCGTCGTCATCGAGCGGCTCGCCTATAAGCCCCTGCGCTCGGCGCCCAGCCTCGCGGTCCTGATCACCGCCATCGGCGTGAGCTATTTCCTCCAGAACTCCGCGCTTCTCATCTGGAAGGCAGCCGCGCGTGTCTATCCCCCGGTGGTTGAGGGTTCGATGCAGCTGTTCGGCGGCAAGCTGACCGTCTCCTATGTGTCGCTTCTCACGATTGCGGCCTGCGTCGTCATCATGATCGGCCTCACCACGTTCGTCAACAAGAGCAAGATGGGCAAGGCCATGCGTGCCTGCTCGGAGGATAAGGCGGCGGCCCAGCTCATGGGCATCAACGTCAACGCCACCATTTCCGCAACGTTCGCCATCGGCTCGGCGCTCGCCGCCATCGCCGGCGTGCTGCTCTGCTCGTTCAATACGTCGCTCATGCCGACGACCGGCTCCATGCCCGGCATCAAGGCCTTCACCGCGGCGGTGTTCGGCGGCATCGGCTCCATCCCCGGCGCGTTCCTCGGCGGCCTGCTCCTCGGCATCATCGAGGCCATGGCCAAGGCGTACATCTCGACGAACCTTGCCAACTCCATCGTGTTCGCCGTGCTGATCGTCGTGCTGCTCGTCAAACCCGCGGGCCTTCTCGGCAAGTCCGCGACGGAGAAAGTGTGAGGTGGCCGGAATGACACAGAAAATGAACAAATTCAACTCGCTCAAGAAGACCACAAAGGTCGACTTTGCGACCTATCTCGGCGTGATCGTCGTCTTTATCATCACGACGATCCTGCAGAACAACGGTTCGCTCAAGCGCTCCGCCATCGGTCTGCTCGTCCCCATCTGCTGCTACATGTCCATGGCCGTGTCGCTGAACCTGACGGTCGGTATCCTCGGTGAGCTGAGCCTCGGCCACGCGGGCTTTATGAGTGTCGGCGCATTTTCCGGCATCGTCGTCTCGCAGAGCCTGATGGGCGCGATCCCGAACGCTCCCGTGCGTCTCGCCATCTCGATGGTCGTCGGCGCGATCTTCGCCGCCATCGTCGGCCTTCTCATCGGCACGCCGGTGCTCCGCTTGCAGGGCGACTACCTCGCCATCGTCACGCTGGCCTTCGGCGAGATCATCAAAGAGCTCATCAACTGCCTCATCATCGGCTACGATGAAAACGGCCTGCACTTCATCTTCAACCCCGCCGGCAACAAGACGGTCGACGACCTCGGCCTGAGTGCCTCGGGCACCGCTATCATCAAGGGCGCGCAGGGTGCGACCGGCACCGCCACGATCGCAACGTTCACCGCGGGCTTCATCCTCGTGATGATCACGCTCATCATCGTGCTGAACCTGACTCGTTCGCGCGCGGGCCGCGCGATCATGGCCATCCGTGATAACCGCATCGCCGCGCAGGCCATCGGCCTGAACCTGACGAAGTACAAGCTCATGGCGTTCGTCACCTCCGCCGCCCTCGCGGGCGCGGCAGGCGCGCTCTTCGGCCTGAACTACTCTTCCCTTCAGGCGACGAAGTTCAACTTCAACCTCTCTATCCTCGTGCTGGTGTTCGTGGTGCTCGGCGGGCTCGGCAACATCTGGGGCTCGCTCGTTGCCGCCGCCGCGCTCACCATCCTGCCCGAGGCGCTGCGTCAGTTTGCCGACTTCCGTATGCTCATCTATGCGATCGTGCTGATCTTCGTCATGCTCGCGACCAACAATCCGCAGGCCAAGGCGTTCTTCCAGAGACTTCTGCCCCATCACCGCGCCAGTGCTGAAAAGGAGGATTGACCATGACACAGAAAGAAAAAGCCAAGCTCGTTCCCGTCTCCCGTGAACCGGCGCTGCTCACCGAGCGCGACGCGGACAAGTCCCCCGTGCTCGAGTGCATCGACCTCGGCATCACGTTCGGTGGTCTGAAAGCGGTCGACAACTTCAATGTGACCATCGGCCGCACCGAGATCACCGGCCTCATCGGCCCGAACGGTGCCGGTAAGACGACGGTCTTCAACCTGCTCACCAAGGTCTATCAGCCCACCCACGGCACGATTCTCTTAAATGGCAAAGACATCCATGACCTCAACACTGCGCAGGTCAACCGCGCGGGCATCGCACGTACGTTCCAGAACATCCGCCTGTTCGGCGAGCTGAGCGTGGAAGAAAACATCACCGTCGCGATGGACACGCAGATGCACTACACGATGCCCGAGGGCATTTTCCGCCTGCCCCGCTTCTGGAAGGAAGAGCGCGTCATGCATGAGCGCGCGATGGAGCTTCTGTCCATCTTCCACATGGAAGACCTTGCAAACGCCAAGGCGAACTCCCTGCCTTACGGCGCGCAGCGCAGACTGGAAATTCTCCGTGCGCTGGCCACGAACCCGAGTCTGCTGCTTCTTGACGAGCCCGCCGCCGGCATGAACCCGAGCGAGACGGCTGAGCTGATGGAAAACATCCGCTCCATCCGCGATACGTTCAAGATCGCGGTGCTGCTCATCGAGCACGACATGAACCTCGTCATGAACATCTGCGAGGGCATTGCCGTTTTGAACTTCGGCCATGTCATCGCCAAGGGCACACCCGAAGACATTCAGAACAATCCCGAGGTCATTGAAGCTTACCTCGGCAAGCAGAAGGAGGCCTAACGATGGGACAGATCTTACAGGTGAACGATCTTCACGTTTACTACGGCAGCATCCACGCCGTCAAGGGCGTTTCCTTCGAGGTCAACGAGGGTGAGGTCGTCACGCTGATCGGTGCGAACGGCGCGGGTAAGTCGACCGTTCTGAACACGGTCTCCGGCCTTCTGCACCCCAAGCACGGCAGCGTTGTTTTTGAAGGCAAGGACTTAAAGGGCGTCCCCGCGCACAAGATCGTCGAGCACGGTCTTGCGCAGGTTCCGGAAGGCCGCCACGTCTTTTTGCAGATGACGGTCGAGGATAACCTCGAAATGGGCGCTTACACCCAGCCGAACTCCACCATTGAAGCGGGCATTGCGGACGTCTACGAGCGCTTCCCGCGCCTCAAAGAGCGCCGCAAGCAGATCGCCGGTACGCTCTCCGGCGGTGAGCAGCAGATGCTCGCCATGGGCAGAGCGCTCATGTCGAAGCCGAAGCTTCTGATGCTCGACGAGCCGTCTATGGGCCTCGCTCCGATCCTCGTTGAGCAGATCTTTGACATCATCCGCGAGCTGCACACTGCGGGCACGACGATCCTGCTCGTCGAGCAGAACGCGCAGGCCGCGCTCTCCGTCGCCGACCGCGCGTACGTGCTTGAAACGGGCCGCATCACGCTCTCCGGCACCGGTAAGGAGCTTATGGCGAGCGACGCCGTCCGCAAGGCCTACCTCGGCGGTTAAATCTCCCGCAAACGCAAAGAGCCATCCGAAAGGATGGCTCTTTTTTTGTGCAGTTTTGCCGCCGTGCAAAATTTCCGCGCAACCTGCTGCACATTTGCAAAAGATATGGTATACTGACGAGACAAGCGCCGCGAAACCGCGGCGCGCCGACACAGGATCGGAGGGATCGGATTGTTCAAAATTCTCATTGCGGAGGACGACCGCGAGCTGCGCCAGCTCTTCGCCCACGTGCTCACCAAAAACGGTTACACTGTCCTCGGCGTCTCCAACGGCGAAGAGGCGCTTGCCGCGCTCGAGCAGAGCTATTACGATCTCATCATCTCCGACATCATGATGCCGAAGATGGACGGCTACGAGCTTGTGCGCTCGATCCGCGAGAGCGGTTCGTCCATCCCCATTATGATGATCACCGCCAAGGACGCCTTTGACGACATGCGCCTCGGCTTCCTCTCCGGCAGCGACGACTATATGGTCAAGCCCATCAACATCGGGGAAATGGTACTGCGCGTGAGCGCGCTGCTGCGCCGCGCCCAGATGGCGAGCGAGCGCCGTCAGGTCATCGGCGGCACGGTGATGGAGTGCGACTCGCTCAGCGTCACCGTCGACGGCGAGAGCATGGTGCTGCCGCAGAAGGAATTCATGCTGCTCTACAAGATGGCGTCGTTCCCCGGCCGCATCTTCACGCGCCAGCAGCTCATGGACGACATCTGGGGCTATGATTCCAGCACCGACACCCACACCGTCGATGTCCACATCGCGCGCCTGCGCGAGCGCTTCCGCGACAATCCCGACTTCAAGATCGTCACGATGCGCGGCGTGGGATATAAGGTGGTGCGCACATGAAAAAGCGGCGCAACAAATTCTTCGATATCCGCGTGCAGTTTTTCTTCATCTGCATGGCGGGCTTTATCGGCGTGGCGCTGCTCGCCGCGCTCGCGGCCTGGGGACTTGAGCATCTCGGCGTCAACGTGCCAATGTTCGTGTGGCTGCTCATCTTCACGCTGCTGCTCGGCAGCGCGACGGCGGCGGGCTTTTCCATCGCGTTCTTCGCGCCCATCTCGCGCCTGTCACGCGCGATGAAGGAGGTCGCGGGCGGCAGCTTCCGCGTGCATGTGGAGACGAAGAGCGTCTTTCGCGATATCCGCGACAGCTTTGACAGCTTCAACCTCATGGTCAGCGAGCTGAACGCGACCGAGACCTTGCAGACCGACTTCATCTCGAACGTCTCGCACGAGTTCAAAACGCCCATCAGCGCGATCGAGGGCTACGCCTCGCTTTTGCAGGAGCACCAGCAATCCCCCGAGGAGCAGGCGGAGTACATCGACAAGATCCTCTTCAATACGCGCAGGCTTTCCGCCCTCGCGGGCAACATTCTGCTGCTTTCTAAGCTCGACAGCCAGTCCATCCATCCCCAGCGCTCGCGCTTCCGCCTCGACGAGCAGGTAAGGCAGTGCATTCTGGCCCTTGAGCGCAAGTGGACGGAAAAGGACGTCGACTTCGACGTCGACCTCGACTCCGTCGATTTCACAGGCTACGAAGGACTACTCCAGCACGTGTGGACGAATCTCATCGACAACGCCGTCAAGTTCGGCCCGCGCGGCGGCCTGATCCGCATGCGACTCATCGAGGAAGACGGCAGTGTGCTCTTCACCATCGACAACGAGGGCAAAAGCATCTCCGACGAGGATAAGTCCCGCATTTTTAACAAATTCTATCAGGGGGACAGCTCGCACGAATCCGAGGGCAACGGCCTCGGCCTTGCGCTTGTGCGCAAGATCGTCGCCATCCACGGCGGCGAGGTCTGGGTCGAAGACCCGGTGAACGGCGGCTGCCGCTTCGCCGTGCGCCTTCCGACGGAAAAATGACCACCATTTTTCAACAAAAATTGAGATTCTCTTCATCATTTGTTCGAAACTCTATGCTATATTAAATCTTAGCAGCCGCAGAGGCGGCTTTTCCCCGGCGCAGTACCCCCTGTGTCGGGCTTTTATCACGGGATAAGGAGAGGTGACGATGGGCTTTCTGCGCTGCTGCGTTTATTACGGAATTTTAGCCGTCGTGTCGTTTTTCATCGGGCGGCTGCTGCCAAAATCCTGGTTCCACGGCGACAAATTCCCCTACCGCTGCGCGAGCTGGGAAGCAAAGCTCTTCCGCTTTCTGCGCGTGCACGAGTGGCAGGACAAGGTGCCCGACATGAGCAAGATCGTCCCCAAGCTCATCCCCGCCAAAAAGCTGGGCACGGACTTTCGCGCGCAGCTTCCGCGCATGATCGAAGAGACCTGCGTCGCCGAGTTCACGCACTTTGTGCTCATTCTGCTCGGCTTTTACGCGCTGCGCCTCTGGCCCGGGACGGGCGGCGCGGTCGTCACCGCCATCTATATTCTATTCGGCAACCTGCCGTTTCTCATCATTCAGCGCTACAACCGGCCGCGGCTGCAAAAGCTTCTCGCCGCGCAGCGGCGCCGGAGCAGACGCAACCAAGAAGAACAACAGTAAAGGATCGGATCTTTTCATGAAAGTTTTGATTTTAAGCTGCAACACCGGCGAGGGGCACAACTCCTGCGCCGCGGCGCTCGAGGAGGAGTGCCGCAACCAGAACATTCCCTGCGACACCGAGGACGCGCTGCGCTTCATCTCGCCCGAGGTCTCGCGCTTTATCTCCAACTGGCACGTGCGCATCTACCGCCACGCGCCGGGTCTTTTCCGCGTGGGCTACCGCGCGGCGGAGGATCATCCCGCGCAGTTCCACGAGGGTTCCGCGCTCTACCGCTATCTGACGCAGGGCGCGGAAAAGCTCTGCGGCTTCATTGCCGGCAGCGGGTACGACACGGTCATCTGCACCCACACGTTCGCGGCGCTGATGGTCAGCGAGGTCGTGAAGACGCACCTGCCGAATCTCAAGACCTGCTTCATCGCCACGGACTACACCTGTTCGCCCAGCGTGAAGGACAGCTCGCTCGACCGCTACTTTATCCCTGCCTCATCGCTCTCGGGCGATTTTCTCGGCGGCGGCGTGACGAGCGAGCGCCTGCGTGCCTGCGGCATCCCCGTGCGCCAGATGTTCCGCTCCAGCGTGCGCAAGGAGGACGCCAAGCGCGCGTTCGGCATCCCCGCTGACCACAAACATCTTGTGATGATGTGCGGCAGCATGGGCTGCGGCCCCATCATGAGCATCGCGCGCCGCATCGGGCGCGACCTGCCGGACGACCAGGACCTGACCATCGTCTGCGGCACGAACAAGCAGCTCTACCGTCGGCTTCAGCGCCGCTTCTATGATGCGAAAAACGTCCACGTCCGTTCGTATGTGAAGGACATGGCGCTTTTGATGGACTCCGCTGACCTCTACCTCACAAAGCCCGGCGGCATCAGCGTGACCGAGGCGGCCTCGATGCGCCTGCCGATGGTCTTTATCGACGCGGTCGCGGGCTGCGAGGAGTACAACAAAGACTTCTTCCTGCGCACGGGCGGCGCGGTCACAGGACAGACGCCCAAGGAGATCGCGCGCACGAGCCTGCGCCTGCTCAGCGACAAGGACGCGCTTGAAAAGATGGGCGACGCGCTCGACGCCGCCGTGCCGCACAACGCCGCGGCCAACATCCTCTCCGAGATGAGCGAAGCCGAGGAGGAGAAGGAGGAAGACCTCGCATGATCAAACCCAGCGTTGACTACCGCCAGTTCCGCTTCAGCAGACTGAACACGCCGGAGTTCTCCCACGTGTGGCTGCTGCTCTACTGGCCGCTTTTCGGCCTCGGCTTTTCGTATGTCGAGCGCTTCTACCCCGTGGCGCACTACATCAACATGCACTGCGCGCTCGACGATCTGATTCCTTTTAATGAATGGTTTCTGATCCCCTACCTGTTCTGGTTCGTCTACCTCATCGGCGCGGTGGCCTACACGTTCTTTTTCGACGTGCCGGGCTTTCGCCGCATGATGCGCTTCGTGATGATCACCTACTCGGTGACGCTCATTATCTATTTCCTCTTTCCCACCTGTCAGATGCTCCGGCCTGAGGTCTTCCCACGCGACAATGCCCTCACGCGCTTCATCGCGGGGTTCTACGTGTTCGACACGAACACGAACGTCTGCCCGTCGCTGCATGTCATCGGCTCGATGGCGGCATTTTTCGCTTTCTGGTATGCGCCCATCTTCTCCAAGCGCGGCTGGCGCATTGCATCGACCGCTGCAGCATTTTTTATCAGCATTTCCACCGTCTTTATGAAGCAGCACTCCATTCTGGATGTCGCCGCAGCCATCCCGCTGTGCGCGATCGGCTATTATTTTGCCTACGTCAGAACGCCGAAAAAATCCCGCAGCGCCGTGCCGGATGTCACCCGATAAGAAACTTCATCCGCAGAAGCTCCGATCGCTTCTGCGGATGCTTCTTTTATACGGCTCTTTTTCCCTTTTCTTTTGCATATATTCGCGCATAATTGCATACTTTTGTGAATTTTCGGCTTTTCGAATGCATATTTGTGCGCCTTGCATAGAAAGGAGTCGAAAGTTCCGGCATTTTTTGAGTTTTTAATCGTTGACAATGAATAAGTAAACACTTATACTAACGCTATCGTTTCTGAAGCGTATGAAAATTCGTTCAACGATCAAACATTATACAAGATGGAAAGAAATTGAAAAAGGAGCTATCAACCATGAAAAAGTTTACTGCACTGATGCTGGCTCTGATGATGAGCCTTTCGCTGGTCGCCTGCGGCAATAAGCCCGACGACAGCAACAACGCCGATGATGCCAACACCGACAACAACACCGAGCAGACCGGCGGCACGCTGGTGCTCGGCACCTCCGCTGACTACGCCCCGTACGAATTCATGTATGCCGATGACAGCGGCACGATGCAGTACGCCGGTATCGACATTTCCGCCGGCCAGTACATCGCCGATGAGCTGGGCATGGAGCTTCAGGTCGAGAACATGAGCTTCGACTACCTGCTCACCTCCCTTGCCAAGGGCGATTTTGATATCGTCATGGCAGCCATCGAGGTCACGCCCGAGCGTCTCCAGTCCGCTGACTTCTCCGATCCCTACTACACCGACCTGCCGGCCATGATCCTTGTCAAGGCTGACGCCGCCGATCAGTACAACACCCTCGCCGACTTCGCCGGCAAGAGCGTCGGCGCACAGACCGCCACCACCAAGGAAGCCATCGTCACCGACCAGATGGAAGGCGCGAACCTCGTCTCCCTCTCCCTCGTGACTGACCTTGTCAACGAGCTTGTCTACGGCAAGGTCGATGCGATCGTCGTCGATGGCGCTGTCGCCGAGCAGTATGCCGAGGCCAACCCCGATCTGGCCATCGCTCCCGCCTCTTCCGAGCTCGGTGAAGCGCAGCCCTACTGCATCGCTGTTGCCAAGGGCGACCCCAAGGGCCTGCTGCCCGGCATCAACGAGGCCATCGCCAAGATGACTTCCGAGAACAAGATGGAAGAGTTCATCGCGGCTGCCGATGAGTTGAGCGGCAAGGCCGTCGAGGTCACCCCGGACGCTCCTGCGGCCTAAGTTCTCCCCTTTAACTACGCTCTCTTCTCATTATCTCTCATAGCCAATGAGCAAAGCCCCAAATGGCTTTGCTCATTGGCGTCTCTTAATGAAAAGAGGCGAGCCTCTTTTCATTAAATCCTCACTCCACTCTGTGCCTCGCCCCCGCAAGCGGGTGCTTCGACACTCGCTCCGCGCAAAGTGTTTTTTGCCACGCGCATGTCGTGGCAAAAAACGAGCAAGATTTTTTCGCGCTGGCAGCGCGAAACTCTGCGAGGCTTATCCCAACTAAATCACACATCTGAAAGGAGATCTCTCCCATGGATCTTGCCACGCGGTGGAGCAACCTCTTTGTCGGCATGTCGCCGGCGTCGTTCTTTAACTTTTCCTTTTTGCCGAAATACGGCGTCTACTTTTTGCAGGCGCTCGGCTACACGCTGCTGCTGGCCGTCATCTCGGTCCTGCTGGCGGTCATTCCGGCGCTGCTGCTCGCGTTCATGCGCCTGAGCAAGAATAAGTTTGTGCGCGGCATTTCCGGCGCGTACATCGCGATCTTCCGCTCTACGCCGCTGCTCGTGCAGCTCTCGATCATTTACTTCGGCTTTTTTGGCGCGATCTCCATCCCGCGCCTGTACATCTTCGGCTTTATCGACATTTCCCGCTTCATCCCCGGCGTTGTGGCCCTCGCGCTCAACAGCTCGGCCTACGTTGCCGAGATCTTCCGTGCGGGCATCCTTGCCGTCGACGCGGGCCAGACCGAGGCCGCGCGCTCGCTGGGTCTTTCCGCCACGCAGGCGATGAAGCTCGTCGTGCTGCCGCAGGCCATCAAGAATGTCCTGCCCGCGCTCGGCAACGAGGTCGTCACCATGGTCAAGGAATCGTCCATCTGCTCCACGCTCGGCATGGTCGAGCTGATGTTCGCTGCGAAGACCGTGGCGACCTCTACCTACATTTCCCTCGCGCCTTACGTGCTGGCGGCGCTGATGTATTTCTGCATCACCTACCCCGCCGGCAAGGCGATCGAAGCGCTCGAAAGGAGGATGCGTCGTGGCGACAAGCACTAATTCTCTCATCCGCGTGACGGACGTCTGCAAGGAGTACAACGGCGGCAGCGTCCACGCGCTCTCTCACTGCAATTTAAGCGTGAAAAAGGGCGAGGTCGTGGCCATCATCGGCCCCTCCGGCAGCGGCAAATCGACGCTGCTGCGCTGCCTGAACCTCCTGGAGCAGCCGACCTCCGGCACCATTTACTTCAAGGACGTCGCCCTCAACGGCAAGAAGGTCAACTTGGACCTCCACCGCCGCGAGATGGGCATGGTGTTCCAGCACTTCAACCTCTTCCCGCATATGACGGTCAAGAAGAACATCACCCTCGCGCCCGTCAAACTGGGCCTCAAGTCCCAGGCAGAGGCCGACGAGCAGGCCATGGCGCTGCTTGAGCGCATTGGCCTTGCCGACAAGGCGAATGAGTATCCCGCGATGCTCTCCGGCGGCCAGAAGCAGCGTATCGCCATCGTGCGCGCGCTCGCCATGGCGCCCGAGGTCATGCTCTTCGACGAGCCGACCTCCGCGCTCGACCCCGAGATGGTCGGCGAGGTGCTCGACCTCATGCGCGACCTTGCCAAGGACGGCATGACGATGGTCGTCGTCACGCACGAGATGGGCTTCGCCCGCGAGGTCGCCGACCGCGTCGTCTTCATGTCCGAGGGCGCGATCATCGAAGAGGGCTCCCCCGCCGATCTCTTCGACCACCCGCAGAGCGAAAGACTGCAATCGTTCCTCGCAAAGGTCCTGTAAACCGCATAGCAAAACAGGCGTCCGGCCAGTGGCCGGACGCCTGTTTGTTGTCGGTATACTGTTTTACATCTTCTCCGGTGCGGAGCAGCCGATGACCTTGAGACCGTTGGCAAGCACCTGACGGGTCGCGCTCGCGAGCTTGAGGCGCGCGTCGATGATGGCCTCGTCCTCGCCCTTGATGCGGCAGGCGTTGTAGAACTTGTGGAACGCCGCGGCAAGACGCATGAGGTAGCGGTTGATGTAGCTCGGGTCGTAGTCGCGCGCTGCCATGCGAATTTCCTCGGCAAAGGAGGAGAGTTCCTTGATGAGCGCGTGCTCAGCATCGCTCGAAAGGATGGACAGGTCGACCGCGCCGGGCTTGACGCTGTGGCCCTCTTCCTCCAGCGCTTTGAGCAGGCTGCAAATTCGCGCGTGCGCGTACTGGATGTAGTAGATGGGGTTCTCGCTGTCCTCGCGCACGGCGAGGCCGAGGTCGAATTCCATCTGCGTGTCGGGCTTGGCGTTGAAGAAGTAGCGGCAGGCGTCGACGGGAATTTCATCGAGCAGGTCAGAGAGCGAGATGGTCTTACCCGTGCGCTTGGACATACGCACGACCTCGCCGTCGCGCACGAGCTTGACAAGCTGCATGAGCACGATGTCGAGACGGTTGGTGCCGTCAAGGCCCAGCGCGTCCATCGCGCCCTTCATGCGGGCCACGTGACCGTGGTGGTCAGCGCCCCAGATGTTAATGACCTTGTCGAAATGACGCACGGCGAACTTGTTGCGGTGATAGGCAATGTCGCCGGCAAAGTAGGTGTAGAAGCCGTTGGCGCGGCGCAGAACGTCGTCCTTTAAGTCGAGCTTGTCGATGTCCTCGTCCTTCTTGCCCTGCTTGCGGTACTGCTCGCGCATGATGTCGGCGGTCTTGAGCCAGAGCGCACCTTCCTTTTCATACGTCCAGCCGAGCTTATGAAGCTCCTCGACGGTGTCTTTGACATAGCCGCTGTTGTGCAGCGAGGACTCGAAGAACCATTCGTCGAACTTGATGCCGTAGCGCTCGAGGTCGCTCTTCATCTTCGGGATATTGCGGTCCAGGCCGAAGCGCGCCATATCGGCGTGGCGCTCCTCGACGGACTTTTCCAGATAGCTGTCGCCGTGAATATCGTAGAAGGCCTTGGCGAGCTCGCGGATGTCGTCGCCGTGGTAGCCGTCCTCGGGGAACTCGATCGCATCCTCGCCCTTGATGAGCTGGATGTAGCGTGCTTCGATGCTCTTGGCGAACTTTTCGATCTGGTTGCCAAAGTCGTTGACGTAGAACTCGCGCCACACGTCCGCGCCCGACCAGTCGAGCACCTCGGCGAGCGTATCGCCCAGCACGCCGCCGCGGGCGTTGCCCATGTGCATGGGGCCCGTGGGGTTCGCAGAGACGAACTCGACCATGTACTTCTTGCCGCCCAGCCAGTTGTCGCGGCCGTAGTCGCCCTTCTCCTCCTCAACGGCGGTCAGAACGTCGGCATACCACTTGTCGCCGAGGCGGAAGTTCAGAAAGCCGGGGCCCGCGATCTCGACGCTCGTAAAGTACGTGTCGCTCAGGTCCATGTGCTCGGTCAGAATTTTCGCGACCTCGCGGGGATTCTTGCGCATGGCCTTGGATGCGGCCAGGCAGAACGTCGTCGTATAGTCGCCGTTGGCGGTATCCTTGGGGATCTCCACGGCGGGGATGGTCTGCACGCCCTCGGGCAGCAACCCCTCCTGCACAGCCGCGCGATAAGCCGCCGCCGTCAGCTCGGCGATCTGGTTCTTTGCGCTGCGGATCATATTCATAGCAATTTCTCCTCTATCCTTTGCGGTTTTACCCAAACGGCGCGGCACATTCGCCCGAAATCGCCCCATGGGGATACTTTTTTGCAATTATACTATATTTAATGGCAGAAAACAAGGGAATCCGGTAAGAAATCTGCCGCGGCGCGCTTGCCGTGAAACGCAGGCGCGGCAAGGCCTTTCCCGCGATAAAAATCGCTGGTCCAGAAAGAGAATATTTTCGTGTCCAGTTGGGCGCGGCAGAGGCGTTTTGACGGCGCGGCGTGCCCGTCTCGCACGGCCACTGTGCCGCCTGTCAGCGTTTTATCGCAGATCAGTATGCATTTCTCTCCGTGTGCCAGTGAACGCCGCAAAATCGCGCCTCTCTTGCTTTTTTAACCAAAAATAATATAATAACGATAGCATTATTTAGATGCTTTTGAGAGATTTTGAGAGTAAAACGATAAAAGGAGGACTATCCCATGCCCGTTAATCTGAAAGGCCGTTCGTTCCTGACGCTGAAAGACTTCACCCCCGATGAGATCCGCTACATGCTCAACCTCGCCGCTGACCTCAAGGCCAAAAAGCGCGCCGGCATCCGCGGCAACCTGCTCGCCGGCAAGAACATCGTGCTGCTGTTCGAAAAGACCTCTACCCGCACCCGCTGCGCGTTCGAAGTCGCCGCTTACGACGAGGGCGCGAACGTCACCTTCCTCGATTCCAAGTCCTCCCAGATGGGCAAGAAGGAAACGATGGTCGACACCGCCAAGGTCCTCGGCCGCTTCTACGACGGCATCGAGTACCGCGGCTACGACCAGAAGGTCGTCGAGGGTCTCGCCGCCAACGCGGGCGTTCCCGTGTGGAACGGCCTGACCGACGTCGACCACCCGACGCAGGCGCTTGCCGATATCCTGACGCTGATGGAGAACACCAAAAAGCCTCTGAGCAAGTGCAAGCTCGTCTTCTGCGGCGACACGCGCAACAATGTCGCCTACTGCCTCATGTACATCTGCGCCAAGCTCGGCATCCACTATGTCGGCTGGGGTCCGAAGGAGCTCGCGCCCGCCGCTGACATCGTCGAGTACTGCCGCGAGGTCGGCAAGGAGACTGGCGCCGTCGTCGAGTACGGTGAGGACAGAGAACTCATCAAGGGCGCGGACGCCCTCTACACCGATATTTGGGCTTCCATGGGCGAAGAGGACAAGATCCCCGAGCGCGTCAAGCTGCTCACCCCCTACAAGGTCACGGGCGAGGTGCTCAAGGCCACCGAGAATCCCGACTGCATTTTCCTGCACTGCCTGCCCTCCTTCCACGACTTCGACACCACCATGGCTGCTTCGCAGAAGGAGCTCGGCTACGACATCCGCGAGGTCACGGACGAGGTCTTCCTCTCCCCGAACTCCAAGGTCTTCGACGAGGCCGAGAACCGTATGCACACGATCAAGGCCGTCATGGTCGCGACGATCGGCAACGTGTAATTGCTGCAAAAACGATAAAAAGAATGGGAACGCTCGGCGTTCCCATTCTTTTTCATTTTTTACTTTTCAAGCTGGGACCAGTCGCGCGTTTCGCGCAGCGCCGTCCACTGCTCGTCGGCAGCGGCCCACTTGGCATTGCGCTCGTAGTCATGGCTGTTGGTCGCCTCCTGCATCGCAAGATAGAACCAGTCGCCCGGGTTCGCGTCTGGCCAGATCTGCATCACGCCGCGCGAGAGCAGATGACTCTCCTCGGACGGGACACGGTCGAGCACGCGGTTGATCATCGTGGCGGTCTCGGCACGGGTGATGTTGCGCTGGGGGCCGAACGTGCCGTCGGGATAGCCCGCGATCCAGCCGTTGCCCGCGGCGAGCCTGATGTACGCCTCCGCCCAGTGGCCCGCGATGTCAGAGAAGCGGCTCTCGCTCTTGTCGAGCTTGGCGAACAGCGAGATGATCTTTGCCATCTCCGCGCGCGTGATGGGCGCGTCGGGGCGGAACGTGCCGTCGGGATAGCCGTCCACGATGCCGGCCTTCGTCATGGTGGAAACCGCGGTGTTATACCACGCGTCAGACGCCACGTCGGTATATCCGTTGGTCTTGGTCAGGTTCGCGCTGCGGCTCTCCTCCGTCAGCAGGCGGAAGAAGATGGTCGTCGCCTCGGCGCGGGTGATCTGGCCGTTCGGCTGCACCGTGCCGTCGGGATAACCGATGATGTAGGCGAAGTGGTCGTCCGTGTTCAGGCCGAGCGCATCGTCATCGGGAATCTCAACGGTGGGCGTGGAGGGAGTGGGACGGTAAACGCGTTTCCACTGCGCGGTATAAGTTACGTCAGCAGTCACGGTTTCCGTAACCGCTGGAGACCAGCCCATAAACGTGTAACCGCTGCGAGTGGGGTTGCCGTCAAAAGTAGGTGTGGCGCTGTCCTGTTCGACGACGCAGACCTTGTCGGCAAAGATTTCTTCGTTCTCCACGCCGTCAGTGTAGGTGACGGTGCACATCAGGCCGTGCGCAGCCTTGAGCGCATAGTTGGCAGTACCCGTTTCAGCGTCATACTTATCATAGTAAGCAACGCCATCTTTCTCCTCCGACCAACGAGTTGTCCGACCATTTTCCTTATAGCCATCATAGTACCGGCCGGTGATCTCCTTGCCGTCACCGGTCAGTTTCCTATCGCCGGACATACTCTTTGCATCTGGAAGAAAAAGCGTATTATCGCCGAAAGCAAAGAGATCATCGCCGCCGTAAGCTGCCTTATTGTTGTACAGAGCACTTCCCTTGGCAACGGCAGCACTGGACGCATTCATATAAAAGCCGCCGCCCATGCTTGCCTTATTACCCTGCACAGCGCCGCCCTCGGCAACGGTAACAGTGGATTTATCAGCATAAATGCCGCCGATAGACTTATTGGCAGACCCGTGTCTTTGCGGCACCGGCTTTCACCGGCTGTGCCTTTGTCTGTACGCTTTGCCCCACTTTCGCGAGCCGCACAGATCATTCGATTGATCAATTTATGATAACACTCAAAAAATAATCTTCAAACGGAATCCCGTTTGAAGATTGTCAGCAGTAAAACTTTTAATACCTGTTGAGTTTTGTCACGTTTCAGAAATACCTTGCAGTTTAATCGGTTTTATGACAGAACAGGAGGGGCGGATCGCTCCGCCCCTCCTGTCCTCTCTCAATCTCGTCTCTCTCGTTCACTTGCAGTACTGGCGCAGATCATGGCACAGGCGCTCGGCCTCCTGCTCGCCGCGGGCGACGATCGCCACGGCGTCGTTGCCGGAGATGCAGCCGAGCATATCGGGCAGCTTCATCGCGTCGATAGCCGCGCCCGCCGCATCGGCGAGCCCCGGCAGCGTCTTGAGCAGCACAACGATCCCCGCGTAGTCCACGCCCACGCTGCACTCGTTCAAAATGAGCTTCAGGCGCTTCGTGTTGTCGATGTGGCCGGCCTTGCCGGACACGGCGTAGCGGCTGCGGCCGCCGCCGATCGGCTCCTTATAAAGGTACAGCTCCTTGATATCGCGCGAGACGGTCGTCTGCTTGCTCTCGATGCCGCACTCGGCGAGACGCGCGATGAGCTCCTCCTGCGTCTCGATATTGTACTTTTCGATCAGCTCCAGGATCTTCTCTTGTCGCTTGCTCTTCATGGCTCTCTCCCATTTTCCTCCGCCCGGCCAGCTGCCGGCGCGGATGAGCTCTTCTCTCTTCTCTCGTTCTGCGGTGGAATTTTTTACAGGTCGTCGCGGTTGACGGGGCAGGACATGCAGCGCGGGCCGCCGCGGCCGCGCGACAGCTCGGCAGACGGCACGGTCAGCACGTCGAGGCCGTGCTTTGCGAGCAAGTCGTTCGTCACATAGTTGCGCTCATAGGTGATGACGCGGCCCGGCGCGATACACAGCGTGTTCGAGCCGTCGTTCCACTGCTCGCGCTGCGCGGCCATCAGGTCGCCGCCGCCGCAGCGGATCAGGTCGACCGCGGGCAGCTTGAGCTCGAGGGCCAGAATGTCCTTGAGCTCTTCCTTGATCGCGCCGAAGCGGAGCTCGCCGTGCTCGTCGAGCGTCATCTCATAAACGCTCAGCGGGCCCTCGATCTCGGGATGGATGGTGAACTTGTCGTAGTCGACCATCGTGAAAACCGTGTCGAGGTGCATAAACGCGCGCGTCTCGGGAATGTCGAAGGCGAGCACCTTCTTAAAATCGGAATTTTGCAGAAGATTGCGCGCAAACGTCTCCGCGCCGGAGACCGTCGTGCGCTCGGACAGGCCGATGGCCACGATGTCCTTCGACAGCACGAGCACGTCGCCGCCCTCGATGGAATAGCTGTCGGACAGGTCGTACCACATCTTGTTGTCCTGCGTGGCAAAGTCGCGGTTGTAGAGGAACATGTACTTTAAGAGCAGGCTCTCGCGTTTGCGCGCAGGGGTATGCATGCGGTGGATGTTGATGCCCTCGCCCACGCAGGCGCCGGGGTCGCGGGTGAAGTACAGGTTCGGCATCGGGTCGGAGACGAACGGATAGTCGTCGTCGACTAAGTCCATCAGCGACGTCGGCTGCTTGGTGGCGACCTCGCAGCGCTTGATGCCCGCGATCATCTTCGTCACCATCTGCTTGGGCGGCATGTCGAGAAGTAAGCTCGTCATGCTCGCGCGCAGGCCCTTGGCGTGGATCTTACTGATGTTCAAAAAGTCGTTGACGAGCTGGATCTGGCGCGCGGGGTCGGCGATGGCCTTGGCGACCTCGTCGACATAGTAGATGACCTCGACGCCGTTTTCGCGCAGGACCTCGGCAAAGCGGTCGTGCTCCTCCTGGGCGACCTTTAAGTACGGGATGTCGTCAAACAGCAGGCGCTCGAGCGTCGCGGGCGTCAGCGATTCCAGCTCCTCGCCGGGGCGGTGCAGCAGCACCTTGTTGAGCTTTCCGATCTCGGAAAAGTTATGGATGCCTGAATACATAAGTCGTGCTCCCTTTCCCGGGATGCCGGCGGCTCTCTCATCGACCGCCCGTACACCCCGACCTGTTTTCCCCGTCCGCGCCGCCGGAACGCTCCCGACGGTCCGCGGATCGTTTTACCGTTATTACGCAGTAAAGTATACACTTTCAAAAGGCGCTTGTGATGTATCAGTGCTTTTGCCATTTCGTGTGCCAGTCATTCCTCCAGCTCTTCTTCCAGCGCTTTGCGCAATACGTCCATGCCCTGCCCCAGCCGCTCGTAGGATTCATAGGAGTAGTTGATGCGGATATGGTCGCGCCCGCCGTTCTTGCAGGGGTAGAACACATGCCCGGGGATCAGCGTGACGCCCATGTTGTAGGCCCTGCGGATAAAGCGCTTGCTGTCCACCCCGTCCGGCAGCCTGCACCAGACATATACGCCGCCTCTCGGCTTTGTATAACTCACGCCGAGCGGCGCAAGCTCGTCGAGCTTTTGGCATACCAAATCTCGATTCGTGCGGTAGACGTCGCGAAATTTTAAAAGCGACGTGTAGTAAATGCCGTCGTCAAGGTACATGCCGAGGAGCTTTTGCGTCATCCAGTCCGAGGCCATCAGCCGCACGGAGACGAGGTAGCTCAGTGCGCGGATCAGATCGCGGTTGCCCGTGACGAAGGCAAGGCTCAGCCCCGGGATGAACGTGAGCGAGAACGAATAGATGTAAATAACATTTCCCGTCGTGTCGAAGGCCTTGATCGGCGGGAGCTTATCGCCGTCGTAGACGAGTTCGCTCGCCGCGTCCTCCTCCACGATCGGCACGCGGTAGCGGTTCGAGAGCTCAACGATCTTCTTGCGCCGCTCGAGCGACAAAATGTTTCCCGTCGGGTCGTGGTAGCTCGAATTGACGAAGATGAGCCGCGGGCGCGTCTGCGTGAGTAAGCTTTCGAGCACCTCGCAGTTCATGCCGTTCTCGTCGACGGGAACGGTCAGTATCTTCGCGCCCGCAAGCTCCATCACGCGGTACATGTCCGGGTGCACCGGCTCTTCCATCACCACGCTGTCGCCGGGCTTGACGAGCAGCGTCACGATAAAGTCGAGCGCCTGATTCGTCTCCGAGAGGATCTGAATTTCGCCCGAGGACGCCTTCACGCCCTTCGTGCCGAGAAAGGCCACGAGCTTCTGCCGCAGGAATTTATCGCCCTTATAGGGGCTGAAAAAATACTGGCACGGGCCGCTGCCCGTGAGCAGCGCCGCGATATCGCCCGCAACGCGCTCGGACGTGTACACCTCGCGCGAGGCGACGCCGCTGCCGAGGGAATAGTGGCTCTCGTCCGTAAAGCGCTGGAACAGGTCGTCAAATGTCTTTTCCATGTCGAGGTACTTTTCCGCCACCTCGCTGACCCAGTTGACGCGGCCGGGCTGCGCGCCCTCGCCGCCCCTTTCGTCCCGCGCGTCATTTTCGTCGTTTGCCGCGGCCACGATGTAGCCCACGCCCTGGCGCGACTCGATCCACGCGTCGCTCTTGAGCTCGCTGTAGGCCTTGACCACGGTGTTGCGGTGCACATCCAAGATCTGCGCGAGCGCGCGCTCGCTCGGCAGCGCGCTCCCGCGGGGCAGCGCGCCGCTGATGATCTGCGACTTGATCTGGTCGGCGATCTGCAGATAGACCGGCACCTTCGAAAACTTGTCGATGCTGACTTTCATGTACTTCTCTTCTCCCTCTCGCCGGCAGGCCGCGCTCTCACCCGCAGCCGTCGGAATTTGCGTTGGTCTCGCAGAGGTCTCTCTGTTCGCATTTTACCACATAACCGTGTGCGTTGTACAGTCATTTTTGTGCATATGACATAAAATTCAAAAAGAAAGAGCCAAGGCATCCCGATGAGATGCCTCGACTCTTTCAGGTCAGCAACCTGAGTAAGGGAAAAGAAGCTTTTCCTTTTTAGAACAGCAGATGCGCGATGGGGCAGACGATCAGCAGGCTGATGATGGTGCGCTCCAGGAAGATGACGAACAGCTCCCAGATGTTGAGAGGAAGCTTGGAGCCAAGGATCAGACCGCCGACCTCGGAGAGGTAAAGCACCTGCGTGACAGAGACGACAGCGACGATGAATCTGGCCATCTCGCTGGTGGACTCCGCGATCAGGATGGCGGGGGTGAGCATATCGGTGAAGCCGACGATCATCGTGGAGGCAACAGCGTCCGCTTCGGGCACCTGAAGAAGCTGGAGCAGGGGACGGAACGGGATGCCGAGCCACTCAAAGATGGGGGTGTAGTTGGCAAGGATCAGAGCGACAGTACCGATGGCCATGACGGAGGGCAGAACGCCGAACCACATGCTGCAGGCGTTCTTGGCGCCGCTCTTGAAGAATTCACCGATGCCCTTGTGCTCGGCAACGCGCTTCATGGCGAGGTCCATGCCGTACTCGACGTTGCTCTTGTAGCCCTCGGGAAGAGTGTCGGGAGCGGCCTTGCCTTCGACTAAGTACGTGTTGGGCTTGTTGCGCAGGGGGTAGAGGTACGGGCACACGATCGCGCAGACGATACCGACGAAGCAGACGATCAGGTAGTAGATGCCGAACTTGTCGAGCATACCGACCGTTTCGAGAACGACGAGGGTGAACGTGATGGAAACGGCGGAGAACAGCGTTGCGATGATGCTCGCTTCCTTGGCGGAGTAGTAGCCGCCCTCATACTGGTTGCAGGTGAGCATAACGCCGAGCGTACCGTCGCCGATCCAGGAGGTGATGCAGTCGACCGCAGCACGGCCGGGGACCTTGAACAGGGGACGCATGATCTTGGTGAGCAGCGCGCCGACGAACTCCAGCAGGCCGAAGTCGAGCAGCAGCGGCAGCAGCAGGGCCGCGATGACGAAGATGATGACGAGCGTGGTGAGCAGGTCATAGAGGACAAATCCGCCCTGACCGCCGCCGGTGATCATACCGATGAGACCCACGCCGTCCTCGCCGACACCCAGATAGGTGAGCCACACGAAGATGACCGCGAGCACACGGAGCACGACCCAAATGGGCTTGCAGGCGAAGCATTCCTTCATAATGTCGCTATTCATAATGAATTTGGGTTTTGCCAGCGCAATGAGGGACATCACTGCCGAAACGGTGAGGATCAGCACGCACAGCAGCGGCAGGAAGCCGCCGATGTAGCCCGAGATGATGTCGGCCAGGATCTTGACCACAACGGTCCAATCGCCGTCAGCATTCTTCACCGGGATCATAAACAGGATGATACCAGTGATCGACGGGATGATGAACAGAGCTTTCAGTTTCGCGTTACTTTTGGTTTCCATTCTCTCTCCTCCTTCATATTGGCAAGTCGCGCCGGAAGGCGGTCTCTCTCATAGCCGCTTCCCCGGCAGACAGCTCTTGCCTTTACTTTATACGAATTCAGCAGTAAAGCAAGTGCCAGCAACGTTCTCAATTTGTATACCAGTAATAAATTTCTCCATTTTGTCATTCACTTTTTTGTCGAACCTGTATGTATCTTTTTTGCTTTTTGGGAAAAAGCCCTTTTCCCCTTGCCGTTTCAGGGATTTTGGAGAAGAAAAAGGGAGGCGCGATACGCGTCTCCCTCCCGTTTGCTTTATTGCAAGTTTTCAACGTCCTTCTTGCCGACCGCCATGCGCTTCCATTGCTCAGGAAGGCCCGGCGCGATGAGCGGGAACAGATTTTCCGTGTCCGACGTCGGCTGGATGTTATAGGTGCCGTACTTGTTGACAAGATCGGCGCAGTCGTCCGGCTGGCCGAAGCGCGCCTTGAGCATCGGCGCCAGGTCATACGGCATGCCGGGGTCTTTTCGCGGCATAAAAATCACCTCCGGACTTAGTATGTCCGGAGGCGGCAGATTTTTTCGATTTGTCTCGCTCACGCGCGCAGCGTTTTGGGGTACACGCCCGCGTCGTGTAATTTCTGAAGCTCGCGCTGCACCATTTCCTTATCCTCGTGATACGTCATGCCGAACCAGCGCGCGCTCGAGCGCAGAACGGAGACACTGAGCTCGCCGCGGTCGATGAGCTCGCCGATCAGGCTTGGCAGCAGGCACTCTTTTTTGAGCTCGCCGTCGGGCAGCGCGCGGAGGAAATCCTTAAAATACGCGTCCAGCTTTTCAAACAGCCACGGCGTAAAGCCCCAGAAGTTCATCGAGACCGGCGTCTCGGGCGCGTAGACCGGGCCGTCGCCGTTTTCCTGAATGTCGCGGATCTTGCCGTCGGCGCAGGGCTTTAGGTGGAACGTTTCGACCACGCGGTCGAGCATCCCCTGTTCGTTCACATGGCACACGCCGCGCGTGACCGTGCCGTGCTCGCTCACGGTGTTGCAGAGGTCGTAGCCGACCATCGTGCCCTCGCCGCTTTCGGCGAGCTTTGAGAGCTCGGCGTAAATGGTCTTGAACGCGTCCACGCCGTAATAGTCGTCGGCGTTGATGACGACGAACGGCTCGTGCACAAATTCGCGCGCGCATAAAAGCGCGTGCACCGTGCCGAACGGCTTGACGCGATCAGACGGCACCGTGTAAAAATCGGGCACGCTCGAAAAATCCTGATACGCATAGCAAACCTCGACATTGTCCCCGTCCGCCGTTTTGCGCGCGGCAAGGTGATGTCCGACCATGTTCTCCATCAAGTCGCGCATGTCGGGCTTGATGATGAAGACCACCTTCGTAAAGCCCGCGCGCAGCGCGTCGAAAATGGAGTATTCCATCAAAATTTCGCCGTTCGGGCCGATGCCGTCCACCTGCTTATTGCCGCCGTAGCGCGAGCCCATGCCCGCCGCCATAATGACCAGCGCTGCTTTCATAAAAACAAAACTCCTCTCAAAGTTCTCGATCTCTTTTTCTCCGGGCGCGCACTGCGCGCTCATCTTCGCCCATCATAGCGTATCCGAACCGGCATTGCAACCGTCTTTTTCGTCTCTTGTCTTTTGCCGCAGGCGTGTTATACTGGTGTAACTATTTCTTAACACCGAGGTCACACCATGGAAGGATTTCTGCATGCCGTCTCTTCTGTCACCATCATCCTGCTGCTGACGGCGACGGGCTATTTCTGCGCGGCGCAGGGCTGGATGGGCCCGCAGGCCAAGGCCTTTATCGGCAAGTTCACGCTCTCTGTCGCCATCCCCTGCATGTCGGTCTACGGGCTGACGAATAACCTGACCCGTGATCTTCTGGTTCAGTCGGGCAGCTTTCTGCTCGTGCCGCTGCTCGGCACCGTGGTCATCACGATCCTGTCACTGCTCGTCGGCAGGCTTTTGAAGCTGCCGCGCAAAAAGCTCGGCGTTTTTATGATGATGTGCTCGGTGTCGAACGCCATCTTCGTCGGCCTTGCGATGTGCACCGAACTCTTTGGCGACACCTGCACGCCCTACGTCATGCTCTACTACCTCGTCAACACCAGCTTTGTCCAGCTGCTGTTTCTCTCGCTTGTGCGCTGGTCGGGCGAGAGCCGCGGCTTTGACCTCAAGATGCTCCAGAAATTCCTGACCACGCCCGCCGTCATCGCCGTTTTCGTCGGCCTCGCGCTCGTGTGGTTTGAAGTGAGGCTCCCCTCGCTCGTGATGAGCTACTGCCGCTATATGAACAACCTCGTCACGCCGCTGGCGCTGCTGCTCACGGGCTATATCATCCACGACATCGGGCTCAAAAATGTCCGGCTCGACCGCGACTTAGGCATCGCGATGGTCTTCCGCTTCCTGCTCGCGCCCGCCCTCTCGGTCGCGCTGTGCAGGGCGTTCGGCGTGACGGGCCTTGCTCACGACGTGCTCATCGTCGAAACGGCGATGCCGGTCGTGACGCAGACGGTCGTCGCCGCCGCGGAATACGGCGCGGACGAGGAATTCGCCGCGCAGGGCGCGGCGCTCTCCACGATCGCGTGCTTTGTCGTGATTCCTGTGCTGATGCTGATTTTGTAATCAAAAAAGTGGCAAAGCCACTTTTTTGAGAAGGTTTCGCTGCGTTCTGTGCCTCGGTTGTCCGCTAAAAGCGGACAATTCGACCTTACACCGTTGCGGCACCACGATTCCCGCGCCCTTGCAGGCGCGCCAATCGTGCCGCTTCCTCGAAACCGACTTGCTGTTTCCGCCGCTGGCGGCACTTCGCCGGTTTTCACTTCGCGCAAAGAGTTTTCTGCCAGAAGGTGAATTGCCCCGCAGCGGGCAAGAGAAGCCCCTCTGGAGGGCGCACATGTCGCGGCGGAAAACCGATTTGAATTTATTTCGTGCCGTGCGCGGCACCTGGGCAGCCGTTGGCAGCTTTGCTGCCTTACGGATGCTGCGTACCCCTTGCGGGTAAAAACTCTGCGAGGCTCTCTACCCTGAAAAGAATTCCGCGCCGTGGGCGCGGGATTCTTTTTGTTTTCAATTACCGATCAGCGCGGACAGGCCGCCGGTTCTCAGCTCGTCTTTGTAGTAGTTGAGCTCATCGCCGATGAGCTCGTCGAGCACGCGCATGCCCAGCACCTCGACAGGGGCCTTGTCGTCCGTCAGGATGCAGCTTCCGCCCTCATAGGGCGTGAGCTTCGAGTAGACCGTGCGCATCATATCGGCATAGTCGCTGTCCTTGAGCTTTGCGATGCTGCACAGGAACGTCTCCTCCCAGTCATCCGCGTTCGTGCAGAAGACCTCGGTATTCGTGTTGCCCCTCACCGGCGCGGTGACGGTGTGCCGGAAGACACTCGCCATCGTGTCGCAGAGGTATTCGTTGATCGAGCCGTCCTCCGCGGACGTCATGTTGAGGTTCACGACCATCACGCCGTTCGGCTTCAAATGAGAGCGCACTTCATTGAAAAACTCGACGCTCGAGAGCTGGAACGGGATGGTGATATCCTGATAGGCGTCCACCATGATGACGTCAAACTTCTCCTTCGACGCGGCAAGGTACGCGCGCCCGTCCTCGACCGCGACGGTCACGCTGCCCGGAAGTCCGAAGTAGTCCGTCGCGATGCCGGCAATTTTTTTGTCGATCTCCGCGCCCTGCACACTCGCGCCGGGGAAATAGCGCGTGCAGTAGCTCGCGTACGTGCCAGAGCCCATGCCGAGGATCATCACGCTGCGGTTTTCGTTGTCCGTGCCGTCCATGCCCGCCATGCAGGGCGCGGCGAGCGCGTAGTCATAGTACATGCCCGTCAGCGCGTCGCCCTTGACCTGCACGCTCTGCACACCGAAGAGCACGTTCGTCGAGAGCGTCGTGCGCTTCGCGTCGTCCTGCACCTGCAAATAGTTGTAGATGGACTCGTCCTCAAGCGTGATGTCGCTCTGCCAGAAGGCGAAGCTGTAAGACGGCAGGGCAAAGCACAGTCCAGCGATCAAAAGGACGGAGACGATCCCCGGCACGCTCTTTTTCTTCTCGAACACGAAGTACGCGATGCCGATGGCCGCGAGCACACCGGAGAAGATCAAAAACGTTGCCGCCGTGCCGACGGCGGGGATCGTCACAAACGTCGGCACGAAGGTTCCGATGATGCTGCCGATGGTGTTGAGTGCGTTGAGCCTGCCCACGGTCTTGCCTGTGTCGTCGAGGTTGTCGACCGTGAAGCGCGTGAGCGACGGCGTGACGGTGCCGAGCAGCACGCACGGGAACGCGAAGATCACAAGGCACGCCGCGAGCGCCGCCCAGACGAGGAAGTTTTTCGTCACAAAAAGCGCCAGCAGCAGCGAGATGCCCGCGATCAGGTACCGTCCCACAAACGGGATGAGCGCGATCCAGATGGCCGCGATGATGAGGCGGCGGTAGAGCTTATCGGGCGTCGCGCTCCTGTCGGCGAGCTTGCCGCCCCAGACGTTGCCGATGGCCATCGCGATCATAATGACGCCGATGATAACGGTCCACACGATCTGCGACGAGCTGAAATACGGGGCCATGAGCCTGCTCGCACCGAGCTCGACCGCCATGACGGACATACCGGCAAAAAATTCGGTCAGGTATAAAAAGTATTTGCTGCGGATGAGTTTATTTTCCATGCAGGACCTCCCTGTCGTTTCGTTTGTGCCGTCTTCGGTGTAGACAGAGAAATTATAACACGCCTGAACCGCTTTGCACAACGTTTTTGCCGCGTATTCATTCCCGATGCGCATATTCCCTCTCTGCACGCATATAGATGGAGCAACATGAGTCAGGAGTGTGCTGCATGAAGGGTAACATGGAAGAGCGCGCCTGCGCGCTGGCCGCCTACATCATCGAAAACCGCGCCACCGTGCGCGCCGCGGCAAAAAAGTTCGGCGTGAGCAAGTCCACCGTGCACAAGGACTTACAGGACCGCCTGCCGCAGTTCAACCGCAGCCTATACTTGCAGGTCAAGGAGGTGCTGGAGGTCAACAAGGCCCAGCGCCACATCCGCGGCGGCATGGCCACGCGAAAAAAATACAAGGGATTTTGAAACTTTTTCCGACTTTTTGCGTCTAACATAAGAGTGCGCCCTCCGCGCGGCAAAATTTCTCTTGCACAATTCCGCCGCGCAGGGTAGAATGCATTATTGTAAACCAAAAGAAAAATGATCGGAGCAACAAGATGAGAAAGCAGGACTATTACGAGCCAAGCATCGGCCGCGAAAGCGAGCCGCGCCGCAGGCCGAAGAAAAAGAAGAAACGCGCAAATCGCGGCGAGCGCGTCGTCGTCACGCTTCTGTCGCTTCTTTTCCTGACCGTGACCGTCGTGGCGACGGTCAAGTACGTCGTGCGCGCGCCCGAGCCCGTCACGGACAACGAGGACCAGCAGACGCAGCAGGACGGCACGGCGGAGGACAGCGACGCCATTCAAACCATTTCTAACGGCAAAGAGCGCAAAAAATACTGCTATACGATCCTCGCCTACGGTGTGGACAACGACGCCGGCGGCAGCGACACGAACATGCTCGTGCGCTTTGACGCGGAGAACAAGAAGATCGACGTCGTCAGCCTGCCGCGCGACACGCTGATGAGCAACGGCCATAAGCTCAATTCTTCTTACAACAACGGCGGCACGGAAAAGCTGCGCAGCAACATTGAAGATATGCTCGGCATTCCCGTGGACTTCTACGTCTCCGTCGACCTGAAGGGGTTCATCGCGCTCATCGACCAGATCGGCGGCGTCGACTTCGACGTGCCCGAGGACATGGACTACGACGACCCCTATCAGGATCTGCACATTCACTTCAAAAAGGGATTGCAGCATCTCAGCGGTCAGCAGTCTATGGAGGTCGTGCGCTTCCGCCACAACTCCGACAAGGATAAGCCCGCCTACGGCGGGCGGCAGGATATCGGCCGCATCGGCACGCAGCAGGCGTTTTTGAAGACCGTGGCGCAGAAGCTGATGAAGCTCGAAAACGTCCCCGCGATGGCGGAAACGTTCTTAAAATATGTCAAGACCGACCTGACGCTCGGCAACCTTGTGTGGCTCGCCAACCAGGCGCTCTCCATGGGCGGGACGGACGCCATCAGCTTTGCCACGCTCCCCGGCGACGGCGCGGGCTGGTACAATGGCAAGTCCTTCTACACGCTCTATCCCGAGCAGGTGCTCGAGATGACGAATTCGATGCTCAACCCCTATGTCGCCGACATCACCGCAGACGAACAGAACATTTTAGTCCCGTGATCCCCGTGAAATTTTGAGAATGTGAGAAAGAGAGAGCAAACGCCATGAAGTTCCGCTTTGCGCTGCTTGTCGCGGCGCTCGCGCTTGCGCTGAGCATCAGCGCCTTTTCTTACAGCGAGGAGCCCGCGCAGGACATTGCCGCTCCCGCACAGGAGGAAACGACGAGCGAAGACAGCGCCCCGTTCGTGCTGCTTCGCGTCTACGAGGGCCAGTTTGCCGACGTGAAAGACGGCGACTGGTTCGCCTCTCCGGTCGTCTCGGCCTATGAATACGGCTTACTCAACGGCCGCGGCGAGGATTCCTTTGCGCCAAGCGGCAACGTGACGATCGCCGAGCTCTTGACCATTGCCGCGCGGCTGCGCGCCATCTACACGACCGGCAGCGACGCGGTCATCCCCACAGCGAAGGAAAACGAGGCGTGGTATGCGCCGTATGTCTCGTATTTGAAGAGCCAGAATTTGCTCGACAACAGCTTTGAGGGCTTCTACCTCCTGCCCGCGTCGCGCGCGCAGATGGCGGGCATTTTCGCCTTCGCCGTGCCGGAGGAATGGTACACCGAGCCCAACGCCTCGCTCGTCACCTCGGCCTACGCCAGCCGCGACTACATCGCCGATGTGACGGACAAAACGCCCTACCGCAGCGAAATACTGCTGATGTACCGCCGCGGGCTGCTCTCCGGCATGGACGCAAAGGGCAGCTTTTATCCCGACCGCAGCGTCAGCCGCGCGGAGATCGCGGCGCTTCTGACGCGCGTTGTCAAACCCGAAACGCGCCTGACGCTCACGTGGACGGTCGCGCCGTATCACTCCGTGAAAAACGCGACGCTCGCGAGCCTTGTCAAAGCGCCCGCGGCCACGTCGCTCCCGACGTCTGCCAAGGACACCGCCGCCATCGACGGTTTGGTTCGCAATATGCTCGCGCGCGGCGAGCACACGATCACGCTGAACTACTCCAAGGCCCTCACCACCGCCACCGCAAGCGCGCTGACGCAGGCGTTCACCTCCTGCGTCAAAACATACTGCGAGCAGATGTACAACGCCGTCTCCTGCCGCTCGTATTCGACGGGCAAGGTCGTACTCACGTTTTCGTCCACCGCCTGTACGGCCAAAACGCTCGAATCGTACCGCGCCAAGGCGCTCGCCGCCGCGATCAAGGTCCACGACTCGCTCTGGGAGAGCGGCACGCTGAGCTACGACATGAGCCAGTACGAAATCGCGCGCACGTATTTTCAATGGCTGTGCGACCACTGCCGCTACGATAACGCCGCCGCAGACGATTCCGCGAGCCATCTTGCCTACGGCGCGCTTGTCAGCGGCCTTGCCGTGTGCGACGGCTACACGGGCGCTTACAATCTGCTCTTGAAGCTCGAGGGCATCGAGTGCACCTCGCTTTTTAACGACAGCCACATCTGGACGCTCGCGACGCTGGACGGCACGCAGTACCACATCGACGTCACCTGGGGCGACCAGTACGGGCGCACGGACCTGCGCTACTTCGGCATGAGCGAGGAGCAGTCCTACCAGTGCCACCCGTGGGACAGGAAAAAATAAAGCCATGACAAAAAGAGTCCTGAGACCATGCGTCTCAGGACTCCTTTTTTACTTCACCATTCAAGCTTTGCCCGCACGTGCGTGAGCGGCAGGCGAAAGCCCTCGCGCAGAACATTCCGATGCTCCGGCGGAAAGCATTCCTCTGAAAATTCATACAGCGGCAGAACCGAACCGTACTGCTGCGCGGTCTCGTAGAACCAGCAGCCGAATTCCAGACGTTCGAGCTTCGTTTGCAGCGCCGTGATCTGCGCGCGGACGTTGTCGCGCTCTTTGGCAAGGATGTCGCGGCGGGCGCTGAGTGTCTCTCCTCCGGGCCGGATGAGCGGCAGGAACGAGCGGATCTCCTTGAGCGGAAGACCGCAGAATTTCAGGTACTCGATGATTGAAAGCGTTGCAATATCGTCGTCTGTGTACGTTCGCCGCCCATTGCTGGCGCGCACACCGAGAGACAGCAGCCCCTCCTTTTCATAGTAGCGCAGGGTCGATGGGGCAATATTCATCATGCGTGCCACTTCTCCGATTGTATAAGGCATACGAAAATCTCCTTAAAAAACTGTTAAGATGACCGCGCGAAAACCTATTGACTTAAAGGCGACTTTAATAGTTACAGTTTACTTATCCAAATCGGTATTGTCAACAGGAATCAACGGGTAATTTTTCTTCCGTTTGTGCATGATGTTCCGATGCCGACAGTTTTTAAGAAGGAGAAAGAAGCTATGAGAAAAATGATGCAGCGATCCCTGAGCTGTCTGCTGACTCTCGCGATGGTCGTCACGATGCTGATGACCAGCACGCTCGCAGCAGAGAAAAGCGCAAAACTGGAATTTGACTATTCCGCCAACTACGAATCCTCCAAGGTCGTCAGTCTCGAAGTCTACAAGGGCTACCCCGCAAACGGCTACGCCGCAGAGGAAGAGATCCTCAAGCAGCTCGAAACGGTCAAGCCCCAGGCTGACGGCAGCTACGTCGTCACCGCTCCCGGCACCTATGCCTACCATGTGCACGGCACCGGCTACTACAACATTCTCCAGCTCTTCAACGTGACCGAGGCCGACCTGACCGCAGGCGCGAAAAAGCTCACTGTCATCGGCGGTAAGCTCGGCGGCAGCGGCTATGAGCCGACCATCAAGCCCGAAAAGGCCCCTGATTCTTACAAGATGGATGCCCGCGACAGCATGCTCATCTTCTGGCCGGAGGAGATCAACGATTCTTTCACCGTCGCTCCGCAGAACTACACCACCCCCGCCTTCGACGGCAAGCACGCCGCCAACGAGTTCACCTCTCAGGACCAGATGATGGCTTTCCTGCAGAAGATGGACAAGTCCTCCGACGTTATGCACCTCTACTCCGCCGGTACGACCCCGAACTACAAATATGACCTCCCCCTGGCACTCTTCACCACCTCCGAGATCCCCGCGAACGCCACGCTCGCCGAGGCCGCCAAGATCGTCAAGAGCAACGGCAAGGTCAACATCTGGTACCAGGCCCAGATCCACCCCAATGAGCCCGCCGCCGGTGAAGGCGCGCTCGTGATGATCGACAACTTTGTCAACGATCCCGCCTACAAGGCGCTGCTCGACAAGGTCAACATCGTCATCGTTCCCCGCATCAATCCTGACGGTTCCTACCTCTTCAGCCGCGCGACCTACGACGGCTTTGATATGAACCGCGACCACATGTCCCTCAAGGCCGCCGAGCTCGCCCAGCTCCACACCGCCTACCGTCTGTTCATGAGCGAGGTCGTCATCGACACGCACGAGTTCACGTTCTACGGCGCCAAGGACGGCATGATGAACAATGCCGACGACCTTGAAACCACCCCCGCCACCAGCCTGAACGACGATCCCGCCGTGACAAAGATCGGTCTCGACATGGCCAAGCGTGCCTTTGCCGACGCCGAGAAGGCTGGCCTTCGCGTCTATCACTACGGCACGACCGTCAACAATCCTATCGGACGCGCTTACTTCGGCCTCTACAACGCGCTTTCCTTCCTGATCGAGACCCGCGGCATCGGCGCCGGCCGCCAGAATTTTGAGCGCCGCGTCTTCTCGCAGGAGACTGCCGCTACCTCTTACATCAAGTACACTGCCGAGCACGCCGACGAGATCATCAAAACCGTCGCCGCCGCCCGTGCCGACGTCGTCGCCAAGGGCAAGACCTATGATGAAAGCGATATTCTCGCCCTCTATCAGACCAAGTCCGGCAGCACCCTGACCGACTACACCGCGACGCGCGTCCAGTATACCATGGACGGCACGGAGAAGGCCGGTAAGGCGACCGCTTTGTCCCTGAACGACACCATCACCCGCGGCCGCATCCGCCCGACCGCCTACGTCATCCCCGCCGACGCAGTCAACATCGAAAAGATCCTCTACATCATGGACAACCAGGGCGCGGAGTACTACAAGCTGAATGCCGGTACGACCGCTTCCCTCCAGCAGTACTACTACATCGGCGAGTACATGGAGAACGACAAGGCCAAGGGCATTGAGGCCGGTCTCCGCGACGCGGCCGACGTGACCTTCGCCAGCGGCGCTTACGTCTTCCCGATGGATCAGGTCGCGGGCAACGTCATCGCGATGCTCTGCGAGCCCGACGTCACCGACTCCAACGGCTACGACGGCACGCTCTACCAGTACAAGCAGATCCACTACGATAAGGACAGCAAGAACTTCCCCATGTACCGCTACACCGGCAATGACCCGCGCACCACGCTCGTGAGCAACGGCACCGCCACTGAGCCCACCCAGCCCACGCAGCCTGAGAAGCCCTCCCAGCCCGCGAGCAGCGACACCTACACCGTCGTCTCCGGCGACAGTCTGTGGAAGATCGCCAGCAAGCAGCTCGGCAATGGCAGCCGCTGGACTGAGATCTATGACCTGAATAAGGGCACCGTCAAGTCCCCCTCGGTCATTTTCGTCGGTCAGATCCTCAAAATGCCTCTCACGGCAGTGAGCCAGTAAAAAATACGTCAGTGTTTTTTCTCCACAAATCCCCTTCGAACGGGAAAGCGCCTT
>ERZ773276.697-NODE-697-length-33054-cov-12.332889_pt1 | contig 33054 bp, 30 predicted proteins | sample MGYA00511386_ERZ773276 | MGnify/ENA primary metagenome ERZ773276 (study PRJEB29015, sample SAMEA2737778) | human gut metagenome | biome: human gut; feature: human-associated habitat; material: faeces | place: China | collected 2012 ...
GAATGCCGCCGGGGAAGGAGAAACGCTTGAAGAGCTTCTGCATCCCCTCCTTGTCTCGGGTGATGTTGGGATAGACCTCGGTGTAGCTCCCGTCCAGCCAATCCTGCGCCACCATGGCGTTGCCGCCGTGGCCGGGGCCGGAGAGATAGATCATATCCAGATCATTGCGCTTGATGACCCGATCCAAATGGGTGTAGATGAAGTTCTGGCCGGGGCAGGTCCCCCAGTGTCCCACGATGGTCTGCTTGAGGTCGCTTTTGACCAGCGGGCGCTCCAGGAGGGGGTTATCCATCAGATACAGCTGGCAGGCCGTCAGATAGTTGGCGGCACGCCAGTAGGCGTGAAGCTGCCGCAGCTCCTGCTCGCTCAGCGGCTGCTTTTTGGAGAAGCGGATGCCGGTTTTGATGGTAGGCATGGAAAATCCTCCTTACTAAAAATATCCTTCACTGTTAAAGTGTCCTCTGCTGCCGAAATGTCCTCTGCTGCCGAAATGCTCCTGGCAGCAGGTGCGGTGAAACGGTCACAACAAGGTCTCCCCCGATCTGGCCGATTTCTGACACGAACCGGACACTTTTCTCACCCATCGCTGACAGGAATTCTGTCCTGTAAATGTCCATTTTTGGTACCTCGATCGATATCGCCAATGGATAGGGGCAATCACGCCTGACAGCAATGGTAAGCCTACCATAATACAAAAGTCGCCCTGCGTCAAGTCGAAATCTTCCTCCTCTCGACTGAAAAAACCTCCGGAAAAAACACTTGCCAGATGGATCATACTTCGGTTATAACAGAACATATATCCGGCGGATCTGACCGGGTATCCCATAGAGAGCATGAGACAATAAATGTCACTCTGCCAATGTCGGACGGCGGAGGGACATTTCTTTTTTGCGCTCCGGGATCTGAGAGCAGCTCCAACGAACGCAGGAGGGCAGTTCTATGCCGAAAACAAAATGGGGATCCGTTATTTTTACCGCCTACAAATTCTTTGACTCCAAGGAGCTTCTCTTTTTCGTGGTGCTGGAGGATATCCGCACCGAGGGCTTCGCCGCGGCTCAGCACTCCTTACAGGGAAACGCCGCCCTGCCCCCGGCAGAGCGTGCGGCGGCCATTCTGACGGCCTGCCGCTGGCTGTCGGAGACACGGGCGCTGGTGTTCATCGAAAACGACGCCGAGTCCCTGCTGCGCCGTCTGCCGCAGGACATCCTCTCCACCCACTACCATGACAATGAGGGACACATCCGGGCGCTGCTGGAGGAGAGCAGCCTGTGTCCCCGTGGCGGCACCGCTCTGGCCGCCGCCGTCCGGGGCCTGATCCTGACGGTCTCCCATCAGGATCAGATCGGTCAGCTGTATCCACAGGTCCTCTCCCTGCTGGTTCACGGGGCCTGCCGGGAGCTGTTTTAAAAGGCGAAGGCCGCAGCGGTGTGGCTTTTCCAAGGGATATCGGTTCGCCCATTCTAACCAAGTATTTTACCCGATGGTTAAATTCCCCTAACTGCCAAGTCACAGGAAGGAAGGAAGGAAGGAAGGAAGGTACGTTCATGGAATGTGATATTTCTGCTTTCTCATTGTCCGACACCTCCTGACGTTTTCATGATACGCAGAAAGCTGCCGAGGCACAAAGATGCGATATATGACAGGTAGAAAACAATAAGGCTCCGGCCTTGTGAGCCAGAGTCTTATTGCTTGCCGTTGCGAATGTCACTTTCCGTATTTTGAAATTACCGCCTTATAGGGCTGTGACATGGCCTCTCCTTTTTCTGTTTTCAGAAGGTCATCGACTGCCGCAGCAGCCGACCCAGCGGGCCTCAGATGACCTGATACTCCTTCAGCAGCTTCTCGATATCGGTGCCGTGGATCTTGCTGAGGGCCTTCTTCAGGGCCATCTTTTCCACCAGATTCAGCTCCATATCGATGGGTTTCTTGCCGTCCCGCAGCTTCACGGTGGCATCCAGCAGATCCCGGACATCATATACGCTGCCCCAGACCTCCGGCACACCACGATCCACGTTCAGCAGGGTGTACACGGCCTCCATACCGGTCCGCATGGAGTACTCCGTGGTGAAGATGGTGTCACGGGGCGTCTCGGCAAACTGGCCCAGAAAAGCGAAGTTCACAGCGCCGTCGGGTACGACCTTGGGCCGATCGCCGTAGGCACGGGGCATGAAGAAGGCGTCGATATAGGGCATCATCACAGGGACGGTGTTGGCGCTATTGGCGGCCATGTCCTCGATCTCGCTCTCCGGCACACCGATGTGATACAGCCACTCCATGCAGATCTCCTTACCGGTACACTCCCGCATAGGCTTTTTCACGTAGTCACCGGGCTTATCGGTGAACAGGGCATACACCCACACCAAGCAGTGATCCTTGGGCTGCTGGCGGAACTGGGGCTGGCGGTTGATGGTCCAGCTCATGAGCCAGCTGGAATCCTTCACGGTGACGATGCCGCCGGTGACCACCTTGCCGGTGAAGGGATCCCGCTTGCAGATATTCTTGATATAGGGGATGATGCGCTGATCCAGCGTCTCCACCGTGGCGCTCATCCAGTTGGTCTGCTCCGGATCATAGCAGAACTTGTCCGGATGGCCGAAGGAGGGGTCCTGAGCGGCGATCTTGCGCCACATATCCCAGCCGCCGCCCTCCTTGATCTCGGTGTTGTAGGGGGCGGGTGTGTTCTGGCTGCCCATGGAGGAGTTCTCTACGCAGCCGCCGTTGGTGATGAACACCAGATCGTTCTCCGTCAGGTCGATGGCCTCGCTTTTGCCGTCCCGGAGGACGTCGATGCGCTTGGCCACCTTCCGCTCGGCGGTGCAGTCGAACTCCACGTTGGTCACCTGCACGCCGAAGTGGAACTGGACGCCGAAGCCCTCCAGATACTTCACCATGGGCAGGATCATGGACTCATACTGGTTGTACTTGGTAAAGCGCAGGGCAGTGAAGTCGGGCAGACCGCCGATGTGATGGATATAGCGCTGGATATACAGCTTCATCTCCAGAGCGCTGTGCCAGTTCTCGAAGGCGAACATGGTGCGCCAGTACATCCAGAAGTTGGAGTTGAGCACCTCGTCATCGAAGAAATCGGTGATCTTTTTATCCTGCAGCTGCTCGTCCGGGGTAAAGAACAGCTTCATGATCTCCATGGCACCCTTATCGGACAGGCCGAATTTGCCATCGGTGTGAGCATCCTCGCCGCGGTTGACGGTGGCGCGGCACAAGGAGAAGTTGGGGTCCTCCTTGTTCAGCCAGTAATACTCGTCCAGCACGCTGGCACCCTCGGTCTCCAGAGACGGGATGGAGTGCAGCATATCCCACATAACTTCGAAGTGGTTGTCCATCTCGCGGCCGCCGCGCATCACATAGCCGATATCGTACTTGTAACCATCGCAGGCGCCGCCGGCCAGTGCGTTCTTTTCAAACACATGGACGTGCTCGCCCTTCATCTGACCGTCGCGCACCAGATAGCAGGCAGCGGTCAGCGCAGCCAGACCGGAGCCGATGATATAAGCGGATTTATGATCCACGCCCTCCGGCTTTTTGGGGTGTGCAAAAGCTTCATAATTGCCACTGGAATAGTACATAAAAAAGCCTCCCTGCTTCAAAAATATCTTTTCACAGCCTTCATCGTGCTGTTCTCTATGGCAACAGTATACCCCGCAAAGTGAACCGGAACAACAAACAAACTTTGCCCGGTGTATAGATTTTTTACATCCGCCCTTATTTGCTGGAAATGCGTACAAATTGTGACATAAAGCGCAGCGCAAAATCATTTAAAACACTCCCTCAAAAGTGCAATGCCGGGCAGCCCGCAGGCTGCCCGGCATTGCACTAATTTAAAATAATTTTCCGCTATTCATGCCCAGAGCATAGCGGCGGGCATTCAAAATCGTCCCCGCGCAAAAAGAGAGCCGCCGCACAAGGTTCTGTGCAGCGGCTCTCCGGTGGATTTTAGTTCATCTGTTCCAGAGCCTTTTTCAGGTTCTTGGCGATCTGGTCCGGGCAGCTGGTGCTGCGGAAGCCGCACAGCGTGCCGTCCAGACGGGCAATGGCATCCTCTGCCTTCATGCCGGTAAGCAGCTGGCAGATGCCCTTCAGGTTGCCGTTGCAGCCGCCGACGACCTCAATGGAAGCAATGGTGTGGTCATCGTTCAGCACAAAGTTGGTCTGCTTGGAGCAGGTACCCTTGTTCGGGAAGGAAAATTCCTTGCTCATAGTCTTTACGTCCTCTCTCTTTTACGTTTTTCGGCGATGGCGCGCAGCTGCGCTGCGGCTTCGTCCGGTGCGGTACAGGTGCCGATGGGGTGGGGGTGCTTGTGGTTGCGGCCATGGAAGTCCGTACCCGCAGTAGCCACAAGGCCGTACTGTTTGCACAGGGCAAGGCACTCGGCGCTATCCTCCGGGCTGTTGCTGGGGTGGTACACCTCTATGCCGTCCACTGCGCCCTCTGCTGCCAGCTCCCGCAGCAGGGGCATACTTTTATACACCGTGGGGTGGGCAAACACCACCGCGCCGCCGCTTGCCTTGGCGGTAGCCAGCACCTGCCGCACCGGCAGATACTCCGGCGAGTGCAGCACGATGCCCCGGGGGTTCCACCCGAACAGCTTGTGGTAGGTCTCGCCGTAGATGCTGCCATCGGTCAGACCCAGCAGTTCCAGTGCCTGCATCAGCCCGCTTTTGAACAGCACCCCGCTGGCCTTTGTGGTCTCCCATGCAAGGTCGGTGGTAAACTGCGGGTACAGCTGCTCCAGCTCCTTTGCGCTCTGCAAAGCGCAGGCGTTGCGGCGCTCCTTCATGATGGCGCAATGCTCCCGCAGCGCCGGGCAGTCCACGTCCGGGTAGTAGCACAGCAGGTGCACCCGATGCTGCCGATCAAAGTCATAGCCGGTCAGCTCCACGGCGGGAATCAGCTCTACCCCGTCCTGCCCGGTGTGGGCATAGGCGTACTGGGCGCTGAGCAGGGTATCGTGGTCCGAAAGGGCGATGGCGTGCAGCCCGGTGCGGGCAGCGATGGACGCCAGCCGCTCGATGGGCACAGCACCGTCTGAGCAGGTGGAATGGATATGCAGGTCACAGGACATAGCGGGTTACTTCCTTAGTGCTTATAGAAATTGATCAGGCAGCCATCAGCCAGGATCTGGCGCTCGTCGGTGGTGAGCGGAGCCATGTACAGCTCAAACTCCTTGACGGTATCGCCCAGAACGTAGGCCTTGATGTTCTGCAGGTCGCCCTTGAGTACTTCCCGCACATTGGGGATGAGCACATAGTCTCCCAGACCAAAGGGGGTGGCACCTGCCAGCTGCAGGGGCAGCATACCCCAGTTGATGAGGTTAGAGCGGTAACGCTTGGTAGCGTACTCGGTAACGATATTGGCACCGGCACCCAGCACACGCTGGCAGCTGGCGGCCTGCTCACGGGCAGAGCCATCGCCGGGCTTGACCGCAAAGATGGTAGAGGCAATCTGGATATCGTTCCAGTTCAGCTGCTCGCAGCCGGGCACGGCGTTCACCTTTGCCAGCAGGGCAGCGTCCCCTGCACCGGCGCGGCGGGCGTTCTCTTCGGCCTGTACAGCCTTGGCGCGGCCCACATACTCCGGGTCCTTGCGGCTGAGGGTGAACTCAGCCAGACCCAGGGGGTTAGAGCGGTAAGAAGAGGTCTCACCGGAGGGGATCAGCTCGTCGGTGGTGGTGACGGGGTCGGTGATATAAGAAGCCACCTTCAGCAGCAGGTTGTCGCCCAGCGGTGCGATCTCCGGCCAGTCCTTGATGTTGGGGCCGAACTTGAGCAGGGCGTCGTAATCGCCTTTGCCAAAGCCCTGATACACGCGGGTGTCGTAGCTGGAAGCATCGTACTGGTACTCCGGCACGGTGGGATCGTAATCAACGTCGGTGGCAGGGGTCAGGATGCCGCCGTTTGCGGTGGTGGCTGCAATGCTGCGGGCATCCATCAGTGCCACACCGGACAGCTGGCCGCTGCCGGGCTTGGAGCCCTCGCGGCTGGGGAAGTTGCGGGTGGTGTGACGGATGGACAGAGCGCCGTTAGCGGGCACATCGCCTGCGCCGAAGCAGGGGCCGCAGAAGGCGGTGCGGATGGTAGCGCCGCTGGCCATCAACTCGCCAATGACGCCGGTGCGCACCAGTTCCATCATGATGGGCTGGCTGCCGGGGTAAACGCTCAGAGCGTAGTCGCCGCAGCCGCCGGTATGACCCTTGAGGATGGAAGCAGCCTCGTAGATGCTGTCGTACAGACCACCTGCGCAGCCTGCAATAACGCCCTGATCCACCCGCAGCTTACCGTTTTCGATCTTGCTGCACAGGTCCAGCTGCACGTCCTTGCGGCCGATCAGCTTCTGCACATCCTGTTCGCAGGCGTGGAGGATGTCCTCCAAGTTTGCGTTCAGCTCCTCAATGGTAAAGGCGTTGGAGGGGTGCATGGGCAGGGCGATCATGGGACGGATGGCAGAAAGATCCACCTCCACCACGCCGTCATAGTAGGCAAGGTCTGCCGGTGCAAGCTTTTTATAGTCTGCTGCACGGCCATGCACTGCCAGAAAACGCTGGGTGACTTCATCGGTCTCCCAGATGGAGGACAGGCAGGTAGTCTCGGTGGTCATGGCATCAATGGCGTTGCGGGTATCCTGCCGCAGGGAGGCAATGCCAGGGCCCACGAACTCCATGACCTTGTTTTTGACGTAGCCGCTCTTGAACAGCTTGCCCACAAGGGCAATGGCTACATCGTGGGGGCCGCAGCCCGCCGGCAGACTGCCGGTCAGATAGATGGCCACCACACCCGGGCGGGCAACATCATAGGTGCGGCCCAGCAGCTGCTTTGCCAGCTCGCCGCCGCCCTCGCCGATGGCCATGGTGCCCAGTGCGCCGTAGCGTGTGTGGGAGTCCGAGCCAAGGATCATTTTGCCGCAGCCGGCAAAGCGCTCGCGCATATACTGGTGGATGACTGCCATGTGCGGGGGCACAAAGATACCGCCGTACTTTTTGGCAGCGGACAGGCCAAAGCGGTGGTCGTCCTCGTTGATGGTGCCGCCCACAGCGCACAGGCTGTTGTGGCAGTTGGTAAGCACATAAGGAATGGGAAACTTTTCCAGCCCGGAAGCACGGGCGGTCTGGATAATGCCCACAAAGGTGATGTCATGGCTTGCCATGGCATCAAACTTGATCTTCAGGTTCTCGGCATCGCCGCTGGTGTTATGTGCCTGCATAATATTGTAGGCCATGGTACCGGTCTTAGCCGCGGCAACGGCAGCGGCATCAAAGCCCTTTGCTGCCAGTGCAGCGGGTGCATTGCCATCTGCGGGCACCCACTCTCCGTGCGCATAGTACGCACCGCCGGTGCTGCATTTGATCATATCCAACATCTCGATTCGCCTCTCTTTTTGTATTTTCCCGCCCGCCGCAATTGCGGGCATTGCCCCGGCAGTGCGGGGTCACCCCTGCCCTGCCCTGTTACGGCAAAGCCGTATTTACCTGTTATTATAGCATGAAAGGGCGAAAAGAAAAAGCATTTTTTATGAACCCTTACTGCACCTTTGCGGCGGCTTCCTGCTGCTTTTCCTTTTGCAGTCTGCGGAACACCACAAAATAGGCCGGGATCAGGAAGAAGCAGGCAAAGAGCCATGCCACCGGGCTTGCGATGCAGGCGGCAAAGTAGCCCCACAGCGGCACGAACCAGAAGCCCACCATGGCGCGGGCGATCATCTCGGCCACACCGGCAAACATGGCAAGGCCGGAGTGTCCCAGACCCTGAATGGTGTAGCGGTAGATGATAAGCACTGCCAGCGGGATGTAGAACACACTGTTCCAGAAGATGAAGTCCTGCGCATTGGCCATAATGGCGGTCTCGCCTGCGTCCAAGAACAGGCCGATCAGGGGCTTGTCCAGCACGCGCAGGATGAGGAAGGAGGCCACGCTGTACACGCAGCCGATGCCCAGTGCGGTGTTCACGCCGCGGTTCACGCGGCCCAGATCCTTCGCGCCCATATTCTGGCTGGTGTAGGTGGTCATGGCGGTGCCGATGCTCTCCAGCGGCACGCTGAGGAACTGCGCAGCCTTGCCGCCGGCGGTCTGCGCGGCTACGATATCGCTGCCCAGACCGTTCACCGCGCCCTGCAGCACCACGCTGCCGATGGCAGTAATACTGCACTGCAGACCCATGGGGAGGCCCATGGCGCAAAGCTTTGCGCAGTGCGGAGCGCTGATGCGCCCTTCTTCCTTATTCCAGCGCAGTTCCGGGTAGTGGCGCATGATGTAAATAAGGCTGCCGATGCCTGCCACAGCCTGACTGAACACGGTGGCAAAAGCCGCGCCGAACACGCCCATGTTGAACAGGATGATGCAGGCAAGGTCCAGCCCGATGTTCAGCACGCTGGCCACCAGCAGGAAATACAGCGGGCGCTTGCTGTCGCCCAGTGCACGCATCAGGGCGCTGGTCACATTATAAAGCAAGGTAAAGGGGATGCCTGCAAAAATGGTGCGGATATAGATATCCGCAAGGTCGATGATGTCAGCCGGGGTGTTCGTCCACACCAGCACCAGCCGGGTCATAGCCACCGTAACGATGGTGAGCACCGTGGCAAAAGCGATGGACAGCCACACGGTATTGGCGGTGTAGCGGCGCATCTCGTGGTGGTCGTGGGCACCGAAGGTCCATGAGATGGGGATGGAAAAGCCGCAGGCAATGCCGTTGACAAAGCCCAGCACCAGATAGTTCAGGCCGCCCACGCTGCCTACCGCCGCCAGCGCTTCCACGCCCACGAACCGCCCCACGATGATGGTATCGGCCAGATTGTAGAACTGCTGGAACAGGCTGCCCAGCATCAGCGGCACAGCAAAGGCAAGCAGCAGCTTCAGCGGGCTGCCCTGCGTCATATCTTTGGTCATGGAAATATACCTCCTGCCCACACAAAAAAGATGGATGTTCGCATTTTTGCCGTGAAAAACGCCCTGCCGGAAAAGCGGCAGGACGTTGATAAAGATTCATGAGTGGTATTATAGCGGAGCAGCGCCGGTTTTACAAGACTTGGTTTGCATCAACATTTCCATTTTTTTGCCCAAAGAATTGGTGATTTTGCTCATTCCGCGTAGTGTGCCAAGAACTGTTTGGTGCGCTGTTCCCGCGGGTGGTCGATCAGCTGCTTTGCAGGGCCTTCCTCCACCACCACGCCGCCGTCCATAAACAGGATGCGGTCGGCCACATCCCGGGCAAAGTGCATCTCGTGGGTCACGATGATCATGGTGGTCTTGCGGTCGGCCAGCTCCCGCAGCACCCGCAGCACCTCGCCGGTCAGCTCCGGGTCAAGGGCGCTGGTGGGCTCGTCAAAGCAGAGGATGTCCGGGTGCAGTGCCAGCGCCCGGGCAATGGCCACCCGCTGCTGCTGCCCGCCGGAAAGCTGGTGCGGGTAGTGGTCTGCCCGCTCCGAAAGCCCCATCTGCACCAGCAGTTCCCGCGCCTGCTGTTCCAGCTGGGCGTGCATCGCCTTTTTGTTGGCGCGGTAGTCCGGACGCTCCTTTGCCAGCAGCTCCCCTGCCAGCATCACGTTCTGCAAGGCGGTATACTGCGGGAAGAGGTTGAAGTTCTGGAACACCAGCCCGAAGTGCAGTCGCTTTTTGCGGATCTCTCTCTCCCGCTGGGTGGCGGGGTCGGCGGCGTCCCACATGGTCTCGCCGTTCACCCGGATGCAGCCGGTGTCCGGCCGCTCCAGAAAGTTCAGGCAGCGCAGCAGGGTGGTCTTGCCGGAGCCGGACGAGCCGATGATGGCCAGCGCCTCGCCCTGCTCTAAGGTAAGAGAAATGTCCTTTAAGACCTTTGTATCTCCGAAATTTTTGCCAATGCCGGAGGCCTCCAGTAATGCCATATTCTTAAAAACCTCCTCAGCAGCGGAAATAATCCAGTTTCTTTTCAGCCCAGTTGAACAACAGGGTGAGCGCACCTACGAACACAAGGAAGAACAGCGCCGTGGAGAACAGCGGCCAGATCAGACCTTTTGCGCTGTACTCCTTGGCCATCATGATGATCTCCTTGTTGGCAATGGTGTTCGCCAGCGAGGTGTCCTTGACAAGGGTGATGATCTCGTTGCCCATGGGCGGCAGGATGCGCTTGACCACCTGCAAAAGGGTGACCTTAAAAAAGATCTGCGTGCGGGTCATGCCCAGCACCTGCCCGGCCTCGGTCTGCCCTTTAGGCACCGCCTCGATGCCGCCGCGGTAGATCTCGGAAAAATAGCAGGCGTAGTTGATGGCAAAGGCCACCACCGCCGCCACCATGCGTCCGCCGGAGCCGGAGGGCCACGGGTTATTCATGCCCAGCAGACCGGGGCCCAGATAAATGACGATGATCTGCAGCATCAGCGGCGTACCGCGGATGACCCAGACAAAGGTCTTTACCGCACCGGACAGCAGCCTGCACCGGCTCATGGAGCCAAAGGCCACCACCAGCCCCAGCGGCAGCGCAAACAGCAGCGTAAGGGCAAACAACTCACAGTTGAGCAGGAACGCGCCGGAAAGGCGCCCAAGGATCACAGACACAAAAACACACCCATCTATCGTTTTGTTTTACGCACGGCTCAGTCGGCCAGCGCCAGCTCGTACTTCTCGGCCAGTGCCTGCATGGTGCCGTCAGCCTTCATCGCGTCAAAGGCGGCGTCCACTACGGCGGCGGCATCACTGCCCTTGCGGAAGGCCACGCCGTACTCCTCGGCATTCAGCTCGTCCACGATCTTCAGGCTTGCATAGTCGGTGCCTTCCCCGATCATGGCGTTGGCAAGGGTCAGATCCAGCACAGCGGCATCTGCCGTACCGGCAGCCACTTCCATCAGACAGTCGGTCTGCACGCTCTTGGAAACGTAGTCTGCCTTGGCAAGGTTCTCGTCGCCCTGAATGGCAGCCTCACCGGCAGAACCCGCCTCAGCCACCACGGTCTTACCGGCAAGGTCGGCGGTGGAGGTGTAGGCGGTGCTCTCCTTGACCACCACGACCTGTGCGTTCTTGGCGTAGGCCTTGGTGGTGGCGGTGTTGGCCATGATATCCTCGGTCAGGGTCATGCCGTTCCAGATGCAGTCGATGCTCTTGGCGTCCAGCTCCACCACCTTGGTGTCCCAGTTGATCTCTACGAACTCCGGCTCTACGCCCAGCTTTGCACACACCGCAGTGGCAAGTTCGGTATCAAAGCCGGTAAAGTTGCCGTCGGCGTCGGTGTAGTTCATGGGCTCGTACACGGTGTAGCCGATGACCATTTTGCCCTTGCCCTTGATGTAGTCCAGATCGCTGCCCGCTGCGGCAGAAGCCGAACTGGCTGCACTGCCGGAAGCAGCTGCCGCTGCAGAGGTGGATGCACTGCCGCCGCAGGCTGCAAGGCTCAGTGCCAGAGCACCGGCCAGAAATGCACTTGCAATACGCTTGAGCTTCATATCTTTTTCCTCCCATAGGGGACGTTCTGCGTCCCGCTTCCCTCTCGATTTACCATTTTACCATGCTAAAGTGGTAAACTGTGGTTATAGAATAGCGCGTTTGTCGCCGTTTTGCAAGAGGAAACCTTTATTTTTTGCACAATGCACTGCTTTGCCCCGCCTGTAAGCCCGCTTTTTGTGGGAAAGTATGCACATACCCCTTCCGGCTTTGCGCCTGAGGGGGTATCCATAAAAAATCCCCCCGCACTTTTTGTGCAGAGGGACATCCTGTTTTTATGATTACTGCTCCGCCATGGCCTTCAGCGCCGCTTTTTGCAGGTCGGTAACTGAGATGGTGCACAGCGCCTTCAGGTCGGCATCCGTGCCGTCTGCGGAGAGCTTGCCGATCTCCACGGCGTTTTTGCCCTTCAGATAGCCGCACCAGCCTGCGCTGTGCTCGTACCATTCCTTGCCTAACGCGCTTGCGCTGCGCATTCCGTAACGGTCGCCCAGCTCGTTTTTGGTGTACACCGGCTCCCGCGGGGCAGACACAGTACCATCCGCGCTGACGGTCAGCTCCGGCTCGGTCATATCGCCGATAGCGCTGGTCACCCGGGCGTTCTCGTCCATGGTCACCACCGCCAGCGTGATCTTAGCCTGCACCTGTGCGTCCTTGTCGTCTGTGCCCGTAAGCCCCTGCGGCATTTCTGCCACCTCTACGCCCAGTTTGACCGTATCGCCCCGGGCAGCACCCAGCACCTGTGCATTCTCGCAGGCGCGGACGACAGCATCCCGGTAACGGTCCACCGCGATGGTGCAGCCGGAGAGAAGGTCTGCCTCCGTGGGCTTGCCGTCCGCATCCGTTTTCAGCTTCTTCACTTCCTCCGGGGTCTTGCCCTCAAGCCAACTGCCAAAGGCATCTGCCTGCTCTGCCCAGCCCTTTTTCAGGCCGGACACCTCTGCCAGTGGGTAGTCCTTGCCCTTCTGGCGCTTGGTGCGGGTGTCGGTGGGGGTGGTCACCTTGCCGGTGCTGTCCGCACTGACTGAAAGCTCCAGCTCATCCAGTGTCACCCCGGCCAGCTTACCGTCCGCGTCCAGCAGCACGGCAGCCGCCACCGTGCGGATATTCCCTACACGGTCTGTGCCGGCCGCTTCGGTCAGAACCCCCAACCCGGTGCGCCACGCTGCGCCTTGCGCCGCGCTGCTGCCCGCAGAGGTACTGCCGCTCATAGTACCGGAGCTGCTGCCGGAACTTCCCCCGCCGCAGCCGGTCAATGCCAGTGCTGCCGCCAGCGTGCAGCACAAAAACCATCGCGATGCCTGTTTCATATCGTCACATACGCTCCCTTTCCGTGCCTGCATTGCAGATGCAGGCTTTGGAGCTAGTGTGCCCCGCCGCGCGGGATTTTATGAGCAGACAGTTACATCAAAGGACTTAACAGCCGCAGCACGCTGTCCAGCACCGTACCGGCCAGACCGGTGCGGCAGTCCGCGCACTGCACCTCCCGGCACTGGGGCAGGGTGCGGCGCACATCGTCCCGCAAGGCCAGCACCTGACTGTTTTGCAGCAGCAGCACCCCGCACTCGAAGTGCAGAAACATACTGCGGTAGTCCATATTGATGCTGCCCACCACCGCCGCGCGGTCATCGCTGACGCAGCACTTGGCGTGGAGGAAGCCCGGGGTATACTCGTAGATGCGCACCCCCGCCCGCAGCAGGGGCAGATAGTACGAGCGGCTCAGCCGGAACACCAGCTTTTTGTCCGGGATGCCCGGCAGCACCAGCCGCACATCCACCCCGCGCTTGGCGGCGTTGCGCAGCGCGTCCAGCATCTCCTCGCCGATGGCAAGGTAAGGCGTATAAAAATAAACGTACTGCTGTGATTGTGCCAGAACATCCAGATAGACCGTTTCTGCCACCGGCTCTTCGTCCAGCGGGCTGTCCGCGTAGGGTTGCACCACCCCATCGCTGGCGGGCAGCACCGCAAACTGCGGACGGAAGGCGCTGTAATCCTGCTCAAAGGGACGGAAGGCGTTCCAGAAATCCAGAAACATCACGGTAAAGTTCCACACCGCAGCGCCCTCGATGCGCAAGCCTGCGTCCTTCCAGTAGCCGAAGCGGGTGATCGCGTTGATATATTCGTCTGCCAGATTGATGCCGCCGGTGTAGGCTACTTTGCCGTCTATCACCACGATCTTGCGGTGGTCGCGGTGGTTCATCACCAGCGAGAGCAGCGGCACCACCGGGTTAAAGGGGATGCAGCGGATATGCGCCCGCTCCATGCGCACCACAAAGTCCTTGGGCAGACCCAGCAGGCTGCCGAAGTCATCGTAGATCAGCCGCACGTCCACCCCCTGCGCGGCCTTGCGCCGCAGAATATCCTCCACGCCCTGCCACATCTTGCCCTGACTGACGATGAAAAACTCCAGAAAGATGCTTTTTTCCGCTTTTTCAAGGTCGGCCAGCAATGCCGGATACATGGCTTCACCGCAGGAGAAATACCGGGCGGTGGTGTTCTGCCATGCGGGGTAGCAGCCGTATTGGGTCAGGTAACGGCTCACGCCCCGGTTTTCATCGCACAGACCGGCGGTCTGTCCGGGCTGCTGAGCACGGTCTGCCCGGTGCGCCTGCTCCACCGCCTGCATTTTGCTGCGCAGACGGCGGGAGGGCCGCTTGTTGCCAAAGGCCAGATACAGCGCACCGCCCAGCAGCGGCAGCAGCCCGATGAGGGCGATCCAGCCCACCTTATAGGCGCTGTTTTCGTCCTTGCGCACCAGATACAGAATGATCAGCAGGCTTAACCCGTTGAGCACCCCGGTGACCCACACCCGCGCCGCGCCGGTGGTGAGGGCGAAGAACACCCACGCCAGCCATGCAAGCTGCAGCGCCACCAGCACCACCGTGACCGTGATGCGGTTGAGGATGCGGTTGAAAAACCTGACGATCGGCAGCCGGAACAGCATACCATCTTCCCCTTTCCCGTGTTTCCTTACCTCTATAATACAGTTAAGTATAACGCGGTTTTTCACCCTTTGCAAGTTTTTGGTGTCGGGTGCACCGGAATTATCCCTCGAAAAAAAAATTCACCGGAGCGTCCGCAGATGCCCCGGTGAATCGAAATCATAGTATCATATTTTCCGCTCAGACGGTGGGTGCTTCGCTGTCCTCGTAGCCCACCATCAGGCCGCCGTACTCCGCGTAGTAGCTGCACAGCGCGCCGCAGCTGCCTACCTCCACCTTGGCCTCCGGGAACACCGCATGGACCATGTGCTTCAGCCGCTCCGCAGCGGCAGCATTGCAGCAGTGGTCGATGTGCACCCGGCCGTTGGTCAGGCCGTGCGCCTTCATTTCCAGCACCATGCGCTCCAGTGCGCCGTGCTCGCCGCGGGTCTTGCAAAGAACCTCCAGATCACCGGCATCGCTGGCCTGCCCGATGACCCGGATGCCCAGCATCCGCGCCACAGCAGCCACAGCCGGCTTCACGCGGCCATTGCGTGCAAGGTTTGCCAGAGACTCCAGTGCAAACAGCAGATGAGTGTGCTGGTGGTACGCCCGGATCTCCTCACATACGGTATCAAAGGGCTTGCCGGTCTTGATCAGCGCCGCCAAACGCTCCACCAGCAGCCGGGACTCCGCACCAGTAGACAGGCTGTCCAGCACAAAGACCCGCGCGCCCTCGTGGCTCTGCTCGTACTCCTCGCCCGCCAGCAGTGCAGCGTTATAGGCACCGGACAGCGTACCGGTAATGGTTACAACATACACCTCGTCTGCGCCCTCGTAGGCGGTGAGCCAGTCCGAGATATTGGGGCAGGAGGTGCTGGTACGTCCCTTATAGGTGCGCAGCATCTCGGCCAGCGCGGGAGCATCCACCTCTGCGGTGTCCACATACTCCTGCTCGTCGGTCAGGATCTTCAGCGGCACACAGGCAAACCCCACATCGGGGAGCTCGTACACATTTGCAGAGGAATCTACAACGATTTTGCTTTTCATATTTTTCTCCATTTTCAAGCGGCGCACGCCGCAGTCATTCCTTTGTCCGTGACCATCATAGCAGTTTTCTAAAACCCTGTCAACTGTTTTCTCAAATTCTTTTACAAAGTTTTCATTGCCAGTTGACCAATTTTCCAAAATGCGGTATACTATTTCACAGGCAGATGTGTTTTTGCGGAAAGCAATTGCCCTGCCTTTGCACAAAAATAACGTTCCTGCTTGCAAAAAGTGCAGGAGCATGAACGGAACAAGATACTATGAAAGCTGAAACCAAACTCCGCGTTGCGGCGTGTGCTGCGGGCTTTGCCCTGCCCCGGTACAACGATCTTCCCTCGGTAGGGCTGTATCTGGACCAGACGGTGCAGTTTGTCAACGGCTACTTCCGCAGCTTCTGCGGGGTGGAGCTGACCCCATCTATGGTAAGCAACTACGTCAAAAAAGGGGTGGTGGATCACCCCATCCGCAAAAAATACACCCGGGACCAGATCGCATCCCTGATGTACATTGCAGTCTCCAAGACGGTGCTCTCGATCGAAAACATCGACACCCTGTTCAAAATGCAGCGGGAGCACTGCTCCGCCGGGACAGCCTACGATATCTTCTGCGAGGAGTTAGAGACTAGTCTTTCCGTGGTGTTCGGCGGCAAGGCCACCCAGCCGGAGGCTACGCTCAACGACGAGCGTCTGTTGCTGCGCAGCACCATTTTTGCGGCAGTCAATAAAATGTATCTGGACTGCTGCTTCGATGCTTTGCGGCAGGAGCAGGCTCTGTGGTCGGACATCCTGCCGGATCTGGCGTAACAATACAACATCGCTCCGTATAGCAAAAGCCACCCGAAAACTTACGTTTTCAGGTGGCTTTTTTTACCGGTGGACGGACTGCAACGCCGGACGAACGCGTGCTTGAAAATATCGCTGCATAGCGTCACTATTGTGCTTTCTATTTTACCGAAACGCGTCCATCACTAAATCATTTTGCAGATGCAGGAACAAATTCAATTTTAACCTTCATTCCCATCCCAGCAGCAAGCCGCTGCAAGGTACGAAGAGATGGGTTTGCATTGCCGCGTTCCAGTTTGCTGATGTCGGTCTGTGCAATACCCGTGCGCTCCGAAAGTTGCTTCTGGGTCAAACCGCTTTCTTTGCGGGCCTTGAGCATGGCTTCAATCACGGAAAATTCCGGGTCAAGTGCGTCCCATTCGGCCTTGAATTCAGGGTCTTTCATCTGCTCATTCAAAAAATCGTTGAAGTTTGTCATTTGGAATTCTCCTTTCGGGCAAGATAATCTGCGCGATATTGTTTTGCCAGTGTGATCTCTGAAGCAGGTGTTTTCTGGGTCTTCTTGATAAATCCATTTGTGAGGATCACCTTTTTACCAACCACGAAGAAATACAGCACGCGGGTAATATCCGACCCAAACTTGGTACGAATTTCAAAAATTCCATCATCCAGTGCTTTGGAATACGGTTCCCTTAAACATGGCCCCTCTTCACGGAGTAACGCAACAGTACGCAAAACTTTGGCTTGCATTTTCTTATCCAGACTTAGGATAAACTCTTTGACTGGCTCGGAGCCATCGGCTTTATCGTAGAATTCAATTTCATATTCCTGCACGGCTGCACTCCCTTTGAATAGTGGATTTATCTCATATACAGTATAGCGGATATATCCTCTATTGTCAAGACCATCTCTTTACATCTTATCTCCTTTATGGGATAATAATGGCATTTTAGACTATAAAGGAGAATATTATGGCCTACTCTGCCGATTTTCGGAATAAGGTTGTCCAGCTATACAACAGTGGCACAAGTACCGCTGATCTCTGTGCCCAGTTCCATATTTCTCGCAGTATCTTATATCAATGGAGCGAAGAAGCAAAAGTTTCAAACATTTCTAAACGCGATCTTGCAACGCTTCAACGCCATGTTGCAACCTTGGAAAATGAAAATTCCATCTATCAAAAATCTCTTGCTGCTCTTGATTTGTCCATAGACAACAAGGTGCAAATTATTGATGCCTTAAAGTCAGAATACAGCTTCTACACACTTTGCCGTTTGCTGAATCTTTCAAAATCCACTTACATAAATAGACAGAAAAGTGCACTGATTGAAAAGCAACTAGATGTAGAAGATACGCTTTTGAAAGAAAAAATCACTATCATCTTCCAGAAAAGCGATTACCGTTTCGGTGCAAAAAAGATTCGCGCAAAATTGATGGAGCAAGGCTATACTGTTAGCACAAAACGTATTGTGCGGCTCATGAAAGAGCACGGATTAAAACGTAAACAAGCACTTCCAGAGAACGCTACTTTTCAGCGGCACTATACTTATCGTCCCAATCTCGTAAAGCAAAATTTTACCGTTGAAAAGCCAAACAGCATTTGGGTCAGTGACATCACCTATGTTAAGGTAAACACTTCTATCGCATATGTCTGTGTTATCATCGACCTATTTTCTCGAAAAGTCGTTTCACACGCCGTTGCCGAATTCGCCGATGCAGAACTCACGATCCATACATTCAAATTGGCCTATCAAAATCGGAACCATCCGCAAGGGTTAACATTTCATAGTGACCAAGGCGCGCAGTATACCGCATTCAGCTTTCGTCAACTACTTCTTGACTTTAATGTACACCAATCCTTTTCCGATATAGGCAATCCACTTGATAATGCTGTGGCGGAATCTTTCTTTGCTTCGCTTAAAAAAGAACAGTTCAAATTTCATTTTTATGAAACTGTCTCCGAATTAGAGGAAAGTCTATCAGAATATATTGATTTTTATAACGATTACCGACCTCATGAATGTCTTAAACAGCAAACCCCAAATCAATTTGAAGAATCATATCAGCAACAAAAATAAAGGCGAGAGTATCCGATACTGTCCGAAAATAACAGTACCAAATACCCTCGCCCTTTCAGTTGGTGGAGGCGATGGGAGTCGAACCCATGTCCGAAAAGAGCTCAGTGCAGGTGTCTCCGGGTGCAGGCGATCTACAACATTCCCGCCGCGCCACGCCGATCGTCAGGCTAGCGCTTTGGTAGCTTCATGAGTTCCTGCCGGTCCGCAAAGCTTAGGTCCGTTCAGGTGCTGTGTCTAAAGGACGCCCCGGCCCCACACGACACAAGAGTGGGCGGAACGCGCAGCACTCAGGCTGCGAGCAACTGATAATTATTGTTGTCAGTTAATTTTTTTGGAGGAGTTATAGAGCAGTTCCCCCACTGCTACCCGCTGCCCAGACCTTGCTCCCCCCGTCGAAACCTTTACGCCCCCATATAAAGCACATCTTGCGATGTGCGGAAAGCTGGGTTTTCTGCGGTGAGCCGCAGTCTGCAATTGGAATGCTTAATAGTACTTGCCGTTGGACTTCACAGCCCGGTCAATGGAGCGCTTTGCATCGCGCTGGGCGGCATCGGCACGCTTGTCGTACAGCTTTTTGCCTTTGCACAGGCCCACTTCCATTTTTACGCGGCCATGCTTGAAATAAAGCGAGAGCGGCACCAGCGTATAGCCCTGCAGTTTGCACTGCTGGTGCAGACGCCGGATCTCACTTTTGTGCGCCAGAAGCCGCCGGACGCGCATGGGGTCCTGATTGAACAGGTTGCCGTGGTCGTAGGGGCTGATGTGCATCCCCTTTACCAGCAGCTCGCCGTTTTCAATATCCACCCAGCTGTCCTTCAGGTTGACTCCGCCGGCCCGCAGGCTTTTCACCTCGGTGCCTTTGAGCTCCACACCGGTCTCCAGCGCTTCCAGAACAAAATACTCGTGGCGCGCTTCGCGATTGGTGGCGATGCTCTTGGTCGCCGGGCGCTCCTTTGTGGGTGCCATGCTGCGCGCCTCCTTTCTCCGTTCGGTTTGTTGTTTCAGTATACCATTTTTTCAGGGTAATGCAAGGGCTGTTTCTGACAGAATTGTAAATTTTTACAAACTCACAGCTCTCCCCGGCCGGAAAGTGCCCGGTACAGGGTAGTCTCGTCCGCATATTCCAGGCTGGCGCCCACCGGCAGACCGGATGCCAGCCGGGTGACCCGGATGCCCAGCGGCTTGATGAGCTTTGCCAGATACATGGCGGTAGCCTCGCCCTCCACGGTGGGGTTCATGGCCATGATGACCTCCTTCACCGTGTCGTCCTTCAGCCGCGCCAGCAGCTCCTTGACGGTGAGCTGCTCTGCGCCCACACCGGCCAGCGGGTCCAGCAGACCGTGCAGCACATGGTACAGGCCGTTATACTCCCGGGTGCGCTCAAAAGCCTGCACGTCCCGGGGCTTTTCCACCACGCAGATCACCGAGGTGTCCCGCTTGGCGCTGGCGCACACCGGGCACAGGTCAGCGTCCGTAAAGTTCTGGCAGATGCGGCACCGATGCAGCCGGGTGTGCGCACCGCGGATGGCATCGGCCAGCGCCGCAGCGTCCTTATCCGACATACTCAGCACCTGATAGGCCATGCGGGTAGCACCCTTGCGGCCCACGCCCTGAAACTTGCCGAACTCCTCGATCAGCTTTTCCAGCGGTGCGGCAGTGTAGTCCATGGTATCTCCCCTTCCCGGCTCAGAGACCCGGAATGTTCAGGCCGCCGGTCAGCTTGCCCATCTCGGCCTCGGCGGTCTCGTCCACCTGCTTCACGGTGGCGTTGATGGCAGCAGCCACCATGTCTTCCAGCATCTCGATGTCGTCCGGGTCCACGGCCTCGGGCTTAATGGTGATGGACAGCACCTCGTGCTTGCCGTTCATCTTCACAGTCACCATCTCACCGGCGGCGCTGCCGGTGTACTCGGCGGCTTCCAGCTCGGCCTGCTTGCTCTTCATGTCCTCCTGCATCTTCTGAGCCTGACGCATCAGGGCGTTCATATCGGGGCGGCCGTAGCCTGCGGGCATTCTTGCTTTCATAATGGTATTCTCCTTTATTATAAACAATTTTTATCGCTTTTTGCGGGCGGTATCCTCAATGCTGACCTCTAACCCCAGCTTTTCCAGCGCCAGAAGGGACTGCTCCGCGTTGGAGGCGGTCTTTCCGGCCGTTTTGGGCTCGTAGGGGCCGATGGGCACCGGCACGCCGGATACCTCGGCGATCAGCTTTTTGATCAACTTCTGGCTGTCCTTGTTCACCCGGATAAAATCCCGGAAAGTCTTGCCGCCATCGATCAGCACGCGGGTACCGTCAAAGTAAGCCTTGGACTTGCGCAGATACATATACAGCATGGGGTCGACGCCTTCCAGCTTCTGCACGATCTGCCCCCAGTACGGGAAGGGGTTCGTGCCCTGCTGCGCCACGCTGCGGGGCTTTGTCAGCACCGGGTCGGCAGGGTGCTCCTGCACCGGGGCAGGCGTTTCCTCTGCCGCAGGAGCCGACTGCGCAGGCTCTGCAGGGGCGGGCTGCTCTGGCTGACTGACCGGCTCCGGCTCCTCCGGCGGCGGTGCCTGCGGTGCAGGCTCGTCCCACGGCAGGGCGGCGTCGCTCTGCTGTACCGGCGGTTCCTCTGGCATGGGCGGCAGCTCCTCCGCAGGGGCGGGCGGTGCTTCCTGCGCGGCAGGCTGCGGAGGGGTCTGCTGCACAGCAGGGGCAGGCTCTTCTACTACTGCCGGGGTCTGGGGTGCGGCAGCTGCGGGGGCAGATTGCACCGGGGCGCTGGCAAAGGGCTGCACCGCTGCCGCAAAGGGGCGGGGTGCTTCCGGCTGTGCCGCGCGGGCGGGGGCTGCCTGTACCGTTACCGTCTGCATCTGCTGGGGCGGCTCGGACAGGCTGAACAGTGCCAATTCCAGCTCGATGCGCTGGTCGCTACCACGGGTCATGTGTTCCAGCGCCGTACCTAACGTGCGGATGGCGCGGATGGCTTCCCGCTGCCCCATCTCCGGGCCTTTTTGCAGGTACAGCGCCTCTTCCTCCGGCGAAACACCGGACAGCAGCGCCTGCCCGCCGGGCAGCGCCGCCAGCATCAGGGCGCGGTAGTGGGCGATCAGTTCCTCGGTCAGGCGCTTCACGTCCACCGACTGCTGCCGCAGCTGCGCCAGCTGTGCCAGCGCGGCGGCGGCATCCTGTGCTTCCAAGGCGTCCGAAATGTGGAACAGGTAGCTGCGGTCGGTCACACCGGCCATGCGGCGCACCACGTCCGCGTCGATCTTTGCGGTGACGCCGGCGCAGGTGTCTAGAATGGACAGCGCATCGCGCAGCGCACCATCGGCCAGACGGGCGATCAGCTCCGCGCCGTCGGAGGTCAGTTCCAGCTTTTCCTCCCCGGCGATATACTCCACCCGCCGTGCGATATCCTCCGGCCCGATGCGGGTAAAATCGTACCGCTGGCAGCGGGAGAGGATGGTGGCAGGCACTTTCTGGATCTCGGTGGTCGCCAGAATGAAGATGACGTGTGCGGGGGGCTCCTCCAGCGTTTTCAGCAGCGCGTTGAAGGCCGCTGTGGACAGCATGTGCACCTCGTCGATGATATACACCTTATACTGACAGGCGCTGGGGGTGTAGGCGGTCTCGTCCCGCAGGTCGCGGATATCGTCCACGCCGTTGTTGGAGGCTGCGTCCATCTCCACCACGTCCAGCAGGCTGCCGTTGTCGATGCCCTTGCAGATCTCGCACTCCCCGCAGGGGTCGCCCCCCTCCGGGTGCAAGCAGTTGACCGCCTTTGCAAAAATTTTGGCGCAGGTGGTCTTGCCAGTGCCGCGCACGCCGGTAAACAGATACGCATGGCCTACACGCCCTGCGGTGATCTGGTTTTTCAGGGCGGTCACGATGGCACGCTGACCCACCACATCCTCAAACCGCTGGGGTCTCCACTTGCGGTAAAGCGCACGATACACGGCATCTCTCCCCTTTTCCGGCCTTTGCGGCAAAAATAAAAGGACAGCGCTCGACGGGGTTTTGTCCCCGCCTTGCGTAACTCGGCATACGGATGCAGGCTTACTGAAACGCACGAACGCACTGCTTAAGGCTGCTTGGTTCCCCACCTGACCTGGTTCACAGCGAGCCCATCGTACAGGACCCGCATCCGTATGCCGAACCACGCAGCAGGCGCTGTCCGACACATCCTTCTGAATGCCAGAATATTGTACCATAAACGCAGGCAGATTGCAAGGGGTGGGAGGTATCATTTCACGGCCCACGCATGAAACGATCAAATAGGATAGCCCAAAGTCAGAAAATGTGATGTCCTCTAAAATCCAAAAAGCGCAGTACATTCTCTGCGCTTTCGCGTTTTGTACTGCGCTTTGCTTTTATCCTGTTATTTTAACGGCATTGATTTTGCAGCAGCCCTTTTTTCTTACAATGCCACATCCAGCGCCATCATCAGCGCAAATCCCAGCACGATGCTTACAACACCGACAGGCTCGTCGCCCTCCACGGCCTGCGGGATCATCTCCTGTGCGGTCACGCACACCATACAGCCCGCCGCTGCGCTGAGCAGCCACGGAAGCGCAGTACTGACCCATTCGGCCAGAGCAAAGGCAAGCAATGCCCCCAACGGCTCTACCAGCCCGGAAGCCGCTCCCGCAAAAAACGCCTGACTGCGGGTGCGGCCGTTATGGGCCAGCGGCAGGCTGACTGCTGCACCTTCCGGGATATTCTGCAGGCCGATGCCAAGGCTCAGCGCCAGTGCACCGCTGATGGCATCCGGCTCCCCGGTCAATGCCAGTGCAGCGGCAAGGCCCGCCACCATACCCTCGGGCAGGTTGTGCAATGTTACAGCCAGCACCATACGTCCGCCGTGCCCGGCCCCGCCTGCCAGCAGCTGCCCGGCAAACTGTTCCACCTGCAAAAGGCCCACTGCGCCAAGCACAAGCCCCACTGCCGATGGGATCCATGCCGGAAGCGGCAAAGTCTGTCCGCGCTGGATAGCAGGCAGCAGCAGGCTCCACACACTGGCCGCCAGCATGATGCCCGCTGCCATGCCGCACAGGATGCGCTGCGTGCAGGGCCGCGACTGCCGCCGCAGCAAAAACACGCCTGCTGCCCCCAGTGTAGTGCACGCCGCCGGAAACAGCAGTACCCACGCAGTGAAAACGATCTGGTTCACGATACATTCCCCCTTTGCCCGGTGTATGTGCGCCGAAGCAAAAAGGTGCAGAAAAGCCCGTCACACAAAATACAGTGTGACGGGCTTTTCTGTCAGAATGCGATTGCATCTTCTTCGTTGCCAAAGGGCAGACCCGTAGCCGGATCGACCGGCGGCAGGCCAGCCTGCCCCATATCCGCCGCCTTTACGCTGCATACCACCGCATTGGCAAGCACATACTTCACCTTTGCGGTGGCAGCAGCGCCGATCTTATCATAGATGCGGCCTCCGCTGTAACAGTCGCCCAGCACGGTGTGAGTGCTGTTGGCCACATAACCCACCTTGCCCAGACCCGGCAGTTCTGCGCGGATGGCTTCGCGGTCAAAGCCATTCTCCGGCTCCTTGACCAGCTTTACCTTCTGGCCTACTGTAAACGGCTGAGTGCCGAAGCGGTAGTTGAGTCCGGTCAATGTAACATAGTACTTCATCTTTATTTCCTCCAAAACACATGTTTTATTTTCAGGGAGCCCGTTCATCCCCTGCTGTGTCTGTATTATCCGCTTTTTATGTCCAATAAAAATCACTTTCAAATAGCACTTGTCATTTTTTTGATATTTTTGTTCAGGTTCGCTGCACAAAGTTTACCATCTTTTCTTTCTCCGCAGGTCAACTGTCAGGTGACAAATGGTTCTTTTCCGTTTCCGGAGCCGCATCATCCTCACTTTTGCATTTCTTTATTTCTCTTTAAGAAACATGCATTCCCGTCTTGATTTAAGTGAACAAACAATGAAAGAAATTACAAAGTGATTACAACGCGGTAAAAAATTCTTTCCTGAGTCTCCCTGTGCTTCGATCAGTTTAACAAAAACTCTTTGACTTTTAGCGATAAATTATAACAAAATCGTAGATTATCATTGAAATCTCACTTCTTAGCCAAAAAAACTCTTGATTTTTTCGCAAAAAAGACTAGAATATCCACTTGCAGAAAGGCACTTCCTGTAGGGCCTCCTGCAAAATACATTTGCGTATGGCAAGGAGATTTTAGATATGAAACTCAAGAATGTTTGTGTTGCTGTTGTTGCTCTGGCTCTGGCTGTTGGCATGACCGCTTGCGGCGGTTCTGCTTCCTCCACTGCTGCATCCTCTTCCGAGGCTGCTTCTACCAGCACTTCTGTTGCTGCTGAGGCCGAGGAGAGCGCTTCTTCCGCTGTTGCAGAGGAGAACGGTTCTTCTTCTGAGGCTGCTTCCAGCGAGGCCGCTTCTTCTGAGGCCGCTTCCAGTGAGGCTGCTTCCAGCGAAGCTGCTTCTTCCGTTGCAGCTTGATCGCACAGCGCCTAAATTCCAATAAAAGCTGAAGCCGGGCACAGGGAGCCATGAGTTTTCCTGTGCCCGGCTTTTTACAACAAAACGCACCGGATCGTTCAACGAGAACCACCCGGCGCGTTATTTTTTATGCTCCCCAGAACAAGATGCCCAGCGCTGCGGAAATCAGGATCATGAGAATGGGGGATGGTGCCTTGCCGTTTCTTTTGCGGCACAGCAGATGCAGCGCCCACAAAAGTACAAACACTGCAATGGAGCGCGCATCCGGCACAAAGTCGGTGCTGCGGCCCGCAAAGCCCAGCAGTGTGGAAAGTGCCATATTGATTGCCGTTGCCAGGATCATTGCCACCACGCAGGGCCGCACCCCGCCCAGAAATGCATTGACACCGGCATATTTCATCAAATTCTGCAGCACCGATGCAACGAGCAGGATAATGACAAAAGACGGCAGCACCACCCCCAGCGTGGCGCACAGCGCGCCCCAGAAGCCGCCCTGTGAAGAACCAATGAAGGTGGCCATATTGATGGCCAGCGGGCCGGGTGTGGACTCTGACACCGCAATAAAGCTGAGGAATTCGCCTTCCGTCAGCCAGCCGCGTCCTAAGACCGTTTCCCGCACCAGCGAGATCATGCCGTAGCCGCCGCCAAAGGACAGCGCGCCGATCATGAGGAAATTCCAGAAAAGTTCTACATAGATCACGGCTTCTTCTCCCCCTTCCGCAGCTGCTGTACTGCATACACCAGCAGCCCGGCCGCACCGCTGAACAGGATGTAAAAAATGGAAGAGAAGGACACTGCTGCAATGGAACAGCCCACCATCGCTGCCGCAACCGTGGTCAGGATGACAATATTGAAGACGCTGTGTTCCAGCTGCTTCAGCATTTTCAGTCCGGCGGAAAGGATCAGATAGATCACACACACCTGAATGCCGTGGAACGCACTTGCCACCACCGAAAGGCGGAGGAACTGGTCAAAGAACAGCGAGATCAGATAAATGACCGCGAAGGACGGAAGACATACCGCCACCGTGGACGCTGCCGCACCTGCCGTACCCTCGATCTTGTAGCCGATATAGGTGGCACTGTTCACCGCCACCGGGCCGGGCGTAGACTCCGCAATTGCCACCATGTCCAGAAATTCTTCTTTTGTTACCCACTTTTTTTCTTCTACAAACTCATTTTGCAGCAGGGCTACCATGGCGTAGCCGCCGCCAAACGTGAACGCTCCAATTTTGAAAAACGTCCAGAAAAGCTCCTTTGTTTTCGACATAGCCTTCTCCTTTCTTGCGCCTTATTATATCATTTTTTGTTTTGATATGATATACTTTAATGGAATATGCTGCTTTCTTTGGAAAAAGCAGAAAAAGGAGTTTAGGATATGAAAACAAAATTTGGTATCGTAGGCTGCGGATTTCTGGGCAACATTGTGGCCGATGCATGGAAGAACGGTCTGCTGCCGGACTACGAGCTGGTGGGCGTGACCAGCCGCACCCGTGCTTCGGCAGAAAAACTTGCCGCCGAGGTAGGCTGTCCCGTCTGCGATGATGTGGATGCCCTGCTGGCGCTGCAGCCGGAATATATTGTGGAGACTGCTTCGGTGGAGGCTGTACGCGCCATGGCTGTGCCTGTACTGAAAAAAGGCGTGAATCTGGTCATTATTTCCATTGGTGCCTTTGCGGACCTTGATTTTTACGAGCAGGTCAAGGCCGCTGCCGTGGAGGGCGGTGCCAAGGTGCATCTGGCAAGCGGTGCCATTGGCGGCTTTGATGTGCTGCAGACCGTCACTCTGATGGCCGAGGCTCAGAAGCTGGCCGAGACGGCAGGCATTGAGACCCACACCGGAGCCAAGGGCTTCCGCAACACGCCGGTATGGGCCGACCACTTGCTGACCGATACCGAAAAGACCACCGTGTTCACCGGCAATGCCAAGCAGGCCATTGCCACCTTCCCCCGCCGCGTGAATGTGGCTGTTGCCACCTCGCTGGCCACCACCGGCCCGGAGATCACCGGCGTGACCATGCACTCGGTACCCGGCTGGGTGGGCGACGACCACCGCATCACCGCCGAGATCGAGGGCGTGAAGGCCGTGGTAGATATCTGCTCTTCCACCAGCGCCATTGCCGGTTGGAGCGTAGTTGCCCTGCTGCGCAATCTCGCTTCCCCTGTGTGTTTCTATTAAAAGGAGGATCTGCACATGTTCCATAAACTGGTAGCTATTGAGCCGGTCAGTCTGATCCCCTCCGCTGAGCAGGAACTGCATCAGTATGCAGAAGAGGTGACCCTGTACCGCGATATCCCGGCGGACGATGATGAGATCGCGCGGCGTATCGGGGATGCCGATGCCGTGCTTCTGAGCTACACCTCCCGCATGGGCAAAAATGTGATCGAGCGCTGCCCGAATATCCGTTACATCGGCATGTGCTGCAGCCTGTATTCTGAGGAAAGCGCCAATGTGGATATCGCCTACGCCCGCACCCGCGGCATCAAAGTGCTGGGCATCCGGGACTACGGCGACCGCGGCGTTGTGGAGTACGTCCTGCATGAGCTCACCGGCATCCTGCACGGTTTTGGGATGCCCATGCTGCGGGACGAGCCGGTGGAGATCACCGGGCTGAAGGCAGGCATCATCGGGCTGGGTGTGTCCGGCAAAATGATCGCCGACGCGCTGCAGTTCATGGGCGCCGACATTGCCTATTACAGCCGCACCCGCAAGCCGGATGCCGAAGCTGTGGGCATGGCCTATAAGCCGCTGGCACAGCTGCTGACCGAGAGCAAGGTGGTGTTCACCTGCCTGAACAAAAATGTCCTTCTGCTGGGCAAGGACGAATTTGCACAGCTGGGCGCAGGCAAGGTACTGTTCAACACCTCCATCGGCCCGGGCTTTGACTCTGCTGCTCTGGAACAGTGGCTTGCTCTGCCGGGCACCCACTTCTTCTGTGACACCCGTGCCGCTGCAGGCCCGGTGAGCGAGGGCTTTTTTGAACGAGAGAACGTACACTGCGCCAATGTTTCCGCCGGGCGCACCAAGCAGGCTTTTGTGCTGCTGAGCCAGAAGGTGCTGGCAAATATCCGCACTGCGCTGGGAGAATGATATAAAAAGGAAACGCTTCCCGGCCGGGGAAGCGTTTCCTTTTAGGCTTTATTCAAAATTGTTGTGATCTCTTCCAGATTCGCCGCAAATCGGATGCCCTGCTGGCGCTGCGGCGTGGAAAGGCCTTTCTCGATCATTTTGGCAAGCAGTGCTTTCAGGCTGTCGTAGTAGCCGTTCAGATCATACAGGATGCAGGGCGCGTCCAACTGGCCCAGCGAGACCTTGGACATTACCTCTGCGATCTCTTCCAGCGTGCCGGTGCCGCCGGGGAATGCGATGAAGGCATCGCCCAGCTCGATCATCTTCGTCTTGCGCTCGGTCATGTCCTTGGTGACGATCAGCTCGGTCAGGCCATCGTGCTGCAGCTCCTGCTGCACAAAGAACTGCGGTTCCACACCGGTCACCGTGCCGCCTGCGTCCAGCGCGCTCTGGGCAAGCTGACCCATCAGGCCGCTGCGGGAGCCGCCGTACACAAGGCGGTGCCCGTTTGCACCGATCCAGCTGCCCAGTTCCCGGACAGCTTCCGCCAGCGCAGGATCATTGCCCGCATTTGCTCCAAGATAGACCGTGATGTTCATGGTATTTCCCCCTTTGTTTTTTCCATTTTACCACGCAGCGGGCCGATTGAAAAGTGCCATCCCCTTGCAAATGCAGCGGCACTGTGGTATTCTTGAACGCAGAAAAAGGGAGCCTGCAAAAGCAGGCTGAGAGTGGGCTGTTTGCCCAGACCTGTGACCTGATTTGGACAATGCCAACGTAGGGAGATACTGCTGCTTCAAAGTGCGGAGATGCCTCCTTGCGGGCATTTCCGCATTTTTTGCAAAGGAAGTTGTAACCATGAAAACTGCATTGACGATTGCCGGCAGCGATTCCAGCGGCGGTGCTGGCATTCAGGCCGATATCAAAACCATGACTGCAAACGGCGTGTACGCCATGAGCGCCATTACCGCACTGACTGCCCAGAACACCACAGGTGTGACCGGCATTTTTGAAGCCACGCCCGAATTTCTGGCACAGGAGATCGATGCCATTTTTACCGACATCTACCCGGATGCCGTCAAGATCGGCATGGTATCCTCGGCAGAGCTGATCGGTGTGATCGCCGAAAAGCTGCACACCTACGGCGCAAAGCATATCGTGGTGGACCCGGTGATGGTTGCCACCTCCGGTTCCAAGCTGCTGCGGGACGATGCCGTGCAGGCACTGACCGAAAAGCTGCTGCCCATGGCAGAGGTGGTCACCCCCAACATTCCGGAGGCTGAGATCCTTTCCGGCATGAAGATCACCGATGCGGCCGGAATGGAGGCCGCTGCAAAGCTGATCAGCGAGAAATACCACTGTGCCGTGCTGTGCAAGGGCGGCCACCAGATCAACGATGCCGACGACCTTCTGTGGCGGGACGGCTGCGGCAAATGGTTCCGCGGCAAGCGCATTGCAAACCCCAATACCCACGGCACCGGCTGCACCCTATCCAGCGCCATTGCGTCCAATCTGGCAAAGGGCTATGATCTGGATGCATCGGTGGAGCGCGCAAAGGCCTACATTTCCGGCTGTCTTTCTGCCATGCTGGATCTGGGCCATGGCTCCGGCCCCATGAACCACATGTTTGCACTGAAGGGAGAGTTTGTGGGTGAGTGAGCAGACCTTTGTGCAGCAGCTGGTACAGGAAAGTCTGCCCGTGTGGGAGAAATGCCTGCACTCAGAATTTCTGACCCACCTTGCGGATGGCACACTGGATGAAGCCTGCTTCAAGGGCTACATCGTGGAGGACAGTCTATACCTGCGGGAATATGCCAAGGTGTTTGCCTGGGGCATGACCAAGGCAAAGGATATGCAGACCATCCGCACCTACTATTCCCTGCTTTCCTTCGTGAATGAGAGCGAGGATGCAGCCCGCCTGCACTATCTCAAGCACTTTGGACTGACCGATGAAGGCATCCAGAGCCTGCCGCTGCGGCCGGAGAACCGTGCCTATGTGGACTCTATGATCGAAGCTGCCAAAAACGGCGAGGGCGCAGCCGAGTGCATGATGGCCTGCCTGCCCTGTATGCTGAGCTATGGCTGGATCTTCCAGAAACTGCTGGAAGAAAAACCTTCCGTGCAGGATACCCTTTATGGTGCACTGGTGGTGGACTATGCTGACAAGGGCTATGAGGCGGCCTGCCGCGACTGGGCCGCGTTTGCAGAAAAAGTCTGTGAAGGCCTGAGCGACGAGCGCCTTGCCCGCTGCCGCGAGATCTTCCATGCCTGCTCGGAGCACGAGCTGAACTTCTGGGCCATGGCAGCTTCCCCGCGCAGTGACCTGTAATTTTTCCTAAAATATAAAATGCACCCGGCCTGTGGGCAGAACTGCAGCAACCGGGTGCATTTGTTTTGTTCAGGGTTTCGTGGCCGCAGCCGCAGGCATGAGCCTTAGTGCCGGAAACAAGGGAGCCCTAAAACAAAAACTCCCCCGGCTCTTCTGCCGAGGGAGTGGAAAAGAAAAACGCCCCTAACAGAAGAATTCTCTTCTGTCAAGGACGAATAAAATTTGGCCTTTTATCCGCGGTGCCACCCTGACTTCATGGGCATGACCCCATGCACTTGGCGGGATGCCAACACATCCCCGGCAACTGACGTATGCCCTACGTTGCAGAATACTGTGCGGCGAAAGTTCTCCGCAGTTCCCTGCACCCTCAGCGGTCCATTTCGGGAAAATATAACGCAAAGTCACACTTTCCTTGACGAACTGTTTCCGGTCTGCTTCTCAGCTACGCAGGCTCTCTGTACAGGCATGATTCGCCGTTATCTCCGCTTCAACGGTTTAGTGTATTGAATTTGGCTATATTAAACCACGGATTTTTCGTTTGTCAATACCTGTTTGCAAATTTTTCAAAATCAGCCTATGTCCACAGTGGGTTCAGCGCTTCCGGCGGCTGTTCGTGCTGGAAAACTTCACCGCTTTTGCCGGCCTGCGGCGGCTGTGCAACGCACTGTAGTAGCCAAAGGCAGTGCCGCATAAGCCGCCCACAATGTGCATGAAGTTTGCTACATTGTCGTGCACAAAAATGATATCGTACACCTGCTGACCAAAGTACAGCGCTGCAACCAGCAGCATGGTGACCGGGATGCCGCCGGAGAAGCCCGCCAGCGACGAAAGCATGATAAGCATGAACACGATGCCGGACGCGCCCAGCAGCCCCGAACGTGGGAACAGCACGCATTGCAGCACGCCGGTGACCAGAGCGGTGAACACCATGCCGCACAAAAGCGGCTTGCTGCCGTACTTTTCTTCCATTGGCGGGCCAACAACGAGCAGCAGCAGCATGTTATTCAGAAAGTGGTCCCAGCTGGCATGGCCCAGCACATGGCCGAACAGCCGGATGTAGAACAGCGGGTCCTTCAGCGAGGAGCGATAGACACAGAACAGATGCATCGTCGTCCACCCGTCCGTCCACTGGTCGAGGAACAGCACCAGAAGTGACAGCAGGAAAAATGTGAGGATCACCGGGGAGTTGTACTGCAGTTCCAGTTTGAGTTTTACTTTTTTCATCCTCTTGTCTCCACCCAGTATTCGCCCATGCTCTGGCCGGGCTGGTTCGTCACTTCATCCTTGAGGTAATCGCCAAGGCCGCAGCTTTCCGGCTGCCATGCAAGGGCTGCTTCCACCGTGGGGTACTCCACCTCGGCATACCAGAACTCGGTGGGCTGGCCTTCGTCCACATGGTTCACTTCCAGCACAGAACCGTCCGGCAGGGTGTAGCTGCGGCGCAGCTTCGGGATGAGAGGTTTAGCGATAATCTTGTATTCCAGATCATCAAACAGTTCTTTGTCGATGCTGCGCTCGATCTCCTCACGGGCAAGGCCGCCCCCGGATTTGAAGCAGAGGATGTAGTCCGTTCTGCCGCCGGTGAGGGCTTCTTCCCGGATGCGCACAGTGGGCCGCACGCTGATATAGCCCTGCCGCATGGCAAATTCCTCCCTGAGGGGCAGCCCCTCCGGCCAGCCCTTCACCATCCATTTGCGTTCGATTTCCATAATGCATCCCTCTTTCATGCGGTTTTTTGGCATTTCTTATTTATAATAACATGATTTTGTGCTATTATAAAGAGTAGATTTTTACTCCTTCTGTCTGCGAACGCGGGACGAAGGGAGTTCGTCCATGATAAGGAGAACCATATGAAAGAACGCGCTTACCCTGTGTATACCGTCAACAAACACGCCGAGGGCCTGCTGGTGGGCGGGCACCCCTGGGTGTATGAGAACGACATCCTCCATTCCCCGGAAAATGAGCCGGAAAACGGCACGCTGGCCGATGTGGTCAGCACCAAGGGTTCCTACCTTGGCACCGGCTTTGTCTCGCTCAAGAGCAAGATCCGCGTGCGGCTGATCTCCCGTAATGCCAACGACACCTTTGATGCTGCGTTCTGGCGCCGCCGGGTGGAATATGCATGGAACTACCGCAAAACCGTGCTGGAGCCCGCCGACCTTTCTGCCTGCCGCGTCATTTTTGGCGAAGCCGACCAGTTCCCCGGGCTGACTGTGGACCGGTTCAGCAACATCCTCGTCACGCAGACCCTGAGCGTGGGCATGGAAAAGCTCAAGCCCGTCCTCTTCCCCATTCTGGCGGAAGTCCTGCGCGCCGACGGCCAGACCATCGACGGCATCTACGAGCGCAACGATGAGGCTCTGCGCGCAAAGGAAGGTCTTGAGCAGAACAAAGGCTGGTTTGAGCTGCCCGGTGAGACTCACCCTGCAAGCACCCAGACCGAGATCTGCGAGAACGGAGTTTACTATCATGTGGATTTCGAGAACGGGCAGAAGACCGGCTTCTTCCTTGATCAGAAGTACAACCGCCGGGCGGTGGCACGCCTTGCGGCAGGTCACACCGTGCTGGACTGCTTTACCCACACCGGCAGCTTTGCACTGAACGCCGCTGCGGGCGGCGCTGCCCGTGTGACCGCCGCCGATATCAGCGCCGAGGCCATTGCCATGGCGCAGCGCAATGCCCAGCGCAACGGTCTGACCAATATGGACTTTTTGTGCGAGGACACCTTTGAGCTGCTGCCCCGCTTGGAAAGAGAGGGACATCCCTACGATTTTATCATTCTGGACCCGCCGGCCTTTACCAAGGCGCGCCGCACTGTGGAGAACGCCATGCGCGGTTACAAGGAGATCAACTACCGTGCCATGAAGCTGCTGCCCCGCGGCGGCTATCTGGCAACTGCCAGCTGCTCCCACTTCGCCACCGAGGAGCTGTTCATCAAGATGCTGCGCGCCGC
>ERZ773276.700-NODE-700-length-32987-cov-4.908934_pt1 | contig 32987 bp, 32 predicted proteins | sample MGYA00511386_ERZ773276 | MGnify/ENA primary metagenome ERZ773276 (study PRJEB29015, sample SAMEA2737778) | human gut metagenome | biome: human gut; feature: human-associated habitat; material: faeces | place: China | collected 2012 ...
TAGAAGTTCCCACGTTGTTTTAATTAGGGAGATAAGCGATGTCAGATTGGAGGTAAAGCATGGAACATGGGAGAATACAAACACACCTAATCAGCTTAGATGCAGTAATTGTGAAATCATTCACTTTATAGCTCAGTACCCACACGGTGAAATAAATTACTGCCCTAACTGCGGGGCTAGACTGAAAAGGTGATAACAATGCGTAAGAGATACAGAGAGGAGAGAGCCTATGGAAATAAATGACCCTATGACCATGTCATGCCTGAAAGCCTACCGCAGGAACGCCTCAGCCATTGAGGACATCAAGGCAGAGCTTTCGGGCAAGTACGTTGCCGACAGTATCAGCGTATGCACTCCACCGTCCTACACGCCCCACAGCACACGCATAGACGGCTTCTTACCAAACGGTGATACACTTTCACTGCTGTGCGAGCAGGCACGGTTAGAGCGTGAGCAGAGGGCTGTTGAGGAGTTTATCAAGGGGATAGAGGACTATCAGACACGGCGAATGTTTGTGCTGAAATTCATCAAGGGTAAGACGTACTTGCAGATAGCTATGCAGGTTAGTGGTGGGAGAATCACAGAGGACGCAGTTGAAAAGAAGATAAAAAGATATATTTCAAAAAAATCTTGATTTGTCGGTTTTGTCGGTTTTTGCTATGTTATAATTTAAACTGAGGAAAGTGTAGATGTACCTCAGACTTGTACTTTCATTGAAGTCACCTCCAATTTTCTAAGCCCCGTAAGGGGCTTATGCAGGTCGAGAGCGTGCCAGCTTAACATCTGCTCCACCATTTACAAAACTCCTTATAATATTTTCACAAGGGCGGCTGCATTTTGCGGTCGCTTTTGCGTTGTGTCGCAAAAGGTTCATAAATGTCGAAAACTTGAAGTATTGCACAAAAAAGGCAAAATGATTTTGTGCAGTAGGGAGAATTTTTGTTTATAACCTTGATATTTTATGCTTTATATGCTAATATATAGAAAATGAACAAAAGGAGGTTCTAAAATGGAACTTAGCAGAAAAGACAGAATAATACTTTTTAATCAGTATGAGATACTTAAACGCCTTGATACTGATAGCGCTGAACAATATGAGATATATCAAGACATTCTCGCACAGGGGTTTGAATATGAATATGACGATATAGGTCCGTCGTTGTTTGAAGTGCCACAATCAGTTTCCGAAAAAGTGTATGAAATTTTAGGTATGTTTAGACGTATGGTCTTCTCTTTTGACAATCTTGAAGATGTGACAGGCCTAGATCGTGAAGACTATATGTTCAGAGGCTTTGACGGAAATGAAGAAACAGAACATTATGTTTACGCTAAATGGCTTGTGAAAAATAATCACAAGTTTGGGGAATTTGAAAATTGTGAGTTTAATAGCCATTGGAACATATTGCCTAGGTATGAAGAAATGCTTGAAAGATTTTATGAAGTTACAAAGGATAAAGAAAAAGGTATTTATTCAACGAACTTATCTGCTGATGAATTAAATTATATCATTGACAAAAAATAATCTTACGAACTGCTACAACAATGTGGCAGTTCTTTTTATATTCCAAAACAACAAAAATCGAGGTGAGGTGAATGCCGAATGAAAAGAATTTAATAGTTCCAAGCTCGAGTGAAGCTCGAAAAAACGGCTCAAAAGGCGGTAAGAGATCAGGCGAAGTCCGCAGGCGTAAAAAGACTATGAAACAGGTGATGGACTTCCTGCTTGAACAGCCTGCCAATACCAGAGCGGACTATGAGTTTCTCGTGGAGCAGGGCATTGACCTTAACAGCCTTGACCCTGACTTCATAAATAATATGCTTCTTGTGAATGCGGCTCTTATGGCAAGGGCTAAACAAGGGGACGTTGCGGCGGTGAAAGAGCTGCGTGACATTATCCGTGATGACGATATGCTCAAACATAAGATAAAATACGATAACGCAAGGCTCAGGCTTGAAAAACAAAAGCTTGAGCCTGTTTCTATGCCTGATAAGGCGTACAGCGGTATCCCTGCGAGCCTTGTCGCTCCTGCGTTCTCGCCTGTCCTGTTCGATATTGCAGAGCAGGAACATTCCGAGTATGTTTTCCCCGGCGGACGTGGCTCGACTAAATCTTCATTCTGCGGTCTGAACGTTATCGACCTGCTGATGAAGAACGAGAATATGCACGTCTGCGTCCTTCGTGCTGTGGCGAATACCCTTAAAGACAGCGTTTATTCTCAGATACTCTGGGCAATATCTGCACTTGGTCTAGATGATGAGTTTGCCTGCACAAAGTCGCCCCTTGAGATCACACGCATTTCAACAGGACAGAAAATATACTTTCGTGGTGCTGATGACCCGCACAAGATAAAGTCTATCAAGCCGCCTTTTGGCTATATCGGCATCGTGTGGTTTGAGGAGCTTGACCAGTTCGGCGGTGAAGAAGCTGTGCGAACGATAGAACAGTCTGTTATAAGAGGCGGCGAGAGAGCATACAAATTCAAGTCTTTCAACCCTCCGAAGTCGGCTCAGAACTGGGCGAACAAATACATCAAAGTACCGAGAACGGACAGACTCGTTACCGAAAGCACTTATCTTACTGTGCCGAAAAAGTGGCTTGGCAAGCCTTTTCTTGATGACGCCGAATTTCTCAAAGAAACCAATCCCACTGCCTATGAGAACGAGTATATGGGCGTTGCAAATGGTACGGGTGGCAATGTTTTCGATAACGTCCTCATAAGAGAGATAACCGACAGCGAGATAGCGCAGTTCGATAACATCTATAACGGCGTTGACTGGGGCTGGTACCCCGACCTTTACGCTTTTGTCAGAGTGCATTATGCCCCTGCTCAGCACACGCTGTTCATATGGCAGGAGTACACCTGCAACAAAACAAAGAATATTGATACCGCAAAGCATTTGCTTGAGCTTGGTATCACAGCAAATGACCTTATCACCTGCGACAGTGCAGAGAATAAGTCTGTTGAGGATTACAGAGCATACGGCTTGCTTGCAAGAGGTGCAGAGAAAGGTCCTAACAGCAGGGAGTATTCATATAAGTGGCTGCAATCTCTGCGGAGTATCGTTATAGATAACAAGCGTTGTCCTGTGGCTTGCGAGGAGTTCATCAACTGCGAGTATGACAGGGATAAAGAGGGCAATGTTATAAGCGGCTATCCCGACGGCAATGACCACGTTATCGACGCCGTTCGGTATGCAATGGAAAGAGTATGGAAAAGGCGGGGTCAGTAAGCTATGGGCATTATTTCAAAAATAAGGGAGTGGATAAGCAGAATGTTTTCAAAGTCAGATATAAAGGGCGTTTACGGCATTGATATCGCCGTGACGGACAGTATGATAAGAGCTATTGACAAGTGGGATAGAATGTATGCAGGTAATGCAGCACCCAAGGGAGTTCACTCTCTGCGGCTTGAACACGCTGTTGTGAGGGAGTTTGCGAACACGGTTATCAATGAAATGACCCTGAAAGTTTCCAACGATAAGCTTGATGCCATAATGAAAAACGCCCTTGAAAACATCAATAAAAATCTGCAAAGAGGTCTTGCAACAGGAGCAATGATAATAAAGCCGCTGGGTGCTGATAAGGTGCAGTATGTTCCGCAGTCGCAATTTATTCCTGTGGAGTATGACGTGAACGGCAGGCTTATAAAGGTCATTTTCCCTGAGATAAAACGCATGGGCGATAATGATTACCGCATAAGGCTTGAATATCACGCTCTGGACTATGAAAAAGGGCTGACTATCACAAACAGGGCTTTTCGCTCCAATGACGGCGTATCTCTTGGTGCTGAGATACCTCTCACGGCTGTTGCAGAGTGGGCGGAGCTTATCCCTCAGATAGCCTATCCCCTTATGCTGCGACCCTCTTTCGGTTATTATGTCAACCCTATCGACAATACAGTTGACGGTTCACATTCAGGCGTATCAGTGTTCGCAGGGGCGGAAGAAGTCATAAGAAAAGCTGATATCCAATTCGGCAGGCTCGATTGGGAGTTTGAATCTGGGGAGCGTGCCATAGACGTTGACGAGGCTGTGTTAAGACCTGTGACAGACCCGTTCACAGGCAAGAAACGTGCAGAAATGCCTAAGCTCAATGAACGGCTTTTCAGAGGGGTAAACGTGTCAGCTGGCACGAGCGGTGACTTTTATCACGAGTTCTCACCGCAGTTAAGGCAGGCGGATTTTATCGCAGGACTTGAAGAATACAAGCGTGAGATAGAGTTTGCTGTAGGGCTGTCCTATGGGGATATCTCAAACCCTCAGACAGTTGACAAGACGGCAACGGAGATAAAGTCCTCAAAGCAGAGAAAGTTTGATACTGTCACGGCGATACAGAATAACCTCCGTGTCTGCCTCGAAGACCTGTGCTATTCGCTGGCGTTTTATAATGGGCTTACTCAAAGCGGTTATGAGCTGTCTGTGAACTTCGAGGACAGTATCCTTGCTGATGACGAAACAAAGCGTGCAAGCGACCGTCAGGACGTTTCTATGGGCATTATGCCACTGTGGGAATACCGAATGAAATGGTATGGTGAGAACGAGGAAACGGCTAAGAAAATGACCTCCGACAGCACCGCAGAGGTGATAGAATAATGCTCAAAGCAAGCGAGATAGAGCGAACTTCAATGGTTCTTGATAAGCCCCTGCGTGACCTTGAAATGCAGATAATGGAGGATATTGTCCGCAGGATAAAGATAAACGGTGAGATAACACGTTCGGCGGATTGGCAGATATACAGGCTTCACGAGCTTGGAATGAGCAAGCGTGAGATAAAGAAAGCCATTGCCGATAATCTTGACCTTTCCAAAGCTGAGATAAAGCATCTGTTCAAAGATATCCTGCAAAAAGGCTATGAATGGGACGATAGCATATACAATGCCAAAGGCAAAGCACGGATACCCCTTGAAGAAAATGAGGGCCTGCAAAGGCTGCTGTCGGCTGTATCGGAGCAGACTTCGGGGGAGCTTAAAAACATATCTCAGTCACTCGGATTTGCAGTAAAACAGCCTGACGGCAAACTTAAATTCACGCAGGTGGCTGACTTTTATCAGCAGAGCCTTGATAACGCCATAATGGGCATAGCAAGCGGAGCGTTCGATTATAATACGGTCATAAAGAAAGTCATTTCGGATATGACGAACTCAGGTCTTCGCACTGTGGACTATGCCACAGGCTGGAGCAACAGGGCAGACGTAGCCGCAAGGCGTTCGGTAATGACAGGGCTTTCACAGCTAACCGCAAAAATGAATGAGGAAAACGCCAAAGAGCTTGGCACAGACTATTTTGAAGTCACTTGGCACAGCGGAGCAAGACCCTCTCACCAAGAATGGCAGGGCAAGGTCTACAGCAAAAAAGAACTTGAAACTATCTGCGGTCTTGGTACTGTGACAGGTCTGTGCGGAGCGAATTGCTATCACGATTATTACCCTTTTATCCCCGGCATATCTGAGCGTTCCTATACAGACGAGGAGCTTGCACAGATGAATGCAGAGGAGAACAAGCCTGTTAAGTACGGTGATAAAGAGTACACAAAGTATGAGGCTTTACAGCGGCAAAGAAAGCTTGAGACTGCAATGAGAGCCCAGCGGCAGAAAATACATCTTCTTGAAGAGGCAGGTGCTGATGAGGAAGATATCATCAACGCACGCTGCCGATATCGTGGCACTTCCCAAGAGTATACAAGGTTTTCAAAAGCAATGGGTCTGCCTCAGCAGAGAGAGCGTGTGAACGCCGACGGACTGGGGAATATGGGGGTGGGAAAAACCAAGATAGACTTGACGCAAAAAGATTATAGTGATATAATTGATATGAAAGGTAAGATGTCTGATATAGACGTGCGAAAGTGGTATAAACACCACAACAAAAATATCCCTCAGCTTATCGACAAAAGCAAGTCTATTGAAGAGCAGGCAAGGCAAGCTTGTGAACTGCGTAACAAGTATCGCTTTCAGGCAAGAGAGTTAATGGAAGATCAAAAAGCTCGTAAAACCCTTGACCAGACCGACCCTATCATTTCTTTTGAAGACTTGGTATCAGATAAAATGGCACGAAAAAACATGAGCAGAGAAGAAGCTGTAGCAGACACTTTGAAGACCGCTGTAAAAACACGAAGATCAGTAGATAAAAGGTATGGATTGGATGATCAGCAATGAAAAAATATGAATACAATATTTGCACGGCTGCGGACAAAGAAATTTTTGATAAGCAATGTGCAGCATTGGAAAAGCATATCCCAGGCATTGAACGTTTCGATATGCTGACAGATGTTGACGGCTCACAAACGCAGATATACATATTAAACGGAAAGAAGATAATCGTACACAACAGTTATTATATTGACGCTGTGTACGTTGATTCAGAAGTTGAACTTACAGAGTATTTCAAATGATAATTTTACCGCTTGACTAAGGTCGGGCGGTATTTTTATACCCAAATATCGGAATTAAGCACCTTAACGGGTGCTTTTTTCATACCATTTCGTCCTTGATATGACGTTAAACTGTCAGACTTTCACACCGCAGACAGAGCGGTATATAAGCTATGTAGAAAGGACAAACATATGAAAAACATTTTTGAGATCCTTGCCGCTCTGGGTATCGTTATCCCTGAGGACAAGAAACAGGACATCACAAAACAGGTGGCAGAAAATTATAAGACTGTGGCTGAGTTTGAAAAGGTGAAAAGCCGCCTTGAGGTGGAGCGTGATAACTATAAGGACAGCCTTGATACCGCACAGAACTCTCTCAAAGAATTTGAAGGCGTGGACGTCAAGGAGCTTAACGGCAAAGTCGCACAGCTCACCGCTGACCTTGCTAAGAAAGACACCGAGTATCAGGCGAAGATATCTGATATGGAGTTTGACGCTACCCTTGATAACGCTATCTCGGCAAGCAAGGCAAGAAACGTCAAGGCTCTTAAAGCTTTGCTTGATGTGGAAACTCTCAAAGCTTCCAAAAATCAGGCTGAGGATATCAAGACGGCTATCGAGAACGTGAAGAAAGATAACGATTATCTTTTTGAAAGTTCCGAGCCTATCAAGAACCCGGTTGCTCCCACAGGGACGCCTGCCGCAGGTGAAGTGAGCAAGGAAACCTTTGCAAAAATGGGGTATATGCAGAGGTTGGAACTTAAACGAACAGACCCCGAAAAATACGAACAGTTGAAAGGATAGGATATTATGAAAATGACAAATGGCATTAGAATTTCTATGCAGTATTTCGCAGAGCAGACAAAGATCACCGACCTTATCGATCCTGAGGTAATGAGTGATATGATCGACGCAAAGATAGAGTCTAAGATAACTGTATCTCCCTTTGCGAAGATAGACAGAACACTCGTTGGCGTGCCCGGAGACACTATCACAGTGCCGCAGTATAAGTATATCGGCGACGCAGTTGATGTTGCAGAGGGCGTTGAAGCCGAAACTGTCAAGCTTGAAACAGACTCCACTCAGGCTAAGGTAAAGAAAGCCATGAAAGCGGTGGAGATAACTGATGAAGCGGTTCTCAGCGGCTATGGCAACCCTGTAGGTCAGGCGACTTCACAGCTTGCAATGTCTATCGCTTCTAAGGTGGACGCAGACAGCATGGACGCACTTATGAAAGCCCAGCTCATCTATGACGGCTCGGCTTCTGCTATCTCTTACAGCGGCATTGTTGACGCTGTTGACAAGTTCAATGAGGAGCTGAACACCGAAAAGGCTATGTTTATTAATCCTCATCAGAACTCACAGCTCAGAAAGGACCCGAACTTCATTTCAGCAGATAAGTATGACGGCAATGTGGTCATGACAGGCGAGATAGGCAAAATAGCGAATTGCCGTATCGTTCCGTCAAAGAAGGTTTCACTTAACGAGGCTATCCCGGAACAGTATGTGAGAGTTGACAGCGACGCAGAGGGTGCAAAGGAAGTCGTTGCGGACAGCACAGCTTCACCAACTGCTTCACAGATAAAGCTCGGCTCAGTAACGCCTTGTGCAGATGGCTACACTCCAAAGGTGGGTGACTATGTTGTAAAGAACGCCGCTGTCAAGGCTGGCACTTTCTACATATGCCCTATCATCAAGCTCAACGCAGATACCGAAACTGAGGACGAAACATCAGCACTGACTATCTACCTCAAGCGTGATACAAACGTTGAGACCGAAAGAAAGAGTACAAAGCGCTGCACAGATATATCTGCTGACAAGCATTACACTGTGGCTATTTCAGATCAGTCAAAGGTAGTGCTTGCAAGATTCAAGAAGTAAAGAGGTGCGGCAGTATGAAAGCATATGCGAGCGAGAGTTATTATATAGGCGTTTATCTTTGCGGCAGAGAGCCTGACATATCTGCCGCTTTTGATTTCTATGCAATGCAAGCCACAAGCCTTATGAAGCAATATACCCTTGACAACGTTGACGAGAACGATATTCCCGAAGAAGTGAAAATGTGCTGCTGCGAGCTTGCGGAGAATATTTTCAAGGCAGAGCAGGAGTGTGGCACTCAGGGGGTATCTTCCGAAAGCGTAGGGGGCTGGTCAAAGTCATATGAAAGCTCAGATATCCGCAGACAGAATGCTGACAGAGCCGTTCACGATATCGTGTACAAATGGCTCAGCGGAACAGGGCTGCTTTACAGAGGGGTGAGGTAAATGCTTGCGAACAGCGATTGCACGGTGTATCTTTTTGACAAGCAGACAGAGGGATTTGTGCGGAAGTATGCAGAGAAAGTTTACTGGTGTGAGAATAAGTCGGGAAGTATCGTGAAAAGCGGTATGCAGACCTCAGACAGTACAAGGGTGTATTTCTATGACGATAATGCACCGAAAACCCCTGCAAAGGATATGCTTGTGAAAGGAAAGTGCGAGTTTGAGTTCGACAATCAAACGCCGCAGAGCATATCTGAGAGCATGAAAATGTTCCGTGCGGAGTATGACTTTGTTACGGTAATGAGCATTGATGATTATATGTTCGGCGGTCTGCCACATATGGAGGTGAGCGTGAAATGAAGATAGGTCAGCCTATGGACAGCAGGGCTATCACTTGGGATAAGTCCTTTGCAGGCAAGTATTCAGAACGCTTTGATAAGGCTCAAAAGTTCATTGACGCCGAGTGCATAAGGCATATGGTGAAGTATACACCTACCCTCAGCACGAATCTGAGAAAGTCTGCCACGAGAGGCACAAAAATAGGCAGCGGCAAGATACAGTATCTTGCACCTTACGCACGCTATCAGTATTACGGCAAGCTTATGGTATCCTCTGTTACAGGCTCGTCTTACGCCCGACATGGAGAAAAGAAAGTGCTGACGGACATAGACCTTGTTTACAGCACTTTTAAAGAACCACTTGCCGGTAAGCTTTGGTTTGAGCGAATGAAAGCCGACAAGAAACAGCAAATACTCAGAGGAGCGGCGGCGATAATGGGAGGCAAAGCGAAATGAACATAATCGAGCTTGTGAAAGATATCTTGCAGCAGTTCCCAAAAATATCGGAGGTCTGCAACGATATCCATATCGACTTTACCGATGATACGCCAACAAATTATGGTTTGTCCTCAACAGGTGACAGCCTTATAAGTTCTGATATTTTGGGCGGTCAGACAAGACAGCATAATTTCATTCTCTATGCGGTGTATCAGTCTATGAACGACTTTGACCGAATGTCAAACAGCGGCGTATTGCTTGAATTGCAGATGTGGCTTGAAAGCTATGCAGACAAGCACCGAGATACCACGTTCACTACCATAACAGAGGACGAGGAAAGGACAGGCGTTCTTGAAAAGCTCACCTGTGCAAACGGAATGATATACGCAATACCAAATGAAAACACAAACGATACTGTGCAGTATCAGTTACAGATAGCGGCACAGTATCAGATATAAAAGGAGGAAAACATATGCCTGATTATTCATACAAGAGCGGAAAGCTCAACAGAAGTCATCTTCTGCATTATCTTGACACTACATTCGCAGCGGTCGCTTCATCACCAAGCTGGTATCTTCTCGGTAAGGACGTTGAGGATGCAAGTGTGGCACTCAACCCTGACACTTCCACAAAGAAGAATATCCTTGATGAAACCACAGTTGAGGACAACGGCTATGAGCCTGAGTTCGACCTTGACACATTCTATGCAAAGCCCGGTGACGCACTTTACGAGAAGCTTAAAGATATCATGATGAATCGTCTTACCGGTGACGCCTGCAAGACAAGCGTGCTTGAAGTCATCGTTGACAAGACCACAGGTGCGTATGACGCATGGACGGAAGATGTCATCGTCAAGCCGCAGTCTTATGGCGGACCGCAGGGGGGCGTAAATATCCCGTTCAACTGCACCTTTGCAGGAAACAGAGTGAAAGGCTCTGTCACCTTTGCGGCAGGCGTGCCAACGTTTGCAAAGGCTACGGAAGAATAAACTATATGACAAACGTATGAAAGCACTTCGTTCAGAGCGGAGTGCTTTTTGTTTGCCGTAATACAGAAAGGACGATAGAAATGTCAATGCAGTCAATAGATTTTAACAGCGGCAATTACAAAGAGTACGCTATAAACGGCGATGAGAACAGAGTGATAAGGATAAACGTGTCAGACGTTGGTATCATCACCAGGATACAGGACGCTATGAGCAAGGCTGACAATATCGCAGAAGAAGTGTCAGAACGTGAGAAGAACGAGGACAGAACTCAGCTTCTCAAAGAGTATGACCAGCGTGCAAGAGAAATGGTCAATGACATATTTGGAACCGATGTGTGTACGGCGGCGCTCGGAAGCGTGAACGTGTTCTCTGTGGCTTCAAACGGCAAGCCTGTGCTTGTGAACTTCCTTGAAGCGCTTCTTGTTGTGGTGGTGCAGGAGATAAAGTCAGCACAGACGGCGGCTCAGATAAAGCTTGAAGAAAAGGTGGAGAAGTACATAGCTCCCGTTGCTGCTCAGCCTGCGGTCAACGTGGCGGAGCTTTCTGACGAGGACAAAAAGGCTCTGCTCAGGGAGCTGCTGAAATGATAGGCAACTTGCCCACAGCCCTTGAAATAGGCGGCAAAGAGTATGCGATACGCTCAGATTTTCGGGTCATACTGCGGATCTATTCAGCCTTTGCAGACCCTGAACTTGACGAGCGTGAAAAGTGCTATGTGTGTCTTAAATGCCTTTACGCTGAGGATATCCCACGAGAGCATTTGCAGGAGGCTGTCAACAAGGCTTATTGGTTTGTTGGCGGTGGAGATGTTCCGCAGGAGAGCGTTCAGCCTGCAAAGACTATTGATTGGGAGCAGGACGAGAGTATTATTTTTCCTGCGGTGAACAAGGCGGCAGGCTTTGAAACGAGGAATGCGGCGTATCTTCATTGGTGGACTTTTCTTGGCTATTTCAATGAGATAGGCGAGGGGCTTTTTTCGTCTGTTATAGGCATACGGCAAAAGCTTAACAAGGGCAAAAAGCTTGAAAAATACGAGCAGGAGTTTTACAGGAACCACCGAAATATGATAGACCTTAAACGAAAGCTCTCAGCAGAAGAGCAGAGGGCTGAAAACGAGGACAAAGAGTTTCTGAAACAACTGACGGGAGGTGAATGACAATGGCTGACGGGTGTTTGAATTTTGACACAAACATAAACAGCGAGGGCTTTGAAAAGGGCTTGAAAAGCCTTTCCGATATGGTGGGGGATATCAAGCCAAAGCTTAAAAGCCTTGCAATGGCTGTGACGGCAGCATTCTCCGTCAAGAAACTTGTGGACTTCGGCAGGCAATCCATAGAAACGGCCTCAGACCTTGCGGAAGTTCAGAACGTTGTTGACACGGCTTTCGGTGAATCAAAGCAGAAAATGGAGGACTTCGCTGACACGGCTGTCAAGACCTACGGCATTTCAAAACTCACCGCAAAGCAGACAGGCTCAAACTTCATGGCAATGGCGGCAGGAATGGGGCTTGCCAATGACAGTGCAAGCGATATGGCTATGGCTCTTACAGGACTGTCGGCGGATATGGCTTCGTTTTATAATGTTGGTCAGGACGTGGCAAGCACGGCTCTGAAATCGATATTCACAGGGGAAACTGAGACCCTCAAACAGTTCGGTATCGTTATGACGGACGCCAATTTGCAGGCGTATGCACTTTCAAAGGGTATCACGAAATCAACTGCTGATATGTCACAGGCTGAAAAAGTCCAGCTGAGATACAATTACGTTATGTCGCAGACGGCTCTTGCACAGGGCGACTTTGCAAAGACTTCTGACAGTTGGGCGAACCAGACAAGAATACTTTCTGAACAATGGAAAGAGTTCGGAGCGACTATCGGCACTGTGCTGATGAACGTTTTTCTGCCTGCTGTCAAGGCGATAAACAGTCTGCTTTCACAGCTCATAGCTTTGGCACAGGGGGCAGCGAGGGCACTTTCAGAGGCGTTCGGTTTTGAACTAAGCAACAGTGCAGACGAGGCTCAAAGCATAGTGAAAAGCACCTCTCAGGCGGCGGATAATTACAGCGATATAGCCGACAATGCACAGCAGGCTCAGGAGGCACAGAAAGGCTCTCTTGCAAGCTTTGACCAGATGAACAAGCTGAATGATGAGAGCAAGTCAGACAGCACTGGGGTCAGCGGAGCTGGGGAGATAATGCAGCCTTCCGGGACTAGCGTTGAGGTGGATACGGGTAAGGCAGATAAAAAGCTGTCTGACTTGTTCAAATCAGTAAGAACTCAGTTTGAAAAGCTTGCAGACTATCTTGATAAGAATTTTAAGCCTATTTTCGCCGATATATGGAGCGGACTTGAAAGAGAGAGCATTGAACTTGTTCAGATACTCGGCGGAGTTTTCAGCGATATAAAGTCGCTTTCCGAGCCGCTCAAAGCTTATTTTATAAACGATTTTACACCGCTTATGCAGACAGCTTTCAGCACGCTTGGCAAGATAGGCATAGGACTTTTTGACAGTTTCAATAAGGTGTTTTCTGATATCTGGAATGTGGCAGTGTTCCCTATACTGCAAAACTTTCTCACTGTAGGATTACCCCTAATAGCGGATTTTGGCACGCAGGTATGGAACACGCTAGGCGTACTGTTTGACAACATAAAAGAGATCTTCGATACCTTGTGGAACGGCGTTGCACAGCCTGTGCTGAACGCCTTGAAAACACTGTGGTGCGATACATGGCAGAGCATTTCAGACTTTTGGAACGAGTGGGGACAGCCTATATTTGACGGCATAAACGAGGGTATAACCACCACAAAGAACGTATTCCTCAATCTGTGGGAAACAGTCTTGAAACCTGTGTTTGACAAGCTCATGGACGTGGCTGACAGCGTTTGGACGGAGCACTTGAAACCTCTGCTTGATGAGTTTCTCGACTTTGTGGGAACGCTTATCACAAGCGTTCTGAGCATTTACAACAAAGCCATAGCACCTGTTGTGAACTGGCTTGTGAGCATACTCGGACCGATAGTCAGCAGTGTGCTTGGTAAGATAATAAAGACAGTGGGCAATGTCATAAGCAATATAATTGACGCCGTGAAGAACATCATTTCAGCACTAAAAGGCGTTGTGCTGTTCATAACGGGAGTGTTCACCGGTGATTGGAAAAAAGCTTGGCAGGGTGTAAAGAAGATTTTCAAAGGCGTATGGGACGCACTTGTTGACATAGCAAAAACACCTATCAATTTGATAATCGGGCTTATAAATGGTCTGACAGGTGCAGTTGAGGACGCTTTGAACTGGATAATCGACGGCATAAACGAGCTGAGTTTCACAACACCTGATTGGCTTCCCGGTGATCTTGGCGGTCAGACATTTGGCTTTGACCTAAGCCAAATTGATATCCCCGAAATACCCAAACTTGCCCAAGGTGCAGTGATACCGCCGAACTCTGAATTCCTTGCAGTTCTGGGCGATCAGAAGCGTGGCACGAATATCGAGGCACCGCTTGATACTATCACGCAGGCTGTTTTGCAGGCTCTTGTGTCTTACGGCGGAGCAGGCGGAAATCAGAAGATAAGCGTTACCATACCGCTTACGCTCAATGGCAGGACTATCACACAGATAGTTATTGATGATATCAACGACTATATCAAGCGCAACGGCAGGTCGCCAATAAGGGCATAGGAGGTGCAGAAAATGAAAAGCAGAGGACTTATATTCGGCAGCGAAAGGGTCGCCACACCTGCGGAAGTGAGCTTTACAAACAACAAGATATGGTCGAACAATGCAGGGCGGACGGCTAACTGTAAAATGGTGGGCGACATAAGAGCTATAAAGAAAACTGTCACACTGAAATGGTATCATCTCACAGGTGATGAGACGGCAAAGCTCAATGAGTATATCTCCAACGTTGACAGTCCGTTTTTCAGTATCACGCTCCTTGATGAGACATTTCAGGAAAGCACTTTTGACGTTTATGCAGGCGACCCAACTTATGAGGTTTTCGGCTGGGACGAAAAGCGGCAGTTTTGCAAAGGCGTTGCTGTTGACCTTATCATGCAGTAGGAGGCGGATATATGTATACAACAAGTACAACCGTCTTCTCACGCATCGAAAGCTACTGCCGCACATGGCGTATGTGGCTTGAAAACGACGAGAGCGTAATAATGGGGGACAACATAATGTCCGCTACCAGTGACGTGCAGTCAACGAGCCTCAGTGACGACATAGAGCTTGGTGCAGTGTGCTCACAGTCTTGGACGTTACAGATAAACGATGCTGAAACACGTTTCCTCGGTAGCGAGTATGACCTGTCCCTGTACCTTGCAGACCTCACAGGCGTGACCACCTACTCAACCCTAGAAGCCTACACCTACGCTGAGCTTTCAAAGCTGACAGTAGAGCAAGTCAGCAAGCTTGGAGAGGTGCTTGACGGAGAGAGAATACCTCTGGGGCGGTTCACCTGCGTGAAATCGAAAAAGTCGGGCGGAAATACTGAGGTCACTTTTGCGGATAGGCTTTACTTCTCCGACAAGACCTATGTGCCAAAGGTCAAGCTACCTGCGTGGTCAAAGGCTATCGAGGACGATATCTGCAAGCAGTTGGGACTTCAAAACGGCAACGACTACACCATCCCTGCAAAGCTGCGTGCAAAGGGCGGTGCAAGGCTTTACGGCAAGGGTCGCATAAGGCTGAAAACTGCAAACTTCGACTTCAAAATAAGCTCTATACCCAAAGACACCACAATGCGGCAGATGCTCAGCTACATAGCTTCGGCGCAAGGTGAGTTCGGGTACGTTGACCGCTTCGGGCGGTACGTCCGAAAATGGTACGGCTCGAGCGTGAAGATACTGGACAATAACACTATCGACCTGCCAACACTCAGCGAACGGCAAAATGTGATAGTCGGTATCATCTGCAAGGTCAGCGACAGCGAAACTCTGCGGCTGGGCAACACCACAGGCTTGGCAGGGCGTGTGCTGGAGTTTGAAAATCCATATATGACAATGTCGCTGCTGCGGTCATTGTGGCATAGGATAGGCGGCTTTTCGTGGTATACAACGGAGCTTTTTCACCGCCTTGGCGACCCACGATTTGACGTCGGGGACGTTGTGACATACGTCAGCGACAGCGGTGAAAGCTACGATATACCAATAACTAACATAGGATTCAATTTTGACGGCGGACTTTCAGCCGATATTTCTGCGGTGGGTCTGTCTGTGGAAGAACAGCTTTAGGAGGCGAGATAATGGACGAAAATGAGATAACAACTGTGGCTGATACGCAGGCGGAGAATACTGCCGATACAGCAGACACAGGTCAGACAACGCCCACCACTGAGGAGCTTATCCAGCAGCTTACGGCGAGAGTGGCAGCACTTGAAGAAATAGTGGGCGAGGAGGAGTATGAGCTGCGGTACTCGGGCGAACAGACGGACGAGCTTTTAGACGGCGGTACAGCGGTGTTTCGTGCAAAGACAGCGGCGCAGATAGTAAGCCTTGTGAACAGGCTCTACCCACTGTATATGCGGTGGGGGTCTTTCACGGTGAATATGAAGGTCAACGCCGACAACGGCTCACAATGGACTTACAACACACGCACAGGAATGATACCCTCTGGGGTCACGAACCCTGCGGTGTTTATGGTGTGCGACTGGGGCAAAAAGCACTTCAAGTCGCAGAGTTTTCAATACAAAGTCGCAAGCAACGGCAGGGACATCGACTGGGAGGCATACCTTGAACACACCTCAGACCAGGGCGGCACATACGCTTTCAAGGTGTACTATCTCATAGTCGGCAAAAATGCGGAAGGGGGAAGTATAGTTGGCTAGTTTCACGGAAAATCTCGGGCTTAAAAAGCCCGACAGGTCGGACAGGTTCAGCATCGAGGACTTCAACGGCAATATGGATATTATCGACACTATACCCGATATGACGAGCGGACAGAGCCTTGTGGGTGTGTCAGTGGGAGAAGCGTACGGAAATATAGGTATAACAGGCATAGCGGAGGCGGTCGAAGATGAAAATATATGAGGGAACAGACGGACTGAGAGGGCTGATAACAAAGCTTATCGAGGTGTGGGACTTTAAAAAGATAGTCTATGAGGGCGAGGGTGCAACACTCAGCACGAATGATGTTGTATTCAATCTGTGGGTCACTGATGAGGTGTTTCTGCGTGGTCAATTCAGCGACACAGGAACAAACGGCTGGATTGACCTGCGAACGGAAGATTTGACTTGTCCATGTGTTGGAACTTATAGCTACATGTCTCCAAAAAGGCGTTGGGTCATATACAAACAGGACGGCTTGGCAGCCATAGGCATTGACGGCAATCAGAATGACCGCCCAGGCATTAACATCGTTATCGGCGAAGTCATTGACTACGAAACGCAGGAAAAAAGCTACGGCTTGGCAACAAGCTGTGCAGACAACAACATACGGTTATGTTCTGTATTTACTGACGGAATGACGATAAAGTCTGTGCCTGCCAGACCTGTGTGTCGGCGTAAGTGGCTGACCTCTTTCACACCTGTGACATCGTCGACTTTGAACAAAGGCTTTACAAACCTTTATCACATTCTTTCACACACATCGGGGCAGAATGACAGCGACTACTATCCTGATTATGCAGTTCCCACGCAAACAGTGCTGCTCAACGGCAAGAAATATCTGTTAAGCAGATTTGCATTTGAGATAAAGGAGTAAGATATGACAAACATAAAAACAGCGGTCTTAGCCGCTATCGGAACTATCGGGGGCGGCATTGCCGCTCTTTTTGGAGGGTGGACAAGCGCCATGACAACGCTTATCATTTTTATGGTGATAGACTATGCAACAGGCATAATAGTGGCAGGGGTATTCCACCGCTCAGGCAAGTCTAAAAGCGGAGCACTTGAAAGCAGGGCAGGGTTCAAGGGGCTGTGCCGCAAGGGTATGATACTTCTTATCCTGCTTGTGGCGTGCAGGCTTGACCTTATGCTTGGCACAGGGTACATAAAGGATTGCGTGTGCATTGCATTTGTGGTGAACGAAACGCTGTCTATAATCGAAAACGCAGGGCTTATGGGCGTACCGATACCGCAGGTACTCATAAAGGCAATAGATGTTTTAAAGGCTAAGGAGGAGAAATAATATGGGAAATTCAAAGTTGGCTTCTTGGAAGTGGTCGGGCAAGACAGATCATTACAATGTACGAGATCACAAAATCGACAAGATAACTATTCATCACATGGCAGGTAATGCAACGTTGGCAAACTGCTGTACGTCTGTACAGGCTCGTGGCGGCAGCTGTAATTACTGTATCGACAGCAACGGCAAGGTAGGCGTAATGGTGGACGAAAAGTACAGGTCTTGGTGCAGTTCCAACCGTGCTAATGATATGCGTGCTGTGACTATCGAGGTAGCAAATGACAGTGGTGAACCGAATTGGCATGTCAGCAAAAAGGCTATGGCTGCGTTGATAAAGCTGTGTGTGGATATTTGCAAGCGTAATGGTATCAAAAAGCTCAACTACACGGGCAACATCAGCGGTAATCTTACAATGCACAAATGGTTTGAGGCGACGGGTTGTCCGGGACCATATCTCAGTGGTAAGTTCGGTTACATAGCAAAACAGGTCAACGCAAAGCTTAGCGGTACGAGTTCGATCAACAAGCACACAGCGAAGTTCAAGTCCTACAAGGTGAAGATAACTTGCAAGGGCGGAATGAACGTCAGAAAGGGCGCAGGCGTGTCCTGTGCACTCGTCAAGGGTGTTATGGCAAAGTACGGCTTTATCTACACTATTGTAGCCGAAAAGGTAGTTGACGGTCAGACTTGGGGCAAGCTCAAGAGCGGTGCTGGGTGGATCTGTTTGACGGGGTTTGCTAAGAAAGTTTAGTTTTATATTGTATGAGTAAGGAAACAGCCGTCTCGGACTTTTTATGGGTCTGAGGCGGCTGATTTTTTTGTTATAAGCCTATATTTTGTTTGATCATTCTGCAACCAATATCCAAATTTTCAGGGAACAATGTAGATTCGTCTATACCAAGAGATTCGAGATGACTTAAAATATCAAGTTTATCTTCCTTTGGAATTCTTATCAGCTTTTTGATTAATGTGTCTTTCTTAGATAAGCTTTTGATGTTATTAATAAAACAAAAATCTTTATTCACTACTGCAAAGGATTCTTCATAATTGGAATAGATAATTTCATTAGGAAAAATCAAATAGCTTCCATTTTGAGCTTTTTGTCGAGTAGTGTACTCCGGTAATTGTGCCCATATTGGTTTGTGATGCAAAACGCAGTAAGACTCTACTCCAGATGAATGCATATTTGGAGTCGCTCTATAATCTAATCTGTTAATTTTCATAAATTCTTTTACAGAGATTTTATCGTCAAATTTATAAAAGCTTGACAAAGCAATGGTATCTTGATCATCACCATATGACAAATTATCGTAAGAAAAGACTATAACCTCACCGTCATCTATTGAATTTCCATTATCTTTGCAGGCAAAGTAAAGCGCAACCAGCGGATTAGATGTAACGTCCAACAATCTTGTAGGAATGCCATAATGTTGAAGCCTTGAAAGTAGCTCCAAATCATTCTTTGCGGTCCCAAATATTTCGGGGTATTTGTTTTTGGCTTGTCTTATTAACTTAGATTCAAATTCTAAATACGTCTGTTTGCTATTCGGGAGATTATGACATATTGATGGAATTATACTATATTTATAATTGTTTTGCCCTCTGTATAGAAGTGTATTTTGACCTTTTACCTTATTTAATTTATGGATTATGTCTATGTACTCAGAAATGTTATTAACTATAATACGTTTTTTACTCATTTTATCATTCCTCTATGATGTTTTCAACAATTATAATTTTTAAATAATTAATATAACTAAGAGCTTAGTGATATCACTTTAACTAATATTCAGCTAATAAATGTTATCAAAGTATCCTTTCTCTTTGAGTAAGTTTAGTAAAAAAGTATATTTTATGCGATATAAATTGTTATCTCCAGATATGTGGTTACTCATTATTTCTATAAGTTTTCCAGAATTTACATAAGATATCAAATGAAGTACACACCTCCACATCTCTTTGTTTGATTTATATGAATGTTTTGAACCCTTTATTATGTCTTCAATCAATGAAATTGCTTGCTGTTCATCAATTTTAATTCCCGCTTCCAAGAGGCTAAATATTTTTTCACAGGTATCAGAATCAGATATTTGATATTGCTTTCCTTTTTCATCGGCATTATATGTGTTTACTGAATCTATGAAATCTGAAATAATATTTTGGTATTTTTGAGGTGAATTACTAACTCTCTTGAATTCAGAAGGCGAGTAAGTCTCGTTTTTTGTAGAGCCATAGAGATCTTTTGCCTTATTTAACATCTGATCTGTTAGATCATCGTCGATATAACCACTCGTAGTTATGGCTACAAACAAGTTGATAACATTTCTTTGTTTTTTGAAATATTTTTTATCGTCATTGTTTAAATGGTCTTTTATTTCGTTTATTTTATATTCTATTTCTTCTCCTGATAGTTTGAACAATTCGGAACAGACTCTTATGTCCCTCATTATTCGCCATTCGGAATCATCTATGTTTATCATTGGTTGTTGTTTTACAAATTTTATCTTTGGTTTTGCCTGATGAACCCATTCATTAAGCTTATCGGGGCCAATTAAGTGAACTAAGTTGCATATTTGATCGCTGTACTGATTGCTGTTATTATAGTAGATTGTAATGATTGTTTTTTCATTTTCTATAAAGTCTAATAAAACATCACGATCAGTACTTGCTAAAGAATGACCAAAGATATAAACGTTATGTTTCGTAAAGCTTTTAGTTTGATTGATCTCATCTATCCACTTTTTGTAATCACAATTTGTTCCCTTTATAAGTCTCTGATAATATTTTTTAAATTCAATAAAATTTGTGTTGGTGAATTTTTCTTCTCCTTTTAAATAGTCATCTATGCCCAACACCATATTGTTACTTTTAGTATCATTATTTATGTCTGCTTTTCCGTGTATATGGGCACACTCCACGTTTGGATCATACAATTTTTGATATGTATTTGTGTAATTAAAAGATAGTATTTTATCTATGTTCAGGTTATATATGTCTAATGATAGTTGGCTTATATCTATGTTTTTTACCAAATCCTCAAGGTAGATTTCAAAACACCTTATAAGGTTGTTTAAGTCAGTTAGCATTTTTCCCTTTTTTGTTTCTATTTCAGCAAGAGTAATATCCTTATCAGATGCTTTACCAGCGAAAATAATCTTATTAATTAATCTTTGGTAACTCGGCATGCGGGAAATCATTTCTATTTTCAAAGGAATTAACGGGATCAAATTTTCAACTCCTTGAACAACTTTTGATATTTCAGATTCAAAATCAACCCAATTAGGATGAATGTTAAGTTGCTCTTGAAACCATTCAAACCATATATTTTTACTTGAAAGTTCAATCATTCTTTCAACATGCTTTACTCTGTCACTCTTATCATCTGCTGATTTTCTTTTGTTCCATATATTGACAATATCAACATTCTTATTTGAATTGTCTTCAATTACTCCGCTGATATATTTCTGAATATCAACATTAAGCTCAGAGAATTTATATTTGTCGTTATCTTTTGTAAATTCTTTAAAAGTACCATGAAAATTTTCAATTCGATTTATAAATTTCATGAAGTTCAAAAAATCAGTATATTTTGTTGGCAACTGGTGAGCAAGATCAAATCCATTTCCAATTATAAGAATATTCATTTTATGTCAACTCCTTTGCTATTTGCATTAATTATAGCATAATAAATTATCCTTACTCAACAAAAGCACTTATAAAATTTGGAATTTCAGCATTTTGTATCTTATTAACAAGTAATATTTGTTAATATTGCATAATTGCTTAATACGATTGTTGTATGTCAATGTGAAAAAGCTAGAGCAAAAAAAAATAAAGAGAAGTAGTATGTGTGAACTGCTTCTCTTTTTATATACAACTTTTTAAAGTCTGCCCCACCAAGCTGCGAGATAATGACCTTAGCCAAAGCAGGATTAGGGTTAGCAATCTTAACGGGGTATTGCAGCTTTTTTTCATATTGCCACATTAGTCAACACTCCTTTCCCACGGAAAAGGTGATGTTACCCATTCCCATTTCTTGGACGAATTGTTCTGCGTGATCGTCAATGGTCCGTATTTCTCATTGTATTGAGCAATAAGCTTCTCTTTTTCTGCCTTGTGGCGTGCAAAATATGCCAGACCATCTCTGCAGGTAGGGTGGCTGTCTAGGTAAAGATTAGCCTCTACAAGAGCAAAGCTGCACGCCTGTATCTTTCTAAGAAGCCTCTCCTTTTCACTTAGTATGGGCATTCTTTACAGCCTCCTCTCCTATAAAAGGTTTGTCTATGGACGGGAAGATAGTTCCTCTTGAAAGTCCTACATCTGCCTCATAAGGCTTCTCCCACATCTGAAAAGGCACATATGCCATTGCCAGCGGCGTGTCCTCAGGAAATCTTCCTTTCGGAAAAGGGCAGGCAGGTGTGTTATCCTCTGTGTCGTCAGCAAGTATCCTGCCTAACGACAAACTGTCAAACATATCCAAATAAGTTCACTCCTTATGTTGTCTGAATCTCATATACCACAGGTTTCGTGTGGCTGTTTTATCATATGCAGCTTATAAGTCAGTGGTGTATGTATGCAGGATATTATCAAAAAACTTGCAAATCGTTCATTGAAAATACACAAAATTAATTTTCTGTGAACGCTAATATTTTTTGTAACAATAAACATACTGTAAATAACGCTAAATTTGTAAGATTTAATATTGACAAATCGGGCTTCTGCGTGTTATATTAATACTATTAAAAAAAAGCATATGCAGTGACATATGTGATCAGAGGAGAGATTATTATGAAAAATGTCAAGAGAATTCTTGCATTAACAGTTTCGGCTGCCCTTGCAGTTTCTTGCTTTGCAGGTTGCGGAAAAGGTGCAAAGAAGAACAGCGATACTATCGTTATCGGCTGCAGCGGTCCGCTCACAGGTGACGCTGCACAGTACGGCGTTGCTGTTAAGAATGCTATCGAGCTTGCTGTCAAGGACGTAAATGACGCAGGCGGAATAAACGGAACAAAGCTCTCATACGTTTTCGAGGACGATGAGGCTGACTCAGGCGATAAGGCTGTAAATGCTTATAACGCACTGAAAGACAATGGTATGCAGGTAATGGTCGGAACAGTAACAACAGGTTCTTGCCTCGCAGTTATTGAAAAGACAAAGCAGGATAACATCTTCCAGCTTACACCTTCTGCTTCAGCTCAGGACGTTATCAAGAACGATAACTGTTTCCAGGTTTGCTTTACTGACCCTAACCAGGGTAAAGGTTCTGCCGACTATATCGCAGAAAACAAGCTTGCTACAAAGATAGCTGTAATTTACGACAGCTCTGACGCTTATTCATCAGGTATCTTCAACACATTCAAATCCGAGGCTGAGGCTAAGGGTCTTGATATCGTTACAGAGCAGTCATTCACAAAGGACAGCAAGACTGACTTCTCAGCTCAGATCAGTGCAGCTAAGAACGCAGGCGCAGACCTCGTGTTCCTGCCTATCTACTATCAGCAGGCTTCACTTATCCTTACACAGTGCAAGTCAGCTAACTACAACCCAACATTCTTCGGTTGCGACGGACTTGACGGAATTCTTTCTATCAAGAACTTTGATACTTCGCTTTGCGAGGGTGTAATGCTCCTTACACCATTTGCTGCCGACGCTCAGGATCAGGCAACTCAGGACTTCGTTAAGAAGTATAAGGACGCTTACAACGGCGAAACACCTAACCAGTTCGCTGCAGACGCTTATGACGGCGTAATGGTACTTGCAGAACTCATGAAGAAGGAAGGCATCACAGCCGATATGTCTGCTTCTGATATCTGCGATAAGCTCAAAAAGGCTATCTCTGATAAGGACTTCTCATATGACGGACTTACAGGTACAGGCATGAAGTGGGGCGAAGACGGTGCCGTATCTAAGGACCCTAAGGCTGTTATCATCAAGAACGGCGCATATTCTGCACTGACAGCTGATGACATTGCCGCTTCTACTGCTCAGTAATAGCTGAAATAAAGTGCGTACAAAAAGTACGCTTAATATGAAAAAACCGGCAATTGCGAAAAATTGTCGGTTTTTTTGATTTATTTCATTAAAATGTGTTGCAAAAACTACGGGGTTATGTTATAATTTATTGTATATTGTGTTTATGACAAGGACAGATGTAATATATGTGATTACATCTTGTGTTTTGTCTATTCCAAAAGGAAGGAATGTTTGTATATGGGTTTTCTTAATAACCTCATCAACGGAATAAGCCTCGGCAGTATATACGCAGTTATAGCTTTAGGCTATACGCTTGTATACGGTATTGCCAAAATGCTTAACTTCGCACACGGCGATGTTATTATGGTGGGCGGATATGTTATATTCACCTGCATGACCACATGGGGACTGAACTCTTGGCTATCCATAGTTCTTGCAGTTATTGCCTGCACACTTCTCGGTATAGTCATCGAAAAGGTGGCGTATAAGCCGCTCAGACAAGCTACTTCGCTTGCGGTGCTTATCACTGCCATAGGCGTCAGCTACTTTTTGCAGAACACCGCACTGCTTATATTCGGTGAAAAGCCTGTAAACTTTACATCAGTTGTAAACGTGCCGAGCATCAAGCTTTTTGACGGACAGATAGTTATTTCCGGAGAAACATCAGTTGCAATAATCGTATCTATACTCATTGTAGTTGGTCTTTCATTGTTCATCAACAAAACCAAGAGCGGACGTGCAATGCTTGCAGTATCTGAGGACAGAGGCGCAGCTCAGCTCATGGGCGTAAACATCAACCGCACTATCTCTCTTACATTCGCTATCGGCTCAGGTCTTGCTGCAATTGCAGGCGCACTGCTTTGCTCAGCTTATCCTACGCTTCAGAACACCACAGGCGCAATGCCTGGTATCAAAGCGTTCGTTGCGGCGGTATTTGGCGGTATCGGCTCAATACCGGGCGCTATGATCGGCGGTATCCTTATCGGTGTTATCGAGATACTTGGACGTGCCTATATCTCACCGCAGCTTGCCGACGCTATCGTTTTTGCTGTTCTTATACTTGTGCTTATCATCAAGCCTACAGGTATCCTCGGCAAGAAGATAAGCGAAAAGGTATAAAAGTCAACTTAAAATTTTCGAGCAGACTTGCTTTGCAGTTCTGTTTTATCTGAAAGGATTGGTTTTTTGTGAAAAAAGAAGGGGCTAGCGCAAAAACAAAGTTTTTTAAGCCGCAGACCAGAAAAAGCTTTATCACATACGCAATGGTAATAGTTGCCTTTGTGGTAATGCAGATACTCAGCAGCGGCGGATATATCTCAAGTATGCTCACAGGACTTCTTGTTCCTCTGTGTGTATACTCTATACTTGCAGTATCCCTTAACCTGACAGTTGGTATACTTGGCGAGCTTAGCTTGGGTCAGGCAGGCTTTATGTGCGTTGGCGCATATACAAGTGCGATATTCTCTATCGTTACTTCTGAAACTATTGAAAATGTGTGGATCAGATTTCCTTTGGCTATCCTTATAGGCGGAATAATTGCCGCTGTGTTCGGCATACTTATAGGAATACCTGTTCTCAGACTTAAAGGTGACTATCTTGCTATCGTTACACTTGCTTTCGGTGAGATCATAAAGAACGTTTTCGCAGCACTTTACCTTGGTTATGATTCTAAGGGCGTTCACGTTTCTCTCAAAAGTCTGTCAAACCTTAACCTTGAGCCTGACGGAAAGCTTATACTGAACGGCCCTCAGGGTATCAGCGGCACACCTAACGATTCTACATTCATTATCGGCGCTGTTATGTTGCTTATCACTCTTATCATTGCCTATAACTTTGTATATTCAAGAACGGGCAGAGCAGTAATGGCTATCAGAGATAATGTTATCGCAGCTGAGTCTGTAGGTCTTAACATCACAAAGTATAAGCTTGTTACTTTTGCATTGACTGCATTCCTTGCAGGCTGTGCAGGTGCGCTTTATTCTCATAACTTCTATACGCTTCAGGCTTCTAAGTTCGACTATAACCTGTCTATCCTTATCTTGGTATTCGTCGTTCTGGGTGGCATAGGCAGTATCAGAGGAAGTGTTATCGCAGCTATCGTGCTTGTTCTGCTTCCAGAAATGCTAAGAAGCATAAACAGCTACAGAATGCTTATCTATTCTATCGTTCTTATCGTTATGATGATAATAACTTCAAATGAAAAAACAAAGACTTTTATCAGTGCAAATACTGCTAAGTTCAAGGCTTTGTTCAAGCGTGAAAAAGTAAAGGAGGCTGAGTGATATGGCACTTCTTGAAGTAAAAAATCTCGGCATCTCATTCGGCGGACTCCGTGCAGTTGACGAGTTCAGCATAACAATAGAAAAAGGTCAGCTCTATGGTCTTATTGGGCCGAACGGAGCAGGAAAGACCACTATCTTCAATATGCTCACAGGCGTTTATAAGCCAACAGACGGCACAATCGTTCTTGACGGAAAGAACATCACAGGCAAAAGCACTATCGAGATAAACCGTGAAGGCATTGCCCGTACCTTCCAAAATATCAGGCTTTTCAAAGAGATGTCAGTGCTTGATAACGTAAAGGTCGCTCTTCATAATCATTATAAATACAGCACTCTTGAAGGCGTGTTCAGACTTCCAAGATATTTCAAGCTTGAAAAGGCAATGGACGCAAAGGCGATGGAGCTTCTGAAGGTTTTCGAGCTTGACGATAAGGCGAGTCTGCTTGCTTCGGGACTTCCATACGGCGATCAGAGAAAGCTTGAGATCGCAAGAGCTCTTGCAACACAGCCGAAGCTGCTGCTTCTTGACGAGCCTGCTGCCGGCATGAATCCAAACGAAACAGCGGAGCTTATGGATACTATCCGCTTTGTAAGAGATAATTTTGATATGACGGTGCTGCTTATTGAGCATGATATGAGCCTTGTTTCAGGTATCTGCGAAAAGCTGTCAGTGCTGAACTTCGGTCAGCTCCTCTGCGAGGGCAAGACAGCGGAAGTGCTTAAAAATCCTGAAGTTATCACCGCATATCTTGGCGAATAAGGGGGTAAGTAAAATGGCAATGTTGGAAATCAATGATCTGCACGTCAATTATGGCATGATAGCCGCTTTGAAAGGTATCTCCTTTGAGGTAAACGAGGGCGAGGTCATTTCCCTTATCGGCGCAAACGGAGCAGGAAAGACCACCACTCTGCACACCCTTACAGGTCTTATCTCTGCAAAATCGGGTTCTATCAAATTCAACGGTGTGGAGCTTACAAAAACTCCTGCACACAAGATAGTCGAGATGGGTATTGCACACGTTCCTGAGGGAAGAAGAATATTCCAAAACCTTACAGTACTTGATAACCTTAAACTTGGAGCATTTACAAGAAAGGACAAGGAGAATATACCGAAGGATATTCAGGATATATACGAGCGTTTCCCTAGACTTGCAGAAAGAAAAAATCAGATAGCAGGCACTCTTTCAGGCGGTGAGCAGCAGATGCTGGCAATGGGCAGGGCGCTTATGTCAAGACCTAAGATAGTTGTAATGGACGAGCCGTCAATGGGTCTGTCACCGATCCTTGTGTCAACCATATTTAAGATAATCGAGGATATAAGAAAGAGCGGAACAACTGTATTGCTTGTTGAGCAGAACGCAAAGAAAGCCCTTGCTATCTCAGACAGAGCTTATGTTCTTGAAACGGGCAAGATAGTTCTGTCAGGCAAGGCGTCTGATCTTATCAATGATGAGTCGGTCAAGAAAGCATATTTAGGTGAATAGGAGTTGAGCTTTATGGCAAGGATCATAACCATTGCAAGGGGCATCGGCAGTGGCGGAAGAACTGTAGGAAAAATGCTGTCAGAGGATATGGGTATAAAATATTATGATAAGGAGCTTATAAAGCTTGCAAGCGACGAAAGCGGCATAAATGAACGCTTTTTCGGGCTTGTTGATGAAAAACTGAAAGGTTCTTTTCTTAGAAAGGGCGGAGTTTACAAGGGTGAGCTTCTTGACCCTGATGATCACGACTTTACTTCTGACAGAAATCTTTTCAATTATCAGGCGAAGATAATAAAGCAGCTTGCAGACAGAGAGCCTGCGGTAATAGTTGGCAGATGTGCTGACTATATCCTTCGTGACAGAAAAGACGTGCTTAAGGTTTTCATATATTCTGATATGGAAACTGCGGTCAAGAATATCGTCAATCTGTATGGTGTTTCTGAAAAAGAGGCTGTCAAGATAATCGAAAAGACAGACAAGGAGAGAAGCGATTATTATCGCCACTACACAGGCAGGGATTGGACAAATGCGAAAAACTACAATCTGTGTCTTGATACCAGCGACATGAGCTATGACAAGTGCGTTGATATTATTAAGGGATATATAAAGCTTCTTGAAGAGTAAGGCATAAAAATAAAGCCGCATTGCTTTTTGGCAGTGCGGCTTTTGTGATATATGAAATCAGTTGAATTTTTCTGAAATAGCCCTTGCGGCAAATACTCCTGATGCAGAAGCCTGCGACAGAGAGTGCGTAACGCCTGAGCCGTCGCCAAGGACGTAAAGACCTTTGACAGCAGTTTCAAGGTTCTCGTCAACGTCAACTCTTGAATTGTAGAACTTGACCTCAACGCCGTAAAGAAGCGTGTCGATATTCGCCATACCTGGTGCTATCTTATCCAGAGCGTATATCATTTCGATAATGTCGTCAAGCTGTCGCTTTGGGATAACAAGGCTCAGGTCGCCAGGAGTAGCTTTGAGAGTAGGGTTCAGGAACGTCTGACCAAAGCGGTGTTCATTTGTACGTCTGCCTGCAACCAGATCACCGAAACGCTGAACAAGCACTCCGCCGCCAAGCATATTAGACAGCCTTGCGATAGACTCACCGTATGCGTTTGAGTCCTTGAAAGGCTCAGAGAATGTGTTGGATACCAGCAGAGCGAAGTTTGTGTTCTCAGTTCTCAGCGCAGGGTCAGCATAGCTGTGTCCGTTTACTGTGATGATGCCGTTTGTATTCTCGGTAACTACCTCACCGTATGGGTTCATGCAGAATGTTCTTACAAGGTCGCCGTATTTCTTTGTGCGGTAAACTATCTTGCTTTCGTATACCTTGCTTGTGATATGCTCAAAAACAGCCGCAGGTATCTCAACACGAACGCCGATATCAACTCTGTTTGAACGTCTTTTGATACCAAAGTTGTCACATATCTCAGATATCCATTTTGAACCGCTTCTGCCTGCCGCAACAACAGCGTTTGAGCAGTGATACTCGTCCTTGTCTGTGATAACAGTGAAGTCGTTCTCCTTGCCTGTTATACCCTGAACACTTTCATAAAATTTTATGTCTATCTTGTCCTTGACAAAGTCATAGATGTTCTGGAGTATCTGCATATTTCTGTCAGTGCCAAGGTGCCTTACCTGAGCGTCAAGGAGGTGGAGGTCATATTTCAGAGCCATTGCCTTGATGTCGGAAGAAGTTGTGGAATAAAGCTTAGCGTCCTGACCGCCCATTTCAAGGTTTATCTTGTCAACATACTGCATAAGCTCGATAGCCTTTTCCTTGCCGGTAAAAGTGTAAAGGTCACCGCCGAAATTGTTTGTGATGTTATATTTGCCGTCCGACATTCCGCCTGCACCGCCGAAGCCGTGCATAATGGAGCATACCTTGCAGTGAATGCAGGACTTAACTTTTTTGCCATCTATAGGACACTTACGCTTGCTGACAGGTCCGCCCTGATCAATAATGCAAACTCTTATGTTTTTGTCAAGCTTGACAAATTCGTATGCCATGAATACGCCGGCTGCACCTGCACCGACAACAACTACGTCATAATTCTGAGCCATAACTATTTCCTTTCAAATCAAAATCCAATTTATTTTTATCCATAAAACTGGCGGCCGCACCTTTGCAGAAGATAGCCTGAAAGGAGATAACCGCCATATTTTTTTCTATTTTATATCAAATACGATAGTAGCCAATGTGAAGAATATCAGTGTTGAGCAAGTGTCAACGATAGTGGTGATAAGCGGGGCAGCCATGATAGCAGGGTCAAGATGCAGCTTCTTGGCAGCCATTGGGAGCATACAGGCGATGAGCTTTGAAAGCACAACAGTTGCCATGATAGCCATACTTACTGTGAACGCAAGCTTGTAGCAATCCACAGATGTGTCACCGTGATACACCAGAACTATTCTTATAGCATTGACTATAGCAAGGATAACGCTGCAAAGAAGCGCGACTCTGAACTCTTTCCACATGACCTTGAAAAAGTCTTTCATTCTTATCTCACCAAGTGCCATGCCTCTTATAACAAGGGTCGAGGTCTGAGAACCGCAGTTTCCGCCTGTGCCACTAAGCATTGACAGGAACGATACCAAAACAGGCACAGCCGCAAAAGCAGACTGATATTTGTTTACGATAGCGCCTGTAAGGGTAGCCGACAGCATGAGTATCAAAAGCCATGCTATTCTGTTTTTCGCATGAGTGAAAACAGAGGTCTTGAAATATGAATCGTCACTTGGCGCAACGGCAGCCATTTTCGAGAAGTCCTCAGTGGTCTCCTCCTCGATAACGTCCATAGCGTCGTCAAATGTAACGATACCGACCATGCGGTTTTCTCTGTCAACAACAGGCAGAGAAAGAAAGTCATATTTTGAGAACATGGAAGCAACATACTCTTTATCCTCAAGAGTATCAACGGAAATAACGTTGTCCTCCATTATGTCCTCTATTTTATCGTTATCATCAGCAGTTACGATATCAAGAAGTGAAAGCACACCCACGAGCTTTCTGTTCTCAGTGACATAAAGTGTATTTACAGTTTCCTTGACCATACCAACGTGTCTTATCCAATCCAGTGCTTCCTTGGCGGTGTAGCTTCTGTGAAGATAAACATACTCGGTGGTCATAATAGAGCCTGCACTGTCTTTAGGATATTTGAGTATCTGATTTATCTGCTTTCTCGTTTCTGCGTCAGCAGACTTGATTATCCTTGCAACAACATTTGCAGGCATTTCCTCGATAATATCTACCGTATCATCAAGATAAAGGTCGTCAACGATCTCCTGAAGCTCCTTATCCGTAAAGGCATTGATAAGCATCATTTGTGTATCGCTGTCCATATAAGCGAAAACGTCAGCCGCAACGTCCTTGTTCAAAAGACGGAATAGCAGCGGAAGCTCGTATTTCTCGACCTCGTGATCGTCATAAAACTGCTGCAAAAGAGCAGCCACGTCGGCTTCGTTCATATCCATAAATATTTCACGGATAGCCTTGTAGTTTCTGCTTTTGAGCAACTCCAATACTGTGTTAAACATAATGTTTCCCCCTAACAGCAGCGGTAATAAGCACAACAGTACAAATAATCGTACTTATACCAACTCTGTACAAATATAAGGATCTACCAAAACACAGATCGTCCTATTCAATTAAAATTGATATTCAGGTCACAAAAAGGCTGCCACAAACGGGCGAGCCGCTCTGCAATCGAGGGGCGATCGTATTCTGACTGGCGTCGTCCATTTGTACACACTCCTTAAAAATCATGATTTATGCACGTTTTTACTATTCGCACACATAATATTATTATACGCTTACCTTGTTTTTTTGTCAAGAAATTGTTTAATTTAATTTTATGAACGTGCTGTAAATTTGCGAAGTATAATGAATTGCTTTTGACCTCTTGCCAAATGGGGAGAAATAGGGTATAATTATAATATTGATCGAATAATAAACCGAAAGGAATTGATAAAATGAGCGAAATAAGAGATGAAAGCTTGTGGGAAAGCGGTAAAAGAAAGATAGAATGGGTAAGACAGAATATGTCATTGCTCAGAAGCGTCGAGGAAGATTTCAAGAGAGATCAGCCTTTTAAGGGGCTGAAAGTTGCACTTTCTATCCACCTTGAAGCTAAGACCGCTTATCTTTGCAAAGTCCTTGCAGCAGGCGGTGCTGAAATGTACATCACAGGAAGCAATCCGCTGTCTACTCAGGACGATGTTGCGGCAGGTCTTGTGCATGACGGTCTGAACGTTTTTGCATGGCACGGTGCAACTGACGAGGAGTATCACAGACATATATCCGAGGTAGTTAAGGTAGGTCCAAACATTATTATAGATGACGGCGGCGACCTTGTAAACCTTATCCACAATCAATACCCTGAGCTGATACCGAACGTTATCGGTGGCTGTGAGGAAACTACTACGGGCATTATCCGTCTTATTGCAATGAACAAGGACGGTCAGCTCAAATTCCCTATGATGCTTGTAAACAATGCAAAGTGCAAGTATCTTTTTGATAACAGATACGGCACAGGTCAGTCTGTATGGGACGGAATAAACAGAACAACTAACCTTATCGTTGCAGGCAAGAACGTTGTTGTTGCAGGCTACGGCTGGTGTGGCAAGGGCGTTGCAATGAGAGCAAAGGGTCTTGGTGCAAGCGTTATCGTCTGCGAAGTTGACCCTATAAAGGCTATGGAGGCTGTTATGGACGGCTTCAAGGTAATGAAAATGGTTGACGCCGCTAAGGTGGGCGACTTCTTTGTTACTGTAACAGGCTGTAAGGACGTTATCACTGAGAAAGCTTTCATGAACATGAAAGATGGAGCTATACTCTGTAACGCAGGTCACTTTGATTGCGAGGTAGACGTGGCTGGACTTAAAAAGCTGTCTGTTGAAAGCAAGCTTGCAAGAAACAATATCGACGGTTATAAGCTTCCGAACGGTAATTGGCTGTATGTTATCGGCGAAGGCAGGCTTGTAAATCTTGCCGCAGGCGACGGTCACCCTGCCGAGATAATGGATATGTCATTTGCTATCCAAGCCCTTTCTGCGGCTTATCTTGTTAAAAACAAAGACAAGCTTACAGACAAGATAGTTTATGTTCCTGATGAAATAGACAAGGAAGTTGCAAACAGAAAGCTTAAATTCTGGAAGCTTGAGATAGATAAGCTTACACCTGAGCAAGAGAAATATCTTAACAGCTGGCAGGTATAAAATATCATATTAGTACAATAAAACGGACAGCTTGAGTTGTCCGTTTTTTTTGTATCTTGAAATTGCCATAAATTTATTTTGTATTCAAGGTTTTAAATCTCTGATTTCTGTACATTTTAATATTAGGGCGATAAAAAACAGGGCGGTGAGAATGTGGCGACAAAGATGTATAAGATACTTACGCTTTTTTCAGTGGGCGCAATATGCTACGGCTTCATGGAAATACTTAACAGGGGTTATTCTCATATCACAATGGGGGTGCTTGGGGGAACTTCAATGCTGGTTATCCATATCATGAATGGCGAGCGCAGGCGAGGAGTGAGCCTGCTGTCTGTGCTTGCAGTGTCGGCAGCATTTATCACTGCCATAGAATTTCTTGCAGGGGAGTATCTCAACCGCTATCTCGGCATGGGCATATGGAGCTATGAGGAAGTGCCGCTGAATTTTGACGGACAGATATGCCTGCCATTTGCTTTTGTGTGGTTTGGGTTATCCTATATTGGTGTGCTTGCGGATAATTTTA
>ERZ773276.715-NODE-715-length-32436-cov-15.325716_pt1 | contig 32436 bp, 27 predicted proteins | sample MGYA00511386_ERZ773276 | MGnify/ENA primary metagenome ERZ773276 (study PRJEB29015, sample SAMEA2737778) | human gut metagenome | biome: human gut; feature: human-associated habitat; material: faeces | place: China | collected 2012 ...
GTAGTGCGTTTTATGGGTGCAGCGGATTGACGGGTGATCTCGTTATCCCTAACTCGGTCACTAGTATCGGGAATTTTGCGTTTTATGGGTGCAAAAAAGTTAAACATATAACTTTGCCAACAACACTACCTCTCATAAGTAAAAATCTAATTTCTAATTCATCAGTAGAAGATTTAACTATTCCACAAATAAATAATGTCTCGAGTATAAATTGTCAAGATATAAATAATATTTTCTATCTTTCAAGTACATTTCCAACATATTCGAACAGTTCTCCATCTTTTGGACATTCTAAAATGCAAAAATTATATGTAAAGTCAACCACATATAAACAATTAAAAAACTCTACTGATGGCTCAAATTGGATCTCGCATTATACTATAACAGATAAAGTTCCAGTCACGTTCCCATCAGACAGAAGCTATATTACATTGTGTCGTGACTTTGATGTGGATTTCCGCCAGACGAATGATAATCTTCCTGCTGGTATCTCACCATTGAAAGCTTATATTGTTAGTGAAATTGATGAAAAGAGTAATGCTGTAGTACTACAAGAAATTACTTATGTGCCAAGTCGTCTGAGAAGCAATGAGGACGGCTTTACAGGCTATGATGAATATGTCGGTGTCCTACTGAAAGGTACTCCTGGATATACTTACTACTATAAGATTGGTGAGGATGATTATACAAAAGGTAAAGATGAACAAATGACCGTAGAAAAGGCATTGGCACTAACAGGTGGTACTGTACCAACTGGTAAAGCTACTTTCGTAGGCTGTAACGATCCTAGACATGTTGTTCCGGAGGAAACAGAAGATGGGGTAACTTATAAAACGTATGGATTGAAGAACAATCAGTTCTTGGCATACTCCAAAGAAGGATATGTACCGTACAACCATGCTTACCTGAGAATCCCGACATCTTCTTCCGTAGGTGCTAAAGGATTGGTCAATCTTGTCTTTAAAAACGCTGATGGCACTACTTCTATTCAAAGCATTGATATCAAAAAACCATCATACGAGAAAGATGTAATGTATAATCTGCAAGGTATGCGAGTAGATGACTCCTATCATGGCATTGTCATTGTCAATGGAAAGAAGATTCTAAAAAAATAATACGTTTCATCCATGATTGGCAACGACGTTTACGTGAAGAATTAAGAAATAATCATTAACATTATAGGGTAATAAGTTTACCATGTTACAATAATTAATAAATTAACTCATGAAGCCGTACCACTGAGAAGTGATACGGCTTTTTCTATACTAACGAACTTGTTTTATAACTCGTTTTCTGTTTTACTGAATTCTAATTTTTAGAATCTCAGATTCAAATTCTATATTTACTCGTTTTATCACTCTGTATGCGTCTTTATCTATGCCAATGGACGGTTTTCTCTTGCTTGGGCGAATCGTCCTTCCGAGAGGATAAATTACGCTTCTCTGGGGCATAGTTCTCTTGATCATCAGCAATACCATCGCCGTCTGCATCTCCAGTACCCGGTGTGGTACTCTGTAAGTCAAGACTGTCGTCCTCGCCTTGACGCTCACTACGGGAGATCTCCTCCACCCTACTGTACACTCTGTTGGCAGAGGCTTCTGCAGCTCGCAGAACAGACTTAGTAGTATTAGCATTGTTGCGAAGCATGTCTTTCCAAAAATGAGACACATCGGGATTGTTGGCATTGAAACTGAAACGATATTTCTGAGAGAGCATGGCACTACCAAGATGAGAGATGAGATCTTCCTTCAAAAACCGCTTGAAGCTACTGTTGGTGTTGTTCAGACGATTGCTACTCACCATGGCAATGGTAAGATCCCGATAATAATTATCTCCCTGATCACCATAAGCGGACAAAGGCGCAATATGGATGGACTTATCTGCCAAACTAAACACGCTCAAATCTTTCTTACCGTCTTCCTTGACAGGAACGTACCATAGGCCGTTCTTGGCAAGAGTATGAAGTGAAATGGCGTTATTTTCCTTCATACGAATTTCTGCTGCATTGTCTCGAGACAGCTGCTCGTATTGGCGTGGATGCTGTTCCTTGAAATCTGTCTGGTCAATATTATAGAGGTCTTTTACTTCTCCATCCTTGACAATGGCAGGAAACGTAATGGCAAATGGCTCCACTCTCAGCTGCATCGACGATGCTTCGGTTCTACTCATATAGATAGGCAGATCGTAGCCTTCCTTCTCGGTATTCATGGCCAACATCAGACCGACAATGCCACCAAACTTCTTTCCATCAATGCTCTTGGGGATTCCAGTGTTCTTAGAGACCCAAGGGGTATTCTCATTAATGTTTTGGTTGCCCATCTTGGCAATCAAGAGCTTGGAATAAACTCTGTAAGCATCATTCTCTTTCATGGCAGGAGTGTGCCACCGCCCCGATGTCTCTTCGGCACTCTCTGGCTTTTGCCATCCACGAGACTCCAAATCAGCATGTTGATCCATTTCCCTATCAGGTAATGGAACAGCAACCGGACTTCCCTGCTGAATATCTTCCCCAGCCTCATTCGACTGCTGTTGTGTCTGCTCCGTCTGCACGGCACTCTGTGATACTGTACTCTTCTCATCTTGTTCGTTCTTGTTTTCATCTATATTCTTCTGCTCAGAAGCTTTAGACGCTTTCTCAATACTTTCACGCCACTCATTCACCTCATAGACACTCATGAGACGTAAATTATTCTTTTCTAATCCTTCGAGGCTGTATTTATTGGGTTTGCCGTTTGGAAGTCCATGGGTGGAATCTAAAGGATAGAGATTCAAATACCCATGACCTATTTGGCTGTCAATAGCTGCTTTTGCAATATATACATCACCCAAATTATCCTTAAAGTGACGATCGTCGTACTTCTTTACTTGCTCATATTCCTTTTCCGCTTGAACCTTCAATTCCTTGGTATGAATAAGTTCTTTTTCCTTTGCCTTCAATGCATCCAAAAGAGCCTGACGTGTTTGTGAATCAGCTATATTTTTATAAGCATCTGGGTCTTGTACATAATCTTTGTCACCCCATGCATCCACTAAAGATTGACCATTCTCGGTCAACGATCCTTCCAGTTCTACATTCCGATTACCATGGATACAGAATTTGTCAAGTGAACGCTCATATGCACCTGCATCACGGAACAGTAATTCCTGTCCTTTGTCAGAAAGAACATTGTAGTCTACTACAACAGTATTCTTATCCTTTCGTGTAATGAACTGCTGGTCTGTATCCTTGGATAACTTTTCCAAACGACGGACTACATCGTTCATCTCCTTGATGTCCTTATTAGAGGACTCCAAGATATAATTATCAAGCTTTGAAAGGATGCTTGTATAATGCCAAGCATTATTCTTGTCTATATCGAGATGCACTGGCTCGCCATTCTGCATGGCCTTATGGCTCAACAACGTAATGGTATAGTCGTCATTTGCATGATAAGAATCGACAGGGAATGACAAAGGGGAACCGCTAGTACGAAAAGACAGACCCATTGAATCTGGAACACGTCCGTCGAAACCTGCGGAACCAAAATAAAGTTCCCCATTCAAATACGTAGTGATATCAACTATAGTTTGCTTCAATAAGTTACTTCCATCGACCGCCTTACGGGAACGCTCTTTGAAGTCGTTAACTTCGTTGGAACTCATGGAAACCAATTTTAGCTTACTGAAATCCTCCATAGTAATATTACCGTATACTACATTACTATCGGAAATAAAACTACTTACGGGAATAAGAGGGACGCTTTCCAAATCGAGGCGCAGATCTCCACTAGGCTCAGGCTTGAAGACGTTGCCTTTGTCATCCTTGTAGTAATGACTGAGAATTTTCTCATAACTATCACGTGACACCACTTCCTCCGCATCGTCAGGCAGAGGAAGACCATAATGGGCACTAAGTTCTTTCAGACGGCTTACCTGTGTATTTCTGTCATCCTTGACCTCCTTACCATTCACATTATAGGAAAACACTCCATTTTCCCATTGAACATCAGGCAGGAAACGGTAATCCGGCAAAGTAACATCGCCCTGTAATTGTTTCGAAGCTTTCTTGCTAACTTCTAAAGCCCATTGGTCTACAAGGTTCTTAGCACCATCAATAGCGATCTGCTCCAATTCTCTTGAATAGTAAGAATGGTGATCGAATAATGCTTCAAACTGACTCTTTGACAGAGATGACCTAAATGAGCGTAAGAAGTCAAACCAACCTTTCTTCTTATTCTCTTTCATATAAATGTATTTAATCGTTCTTCAATGTATTAAGAATACACTAGTGGATATTCTAAAATAACTTATCAGATTACGTGTTAAGGGACTACTTACCGTCCTCCTGCTTACCGTCCTGTTTGTTATTGTCGAAGGTGACAATCTCAACCTTGTCAGCTATGCAGTTGATGTTGGCATTGCCTTTAAAGATGTCAAGGTCTAATTTACCTGTGACATGAACGTAATCCTTGGGTGACAATGAAGGAAAATCCTTCTGGAAAGAGAGAAAATGTACCCAAGTATACGCTGCGTCTTTATCACCGCTCTTGTCACGAGACCAGGCATCAAAGATGTGATAGGGAGTACCTTTCTTGGAAGTTTTCTCCGTAACTCCCTTAGGCCCAACGCCACCCTTGAACTCAATGTCTCCCTCCAGCGAATCAGGTTCTGAGGTCTTCACAAACTCTACCTCGTCATTGGTACGGACATTGTAATAAACATTGCCTTCATACTTACGAACATGCAACTCTCCATGTACGACGACATGACGACCGTTTGTAAGCTTGGCTTTCATCTTGGCATCCATGGGAGTGCTTACATGTACCATGAGCTCCGCAACGCTCTCATCTTTGCCCTGTAAGGGCACCACCATGCTGAAAGAGAGATATTTCTCATTTTCCTTACTCATCTTCTCTGATGCTGAAACGTTGATGGTTCCGCATACTGTTACATTTCCTTTAATCATAATGATAATAGATTATTTGATGTTTATAAATATTTTATTGCTTATCAAATCTGATGACTATGCAAGCTTGACGTTCTGCTGCTGTACCTGGCTCTGCGTTTGTGCATCGTAGGAGACTGCTGCTATATTATGCAGCTGCTCTGCATCAATCACTTCACGCTGCTTGTTCATCTCTTTTTCATCAATTTTAACAGACTTGTTTTTATTCTCGTCTTGATTTTCTTCCTCGTCTTCCCCATTGTTAGCCTTGCCATCAAGACGCATGGCATATAAAATAGCGCCTTTGAACAAGGTGGAGATAAGACTGGAGATCATATCCTGCCCGTTCGTGTCGTCGGTATTCATCAACGCTCCCAACCATTTAGTAGGATCATTGGAATTTGTAACATCAGCAAGCAAATTATACTGGTCTTCTTGTGCCCAACCGTTGCCTTGCTGCGTATTGCTGTCTACCATCATGCAGGAACGTGCCATGGCCAGCTCATCCGTGCCTTTTTTATTGTTCAGATGAGTCTCCATCCCTCCACGAACGGAAATCTCTCCTAGATAAGCTAATGGATTATAGCTCTTCCATTCTTCGCTACCTGGTGCCTGTACCTTGACCATAAAGTGCAAATGTGGCCCAGTAGAACGGCCAGTGCTGCCACTGACTCCCAACTTTGTACCACCATTGACTTCTTGGTCTTTAGTGACACTGATGCTGCTGAGGTGCATATAGGTACACTGAAACTTGATGCCATTGTCACGGTTATACTGAACAGTTACGTAATTGCCAGCCGTAGAACTTGAACCGGTAGCAACAACAACTCCTTTATCCTCAGTAGCAACTACATCCCTATATGTCCCTTTAGTTGAAATATCTATGCCCTCGTGAAGGTGTCCTTTACGCTGCTCGTGATATTCTCCCGTTAACTGGGTACCATTCAAATCAATGGGCATATACCAATGACCTTCTATGTTATCAAGGTGAATCATGTTGCTATTCTGATAACCGATGGTCTGACCACGCTGAGCAGCCAACTGCATGGCCATCTGATCATACTTGGCAAATCCGTTCTTTTGTATGATGTTTACTAATTTACTAGCATATTGAGGATCTTCCGCATAACCAAGCCGAGAAAGTCCGTTAGCCCATCCAACATAATCATTTGCATTTAGATTATGCAATGGCTGGTATCTTTTCCCAGACAGAAAGATCGAATGATCATAAACGCTATTAAAGGGACTGGAATAAACACGATAATTCCCTGTACCTGTTGAAATATAAGGCCCTGTCCAATTATAAGCCTTCATACCAAACAGGTTATTGGAAGATTGGGCAATAGATGAAGTGCCCATGCCGCTCTCTAACTGGGCTTGCGCCAATGTGATAGAGGCTGGTATGCCGAACCTTATCTGCTGCTCTATGGCTGCGTTGATAATTTCTTCTCTTGAAACTGCCATATATGTATATTAACTAAATCCGGATTAACTAGATCCGGACGCAACCTTTATGGTTGCGCCCAGATAACATAATGTTATAAGTGGAATCCTCTGGAATTTTGCTGCTGCTCTTCCTTGGTGTTCACACTCTGTTGTTTACTCTCGTCACGACCAGCATCTTCTCCTTGGTCTGAATCACTGCTTCCGCCATCAGAACGGCCTTCGCTATGTCCCTGGGCTTCTTTGACAACATCGTTGACATTACTCTTATCAACAATCTTAACTCCATCATTCTGCTTTTGGGATTGTTCCTTGGCGACCTTTATGACTGATGCAAAAGCATTCGCAGCGACAGCATTCTTGTAATTCTGCATATCATCAGCTAGCCACATACGTTGGTACTGCCCCATCGTAATGGGCTCCTTGTGGAACTTGCCATCAATAACGCTCTGGACAAAGACCTTGCTGTGGTCTTTTTCATCACGTGTAATCGTTGTATGCTTAAGTTTATTTATGTCTACATCCTTGGGCAGCTTGGGTACGATGAGCTCGTGCTTGGACTCTGGATGGTCTTGGGCAACTGCATAGTATTTATGTGCCAAAGTGCTCATCATCTCTTTTTTCTCTGCTTCGTTAGGATTGTTCTTAGCCTTGAAATAGGCGTTAAGAAAATCCTTAGCCGGATAGATAGAGAAGGAATGCTCATCCTTGGGCTTGATATAGAAAGCCCAACGCCCCTGATCATCCTTGATCGTCTGGAAACGCTCTATATTGACCTTTTTCTCTGCATTAAGATACATCTCAGAAAGATCAACTGTATGCCGTGGCAATAAAGTCCACTGATTAAGCTTGGTAAGGGTAGCTGTCTTGCCAGCAAAATAGCTGTTGTCCTTGTTTAGCCCCAGCGCACCTCCTGCATTATAGAAGTTCACCTCGGTGAATCCTTCTTTCTTCAAAGCATGAGTGATACGATCTTTATTCATCCCAGGCAATGTTGCTCCCTCTGGCAGGATGACATCAGCTTTACCGCTGCTAGGTGTACGAATGATCACAAACTCCCTCGTCTCTGCATTGGGAAGGTTATTCATCTTGCTGGCAATGGTGTAGTCTTTAGTATTCAACAGAGCAGGTCGATTACCACGAATATCCTCATACTTGACTTCTCGATCAAGCATGTGCTTCTCGATACACTCAACTGAATTGTTGACATCCTTCTCCAATACTGCCATTATCTTTGGATTCTCTTTGATCTCACGCTCCCAATAGGGTATAAGCTCACGATTCTCCTTAGAGATAACGGCAGGCAGTCCATGACTGGCCATGAGCACGCCAGAAGCAAGTTCCTGCACAAGCTTTTCATACTTGGCATTATCTTCCGGGAGCATATTGAAGCGTGCCTCTCGGTCAAGACGATTCTCAGTACCCGTCGCAGCCACCACTCCACGGTAGATGGCATTGGCCTTCTCAATGGCAGCGCTGGTCTCATGACCGGGTTGGCGTGCGTTGTTACCACTGTAGACTAACTTATCGCTGTCTTTGTCATAGCTGACAGGTATATCATCCAAAACTCGCTCAAATATAAACCCGGCCTTACGGCTAACCTTATCTGCAAGATCGGCTGCTTCCTTGACACTGTTCTTTGTTAGCTTACTAGAAACTTCGTAGTTAGCTTCCAGTAAGTTGTCCGCTATAGCCACACGATGACCGGAACGTATCATCTTGGGTAATACGGTATCGAGGGCACGATGTGGAAACTCGATATAAGACACTCTCTTACCGTCGATGAACTTATATTGATGAGGTAAACCTATGGAAAGTGCTGTTTGCTCGGCGCTCGTTCCATACGTGATATATTTGTCACCGTCTCTTAACAGTATGGTATTTCCTTTATGCTTGTTTTGAAGCTTCTCAACAAGATCCAAGGTTTCTTGGTTGGTAGGACTCTCAGGAATCTTATCAAACTGGGCGCCGTTATCCTTGACAAGCTTATTATAGTCCTCTGTCTTCGTGGCAGGCATAATGGACTGGTCTACATTATAGACATTACGGATCTGCTTCGTCGCATGACGGACATAATCTTTTTGCTGATCCGGAGAAAGCTTGTCATAGTCTTCCTTAAGAATAATCTCCTTAGTGGCGATATTCTCGTAGTCCCAACGAGTCCAGTCAATAGGAAGAGACTTCTCGTTCTGTCTGATCGCTATTCCTGCTTTCTTGGCATCGTCAAAGTAAATGTAGGCATTTGTGCTGTAATCGTTCTTGTCTCCATATAACTCCATCATCAAACGGCTATATCCTGTAACCATCTTGCCACCTTCTAACATGCCAGCGCCAGACTTGCCATGAGGATTGAGCCAAATGCCATCTTTGGCAGCTGCAAATGCTCCAAGAAGCAAAGCGGCATGGACGGCTCTGACTGAGGATTTCTTTTCTTCATCCTTTTGAGCCTTCCGCTCAGCTTCTTTCTGCTTATCAGCTTGCTCTTGCTTGTTCTTCTCTGCTTCTAGTGCAGCTTCCTCAGAAGCTTTGTCTGCCTCGGCCTTGACCTTGGCTTCCTCTGATTTCTGGGCTTCTGTACGCTTGGTTTCTTCCTCGGCAGCTGCCTTCTCTTCTTGCTGCTTGGTTTCTTCTTCCTTATTCATATCTTCTGTCTTTTGTAATTGTATATTCACGTCACTGATAGGCTTAATGACGGCCTGCTCTGGATAAACGTTCAGAGTAGCCACTGCCCGACGATACAAGGCCGTCAACTCGTTGTCGGTCTTTCCCTTTGCATACTTCTTATACCAATCCTCATTCGTGAAGATACGTGTCTCTCCATCCATTCCACAAGCCATAAGATACTTATCCAAAGGTACAATACGATCAGGATCTTCTATATGAGACTTCATGGCTTCAACAATCTGCTTGGCTTCCTCTCGTGTGCCTTCAAAGAGGGGCTGATAAGGATTCACACCTTCCTTAGAAACATTTTCCTTGGTTTTCATCTTGATGACTTCTGCCTTGGCTTTCTTATCTGCCTCCTGCTGGTCTAGTTGGCGGTGGAAATCTTCATGCACTTCATCATCGGCAATATGCTTGGCCTCCTTCTCTGCTTGCTCCATGGACACATTATCAGAAGCAGCAATAGCCTTTGCCTTATCTGTGACATCTGTACGGATATCACTGTCTTCATGTGGCGTGGCCTGTAACTTCTGACCTTGCTCCTTATTCTCTGGTTGTACGTCAGCTTGCAAACGCTTTTCTACCATTTGGTTGACAAGCTGCTTGACATCACCCGAAACTCTGTCCTCGTACTCTCCAAGTTTCTCCTCTCCATAACCGTCTTCAATAAGTTGATCACGAAGATCAGCTTCGGACACTTTACGGAAAATAGCATAAGTGCCGCCAACACTATTGTTGACGACGATAGCATAATCATTGTCCTCATCAACAAATGTATCACCGTAGAAATGAGTAGGATTGTTTTGATAAGTATTACGATAATCCCATTCGTTCTCATCACTGAAATCATACTCCCGTGCCTCACGTAGCATTGCTTCATAGTCTTGATTGCCTTCTAACTCTGAGAAACGTGCAGTGTCATCACCTCCTTGGAGATAATTAACCTGCACGTACCAATTCTTGGCAACATCATTAGCAGACTCAGCTACAAGATTTTGTGCAACCGATTCATTGTTTTTGTCCTTTTCCATTTGCTGTTGTACTTGGTCTTGCTCTTGTTGAAGAGACTTGTATTTGATATATTCATTCAATGCGTCTTGCTGTCCACTGAGCTCTGCTCGCTCCGCAGTGGCCCAAACAGATAACTTGTTCTGTTGCAAATCAGCAAGAAGCTTTTGAGCATCGCTTAAAGAAGTGTTATCAATCGTATATTGATCCATGTATTTGTCATAGGCGGCCATACTCTCATCACCATGACGATAATCATAGATTTCGTAAACATTGACATTTTGAGCCTTGTTGATATCACCTCCGCCATCTAACTTCATATAGGCAAGTAACTTCTCATCACTCCAGTTGTCATATTGATATAACTCTTTTGGAGCATCATCGTCTAAATACTTATCTACTAAGATACGGACTTCATTCTCCAAATCAAGTTGACTTTGATTGCCGACATTTTTTGTACGGTCAACTGATGGATTAACATAGATATCTCTGCGGACAGGTTTCATCCAGTTCTTCTCGTCATCAAGCCATGCACGACCCAAATGGTTATCAATACGGTCGCAATAAGTAGCTGCCATTGCAACCTGCGCAAGATGAGGACGCTGGCTGCCACCCTCTACATTGATATCGTCAGCCGTAACAAGACGGCTACCTTGAACGATCATATCAACAACGGATTTACCTTCTTTCTTGTCTTCTTGATGACGAACGGTAGGCGCTAATGCTATATCATAAGCAGGATGTTCCTTCCATCTGTCTGTATTTGCAAAGACCAATGCCATTCGATCCTTGGCACCTAGAGCATTGGCTGCGTCAGAGATAGTCTTACCAGTATCCAAGACATTGTCAATAAGGATTGGTGTCTTACCTTCCGGCAACTGCATACCTTGCTTGATCTTCATGCCAAAATCTTCTTTCTCTGGATCAAGGCCGTTGGTCTCCTGATACTTCTTGACATTATAGAACGATGCATGTTGCTTGCTCTCCAGAAGATCAGATACTCCGATACCGGTTATTTTACCAATGCGATCTGCCAACTGTAACGTGTAGTCTGCCTTACCTTCATGACCAGGAATAGGAACCAAAACATAATGGTCTTGATTACCCTTGCCGATATTACCCATCAACTCATAGGCCATCAACATGGAAGGCTCGATATTTGATACAGAACCTGCCTTAATCTGATGGGCTACATTCTGGCGAGTCCAAATATAATCACTCAAATGATCGCTAATATTCCGACCTTTCCGCAAATCAGACAGCATGAGATCCAAAGCGAGAACGGCAGAACGATCAGTATCCGTGTTATAATAGTTGCCAGTTGATACCACAGTGGTTTTACCATGGCCTTCATTGTTTTCCTCGATTTGATGCTCCGATGTGTTTTTTTCAACGACATCCTCATTATGTCTATTTATAGGTGCAGCTGCTACAAATGCTGACCATAAACGGTCAATTACATCTTGGCTAAGATACTGATCGGCATCTCCCTCTTCTTTATGGGCTTTAACAATAACATTCCCATCTTTGAGAAGGGTAAGCTCACGGTCATTTTTTACAGACTCATCTGCACCTTGCAAATAGTCGCTAACCTCTAATAACAAATCGTCTGACAAATCCAAACGAGATACACTATGTGATTTATACAACAATCCATTATTTGGGTTAATGTCTTCACCCAAATTCTTTGTATTGCCGTAAGCAATGACGAAATTACGAATAATATCGAACTTATCAGCAGTAGACGGCTTAACAAACAGGTTGCCATCTTGGTCAGACATTTTTGCAAACTCGTTCCACTTATTCTCTTTATCATTGCTAAATCCGTCTGCAATAGCATCTTTTTTAAGAGATGCATCTACTACAGGCTCTTCCGATGGATTCTCTACTATCTCTTCTTGCTGTGCCTTCGCTGTGTCTTTTATTTGAATGGTATCTAAATCTATATCACCAGAACGCATCAAAGGCGACATGCCCAACGCAATACGCTGCTTATCGATATTCTCCAATACCATCTTAGAAGCACGATTGACTTGGGGCATAACGGTACGTATATAATTGGGATCATCACTGAGTTGACGAACCCAGCTATCCAAATATGCAGCGCTATTGCGGTTGATACGTTTATCAAAGCCTAACACGGAACAGACCAAAGCAGCTGTCAACTCTGCGATCAGCTCTTCTTTCGCATACGCATCTGTACCAAACTTATTCAGACAAGGACGATTCAAACGGCTCTTATGACCCGTTGAATGTCCCATCTCGTGCACGGCAGTAGAATAATACTCCTGTCCGTCCTTAAAAATTTCCTCTGGAGTCTTACTGACCTTAAATTGCTCCTTCAAAGGAATGCTTATGCGATCTTCGGTGGGCCAATAACATGCACCTGCAGTAGCGAGGGTATAATCAATAGGACATACCCACTCTTGCTTCTGGAACATACGGTCAAGTTCCGGACTGACATACATGCCTTCGGCATCGTGTGATACAGCTTCGCCATGAAATAAAGAAACAAGTTTTTCATAATTTTCCGGATGAACTTCTTTATAATTGGTTTGATCTAAGTTGAACTCGTAATAGACCTTCGAATAAGAACGCTTATATACTTTATCCTTCTCTTCATCCGACAATTGCTCATATTCCTCATCAGAAATTGGCTTCCTGTTATAATATTTGTGGTAACCTATATTGATAATACGAGTGGACTTCTCTCCCTCCAAGACATGGCAACCATACTTGGCGGCCTGCTGATAAGTCATGTAAACAGGAGCAGCATAGCCATTTTTAAAAGTGTCTATGCTGGTAATCAGCGCATTGATTCCTGAATAGGTAAAGCCTTTGATATTCATAGGAAGACCGAACATGCCATTGGAGCCCACTGACCATCCTTTCTTCCAATCGGAACGCTTCATGTCTTGCATGACCTCTACCATATGATTGGCAAAGGATTCCATGACTTTCTGAGCTCCTTCGGATAGATTATCCTTGCTTGATTCTCCGTTATTCTTCTTCATACCATCTTTATTTTTACTTTTCATGAACTGAAATCTTATGTCTTCTTTACTCTCATTGAAACGTTGACTAAGAGGAATCAAATGACCATCATCATCATAGGTGATATCAAGGAGTTTCCTGTTATGACGGACGTTCTTCTCTACATCTCCAAGGCCATCATCAAAACCAAACTCTCGCATGTCTTCATCTCCCATCCAGAGATTCTTAATGGCTGCCTTAGTCTCAATGATATGATAATTATCCTCACCATACTTATGTTTGCCTAATTCCTCACAATAGGACTTGGACAAAGCAACCCAGTCGCCTTGCATGATATGTTCACCAACAATTTCATTGGGAACAACACGGTAGATGTCTACCAGTGTGTCACCATTGGCTTGCTGATCTCGTAAACTACGCAAAATCTCTGCTGTTTCCTCGGCAGCCTGTCCATGGAATCCAGCAACATCAGGATGGTAATAATAAACATCATCATGGGCTTGAATACCATTGATAATGCCATAGATATTAGGCTCTCTGCCATAATCATCTACCATCTGCTGCAAGGCTTCCTTATTTTCAAAATCATTGGGCTCTACTTCTGCAACAGGGGCAGACCAACTATCTGAACCTTGATAATCGGTAGAAAGATAACCCATACTCTTGGCTCTATCCGCCAACATCTGATGGGCTTCATTGAGATTTCCTGCTGCCACGGCTTCTGCATAACGACGATCAAGAGCTGCCTCTGGACGTAATCCGTTAAGCATATCGGACATCACTTGATCAGCGACTTGCTCAGCACTTTCATAATGAATATGAAGCATATCGGCAACATTATGCCAAAAACGTTTGATGGCTTCTTCAAAAGCCTTGAACATATTCGAAGCCTCTGCGGTATCATTCTCGTCCATAAGAAGTGAGACCTGTTTTCGGAGGCGTTCAGCACCTCGCTGCCCTGAATAGGTAGCCAAAACTTCGTCGGCAATATCGTCATCTGTGGTCAGCTGAGGATAGCGTTCCTTAACTGAATTCCATAACTCGGCCTGACTCTTCATCAGATCTACAACATGATCCCACTCCTGTCTATTACCAGTCCGTAAAGCGGCTGCCCACAGATGAGTATACTCGTGGATAGGAGTCTCACTATTGGCTATCTCTGTATCGACATATATTTTGTTGTCCACAGTAAAGCCATAAGCATCGCCATTCTCTGCCTTAAAAAATTTTATCTTATCCTCTATATTGACATCACCATCATTGAAAATGACATAATTCCATTCATTCGAATATCGGGGATCATTACCAAAGTGGTCTGTATGTACTTTTATTCCCACATAACCAAGATCATGAAGAAAATCAGATGCAATCTTGCCAGAACCAAGATAATCTGTAATCGTACCATAAGTATCTCCAATATGACCACCTTCCTGTATAACTCGTAAATCTTGGGCAAGATATTTTTCTGATCCCTTATAATCATCATTCTTTGCAAGAACTGCCTTATAAAGATTTTCCCTGATAGTATCAGCCTGCTCCGAAGTCAAAGATCCATCCCATTCAAGGTAGTTCTTACCATTATCATCCGGGATATCTACAGTATAAAGGTATCTACCTCTTTCCTGTACTTGAACATCATGAGAATTTAAAAATTCAATAGCTTCACGTGCCTCGGCCTCTTTCTCTTTCCATCCAAGTTGAACATAATCAAGCACGTCTTGTGATAAGACCTTAATAGCTTCTTCGTGACCATACTTAGCTAATTTGTCACAAGCAAGAAAAACGCCATCAGACGTATGCTTGGGATCATTATAGTTGAAGGCAACACCGTCCGCAACCGCAGTAAACCGATCACCCTTCAAAGAAGCAATATTGGTATATTGCTTGGCTACCTTCCGTACTGCCGTGACATAAGTACCAACACCAAATACTTGATTACCCTCACCCTCGTAAAGGTGATGACTTGTATCAAAATGATCAAAGTTCGCACTACTGCCATGAAAGGCACTTTGAAGCCTTAAATTATTACTGCCAATACTTTTTTTATATTTATCTAGTACTCGCTGTCCCTCGGTACGGTCAGTGATTACCTGTATTCCGTTGCTACGCAAAATATCTATAAGTAGGTCACGGAATTTGATGTCAACAGAGGTCGAGACTGTATTCCGGACATTCTGCTGACTATGTATGTTGGTAATATCTAATTTTGAAAGATGTTCAGACATGAATATATGACTTTATTTACCAACAAAATAAGCGTTTTTTAACGGGATATAAGGTTAACGGAAAATTAAAGTCGTATATTAACACTTTAACATTCTAATACCCTATGTATTGTCATACTCTTTTGATTATTATGTTAATTTTAGGTGCTCTATTTTCTTTTTTATTTCTCTTCTATCTAACTTACATTGCCGTCTTTGGCTGCCTCTCACTTTTTCACTAAGTGAATCCATCATCACCCTCCCTTTTTCCTTGCAAAGTTAGCTTGACCACGTACACGGCAAGTAACGCTCGTACCTCGCTATCGCTAGAAAACTTTTCAGCAGCCTTCCACAATCAAAGATTGGGTATTCCGAAAACTTTCCAAACGATTACTTGCCTTTGTACTTTAAGGTCAAACTACTTTTTAGCGCAGAAAAAGGCTCAGGAGATGACGGATATACCGACATCAAAAAAAAGTTCGGGCAACCAAAACTAGCAAAATTAAAAAAGGCTAGGGGAATCAGGAAACCCGACATCAATATAAAAAATTTAAGATATGGAAGTAAGTAATTTAAAAGACATCAAAGCTATGGAAGCGTTACGGCATGTGGGCTTCTTAAAGGAATTTGGTTGGAAGGCAAACAAGGTATTCCCCATATCCCGTACATATTGTGGGGATGCTGTGAAAAATGTGGTTCTTTGGTACGGTCATCGTATCTTGGCGACATTCAAGACATACAAGGAGGCTTATGCGTATCGGCGTGAGCTATGGAAGTCGTTTTGAGATTTGGTTGAACTATTAAAATATACAGACATGATTACACTAAGAATGAAAATCCCCTATGATGGGGAAATGTACGACGGAGTATTGGTTTATTTCGAGAAAAGCGATAACCTGCCCGGCTTAACTGATACGTCGATGGTTTTGGCAGACTCTAGCTTGTGGCTGGACATCGTTGGACAAAAGCAACTTGACTCTGATAGTGCTGATGTGCCCAAGGACGTTGAAGGGAAGAAACTGAACGAGGCTATCTATGACTATGATACTGCCGTGGAAAACTACTGTGAAGGACGTATCACGGAAGAGGATTTCAACAAAATGGTCAAGAACAATATTGTCAACATCCAACACTAAAATATAGAGAATGAAAGAAAGCATGGAAAAAAGTATCAAGCTCTACTTTGATACGAAAATCAAAGAGTTTGGAGACATTCTGAACAAATACCTTGATGGCGATGGCGATCCGGCCATTAGACAACAAGCAGAGGGTATGCTGGACGAAGAAATCGTGGCGAATTTCAAAACGTATCCGAAAGAAACGAAAAAACAAATTCTTGCGCTCTTCTATAAAAAGAAGTTCCGCAAGACGTGGGTGCTCAATGAGTTTCGCTATTGCATCATTCAGCGATGCTTCTTCTCTTTTGTACATGAATATCTTCCCTCTCAAATTGACCGTATGCTCACGGTATGGACATTTCGCCCCAACGAGGATGCCATCAAAATGATTCAAGAGGCTTAACAATAACTTACCCACCATCTCATGGATGGTGGGCCTAACTAACAATCATATGCAATACGTTTTTCAAATAACAGGTAAGCTAAGGCTGCAACAGGTAAGTGCCTTAAAAGCTAAAAAGTTGTACATAAAAGGTATGGATATCTTTGTCATGCCAAGTGGTTTTCGTACACCAGATCAGTATTTTCACGGGGATGCTGTACGATGCTCTATTTTGGATTATGCAAAAAGCAAGAAGGAGCAATTTGAGAACTTTGTCAGTCGCTACAAACACGCTAATTGCTGCTCCTTACTTGGAAGAGGACTCATATACTATGTCAAGGCAAACTAAATACTTACAGCTATGAACAGATTCGAGGCACATATGATAGCACAGGAGATCGTGAAGCTGCTGCCAAAGGATTACACCAAGGACGAGATATTGACGACGGATCAACTGGCAAAGCGGACAGGAGTCTCCATCTCGTGGTTGAGACGGAACAGCAGCAGGCTCCCACATTTTAAGGTGGGAAGCGACTTCCGATATTCGCTTAACGAAGTCATGAACTTCTTAAAAGAAATGTAATGCTCATTCATGCCGTATACGAAACTATACGGCTTTTTCTTGCTAAATATTTTGTATTTTCCAATTTTTACCCTACCTTTGTAGGAAAAATTGGAATGCGAATCGTCTTGCAATATCAGCTCTGGAATTATCTGCAACAGCCTTCCCATGGCTGGGCAAAGGAATCTTTGTCTTACTGGTGCATGATCGCTAAGGTGCGAACGTGGAATAACCTTGGAGATATGAGAGTTGATTTCCCTCAGACTGATAAACCAGGGGAGAATTACTATGTGTTCTCCCTCCCCTGTGGGAAAAGAAAGTTGCTAATTGCAACTGCTGTGATTGCCTCTTTTATCTATATCTTGTTTGTGGGAACATACGAGGAATATTGCATGAAATATAATAGAGGATGGAAGTAACAAAGCGACAATACAGGTTTGCAGTGGACAGGGTTAATTCTCTACTCCCCAAAATCGAGGAAACAACGGCAACTGATGATCCAATAAGAACGGAATTGGAAATCATGTCCGCTATAGTTAATGAATATGAGTCCACTCATGAAATTTTACATCCTCTAACTGTGGCGGAACTGATAAAATATGGTCTCGATAAGAAGAAGATGACACAGAGGACATTGTCCAAAGAGGTTGGAATTAGTGTGTCTCGTATCAGTGACTTTTTTAGGGGACGGTCAGAGCCTAGCCTTGCTGTTATAGGACGAATATGCAAAGTTCTGGAGATCCCTACAGACATTATCATGGCACTATAGATTATATCATCATACAAAACCAAAATACGCATCATGAAAAAATTACTAATTACCTTTGTGTTGCTTGTATGTTCCGTGATTTCTTTCGCCCAAGCGGAACAACACATGAAATTCATGGGCATCCCGATGGTAGGAACTTTACAGTCTTTCACTAAAAAAATTGAGGCTAAAGGGTATACCATCATTAGTATGCAAGACAATCAATCTGTACTAGCCGGAAGTTTTTGCGGATATCAAAACTGCAAGATTGCGGTTGTCTCGGAAAAGGGTCTCCAGATAAGCATGGCTGATGTCTTATTCCCTCCAATGGACAAATGGACGAACTTGTTTGGCTGCTATCATTTTTTCAAGGATTTGTTAATTAACAAGTATGGCAATCCACACTCATGTGTAGAGAAATTCCAAAGAGGGAATATTGAAGATGATAATGCCAGAATGTACGAACTCCAAATGGACAGGTGTAATTATAAGAGTATGTTTGTACTAAAAGAGGGATTCATATCATTGGAGATAGTCCATACCCAATTGGGATGCTACGTTAATTTAGCATATGCTGATAAAATCAACATGAATAAGGCCATCGATAAAAATATTGATGACTTATAACATCCGTAAGACAAGAACAACAATACATATTAGGATATTAAGCAGAGCTTATCCTAATGCCTTGTGATAACATTTACTGTGTTCCATACAAGTCTCTCATGCGTAATGCATGAGAGACTTTTTTATTGATAACAAGTAAAACATGAGCAAAGGCAGCAATCAAAAAGGTCTCCCGACATCAACGAGGATGCCAGGAGACCCGAACACAAGTAATATATAAAAAAGCACTATTTGATGCTTAACACTCTATCATTTGAATTTTCCATGGCCAGCTGCTTATCATAAGCAACAGAAGCTTGTGATTGCTGCTTATCCATGTCTCTTAAAATTGCATTAGCTAAGGTGTTGAGTGGCAATGCTCCTTTTTCATATGCGTAAATGGTCTCGTTTGAATTGATGGTGATGCACAAGGGTTTCCCATCAATGGTTACGAGCATAGACCGCCCATTGATAACAGGATCTTTAATCCGGCTATTCAAAGGTTCATCCGGATAGGTTTTGAGGTTGCGTACTCTGTTGTCTGTTACGGTCTCACCCTTCATGGCATGATTGGCATTGTTCAACAGATTTGCTCCTCCAAGTCCTAACAGCATTAGTCTTAAGAAACTATTCTTGGTAAAGAACATGCCTGCAACTATAGCTGCCAACGGCATGTAATTGTTCTCCAACTTAAAATTTTGGTTCTTACCCGTAAACATTCCTATCAACATATCTGGTAACATGGCCAGTACATAACCTATGTTCTGCCATGTATCACCAAAGCCACTAAGTCCCATCTGCTTCATGGCACTGTCCCATCCTCCCATCGAAGGCGGCTGATAACCCATATTCTGTTGAGCAGACTGTCCTTGTTGCGCCTGCGATTCATAGTCATTCGGCTGTTGTCCTTCTCCTGTTGGCTGATTCTGTTGATTATACAAGCCAGAAGCAGCCTGTTGGGGAGTGGTTACAGTTTGGCCGGATTGAGGGTGCGCTTGATGATGTGAGATTCCATATGACTGACTTCTATGGGGTGCTGCTTGGACAGCATGTCGAGCAAGACGCTGTGCTGCTCTCGCATTCTGAGCATCAATAGCTCCCCTCTTGATAGCAGCTGCATGGGAATAATCAAAGGCTCTTTGCGCTATTTCATTGATAGACATTTTTCTTCCATTAACAACGGAAAAAGACTTGCGAGATCTTGACAATTCCATAGCAAGAGCATAGAACTTACTGCCAAACGAACGACATTGTTTTTCGCTCATGCCCATCATCCACCTAGGAACTTTCGCATGTGCGTTGTAGTGAATGGCCTGTCGGTCAAAACTGGTACCAATAGAACGATTAAGAGTGATGGAACTGCGGTTCTTGGACAACACCTTATTACAAAGCACATTGGCACGGTCATTGAGACCAAGACCTCCTACCTTTACTTTTTTGTGTAGAAGGGTATTGGTTTGTAACAGTAGTAATGATCCCTGATTACGGTAACGTTTATTAGCTGCCGTCCAAGCCTTATCAGCAGCTTGGGATGAGCCATAGGCATAATTTATTACATGCTGACTTTCTTGCTCGTAGGAAATTGTATGACCGCCACGGTTAAAATACTCCATACCTGCCATGAGAGGAGTTCCAATAGCTGCACTTGTAGCCATGCCTTTTTTAGTAATGCCGCCTAGAGGAAAAGCATAATCGGCAAGTGCGCTTGGGCCCTTTATTTTCCAAGCCTTAAATATACTCATACCTTTGCTACCGTTACCTATCGCAGGAATGGTAGTGTCAAGAAGGGCTGAACCAGCATATGAAGCCCACCTTTCTGTCTTGCTCTTTGGATCGGCTGCTCGATTATGGTATGTTTCTATTTTTTTGTCAAAGACAGAAGCATTTTGCTGCTTAACATAAGAAAAATCTCTAGCAATACCATAAACACTCAACTGAATAGATTTCCTTACAACCCTTCCCAAAGCTGTTTTTGGAACACCCTCTCGGCTTAATTGAGCACACATCAGATTTGTAAGCCGTTCCTGCAAGTATAGAAAAGCAGGGCTTACTTTGCTTTTTTTACATAGTTCATTATATTTTGCGTCTCCTAGTTGCTTATGCAAAGCAAGATCCCATTCTAGAGCCAGAAGTTGCAAATCTCTGCTTAAAGCTTTATTATTTGAGACTTTGACCAAGCTTGCATCAACCACAGTACCAGCGGTTTTTGAGCTCCATTTCATTGATGTATTCGAAATGTTTAATCGGTCAAACTCATTCACCATTGGTATCGCTGCTAACTTTTCTTGCTCTTTCATTTGATGTTGAACAAGGTTTTTTGACTCCTTCTCCACTATGGGAGCCACGTATCTCCCATAGTAATTGTTAAAGGCGTAATCTATCTGAGCTAGCTCTGTATTGTTTGCCATATCCTATGTTATCTTTATAAACCTAACAATTGTTTCTTGGCCTCGTACATTACCTTCTGATAAACGGACATCTGCTTGGGATAGAACCGTTCAAGCCACGCATCTAGACTTATTTCATAATTTGCAAATGCTAATGCAAGATCACGGGGGACTTCAACAGAACGCTCTGCCTTGATATGGCCATTAAACCATGCTTTTGTCCAACAACGCTGGCCGGGATTGTCATAATAGATGGAGGCGGCACGCTTAACATCGTAGTTCTGTACATTGATCTTCATATTGGCTAATGGGTCTACCATCATGCCGTCTTGTGAGACTCTTTCAAGAAATTTTTTTTTTGACCCTCATCCATCTCTGGCATTAAAGAGGAATGCCTTGCGAACATATAAGTAAGAAAGTCTTGTATCAAAAGATTTTGGACTTTCTCTACTAATGGAACGGCACGGCTGCCTAATCCCAGCGGATTGCCAATGGAAGGAATGGCTTCATAAAAATAGTCTTTTTGGGCTGCCTTTGCGAAGATATTGCGCAAAGTCGACTCCATCCCCATCTGAGGGACATAGGTTCCTGCACGCAACTCATTCATGTACTCAGGCAGCCAGCGAAGCATCATCATCAGTATCTCTTCCTCATGGGAATCGTACTGTGTGTGCAACTTTCTGCCTTGTATATTATCCTCTGTTTTTTTGCTCTGGATGCCCATTACAGCCAGTTGCTGGATATTACCCCAGATGATTTTCAAAAATTCCATGGGATCTAAATCCTTATCCTCAAACTTCACACCCAAATGAAGAAAGTCTCCTGCCTTGGCAATGGTGTCACCTGCTGATATAGTGGTGCCATAGGGGGTATAGGCCTCCGAGATATGTCCATAGGTGACCTCATACTTGCCATACTTGGCAACTATATAATTATCGTGGATGGCATTCTCACCTGCTCCGATAATAGATCCGCTGGCTAATGCCCACAGATCTTTATCCTTAACAGCAAGGTCAACGCCAGCATGATAGAACTTCTCACCTGTCTTGGGATGAATCTGCTCTCCATATGGGAGGATAACATGAAGTTCTTCCTCGTCCTTCAACTCGAAAGGCATGGAAAAGCCAGAAGCTGACTCCAAGAACATATCCTTGTAATTAGGCTTTGTGTTGATTGTATTTTTAATATTGTTTTCCATTGACATAATTTACATGTGACGTGAATGTTGTGTGCTCTCGCTCTCATCGAAGCTGACCTCTGGATGCTGATAGACACTAGCATTATATTCCTGTGTCTGTCGGACGGCTTGACTCTGAGAAGGGGTATAAGCTTGTGATAGCTGGACTTGTTGACCTCGTTTGTTAATGTTATGGATGGTACTTCCTGCCATCACTGCGCCAAGGGCTTTTCCGAACAATCCGAAACGCCCAAAACCAAGGACAGAAGCAGCTATCAATGTCCCTAAGTCCATCTTGGAGACATTTCCGCCACTAACAGAATCCATGGCATTTCGTGCAAGTCCCATAGCATACTGAGAAGAAGATCCATTCTGTGGTACTCCTACGTATTGCTGAGTAGTGGAATCATAGTAACCACCCTGTCCGTCGGAGATTTGCTGGTTGCCTTGGTAGAGACCTGTTACAGCTCCTTTTATACCACGATACAGGTCTCCTCCCTCTTGATTAATGGCTGATACATCATCACTGATACCATTATATATTCTCTTAACTTCGTTAACTGCCTGGGGTACATTTTCTTCAACGGCATCGCCAGTCTTCTGACCTAGCTGGGAAAGTTTGTCAGCAACGACCTGCTGGTTTTTCTCTCCGATAACCGTCTTGGCAACTACTCCACCAAGACCGTTTTGCTCGTATTGCTGACCAAACAGAACCCTAAAGAAAGGATCTAGAGCTCCCTTGCCGGAGCTGATACCAGAAACAGCCATGCTGCCACCAAGAAAAGCGCCAGACCAACCAAGGAATTGCTTGGGATTTTGCACAACCTTCTCAGCCCCTTGGCGGAACAGGGTTTTGTTAAGACGGCCTGCCAACTCTACATGTTTTTGCATAACCTCGGCTGCTTGCTTCTGTAAGGAGGCACTCTTCTCGGCGGCCTCTTTGGTGAGCTGGGCAGACTCCCTAAGGTTAGTACTTTTTGCAGCTGCTTCATAGAGTTTGTCTACAGCTCTACGCTGTTCTTTTATACCTTCCCATGCCGCTTTGTTCATATTCCACTGTGCCAACTCCTTGGGACGGGACTCCAGACGCTTCATCAGCTTTTCAGGAAGAGCGAAAGGATCATCTTTCCTGATGTCTTGTTTACCAACGGTTTCAGAAGTTTCTCTCGCACTTTCTTCTGCGACCTTCTTTACTTCTGCACTCGCAGTAGCTTCAACACCATCTTTGGCGACATCCTTAGCAACTTGTTCTCCTGCATTTCGAGCAACAGACTCCTCCAAACGTTGAATAGGGCCTGAAAAATGATAGATTGGAAATTCCTTACCTGCATTCCCAACAAACTCAACGGTAATGTGATCATCTTTTACTGCCTTGACAATAAAATCATTACCAGGAGCAACCTTACCATCGCTCTTAAGAATACGAATTCTATCACCGACTTTAAGATCCCCTTTTGTAATATTCTTCCATTGTTTGGTAAGAACCTCGGATGCCTGCTCTGCCGTAGCCTTGACCTCTTGCTCAACAACCTTCTTACTACCGTCGTGGATAGTTTCACTTACTACCTTGCTCTCTACACGTGATGCAGCAGCTTTACCAGAGCGAAGCGCAGATCTCTCAACACCTCCACCTACAGACTCCTGTACAAAACGTCCTAGCCGATTATTCAGTAACCCACCTTTGAAGCCAAAGAACCTAGATAGTACATATTCTAAACGCATCTGGAAATTAAACAAAAAGCGCTGAACAGGATTCATCTGTGACAACAGATGATTCAAATGGGCTCCGTAGCGAGTGCTAACATTGCTCATGATCTCGCTGCCTGCCCTTGGCATGATATTGCCGACTCTGTTGGCAAAATTACGTGCAGCTATCTTACTTCCTCGCTCTGCAATATTGACTACAGGATGTATCATCTGTCGGCCACTCTTAACAGCAGCTCTCGCTCCATAATTACCCACGTGGGAAATACCATGTCCTGCTTCATCGACAATACGTTGAGCCGCTTTACGGGCAGGAGCATGAACTAAGTCCTTTCCCATTCTGGCACTTGAAATGCCACGTTCCTCAGCAAGTTTTGCGAAGACATTCTTACTGCTCTCCGCCATCTTGCTGAGTGCTTTTGTTCCTGTCTCCGTGACTTTCTCTGCGCCAATCTTAACTCCTGCCTTTGCCAAAGCTTTCTCACTGACGGACTTAAGGGGTTTTGCAATAAAATCTAATACAGACATAACTAAACAGATTAAAAAAGAACAATAGTCGGACTCCCTTATTCAGGATAATTGATTTGTATGATGGTTCGGACTTTGTAAGCCTTTAGCTTCAAAGCCTCTAGAATACTGCCATTAGGCGCAGAACATAGCCACGCCTGATAATTGTCATTGCCGTCTACTTCTGTGGATGTCCAATACCAACAGTCACCCGATAATGCGACTGGCGTACCTCCCAGCCGCTTGATAATGGGATTAATGGTTCTTGCAGACTTTGATAGCAATCGCATCTCTTTGACAGACGGAATATACTCACTCTGTCCGCCGACATGTGAAGTGAGTGTCTCCCTGCCGATAGGTGATCCGTGGCCCTTATCATCTCCACCAGTAGACAAAGATACGGTATTGGTTCTTCCAACACATGCTTCTATATCTGTAGACGTGCCAAAACTATAAGGAATCGTATCACTAAATGGTCCTTTTTTCTCGTTAAGCATGACTGCCATTGCAGGAAGGGTGTCGTTCTTTTCGAAGAAAACAACACCCACTGCTTTTCTTTTATCTTGGGCAAAGTAACTAGCAGAGTCCATGCAGCTGTTATCATCGCAGAGAATATATCCTATATGGACACTCGTATCCACCACCTCATGGTCGTCACAAGACATGATAGAAAAGCCCAATACTGCGAAGAAAACTGCCAATGGCAGTAACTTGGCATGTGAAATAATGCTTAGCATTAACATTTTATTATGTGTCATTTTCATGCTCTTTGAATGTTAAATTAGAAAGGTATCTTGATACCTATTGTTCCTCCGGTACGAAATTTATCCTGCCCATGAAGGACAAAATCTTCCTTTACTTGCCAGAACAGACTCCATCTGTTGTATAGGCTGTAAGTGTGTTCGTAACCCACAGTGGCAAGACCAATAAATCGGTTTAGATCGCTTCCAACACCAACACCTATTCTGAAATTGCCATGGTGATTACGGCCTCTGTTCACACAGGGCTTGTAGGCAACACCTACATCCCATGTGTTGTAGTTGTTCCAAAAACTATCATTCGTGATATGCCCTACCGTGGGATCTTTATCCCATTTGACATAGTAGGAGCCAAAATACTCCCACGCATTGTGATACTCTGTCTCATGCTCATAAGAAATAGTTCCCTCCACTCCATTCGGGTAAGAGGCTCCTACGCCCACCATCAGATGATTGCCATGTGACTGGGCTGCAATCGTAAGGGAGCAAAGGACGACGGCAGCAAGTACCGCCATCCTCTGCATTCCCATCGAAATAATATGTGAAACGAATATTCTCATAACATTTTATGGTTTTATTCTTCACGAAGAAGAAGGGTGTCAAAAGAATCTGCTGAAAGGACATCTTCATAGTCCAGATTCAAAGAAATGGTACGACCACTAATCTGCTTCTCGCTTAGCTCGATAGTAAGCACTTTGTCGTTAGGGAACGTCATCTTCTTAACGACGATGACATTGCGATAACCATTCTTAAACGAGGTAACTCTATTCAAAATCAAAGAGGGCTGCAATTCAATGGTCTGTACGTTTGTTGACTTCTGGGCTTTCTTATCTTGAAGCTTAACACGTAATTCGTCAATGTCAAAGGGAAGATTACTTCGATTCTCAACAGAAAAGTCGATGAAAAAATACTCTCCGACTACATAGATATTGTTCAGACGCATCTTCATGCGATTGAAACTGGTGAAGGTGTTGCGATAATGAGCAGGACTATTCCAAACACGCATGGCATAACCAACCATGTCCGCCGTGGACATACTTACCTCTGGATTATGAAAAGCATTGCGCTCTACAAGCTCTACTTCTTTGTCGGATACGGCTTCCTCCATCTTGCTGGTATAGATCATCGCATATTGCACACGGTATCGCTCTGTGATAATCGTGATAATACCCAATAGTTCACCGTCTTGGTGGTGACCTGTCTTCGGCTTGACACGCACAACATTATCAAGTGGTTTATCACCTGCAACGGAATCCGTGGAAATATCTACCATACGAATAGGCTCAGACGCTGTAATGATAGTGGACACATGTTCGTTAACCGTCAGACGGTCTATGTTCTCCAATGTCTTCTGGGCATTGGATGATAAGAAAGTCATCAAGGCTATCATCAAAAAAGTAATCCGTGCCTTGACATTCTTGGTCACTGTATGAAATGAAATGTATGTATTCATAATGATTATTCTTTTATTACTTTGTTATTGATTAACGCTGTTTTTTGCCATCTCTTTGACTGCTGTCGATAAGATAGACCTTAGTTCCGTATTTCAACCGAACAACGTTACGCTTAAAGATTTTTCCAAAAGCATTCATCACCTTATTCGTGGCATTCCTGGTAGCCTGAGATGCCCAGCCTTTTATACCTGTCGTGCTTCCATTGTCCTCGGTGATATCAGAGCCACCTTGCATAGCAGAACTGGCGACATCCTTGGCAGTCTCTCTAAACTGACTTTGAGGAACATAAAGCCCCTCCAGTCCGTCCGTATCGAAGATAGAAAGACTAACAGGAATGATATCTTCATGGAAGAAGATACTCTGTACCTGCCCTTTGACTCTCTGACTGCCGAAACCACTCATCGTCGCATAGAGATATGTTCCTTTCTTCACAAGGATATCTCCTATCTCGATATCATCCAACAGGCGAAGACGTACTCGGCTTCCATCGACTGCCTTTATGTTCTCGTCGATAATGGCAGTGATCAGCTTGGATTGATCCTTTGATGAACTGATGGTGTTGAAGTAATCAGAATTTTGACGAACCTTCTTGACGGCCTTGATGGGAACTTCCTTGCCTGTTATCTCACCTGCCTGTGGCATCTGTCCGCCACCTCCCTCGCCATAACTACGGTAGCTATCAGAAGATCGGTTAGACATACCACCGCCTCCTTGTCCATAAGCATTGCCATATGTGCCTCCCGTACCACCACTAGGCGATCCGACATTACTTCCACCTGTATAGCCATTTAAGGCCCCATTCAGACGGCCGTAGTCTCCACTAGTATAAGCGGTAGTATTGGAAGACAAGTTTCTATTGATTGCTTCCATCTCCCTTCTACGACGTTCACGTTGTGCTCTCGCAATCTGCGAATCGCTATAAGGATCGGTAAACTCATCATCCGAGTCATAAGAGACATTGCTTCTTCTGTTATATGACCGACGTTTTAAACTTTCCTCACGCACACGGTTCTGCATGGCACGGAGTTCCTGCTCCTCCTTGGCTCTGTCTTCCTGTGCAGAGACGGAACGTGCCTCTGCCTCACTGTACTGAGATTGATACTCTTCTTTCTTTCGGATAGAATCTTCATCATTCTCGACCGACTGTACACCAGAATAATCGTCGATCTGTCCGTACTCCTTTTCGGTATTGTCCATCTTGCTCCCCAAGGTACTGTCCGTATATGCCTCCGGGAGGTCAGAGTTAAGATACGTTGTCGATTTCATTCTGGGGTTGCCACCAGTATCCGTTTGCAGGGAAGATATAATCATATATCCCAGGAACAACACTACAGGATAGATCAGCGCTGGTATGACATACTTCGGCTGCTTTAGGTCTATACGCTTTATATCCATCTTTATCTCTTATTATAATGTAAACGTTGATAATTCATAGCTGAATCAATCTGCTCAACGGAATTACTTTTCTGATTCTTACTAGCATTGTAACTCCGTACCAAGCCAATGATATTCAACACAAAACAACCTATGACAATACCAAAAGATATTGCCAAGAATGCGACACGATGATGATTGGCCCATGCCTGTATCTTCATTATCAGCCATGTCAGACCGCTTTTCTCGGCGAACTTCCGACCTGCCTCTACTTCCTTCTCATAACGCTCCTTGTACTTAGGATCGTTCTTATCCGGCATCGGCTCGCCTACTATCATTCTCTTCCAACTCATAATTCTAAAGTTTAGGATTAATAATCGGTCTTCTGCTGCTCAGAAAGATCCTTGTTAACAAGGGTTCTCCAATTAACGATGAGAAGTCCATGGGGGTTATTCTCAGTTCTCGGAACTCGTTTCAAACCTCCAGATGTTATCAGCTGACGATACAAGATGCTTGTGCGACGCTCAATGCGCTGCCTTCCATAATATGTGAAGGTCATCTTTTGCTTATCAATCTTCACACTGTCACAGAAGATACTGCATATCGTACTCGTACCAATTACATTTGAGAAGAAGCCTTTCTCCTTCAAAGCGTTGTACTGGGCAAGACCACTCTCATCCACTAAATACATGGCCTTCTGCATAGTATACTCAATATACTTATCATCAGGAGCAAGGGTAAAGAAGAGTGAGTGGAACATTTCAACATCGCTCTTTGCCTCTACGTCAAAGGTTTCTTCCATATCGGTCTGCTTAACCAATACGGGTACAGTTCCGTCCAAGACGTAGATTTTCTTATGTGCGTCTGACACCATCATACGAGCTGTCAAAATACTACCAAGGCTGATAATTATACAGCCACCCATGAAAAGACAGCTGACTATAGCCACAAGCTTTATTTTGTTTTCTAAATGTTGTAATACTGCCATAATCGTAATGATTAAACGTAAATGTTAGCGAGGCAACAAGGACATAGCTCCCTGCTTGACGCTTGATGAAACACCCTCGCCGAAGTTACGGGTTGAAAATGCTGTGTCACCCTCTGGTATCATCCATGCCGCAAGGTCAGGTACGAGATTCAGACACTTTAGAGAGACGACAGATGCTACCAGAAGATAGCCTGCTGTCAAGAAGGCACTCTGTAAGTAACCAGTGAAAGTGGCTGTAGAACTACAGATTGCAGTCAGATTCTCGACCTGTACACTCAACACGATATCGAAGAGCAACAGGATATAGAAGCCTACGAAATAAAGCATAGCACCATAGAAGTGAACGGTAAGGTAACGAATAATCCACTTTGCCCATGCGCCTTCCCACTTAGGCAAGACACTGAAAGCCCATTGTATAGGGCCAAAGATGGTAAGCATACCCAACAAGATCTGCTGGCAGAAAATCGTTGACCACCACCCTACTCGATAGATAACGAGAGACAAAAACATGACAATCTTATCAAATGCAACCATTAAACCAGCAAATGCAGCTTGGTCTGCAATAGAATTGACTTGCTTCTTGCTATCCAACTCTTTCTTTACATCCGTAATACCACTGATGGCATTAGCACTGTTTTCATTAGTAACTCCCTCCTTGGCAACAGTGGTTTCGGATTTTGCTTTCTGCATCATCTCGTCTCTTTTCTTCAACAAAGGTAAGAGCTCATTATACTTGCCACTGACCTGCTCTGCTTCTGTCTCGTAAAGATCATGGGTGTAGCTGCCGATACAGTTGGGGATATAGGCAAGGGCATCAAGAATGTTGGCATCACCGCCACCTCCACGACCGGAATATGATGGTGGGTACCATAACAACATAACCATGGCAATACCTAAAATCTTTAAGATCTTGAAAACATCAAGTGGCTCGCCCTTCGCCATCATACGATAGGCTATATTGCCAGCAACAATGAGTGAGAATAGAGCGGCCAACGCCATACTCATCTCCAAGATCCACCAAAAAGGCCCCTGTGAGCCTATAAATGTTGAATTACACAAAAACGAATTGGTCTGGAATACCACGTTGTCAATGGCTTCCTCAAACAGATCTACACCTAATGTCGATGAAAGATCAGAAACAGCATCCGCTGCTCCTTGATAGGCATCTCCTCCAGTGCCTCCAGACGCTTGTAGAAGTAGTGAAGTGAATAACATCTTTTCTGTTTTTTAATTATATTACTTGTAGTGAATGATTAAAGTATTCTCTAGTACGCATAAATGCTTAAACTGACATTGATTGATTTATTTACTTACAAACATATTAGTTGAAAACCTATTTTGCCAGTCGTTCAAACAATCATACGCAATGACCTTTGTACTCTTGTTTTTCTTAGGCTGCGTGCTAGAGGCATATAGTTTCTTACCCATCTGTAACTGATAAAGCTGATATAGCATTGAGCAGAGATCGCCATTCCTCTTTACAAGGTCATGGTAGATGGCAAGGTATTCCTTATTACGAAGACCACTGCTCATATAAGCTTTTCGAGTCGCTTTAATGGCATCATCAATCATGTTATAGATGGTTTTCCAATCCATATACAGACTGTGGGTGCCACCGAACTGGACAATTTTATTGATATTGTTCTTAAATTTATACTGCATCCCTTCAATCTTGCTCTTTTCGCACAGCCAAGCAGCATCAGTAACGCCCGGTGTTCTGTCGATAATATTCTTTGCTTCTTCCTCCCCACGATGAATAGCATCGGAATCAACACGCTCTGCATACTTGATCTCCTTTGCGGTCTCACTAACAAACTTTTCCCGATGGTAGGTCTTCGAACTATAGGGATTAACGGCAAAATCAACGTAGTTCTTATGCATGTATTTATACCATGCTTGTGCGATTGGACTACCGCCACCTAAAGCTCCGCCACCAGTCTCCATAACCGTGAACTGATTGAGGATCTCTGGCTCAAAATCATAACTTACCTTGACATAAGCCTGACCAAACGCAACCATCGATACACATGACAACAGAATAGTCAAGAATGAATATATAATCCTACTTCTCATAAGTTTACTTCTGTCTTTTAATGATCTGCTTTTATTAATTCCCTATCAAACCTCCCCTTCCTCTTAACCGAGAATCGTCCACTTCTGTACGACGCATGGACTTGACATCATTGCCTACTTGGATAGCTGCTTGCAGCCATGCTTCTAGGCAAGCTGGGGCATTGTCTGACAGATGAACTGCACTAAAGACTTCATCCTTCCAATAACCTTTTCGGCATATCATATAAATGTTTAACTTGGAATAAGCTGACCAGATGGTGTTATGCAAACAATCTAACTCGTAATTGATATGATCCAACGATACTAACAAATCGTACATTGAACAATGCTTAACACCTGTCACATACAATGCTATGTCATAATAGGACTTTTTTAAATCATTGACTTGTTGGACAACATTCTTACCTACATTATAAAAGGTGCTGATAATGGTAGTATCAGAGGAATAGATGTTCTTGACCGGGTTTTTGGCAACGAGATCAGCGTAATCCATAATGAGTCCTGTATAAGATTTCCATATAGCTCCTATCTCCGACAAAACTGCAATGGAATGAAGACCGACCGATGTGCTTTTAAAAATTAAGTTGAGTTTGTCAAAGGCACGGTCGTATTTATCCAAAGAGTCACTGATCTCTCGACTTTCCTTCACTGCCTTCATACTAGCCTTATGCTCTGAACTTGTACCAGACTCCTCGAAGGTACGTGTGGCCATGGCAGAACTCTCTAATTGGTGATTAGCAATCATTGCACGAAGGGAAAGAAAATCCGGCTCCCAGTAAGTGGCATAAGCTCGCTGGGGCAACAGCATAAAGATGGCAAAAACCAAGGCAATGCTGAAATATCTTATCAATGCTTGATGTCTCATAATGACTTCCTTTATATGTCAAACTAATGTTCCGACGGATCTCCTGTATGCTTGTTCTCAGTATCTCTGTAATATTGTAATCGTTGTTCGTCCGACCAAGACTGCATCTTGTCTGCTCTCATAATGGAATTGCGCCAACGCGAGAAAGCATAATTGGCAAGATATCCTCTACTCTTACGATCGATGGCCGAAAAGAGGGTCTTCTTTAAATATACTTCAAGACTTTCCTGCTGAGTAAGGAACTTATCAATCAGTACTAACTGTGCATAAATGACAGTAAGTTCTGACTCTACTTGCCGTGCGATATCAATGCGATCACTCATCCATAAAAGGTGGATACCGTCTTCATCGGTATTGGCTTCTGAACTATTAATATAGTCATATTTCGTGCTGATGCTACAACCAGGCATATCCTCCATCAACTGCTGAATCTTCTTATTCACTCAAGTTTCGCAAGTAGATGATTATACTTAAAATTTAACAATTATTGCCAATA
>ERZ773276.716-NODE-716-length-32374-cov-7.936013_pt1 | contig 32374 bp, 27 predicted proteins | sample MGYA00511386_ERZ773276 | MGnify/ENA primary metagenome ERZ773276 (study PRJEB29015, sample SAMEA2737778) | human gut metagenome | biome: human gut; feature: human-associated habitat; material: faeces | place: China | collected 2012 ...
TATTTCTGTTTGTTTTAAAAATGGGCAACTCCGATTGGAATTGCCCACTCGCTATACTTGCTATCTTAACATAACATTCAGTATCGAACAAGCTTTTGAGAAAAGGATTTCTCCTCTCTCAAAGGGCAGGTTGGCAAACTGAAAGCTTACTTTCCATATTTCTATTATTTAGTAAGATCCAATAATTCTTGAACCTTTTCTCGATATTCTTGGTTGTAATCTAACCATATTTCTGTATGTTCACTATCAGTTACCGTCCAAATCATTTTAATTTCTTCATTTTGTATTGAATCATATATTTCTTGTCCCATAAACTGTGGGGTTAATGTATCTGCTTCACTGTTTATTACCAAAACCGGAATTTCAATATCTGCAATTTTGTCACATACATTTGCATCATCATAACTAAATCCCAATTTCATTTTGTTGATAATGTTGCCACAGAATGTCATGTAAGATATAGGCAATCCAATATCCATCTTTCTCATTTCTTCTTCTACCATCCATTTCATATCACTAACCGGACAGTCTAGAATCAGAAAATCCACTTTGTTTTCAACATCCTTATCTCCCATTGCTAATCCTGCAGTTGCTCCACCAAACGATGTACCCCATATTCCTATCACTTGCTCCGGTGCATGGCTATAGACATAATCAATGTAATCAATCAAATCATATTTTTCCCAGTATCCAAATGTAGTATATTGAGCTGTATTTTCGTTGCTACTTCTCTGGTCATAAGTCAATACATTATATCCTTTCTGCAAAAACATTTCTGCTAAAGGATAATTGGTATAACGATTTCCACCAAGACCATGCACTAAAATAACTGTTGGATTATTCTTATCTCCTTCTTCACCAAGAGCATATATGTAATCTGCCGGTATCATATGTTCATCAAAAGTTGAAGTGATTTCAACTTTTTCTATAGTATATGTACTGCAGAAAACATCATAATCCATATTATATCTTTCCCAAAAACTATCTTTCACTTTTGAAGTATCTTCACAAGTAACCAATTGAGTAGACCCCATGAAAACTTGCGTCCCTATAAAATAGGACATTCCCACAAACAAAAGTAAAATAATTATAACTATTATCAACAATATTTTTGTCCATTTCTTCATCGTTTTCTCCTAAAAATTCCGATTTGTATTTCCATTCATTTTAGAAAATGGGCAATCCCGATCAGAATTGCCCATTACTTCAATAAATTATACTATTAGCTTTATTCCAACGTCTTCATCGTAGGGAACAACAGCACATCTCTAATAGCCGGTGAGTTAGTCAGCAGCATAACAAGCCTGTCAATGCCGTAACCAATTCCGCCTGTAGGTGGCATGCCTATCTCCAAAGCTCTCAGGAAGTCCTCGTCTGTGTGGTTTGCTTCCTCATCACCCTGCTTCAATGCCTCTTCCTGTGCCGCAAATCTTTCACGCTGATCTATCGGATCGTTCAGCTCTGAGTATGCGTTGCACATCTCTCTGCCTGTGATGAAAAGCTCAAATCTTTCTACATAATCAGGATTCTCAGGCTTCTTCTTTGTAAGTGGAGAAATCTCGATAGGGTGATCCATTATGAACGTAGGCTGAATAAGATGCTCCTCAACATATTCCTCAAAGAACAGGTTGAGTATGTCGCCCCTCTTGTGCCTTGCCTCGTATTCAATGTGACGCTCGTCTGCAAGTGCCTTTGCTTCCTCTGTTGTGGCTACCTGTGAGAAATCAACGCCAGAATACTTCTTAACTGCGTCGATCATCGTCATTCTCTCAAACGGCTTGCCAAGGTCGATCATTACATCACCGTATGGTACACAAGTTGTGCCGCATACCTCCTGTGCAACGTGCCTGAACATATTCTCCGTCAGATCCATCATGCCGTAGTAATCTGTGTATGCCTGATAAAGCTCCATAAGAGTGAACTCGGGATTGTGCCTTGCGTCAACACCCTCGTTTCTGAATACTCTGCCGATCTCGTATACTCTTTCAAGACCGCCGACAATAAGCCTTTTCAGATAAAGCTCCAAAGAAATTCTCAGCTTAACGTCCTCGTCAAGTGCGTTGTAGTGTGTCTCAAATGGTCTTGCGGCAGCTCCGCCTGCGTTAGATACCAGCATTGGAGTTTCAACTTCCATGAAGCCCTGTCCGTCAAGATATCTTCTGATAGATGAGATTATCTGCGACCTCTTTATAAATGTATCCTTTACCTCAGGATTGCATATTAGGTCTGTGTATCTCTGTCTGTATCTAGTGTCCTGATCCTTCAGACCATGCCACTTCTCAGGCAACGGCAGAAGCGACTTTGAAAGCAGTACGAACTTCTGAGCGTGAATTGATATCTCGCCCATTTTTGTTCTGAATACAAAGCCCTCAATGCCAACGATATCACCGATATCGCCCTTCTTGTAATCGTCAAATTCTTCCTTGCCGATCTCGTTCATTCTCAGATAGACCTGAACCTTGTCGCTCTTATCTCTCAGGTCGAAAAAGCTTGCCTTGCCCATAAGACGTCTTGACATTACTCTACCTGCAACGCTTACTGTTATGCGGTTTGCCTCGAGAAGCTCCTTGAGCTTTTCTTCGTCTTCGCCTGCCTGCTCCTTAAGCTCAGCCTCAAGCTTTTCATACTGTGATTTAGCCTCGGCACAGCTTGCCGTAACGTCATACTTTGTTATCTCAAATGGATTCTTGCCCTTGGCTTTCAGTTCCTCCAGCTTGTCCATTCTTATCTTCTTTAAGCTGTTTATGTCCTCCTGAGTAAGCTCTTCCTCAGGAGCGTTTGTGCGGTTTTCCTCGCTCATTTATATTTTCCTTTCCGTGTGTTTTGTAAGTGGTCTGTTACTTTGAAATGTCGATGACCTCGAATTTCAGCAGACCGGCAGGTGTTTCAGCCTCGAAAATGTCGCCTACCTTGTGCTTGAGTGCAGCCTTGCCTATAGGTGACTCGTCAGAGATCTTGCCGTTGTCAGGGTCAGACTCAGTTGAACCTACTATCTGAAGATCCTCGATCTCGTCAAGCTCGATATCCTTTATCTTGATGATAGAGCCTACGCCTATCTCGTTTACAGAAATATCATCGTCTTCAACGACAGTTGCGTTTGAAATGAGAAGCTCTAACTCATTGATCTTTGATTCAAGGATAGCCTGCTCATTCTTTGCCTCGTCATACTCAGCATTCTCGGAAAGGTCTCCGAAAGAACGTGCTTCTTTAAGCTTCTGAGCAACTTCACGTCTTTTTACTGTAATAAGGTATTCAAGTTCCTCCTGCAATTTAGCATAACCTGCTTTTGAAACAGTCTTAGAAATAGCTGCCATAATTAAACACTCCTATATCAATATAATTTTATACGGGTACTATCAACTTAATATTATACACGATTTGCCCTCTTTTGTCAAGGTCGGAAGCCGTCGCAAACGGGCTTTTTTGCACCTTTGGATAGTCTGCACGATTTTACATTTTGCACAAATTTTCACCTCTGACAGCGTGTTAGGATATTGAAAATAATAATAGTATGATTTATAATTATCTTATGATAAAACAAGTTATGAAAAAACATAGGAGGAAATTTTCATGCCAAACCCCATTTTGCCTGCATGGGAGTATATCCCTGACGGCGAGCCGAGAGTTTTCGGCGACAGAGTTTATCTTTATGGCTCACATGACAGAGCCGCTCAAAGCGACTTTTGCGACTATAAACTGAAAGTCTGGTCTGCACCACTTGATGACCTTAACAATTGGGTCTGTCACGGACACAGCTTTCATACCCGTGATGACCGTGACCATAAGTCCGATACCGAGGGAATGACCGAACGCAAGCTGTTCGCTCCGGACGTTATAGAAAAAGACGGCAAGTATTATCTCTATGCCTATATAGTCGGCTCAAAGGGCGTTGTTGGCGTGTCCGATAAGCCCGAAGGTCCTTTCAAGCTCCTTTCTCAGTATAAATATGACCCTGAGGACGCAGGCGATGACGGCATTTATAATGATGCAGGCGTGCTTGTTGATGATGACGGCAGAGTGTATATTTATTACGGATTCACAGAATCCAACTTCAACGAGATAGACCCTGCTGATATGTATACTATTAAAAAGGGAAGCTACAAAAGAGCGGTCATTGATGACAGCGACAACGCACCGCAGGAACAGCGTTTCTTCGAGGCAAGCTCCCCGAGGAAAATCGGCGATACATACTATCTTATATATTCCCCATGTGTAGGAAGCAGGCTTGCCTATGCAACCTCAGATAAGCCACAAGGTCCGTTCAAATATCGTGGATATATAATAGACAACGGCGTTGATTATCCAGGTGGAAATGACCACGGCTCAGTGTGCAACATAAACGGTCAGTGGTATATTTTCTATCACAGAATGACAAACAATACCATAATGTCAAGACGTGCCTGCGTTGAGAAAATAGAGATTCTCCCTGACGGAACGATACCGACAGTGGAAATGACCTCGCTTGGTTTTGAAGACAGCCTTGACCCTTTCAAGCCTTATCCTGCGGATATAGCCTGCGTGCTGAAAGGCGGCTGTTTTATCACCGAAAAGGATATCTTCACAAGAAGTATCGTGAACATCACAGAGGGCAATGTTATAGGCTATAAATATTTTGATTTTGGCGAGGACTTTTCCTCAAAGACCATGAAGATAGCCCTGAAAGTCAGGGGTATGGGAACTGTTGCAAAGGTGGCGGTCTATGCTGATGACTATGAGAACAGCGAGCCTGTAGGCTATGTTGATATAGGCACAGGTGACGGAGTTTACACAGGAGTAGTCAAGTCCCTTACTGGCAGACATTCTATCTATTTTGTGCCTACTGCTTTTTCAGATGAGCTTGACGATTGGATAGCAGATTATTTCAAAAACAAGCCGCTTTTTGAACTTGAAGAATTTGTATTTATGAAATAGGAGGAAATGACATGGAAAAGTTTAGGCTTATCCCACTTCTTACCGCGGCGGTCATGGGTTGCACAGCACTGCTTGCAGGCTGTGGAAAGGGAAGTGACAGCTCTTCATCTAAGGCAGAGGAGGGCGCAAAGACCTCTGATGACGGAAGCATAAACAAAGACCTTACCGCAACCGAGCTTGCAAGACTTCTGGGCAACGGCACAAACCTTGGAAACACAATGGAGGCATACGGTCATAAAAGCTATTCCGCAGACACCGACCCTGAAAGCTTTGAAACTTTCTGGGGGCAGCCTGTCACAACGGAAGAAATGATAAAGGGCATGAAAGCAAGCGGCTTTGACTCTCTCGAGGCTGCCAAGGAAGCTGGCGCCGCGTTCGTCTTCATGGGCCACGGCACCGCACACGTGGCCAAGGTCAGCTACAGCCAGATGAGCGCCCAGATGCAGAACCTTGGCTATGAGAACGTCTTCATCGGCACGGTCGAGGGCGAGCCGGAGGAGACCTCCTGCGAGTCCGTCATCGAGGCCGTCAAGGCCGCGGGCTACACCAACGTCATCCTGCGCCCGCTGATGGTCGTTGCGGGTGACCACGCCAACAACGACATGGCCGGCAGCGACGACGATTCCTGGAAGACTATGTTCGAGGCTGCCGACTTCACCGTCGACTGCCAGATCGCGGGCCTCGGCGAGATTGCCGACATCCAGGCGCTGTACATCGCTCACACCCAGGCCGCCATTGACGCCCTGAACGCGTAAATAGACCCAAAGGGCTCCGAAGCGATTGTGCACCGCTTCGGAGCCTTTTCCAGATGGAGGTACTTCCCAATGAAAAGAACACTGACACTGATACTGACCGTGCTGATGCTCTGCACGCTGCTTTTCGGCTGCGGGCAGAAGAGCGGGGACGGCGATCCGCAGGACACGAACACCGAGCCCGCGCTTGCCGACGGCGTTTACACCGCGGATTTCAGCACCGACAGCAGCATGTTCCACGTGAACGAGGCATGCAAGGGCAAGGGGACGCTGACGGTTGAAAACGGTCAGATGACGATCCACATCAGCCTGCCGTCCAAGAGCATTCTGAACCTCTTCTGCGGCACGGCGGAGGACGCGCAGAAGGACGGCGCGGCGCTCTTGCAGCCCACGACCGACACCGTCACCTATTCCGACGGCCTGAGCGAGGAGGTCAACGGCTTTGATATCCCCGTGCCCGCGCTGGACGAGGAGTTCAACGTCGCCATCATCGGCACGAAAGGCAAGTGGTACGACCACAAGGTCTCCGTGACGAACCCTGCTTTGAAGGAAGATGACGCTGCCGCGCCTGCCGAGACGCTGGCCGACGGCACCTACACGATCGCCGTGACGCTTGAGGGCGGCAGCGGCAAGGCGAGCATCCAGTCACCCTGTACGCTGACGGTCGCGGACGGCAAAATGACCGCCACCATCGTCTGGAGCAGCAGCCACTATGACTATATGCTCGTGGACGGCGAGCGCTGCGACGTGCTCTCGACCGAAAACGGCTCGACGTTTGAGATCCCCGTCGCCGCGCTGGATACGCCGCTTGCCGTGGTCGGCGATACCACCGCCATGAGCACGCCGCACGAGATCGACTACACGCTGACGTTCGACGCCTCGAGTGCCGAGGTGAACAGATGAGACGCCTGCCGCGCGCGCTTCTCACGCTGTTGGCCGTGCTGACGCTCTGCGCCTGCGGGGACAAAGCGCAGGACGGTTCGAACGGCGAAGACGCGGCGGTCGCGTGGGATGCTCTGTCGTTTGACCAGTCCATGCCGCTTGACTACGCCGCGCAGTTTTCCGTTTCCTACGCGGGTGACGAGTACAAGTGCATCACCATCGGGCAGGATCAGGAATTCCTGCTCGTGGCGGAGGGCGCGGCCGTGCCCGGCGGCGTGCCGGAGGGCGTGACAGTTTTGCAGCAGCCGCTTGATGAAATTTATCTGGTCGCCAGCGCGGCGATGGACAGCTTTGCCCAGTTGGACGCGGTCGACAGCATCCGCTTCAGTGGACGCAAGGAGTCGGACTGGTATATCGAGCAGGCGAAGGAGGCCATGAGCGCGGGTGACATGCTTTACGCGGGCAAATACTCCGAGCCTGATTACGAGCTTATCTTGTCGCAGGGCTGCGATCTGGTGCTTGAAAACACGATGATCTACCACTCGCCCGAGGTCATCGAGCAGTTTGAAACGCTGGGCATCCCCGTGCTCGTGGAAATGTCCAGCTACGAGAGCGAGCCGTTTGGCCGCATGGAGTGGGTCAAGCTCTACGGTGCGCTCATCGGCAAGGAGAACGAGGCCGCGGCGCTGTTTGAGGAGAAAATGGACAGCGTTTCAGGCATTCTGGGCGCTGCGCCCACGGGAAAGACCGTCACATTCTTCTATGTGACGAGCAACGGCGCGGTCAATGTGCGAAAGTCGACGGACTATGTCGCTAAATCCATCGCCATGGCGGGCGGGGAATACGTCTCCTTTGACAACACGGAAGAGGAGAACGCCCAGTCCACCGTCACCATCCAGATGGAGGCATTTTACAGCGGCGCGCACGACGCGGATGTGCTTATCTACAACAGCATCATCGACGGCGGGCTTACGACGATCGATGAGCTTTTATCGCTCGAACCGCTGCTCGGCGACTTTAAGGCCGTGCAGAACGGAAACGTCTGGTGCCTGACGAAGGACTTTTATCAGGAATCGCTCGAATTGAGCGACCTCGTCGTGGATCTCCACACCGTTTTGAGCGGGGCGGATACGCCGCTCCGTTTTTTGACAAAGCTGCAATAATTTTTGACTGGAAAGTTGAAACAGACAGGAGGGACGGGCATGGAGCAGAAGCGGAAAACACGGATGTGGTGCGGCTTTTTGCTGCTGCTCATCCTTTTGGCTGTTTTTTTGATCTGGAATTTATTCGCGGGCAGCGTGCAGCTCTCCGCGTCTCAGATAGGACAAATTCTGCTCGGCGGCGGGGATGACCTGACGCAAAAGCAGATCATTATGCAAATTAGATTGCCGCGCATGGCGTCGGCGCTCATTTTAGGCGGTGCGCTGTCCGTGTCGGGGTATCTTCTGCAAACGTTTTTCCACAATCCCATCGCGGGGCCGTTCGTGCTGGGCATTTCGTCGGGGGCGAAGCTCGCAGTCTCGCTTGTGATGATCTTTCTGCTCAGCCGCGGCGTCAGATCATCGTCGGCGCTGCTCATCGGCGCTGCGTTCATCGGCGCGATGCTCTCGATGGGCCTCATCCTGCTCATCTCGCAGCGGGTCAATCAGATGAGCCTTCTCGTCGTCTGCGGTGTGATGATCGGCTACATCTGCTCAGCGCTGACGGATTTTCTCGTCACGTTCGCGGACGATTCAAACATCGTGAACCTGCACAACTGGTCGAACGGCTCGTTTTCTGGCATGAAGTGGGAAAACGTGACGACGATGGCCTGGGCGTGCGGGATCGCGCTGATTTTGACATTTTTCCTCTCCAAGCCGATCCGCGCCTATCAGCTCGGCGAGGTCTACGCGCGCAACATGGGCGTGCCAATCAAGGCGTTCCGCGCGGCGCTCATCCTGCTCTCCAGCGTGTTATCTGCCTGCGTGACGGCCTTCGCCGGCCCCATCTCGTTTGTCGGCATCGCGCTGCCGCACCTGATGAAGGCGCTTTTCAAGACGGCGGAGCCGCTTTTGCTGATCCCGGCGAGCTTCCTCGGCGGGGGCATCTTCTGCCTTGCGTGTGATCTCATCGCGCGCACGGCCTTTGCGCCCACGGAAGTCAGCATCAGCTCGGTCACGGCGGTGTTCGGCGCGCCGGTCGTCATCTACATGATGGTGCGCAGAAAGGCGGGGCGGGAATGAGCGGCAATTTGGAGACAAAGAATTTATCCGTCGGCTACCACGGCAAGTCCCTCATCGAGGATGTGTCCCTCTGCGTGCAGAGGGGAAAGATCGTCACGCTGATCGGGCCGAACGGCTCGGGCAAGTCGACGATCTTAAAGACCGTCATCGGTCAGCTGCCGGAGCTTTCCGGCACAGTGTATCTGGATGGCGAGACGATGCGCTCGCGCAGCCGCAACGACGTCGCGCGGCGCATGGCGATCTTGATGACCGCGCGCGTCGAACCGGAGCTCATGACCTGCCGCGATGTGGTCAGCTCGGGCCGCTATCCCTACACGGGAAGGCTCGGCGTCCTGCGGGACGAAGATAAGAAGATCGTCGAGCAGTCGCTTTCTCAGGTGGACGCGCTCGCGTTCGCCGACGCGCCGTTTTCCGCCGTCAGCGACGGCCAGCGGCAGCGCATTCTGCTCGCAAGGGCCCTGTGCCAGCAGCCGCAGCTTATCGTGCTCGACGAGCCAACGAGCTTTCTGGACATCCGCTACAAACTGGAACTGCTCTCCGTCCTCAAGCGCATGGTGCGCGAAAATGACCTCGCTGTGCTGCTCTCGCTCCACGAGCTCGATCTGGCGCGGCGCATTTCGGACACAGTCATCTGCGTCGCGGGCGACCGCATCGACCGCATCGGCACGCCGGAGGAGATCTTCACGAGCGACTACATCGCGCAGCTCTATCACTTGGAGCGCGGGAAGTACGACGAGTGCTTCAGCACATTGGAATTTGTACCGTAGCGCATACAAGTAAAAACGCTTTATAGAGATTGCAGAAGGAGGGGAGACCATGCAGAAGGCAGCGCCGAGATTGCTCATTGCCGGAACGAACAGCGGCTGCGGCAAGACGACGGTGACCTGCGCGATCTTGCAGGCGCTTGTCGACGGCGGCGTTTCTGTCGCCGCGGCGAAGTGCGGTCCCGATTACATTGACCCCATGTTCCACCGCGAGATCATCGGCGCGAAGAGCAGCAATTTGGACCCCTTCTTTTTTGACGACGACACGCTGCGCTTCCTCCTCGCGCAAAACGGCGCAGGGAAGGACGTGACGGTCATCGAGGGCGTGATGGGCTATTACGACGGCATCGGCCTTGATTCCTCGCGCGCGAGCACCTTTGAGGTCGCGCAGCGGACGGAAAGTCCCGTCGTGCTCGTGCTGAACGCGAAGGGCGCGGGATTGTCAGTGCTGGCCGTGCTCGACGGTTTTCTGCACTTTGCGCCGGAAAACCGCATCCGCGGCGTCATTCTGAACGGCTGCACGGCGATGAGCTATCCGACGCTTGCGCGGGTGATCGAAGAACGCTTCGGCGTGCGCGCCTGCGGCTTTCTGCCGCAAATGCCCGACTGCTCGCTCGAGAGCCGCCACCTCGGCCTCGTCACCGCGGCAGAGGTGGACGATCTGAAAGAGAAGATGCAGCGTCTCGCCGCCAAGGCGCAGGAGACGATCGACCTGGACGCGCTGCTGCAAATCGCGAAGAGCGCGCCGCCGCTTACATTCACTCCGCCGGACATTCCGGCGGCGGGCGAGCATGTGCGCATCGGCGTCGCGCGCGACAGGGCATTTTGCTTTTACTATGAAGACAGCCTAGAACTCCTGCGTCGCTTAGGGGCGGAGCTTGTGCCGTTCAGCCCGCTGTCGGATGAACGCTTACCGGAAGACCTGCACGGCCTGTACCTCGGCGGCGGCTATCCCGAGCTCTACGCGGAGCGGTTGGAGGCAAACGCCGCCATACGCGCTTCTATCCGCGCGGCGGTGGAAAGGGGACTGCCCTGCGTCGCCGAATGCGGCGGCTTTATGTACCTGACGCAGTCCATCGCGGGACATGCGATGGCGGGCGTTTTATCGGGCAGCTGCTTCGACGCGGGGAAGCTGACGCGCTTTGGCTACGCGACATTGACGGCGCAGCGGGATTCGATGCTGTTTGCCGCGGGCGAGCAGATCCCCGCGCACGAGTTCCACCGCTGGGATGCGGAAAATCCGGGTGAGGACTTCCTCGCGGAAAAGCCGAGCGGAAGAAGCTGGCGCTGCGCGTATGCGGGCGAAACGCTCTACGCGGGCTATCCGCATTTCCACTTTTACGCAAACCTGAGCGCTGCGGTGCGCTTTGTTGAAGCCTGCCGAAAGGAGAAACACCGCTATGAGTGAGCCGATGAAGCCGATGGAAATTGAACAGCGCAGCTTCGAGATCATCACGGAGCTGCTGGGAAACCGCGTGCTCGACCCCGAAAACGAGCTTGTCATCAAGCGCGTTATCCACACGACGGCGGATTTTGACTATGCCGACAATCTGACGTTTTCCGAGCACGCGGTGCAAAAGGGTATCGCCGCGCTGAAAAGCGGCTGCGACATCGTCACCGACACGCAGATGGCAAAGGCGGGCATCAACAAGACGATCCTCGCAATCCTCGGCGGCGAGGTGCATTGCTTCATGTCCGACCCCGATGTCGCGCAGGAGGCGAAATCTCGCGGCGTGACGCGGGCGTTCGTCTCGATGGAAAAGGCGGCGGCACTTGAAAAGCCCTGCATCTTCGCCATCGGCAACGCACCGACGGCGCTGCTGTCGTTAGAGCAGCTGATGGAAGAGGGAAAAGCCGCCCCCGCGCTCATCATCGGCGTGCCGGTGGGCTTTGTGAATGTGGAGATAAGCAAGGAGCGCATCATCGAAAAGGCGCGCGCGCCGTACATCGTCGCGCGTGGACGCAAGGGCGGCAGCAACGTGGCCGCGGCCATCTGCAACGCCCTGCTCTATCAGATTAGGCGGTAAAAAGATGGAAGAATATCTCGTAAAGGACGGTAAGCGCCTGCGCCTCGGCTACACAACCGGCTCGTGCGCCGCCGCGGCGGCCAAGGCTGCGGCGTGGATGCTGCTGACGGACAGAAAGAAAGAGACGATCCGCCTGCAAACGCCGAAAGGCATCGAGCTCAATTTAGACGTGCTGGACATTCAGCGGTCCGCGGACGAGGTGCGCTGCGCCATCCGAAAGGACAGCGGCGACGACCCCGACGTGACGCGCGGCACGCTCATTTTTGCCGCGGTGAAAAGATCAGATAAGTCCGGCGTGACCATCGACGGCGGCGAGGGCGTTGGCCGCGTGACGAAGCCGGGGCTCGACCAGCCCGTGGGCGAGGCGGCCATCAACTCTGTGCCGCGAAAAATGATCGAAGAGAACGTGCGCGAGGTCTGCATGCTCGTCGGATACGACGGCGGCATTGACGTGACGATCTCCGCGCCGGAGGGCGAGGCGCTCGCGAAAAAGACTTTTAACCCGCGCCTCGGCATCGAGGGCGGCATCTCCATTCTGGGCACGACCGGCATCGTCGAGCCGATGAGCGAGCAGGCATTGCTTGACACCATCCGCGTGGAACTGCGGCAGCGGCGCGAGAACGGCGCGGACTACATCCTCCTTGCGCCCGGCAACTACGGCGCAGACTACATCCGCGATTTTATCGGGCTTGACCCGAAGACGGCGGTGCTGACGTCGAACTTCATCGGCGACAGCCTGGAATTCTGCAAGGAATTCGGTTTTCACGGCGCGCTGCTCATCGGGCACATTGGTAAGTTCGTCAAGCTCGCGGGCGGCATGTGGAACACGCACTCGAAATTCGGCGACTGCCGCATGGAGATCATCGCCTCGCACAGCGCGGCGCTGGGCCTGCGCGCAGAACGCACGGAGGAAATTCTGCACTGCGCCACCTGCGACGACGCGCTGCGCATCCTGGACGAAGAGGGGCTGAAGGATGCCTTCCTCGTGCGTCTGGGACAGCGCATCGGCACGATGCTCGGCTATAAGAGCGGCGAACTCCGGAGCGGCGCGATCTTATTTTCGAAAGAATACGGTTTCCTCTGCGAAACGGAAGGCGCGGAGGAACTGCTCGAACAGATCAGGGAGGGCTGAACGTGGTACATTTTGTTGGCGCCGGAAGCGGCGCGCCGGATCTCATCACGCTGCGGGGCGCAAGGCTCCTTGGCGAAGCAGATGTGGTGATCTACGCGGGATCGCTGGTGAATCCCGAGCTGCTTACACTCACGAAACCAGGCTGCGAGGTTCACGACAGCGCGAAGCTGACGCTTGAAGAGGTCATCGCCCTCATCGAGCGGGCGGAGCGCGAGGGAAAGACCACCGTGCGATTGCACACGGGCGACCCGAGCATTTACGGCGCGGTGCGCGAGCAGTTCGACGCGCTCACAGAGCGCGGCATCGACTTTGATGTCTGCCCCGGCGTCAGCTCGTTCTGCGGCGCGGCGGCGGCGCTGCGGGCGGAATACACACTGCCGAACGTGAGCCAGACGGTCATCATCACGCGCACGGCGGGCCGCACGCCGGTACCCGAGCGTGAGTCCATCCGCAGCTTGGCCGCGCATCAGGCGACGATGGTGCTGTTCTTGAGCACGGCGCTCACGGAAACGCTGCAAGGTGAACTACTTGCCGGCGGCTATGCCGCGGAAACGCCCGCGGCCATCGTTTACAAGGCGACATGGCCGGAGGAGAAGATCTTCCGCTGCACGGTGGGCACGCTGCATAAGACAGCGACGGAAAACGGCATGAAAAAGACGGCGTTGATCGTGGTGGGCGGCTGCCTTGGCGGCGAATATCTGCGCTCGCTGCTCTACCATCCCGACTTTACGACGGAATACCGCAAGGGGAAGGCATGAAGATTGCAATTTTTGCCTACAGCCACGGCGGCAGCGCGGCAGCGCGGCGCGTTCGCGCGGTGCTGGCGGAGGCGGAAACCGTCTGCTACGCGGTACCGCGATTGGAAGAAGCGGGCTTCCTGCCGCTTGCGAAGGACATCTACCGCGAGCGCTTTTCGTCGATGGACGCGCTCATCTTCATCGGCGCGTGCGGTATCGCCGTGCGTGAGATCGCGCCGTATCTTGTGAGCAAAAAGACCGATCCTGCGGTGCTCTGCATCGACGAGAAAATGCAGTTTGTCATTCCGCTGCTCTCCGGTCATATCGGCGGGGCGAACGATCTGGCGCGCCGCCTTGCCGCGGCGCTCGGCGCAGCAGCGGTCATTACGACGGCAACGGACGTGAACGGTAAATTTGCTGTCGACGCCTGGGCGGCGAAAAACGGCTGCGCCATCTCGAGCATGCCGCTTGCGAAAAAAGTCGCGGCGGAGATTTTAGAGCACGACGTGCCGCTTGTGAGCGATTTTCCGATCAAGGGTGCATTGCCCGGCGGAATTGTGGAAAAAACGCAGGGCGCGCTGGGAATTGTGATCGGATACTGCACGAAAGAACCGTTTGCCGAAACGCTGCGCCTCACGCCGAGAGTATTGCGTGTCGGCATCGGCTGCCGCAGGGGAACTGCACAGGAAACCGTTGAAGCCGCCGTTGCGGCGGTGCTTTCTGCGCATCAGCTGGATCCAAGCGCGGTCAAGGGCGTCTATTCCATTGACTTAAAGCAGCAGGAGGCGGGGCTGCTTGCCGCCTGCGCGAAGCACAACTGGCCGACGGTATTTTACACGGCAGAGGAATTGCGCAGCGTACCGGGCGAATTTACGGATTCCCCTTTCGTGCAGGAGATGACGGGTGTCGGCAACGTCTGCGAGCGCGCGGCGATGCGCGGCTCGGAGAAATTATTGGTGAAAAAGACTGCGGTGGACGGCGTGACCGTCGCCGTGGCGGCGGAGCATTGGGAGGTTTCCTTTGGGTAAAGTGATCGTGGTGGGCATCGGCCCCGGCAGCTATGAGGATATGACGATCCGCGCTGACCGCGCGCTGCAATCGTGCGACGCCATCGTCGGCTACGGAGTTTATGTTGACCTTGTGAAGGAGCGCTATCCGGACAAGGCGTTTTATGAAACGCCCATGACGCAGGAGGCAAAGCGCTGCGCGCTCGCGCTTGATCTGGCGCGCGCGGACAAGACCGCGGCGATGGTCTGCTCGGGCGACAGTGGTATTTACGGCATGGCGGCGCTCGTGTACGAGCTGCGCGGCGAGAGCGAAGAGCCTGAGATCGAGGTCGTCCCCGGCCTGACGGCGGCATGCAGCGCTGCGGCGCTTTTGGGCGCGCCGCTGACGCACGACTTTGCCGTCATCAGCCTGAGCGACCGCCTGACGCCGTGGGAGACCATCGAAAAGCGCCTGACGCACGCGGCAAAGGCCGACCTGACCATCGCCCTTTACAATCCCGCGAGCCGTTCGCGGCCCGCACATTTGAAGCGTGCGTGTGATATCCTGTTGCGCGACCTGCCGGACAGCCGCCTCTGCGGCATCGCGCGCAACATCGGCCGCGCGGGGGAAAGCTGGCGCACCCTGACGCTCTGGGAGCTTAGAGAGGCAGAGGTCGATATGTTCTGCACGGTGATCGTCGGCAACGTATCAACGAAGGAAATTGCGGGGCGGCTCATCACGCCGCGAGGGTACAAAAATGTGTAAGATCTGCATTTTCGCAGGCACGACGGAGGCGCGCCGGCTCGTGGAGCTTTTGAGCACCCAGCCGGTCTCCGTCACGGCCTGCGTAGCAACGGAATACGGTGAAACGCTCCTGCCCGAAGGGGGCAACGTGACGGTGCGCTCGGGGCGTATCCCGGTGGACGGGATCATTCAAATGCTCTCCGACACGAAATTTGATTTGGTGATCGACGCGACGCACCCCTATGCGGCATCGATCACCGAGAGCGTTGCGCGCGCCTGCGCGGAGACAGGGACAGAATATCTGCGCCTTCTGCGCGAGGAGTCTGACAAGGTATCTGACTTTACTTACGTGTTGAATGCGGAAGCAGCAGCGCTGTTCCTGTCGAAGACGGACGGAAATATCCTGCTGACGACCGGCAGCAAGGATCTGAAAACGTATAGCAAGGTAAAAGACTTTACAGATAGAGCCTATGCGCGCGTGCTGCCGCTGGACGCGTCGCTCGCGCTCTGTCGCGAGGCGGGCGTGCAGCCGTCGCACATTTTAGCGATGCAGGGGCCGTTTTCCGAGGAGATGGACACGGCCATGCTGCGCGCCGTGTCGGCTAAGTGGCTCGTGACGAAGGACGGCGGCGAGGCGGGCGGCTTTGCCGCCAAGGTCGCCGCGGCGCGAAAGGCCGGGGCAAATGTGCTCGTGATCGGACGGCCAAAGCAGCGGGAGGGGAAGTCCTTTTCGCAGGTGTTGGACAGCTTGGAGTGCCGCTTTGGTTTCCGATTCGCGCAGAGTGTGAAGATCGTCGGTATCGGGCCGGGCAGCAGGGATGCGATGACGCAGGAGGCGCGCCGCGCGATCGAAGAGGCGGACTGCCTCATCGGCGCGAGACGCATGCTGGATGCCGCCGCGCGCGGCGGGCAGAAGACTTATGCCGCCATCGCACCACAGGAGATCGCGGATTTCATTCACGCGCACTGCGAATACCGGCAAAGCGCGGTCGTGATGTCGGGCGACACGGGCTTTTTCAGCGGCACGAGGAAGCTGCTGCCGCTGCTTTCTGACTGCGAGGTCAGCGTGCTGCCGGGCCTGAGCTCGCTTTCCTACCTCTGTGCAAAGCTGCAAACGTCCTATGAGGACGTTCATGTCGTCAGCCTGCATGGCCGCGCGCACGACATCACGGCAGACGTGCGCGCGCACGCGCGCGTTTTCGCGCTCGTCGGCGGCGAGAATGGCGTGAACGGCCTGTGCCGAACACTGGCGGAAAACGGCCTCGGCACCGTGACGGTGAGCGTCGGCGAACGTTTAAGCTACGAGGACGAGACCGTCACCACCGGTACGGCGGAGGAACTGCAAAGTAAGGCCTTTGCGCCCTTGAGCGCCGTGCTGATCGAAAACGACCATCCCGATGCCATCGTGACGCACGGACTGCCGGACGAGGCGTTTTTGCGAGGCGCGGGCGAGGGCGGCGTTGTGCCGATGACCAAGAGCGAGGTGCGCGCCGTCGCGCTCTCGAAGCTCCGCCTGACCGAGCGCGCCGTCTGCTATGATATCGGCGCGGGAACGGGTTCGGTCGCCATCGAGATGGCGCTTCAGGCGAAGCACGGTCATGTCTACGCCGTTGAGCGCAGAGACGACGCGGTCGAGCTGTTGAAAAAGAATCAAGCGGCGTTCCATGTGGAGAACCTGACGGTCGTTTCCGGCACTGCGCCGGAGGCGTGCCGCGATCTGCCTGCACCGACGCACGTCTTTATTGGCGGCAGCGCGGGCAACCTGCGTGATATTCTGTCGATGCTGCTTGCCAAAAATCCGCACGTCCGCATCGTGGCGACGGCCGTCTCGCTTGAGAGCATCGCCGAGCTGACGGCGTGCATGAAGGATTTTGCCTTTACCGAGGCGGAGGCCGTCTCCGTCCAGATCGCCCGCGGCAAAAAGGCGGGGCCGTATCACCTGATGACGGGGCAGAACCCCGTGTATATCTTCACGATGCAGTCGGAGGAGAAACCATGATTTGCCTCGTTTTGCCGCTTCTCATCGGCTTTGGCATCGACTGCATTCTGGGCGATCCGCACAGCCTGCCGCATCCGGTCGTGCTGATCGGGAAGACGATCAGCGCGCTGGAGTGCGTCCTGCGGAGGATTTTCCCCAAAACGCCGCGCGGCGAGCGCGCGGCGGGCGCGGTGCTGTGGGGGATCGTCTCGTTTCTTGCGGCGGCGGTGCCCGCGCTGCTTCTGTGTTTGTGCGGCAGGGTGAGTCCGTGGCTGCGCCTCGCGGTCGAGAGCGTCATGTGCTGGCAGATCTTGGCGGCAAAGTCGCTGCGGGATGAGAGCATGAAGGTGTATCACGAACTCGAGCACGGCAGCATCGAATCCGCGCGCCGCGCCGTTTCGATGATCGTGGGACGCGACACGGCGGCGCTTGACGATGCGGGCGTGACGCGCGCCGCGGTCGAGACCGTGGCGGAGAACACGTCAGACGGCGTGGTCGCACCGCTGCTGTACCTTGCCATCGGCGGCGCGCCGCTGGGCTTTTTCTACAAGGCTGTGAATACGATGGACTCGATGCTCGGCTACGTCGAGCCGCCGTATAAGGACATCGGCCTTATGCCTGCGAAGGCGGATGATATTGCGAACTATCTGCCTGCGCGCATCTCTGCATTGCTGATGCTCGCGGCGGGCGGACTTCTGCGCATGGACGTGAAAAACGGCTGGAAGATATTCCGCCGCGACCGCTACAAGCACGCGAGCCCGAACTCCGCGCAGACGGAGTCGGTCTGCGCGGGACTTTTGGATGTGCGCCTCGCGGGCGACGCGTGGTATCACGGCGTGCTGCACAAAAAGGAGTACATCGGCGACGCACTGCGGCAGATCGAGCATGAGGATATCCCGCGCGCCTGCCGGCTGATGTACGGCACGACGCTTCTGGCGCTGCTGCTTGGCTGTGCGGTCCGGCTGCTGATTTTTTCGCTGTGAGGGAAGAGAATGCTTTATCAAACGGAAAACCGCCACGGCGGAGATATCTACGGCGGCATTGCGCTCGACTTTTCGGCGAATGTGAGCCCGCTCGGCACGCCGAGAAGCGTGACCGACGCGATCGAACGCGCGCTGCCCGAGCTCTACCGCTACCCAGACCCCTACTGCCGGACACTCGTACAGACGATCTCGGAATATGAGGGGGTGCCGAAGAACTTTGTCCTCTGCGGCAATGGCGCGTCCGAGCTGATCTATGCCTATTGCGGGGCCGTGCGGCCCAAGCGCGCGATGGAGCTCGCACCGACGTTTTCGGAGTATTCGCTTGCCTTGCGGCGGACAGGCTGCGAGGTCATGCGCTTTGCGCTCAAGCAAGAGGAAAACTTTGACTTGCGGGAGAACTTTTTGCCGATCCTTGCGCGCGAAAAGATCGATGCGCTGTTCCTCTGCAACCCGAACAACCCGACGGGACGGCTCATTGCGGACGATTTGCTGGAAGAAATTCTGCGCATCTGCCGTGAGAAAAATATCGCGCTTTTTGTCGACGAGTGCTTTTTGAGCCTGTCGGACGGCGGCGTTGATCTGACGCCGTCCCTATCTGACTTCCCGCAGCTTTTTATCCTCAAGGCCTTTACGAAGAGCTTTGGCATGGCGGGGCTGCGGCTGGGATATGGCCTGAGCGCGGACGAGGCATTGCTGCGGAAGATGTCGGCGGCGGTGCCGCCGTGGAATGTCTCGACGCTTGCACAGGCGGCGGGCGTCGCCGCGCTGGGCGATGCGGAGTTTCTGGAGAAAAACCGAACCATCATCCGAGCGGAGCGCCCGTGGCTCGAGGAAAAACTGAGGAAATTCGGCTTTTGGGTGTGCCCATCGCAGGTGAATTACATCTTATTCCGTGGCGATGTGGGCTTGACGGAACAGCTGCGAGCGCGCGGCGTCGCGATCCGCGACTGCGCAAATTTCGAGGGCCTGACATCCGGCTGGTATCGCGTCGCGGTCCGGCAGTACGAGGAAAACGAACAGCTTATCGCGGCAATCAGAAGCGTGGGAAAGGAGTGAGCGCATGGCAAAAACTATCATGATCCAGGGGACGATGTCCAACGCGGGCAAGAGTCTGCTGGCCGCGGGGCTCTGCCGCGTTTTGAAGCAGGACGGCTATCGCGTTGCCCCGTTCAAGAGCCAGAATATGGCGCTCAACTCGTTCATCACGAAAGACGGCGGCGAGATGGGGCGCGCGCAGGTGGTGCAGGCTGAGGCCGCGGGCATCGAGCCGGATGTGCGCATGAATCCGATTTTACTGAAGCCGACGACGGACGTCGGCAGTCAGGTCATCGTGAACGGACGCGTACAGGGCAATATGCCCGCGATGGAATACTATCGCAGAAAGCGCGACTTTATCCCCGCAGTGATGGAGGCCTATGAGAGCTTGGCACGCGAGTACGACATCATCGTCATCGAGGGCGCGGGCAGCCCCGCGGAAATCAATTTGCAGGAAAACGACATCGTCAACATGGGTCTTGCCCGCATGGTGGATGCGCCGGTGCTGCTGGTGGGCGACATCGACCGCGGCGGCGTGTTCGCCCAGCTCTACGGCACGGTCGCGCTGCAAAGTGAAGAGGACAGAAGGCGCATCAAGGGCGTTGTTGTCAACAAATTCCGCGGTGACCGCGCCATTCTGGAACCGGGGCTCAAAACGCTTGAGGAGCTTTGCGGCGTACCCGTGGCGGGCGTTGTGCCATACCTCCATGTCGACATCGACGACGAGGATAGCTTGAGCGAACGCTTCGGGCGGGATAAGGAGCCGCGGCTCATCGACATTGCGGTCATCCACCTGCCGCGCATTTCGAACTTTACGGATTTTTCGCCGCTTGAGCGCTACGAGAATGTCTCGCTCCGCTATGTGGAGCGGGCGCGGGATCTGCGCGCGCCGGATATGATCGTGATTCCCGGTACGAAGAGTACGATCGCCGACCTCCAATGGCTCCGCCAGAGCGGGCTGGAGGCGTCGATCCAAAAGGCTGCGAGCGGCGGCACGCTGGTTTTCGGCGTCTGCGGCGGCTATCAGATGCTGGGGCGGCACATTTCCGACCCCGAACAGGTCGAGGCCGCGGGCGTGACGGAGATCGACGGAATGGGCCTTCTGCCGCTCGAAACAGTATTTCAGGGCGAAAAGGTGCAGACGCAGACAAACGGCGTCTTCTCCGGCGTCGCGGGACTGCTCTCTGAGCTGAACGGCAAGCGCTACGCGGGCTACGAGATCCACATGGGCCGCAGCGAAGAAGCGCGCGGCGCGCTCTTCAGCATGGGCAATGTCTACGGCAGCTATGTCCACGGTATTTTCGATGAACAAGAGGTCGCCGGCACGATCTTAAAAGCGCTGTGCACGAAAAAGGGCGTTTCCTTTGAATCGCTCGGCAGCTTTGACGCGAAAGCCTACAAGGAGCGGCAGTATGATCTGCTGGCAGACGCGGTGCGCGCGGGGCTCGATATGCCGCTCATCTACCGCATTTTGAATCAGGAGGTGTGAGCATGCAGGGACTGATTCATCTGTACTTCGGCGACGGCAAGGGCAAGACGACCGCGGCGGTCGGACTGAGCGTCCGCGCGGCGGGCGCTGGAAAGCGCGTGCTGTTTGCGCAGTTTTTGAAGGACGGCAGCTCGTCGGAACTGAACGTCCTGCGCGCGCTGCAAAATGTTGAGGTCGCGTGCTGCACGCAGAACTTCGGCTTTTTCAAGGCGATGGACGGGCAGACGAAAGCGGCGGCGCAAAAGGCCTATTCCGCGCTGCTGGAAGACGTAATGCAAAAGAGCGCGGACGGCGTCGATCTGTTCGTGCTCGATGAGGCGGTCGCCGCCTGCAACCACGGCTTGATCGAAGAGGCAACGCTGATCGACTTTCTGCGCGACAGACCAAAAGCGCTTGAAGTCGTGCTGACGGGGCGAGATCCGTCGCAGCATTTGCTGGACGCCGCCGACTATGTGACGGAGATGCGAAAGCGCAAGCACCCGTTTGACCGAGGGATCGCGGCGCGGCGCGGCGTCGAATTTTAAGGAGGGGAGAGCCATGCAGAAGGAATTGGACGCGCTCGTGCGCGCAGTCGCGCCGCTCGATCGCGGCGCGATGACAGCGGCGGAAGAGTATCAGGCGCGGCTCGCCAAGCCCCCCGGCAGCCTCGGGCGGCTCGAAGAGATCTCCATCCAGCTTGCGGGGATCACAGGGCGGGTGCACAATGCGCTCAATAAAAAGCAGCTGCTCGTCTTCGCTGCGGACAACGGCGTGGTGGCCGAGGGCGTTTCCAGCGCGCCGCAGTCCGTGACGAAGCAGCAGACCATCAACCTGATGCGGGGCAAGACGGGAGCTGCGGTGCTGGCAAAGCACTTTGGCTGCGGCTTGACCGTGTGCGATGTCGGCGTGAATGCCGATATTTACGAGAGCGCCGTTTTGAACCGCAAGATCGCCTACGGCACGCAAAATATCTGCACCGGCCCCGCGATGACGCGGGAGCAAACCTTACAGGCCATCCTGACCGGCGCGGAGATCGCGAGGACGGTCGACGCGGACGTGATCGGTGTCGGCGAAATGGGCATCGGCAACACGACGACCTCTTCGGCGGTGCTGGCCGTGCTGCTGGGAGCGGACGTCGAGGCCGTGACGGGCCGCGGCGGCGGTATCACGGAGGAGAGCTTTCGCAAAAAGAAAGCGGTCATCCGCACCGCCATTGAGGTAAATCGGCCGGACAGGGACGACCTTGTCGGCGTCCTTTCCAAGGTCGGCGGCTTTGACCTCGCGGCGATGTGCGGCGCATTTTTGGGCGCGGCGGCGGCACGCCGACCGGCGGTCATCGACGGCCTCATTTCCGCCGCGGCGGCGCTGTGCGCCGTCAGGCTGTGCCCGAATGTGCGCGGCTACCTGGTGCCGAGCCACGCCTCGTTTGAGATCGGCTACCGCCTCGCGATGGAGGCGATGGACCTGCGCCCGCTGTTTGACCTCGGCATGCGATTGGGCGAGGGAAGCGGCTGTCCGCTCGCCTTTCAGGTGCTCGACGCTGCGTGCGCTGTCATCAACGACATGGCGACCTTTGACGAGGCGGGCATCAACGACGACTATCTGGACGAAATTCGCCGGGGCGACCAGTTCACGCCCTGAGAGAAGGGAACGCGCATGGGAACGCTGATCATGATCTCCGGTGCAAACGGCAGCGGCAAGAGCCGTTATGCCGAGCGCATCGTCGCGCGCACGACAGGCGAGCGCTATTACATCGCCACGATGCGCCCCTGCTCGGAGGAAAATTTGCAGCGCATCGAAAAGCACCGCGAGCAGCGAAAGGACCTGCAATTTACGACGCTCGAATGCCTATATCAGGTCGGCGCGGCGGCGGTCGAAAGGGACGGCGTCGTGCTGCTTGAGGATGTGTCGAATCTGCTGGCAAACGCGATGTTCGAGCGCGGCGGGGATGAAGCAAGCGTGTACGCGGACATCGAAGCGCTGTGCTCGCGCTGTCGTCTGCTCGTCGCGGTGACGATCACAGGCCTGCGCGCCGACGGCTACGACGGCGAGACGGCGGCTTACATCCGCGCGCTGAACGGCCTGAATCAAAGACTGTACGACCGCGCCGCGGCGGCGGCCGCAATGAAAGACGGCGCGCCGTTTGCCGAAAAGGGAGACATCGATGAGATTATTTGAATCGCTTTTGATCGCGCTGTCGATGTACAGCGGGGTGCCCGTTCCGCAGCTTGATTGGAACGAAAAAAATATGCGCTACGCGATCTGCTTTTTCCCCGCGGTGGGTGTTCTCTGCGGCGCGGCGCTCTGGCTGTGGGCTGTACTTGCACAGGCGACGGGCATGAGCGGCGTGCTGTTCGCGGCAATCGCGGCGTGCCTGCCGATTTTAGTGACAGGCGGCATCCACATGGACGGTTATCTCGACACGGTGGACGCACTCTCGTCACACCAGACGTGCGAGAAAAAGCTCGCGATCATGAAGGATGCCAACTGCGGCGCATTCGCGGTTATTTACGGCGGCGTGTACCTGCTCGCCTACGCGGGCTTTGCCTACGAGGTGTTCGCCGCGGGGCGTATTTTGCTGATTTGCCCGCTGTTCGTGCTCTCTCGCGCGCTGTCGGGCCTGTGCGCGGTGAATCTGCCGAATGCGCGAAAGTCCGGCATGCTCTGCGCCTTCACAAGCGGCGTCCAGCGCCGCACGGCGACAGTCGCGCTCACGCTCGTCGGCCTCGCCGCCGCGGCGGGGATGGTCTGGATGTCTCCCACGGCTGGCGGAATGGCGGCGGCGTTTGCGGTGCTTTCCGCGCTCAAGTATCGCAGATTCGCGCTGGCACAGTTTGGCGGCGTGACAGGGGACACGTCGGGCTTCTTTTTGCAGCTCTGCGAGCTCTGCGGCCTGATCGGCGTCTGGATTGGAGGGCTGCTGTGATCGAGCTTCTTTTCATCCGCCACGGCGCGACGGAGGGAAATCTCCGCCGCCGCTACATCGGCCACACGGACGAGCCGCTGTGCGAGGCGGGCATCACACAGGTCAAAGCGCTGCAAAAGCGGGGACTTTCAGTCGATCGGCTTTTTGTCAGCCCCATGCTGCGCACGCGGCAGACGGCGGACATTCTTTTTCCGAAGATGCACTATACCGTCGTGGACGGCTTGATTGAGACGGATTTTGGCCGCTTTGAGGGGAAGTCCGCCGACAAGCTTTCGGGCGACCCCGCCTATCAGGCGTGGGTCGATGCGATGTGCCTGACGCCCATCCCCGAGGGTGAGAGCGTAACGGACTTCAAAACGCGTTGCTGCGAGGCGTTTGCGGAGACGATCAAAAATGTGCCGGACGGCTCTCGCGTGGGATTCGTCGTCCACGGCGGCGTCATCATGGCGATCATGGAGGCCTATGCGCGTCCGAAGAAGGACTTTTATGCCTACCACATCGGAAACGGCGAATGCCTTGCGTGCACGTATGACGGGCGTGTCCTGACGGTCAAAGGCGGCGGCTGAACAGCTGCGGCATATTCTGTTAGAGTAAAAAATCACCGGCCAACGCCGAAACTGCGTTGACCGGTGATTTTGCATTTCAATAGGAGAATCCAGGATATTTTTTGCGACAGTGCCGATATAAGTGTCCCGCCGCTTTTTATGTACAGACAGATTTTATATTATAAGCGCAAGGTCTGCCTGCGGTGAATGAGCGCGGTTGCATGATGCGAGACGCAAAAAAACGGGGACGCCTCCTTTGAAAAGAGGGCGTCCCCGTTTTTTACTTTTGCTGCGTTTTTACCGCGCCGCGTCGTCAGAACGACACGACTTCCTGCGCGGGCTTCGACGTGGTGGTGATGCGCTCGACGTACAGCACGGGGCCCTCGCCCTCATAGGCGTCGAGGTGCTCCTTTTTGACCGTGGCAGTGATATCGACCCAGTCGCGATTCTTGTAGGCCTTCAGGCTGTCGCCCTTGGCGACGATGCCGACGAACTGGATGTCGTTTTCGCAGCAGGTCATCACGAAGCGGCCGGGGCAGTGGATGCCCGGGAACTTCTTCGAGTGGCACATGATGAGCTTCATGTGAACCTTTTTGCCATCCCAGCGGTCGGGATGGTCCATCGCGTCGACATACCACACGCCGTAGTCATCGTCGGGAATGTCGATGAGCTCGGGCGTCATGTCGAACGGGCACTCGTCGCCGGTCAGGTAGTCCTCGCTGTTGCCGTCGTTGTCCTCAAGGTAGATGTCCGCGCGGCGGTTGACCATGCGCAGATTGCGCGCGCGCAGGCTCTCTTTGAGCTTATCGTCGCAGCGGTTGAAGACGATCATGTCCGCATTCGTGATCTTTTCCATCATGAGCTGACCCATGTTCTTGACGAACAGCTCGAACGTCGGCGCCTGCACGAACGTCATGATCTGATAGAGCACCCAGTTGGCAGGCAGCACCTCGCGGTAGAGCTTTTCCATCTGCCACATGCCGTTGTACTCAATGAGCACCTGCTTGGGGCGGTGCTTCTTTTCAAGCTCCTTGCAGAAAGCGAGCGTCAGCTCCTCTTCGCCGTCTACCGTGACAACGGTGACGTTGTCGAGCGCCTTTTTCTCATATTCTTCGTCGCCCTCTTCGCAGCAGATGAGAAGCGTCTTGTCTTCGCGGGCGAAGCCATCTTCCAAAATGCCGTTGATAAAGCTCGTTTTGCCGGAATCAAGGAATCCGGCGACCAGATAAACAGGAATATCCATGCCTTACACTCCAAACAGTTCTGCAAGGCCGTCTTCCTTGAGCTCCGCGCCGATAACGCACAGACGGCCCGTGTAGTCGGGATGGCCCGCGCGGACCTCATGCTCTTCGGGCACGTAGTCGAATTCGAGCCAGCCGTCCTCGCCGTTCACGATGCCCTTGGCACGCAGGATGTGGCCGTAGTCGCCGCTGTCCAGCTTGTGGAGCATGTCCTCAAGAGCTTCCTTGCTGAACTTCTTCGGCGTCTCCTTGCCCCAGGAGGAGAAGACGTCGTCGGCGTGGTGATGATGGTGATGGTGGCACTCGCACTCGGGATCGTCGCACTCATCACCGTCGTGGTGATGGTGGTGATGCTCGTGCTCGTCGTGCTCGTCATGGTCATGGTCATGGTCATGGTCATGGTCATGGTCGTGATGATGCCCATGCTCGTGGTCATGCTCATCCTCATCGTGGTCATGATGGTGCTCGTGTTCATAGTCGTGCTCGTCATGTTCATCGTGATCGTGATGATGGTGATGCTCATGCTCGTGCTCGGCCTCTTCGATCTCGTGCTCGCGGCGCATCTTTTCAAGAAGCTCGTCGCTCAGCGACACCTTCTCGATGGCGGAGAGGATGGTCTTGCCGTCCAGCTCGTCCCACGGAGTCGTCAGGATGGCGGCGTCGGGGTTCTTCTCGCGCAGCATCGCAGCGGCAGCCTCGAGCTTTTCCTGCGAGAGCTTCTGCGTGCGGGAGAGAATGATCGTGCCGGCGGCCTCGATCTGGTTGTTGTAGAACTCACCGAAGTTCTTCATATAGACCTTGACCTTGCTGGCGTCGGCCACGGTGACATAGCTGTTGAGCTTGAGCTCACCCGGGCACTCGTCGACCGTGCGCTCGACGGCGACGATGACGTCGGAGAGCTTGCCGACGCCGCTCGGCTCAATGAGGATGCGGTCGGGGTGGAACTGCGCCACGACCTCTTTGAGAGCCTTGTTGAAGTCACCGACGAGGGAGCAGCAGATGCAGCCCGCGGACATCTCGGAGATCTCGATGCCGGACTCCTTGAGAAAGCCGCCGTCGATGTTGATCTCGCCGAATTCGTTCTCGATCAGCACGAGCTTTTCGCCGCTGTAGGCTTCCGCGATCAGCTTTTTGATGAGCGTGGTCTTGCCAGCGCCCAGAAAGCCGGAGAAAATGTCAATTTTCGTCATAAGAAATACGCTTCCTTCTTTTTTATTGATTTCCAAACTTATATTATAAGCAGAATTTGTGAACGATTCAAGTCTTTTCCACGCAAAATGCGCCTTTTTCCCGCTCATAGGCCTATGCCTGGCAGCGGCACACGATGATCTAAGATCACATGCCCAAAGCAGATGAAGCGCTTTCTGCTCCCAGGGCCGCAGACGACGTCCGCGCCGCTGCGGTCCCGCCCCAGAGAGAAGAGGTACGAAACGCCGAGCGGGTCGCGGTAATACTGCTTGCAGAGCATGTCGCCCCCGACGCAGAAGATGCCCACGTCGCCCGCATGTAGCGGGTCGTGATTGAGGTAGGCGACGCTGCCGCTGTGCAGCACGGGTTCTAAACTGTCGTCGCGGATGCGCACGGCGAATTCCGCTCCCGGCGGCACATCGCCGTGGTCGACGATGTAGTCAAAATCCTCGCCTGGCACGGGGGCGGCGTAGCCCGCTGCCTCGATCGAGCGGTAGAGCGGGATGCGGCGCGGCGCGCCCGCGCCCTCCCGTCCTGCGTGCATCGTGCACAGGGCGTTGACAAGATTGTCTACGGTCTCGCGCTCGAGCGGCGAGAGCGAGCGGCACTTTTCGATCAAGTCCTGCTCCGCGCGCGAGCAGACGAAGCTGCCCGAGCGGAACGAATCGCGGTAAAGGTAGTTCGGGTCGATCTCAAGCGCGTCGAACAGCCGGAGCAGCACCTCCTCCTTCGGTGAGCTGACGCCGTTTTCATAGTTGCTGATGGCAGAGGCCGAAACGCCAAGCTCCTCCGCCAGCGCCGCGCGCGAGAGATGAAGCTCCTCACGCCGCAGACGCATTTGTTTGCCAAAACTCATCAAGATTCCCCCAGAAAACGCAGGCTGCGACAAGATTTGACTGTATTCTATCGCAGAAGCTTGTATCTGTCAATCAATTATAACAAGAAACTTGTAATTTTATTCTTGACATAGCAAGATTCTTGTGATATCTTGATTTTGCTAACAAGTTCTTTGTACTTGATGGCGTGCCGCGGCGAGCGTTCTCCTCAGTTTGCCCGCGGCGCACGCCGCCGATACCGTTACGGCGGCTGATCCCCGCAGCAGAAAAAGAAAACGCGCCGCCCTGAAAAGGACGAACGCGAAAAAAATAGAGAGAAAGAAAATATCGAGCCAGCCTAAGTGCAGCTCGATATTTTTCGTTTTATGCAACAAAAAAGAACGAGCTGACTTTCATCAACTCGTTCTTGGTGGGGGAAGGTGGATTCGAACCACCGAAGTCACTGACAACAGATTTACAGTCTGCCCCCTTTGGCCACTCGGGAATTCCCCCATATGAAATTGTTTGCTTGTCGGTGGAGCTGGTAGACGGATTCGAACCCCCGACCTGCTGATTACAAATCAGCTGCTCTACCAGCTGAGCTATACCAGCATCTCAGCAACGAACAGGTTGTATATTACCAGACTTCGATTCGTTTGTCAACAGGGAATTTGAAAAAAGGAGGAATTTTGTTGTACGCAGGAAGAAGGCACCATTCACCGGTGCACGCGGTCTGCTCGCTTTGCGCGCAGGACATTTACGCGGGGGAGACGCTGTGGTACCGAAACGGCGTGACCGTCTGCGCGGACTGCTTTCCGCGCTTTGCGCGCGAAGCGCTCCGGTCGTTTGAATACATATTAGGGGAGGCGAGCACGCTATGACGCTGTATCAGATGTCGTTTGTCTACCGCGAGGACGCGCTGCGCTTCCGTATGCGCATCACGGTGCTGCGCGAGCAGGCCAAGGCCGCACCGACGAAGGAGGAGCGCGAGCGACTCAAGCGGCGTATCTTAGAGCTCCAGCAGCTTCAGCGCCAGTCGCGCGAGCTGGCCGAGCTGACGCGGCACTATTACGAAAGGGGCTATTACCGCAATGAAAAGTACACCTTATAGTATGCGCAACAATGAAGTTTACGGCGATATGACCGCCTGGATCGCCGCGCACGCGGGCGACAACGAGAGCGACCTCATGCGCCTCAAGCGCAATCTGCGCCTTGCCCGCGAGGAGGAGCTTACCGCCCGCCAGCGCGAGCTGCTGCACCTGCGGTACGAGGAAAACATGACCGTCACGGAGATCGCCGCGGCCATCGGGCGGGACAAGTCCACGGTGTCGCGCACGCTCTCCCGCGCGCGGAGAAGGCTTTACAAGTGCCTCCGCTATGGGCTATAATCAAAAGGTGACAAGCGAATAAGACCCGCACGGGTACATAGAATAATGGTCAGTGCGGAGAAAAGTGAGGGCAAGAGCTATGCTGCACAAAGCGCTGCAAAACAAATGGGCGCGCGTCCTGATCGCGGTTTTCGCAACATTCCTCTACGCGCTGGGCGTGAACCTTTTCGTCGTACCGATGGGCCTCTATTCCGGCGGCGTGGTCGGACTGAGCCAGATCATCCGAACACTGCTCGCGCAGGCCGTTGAGCTGCCCGCAGGGGTGGACATCGCCGGTATTTTGTACTTTCTCATCAATATTCCGGTGCTGTATCTCGCGTGGCGCGACCTCGGGCGCGCGTTTTTGATCCGCACGCTGATCTGCGTGGGCGCGTCGTCGCTCTTTTTGAGCGTGATCCAGTCGCCCGCCGTGCCGATTTTGGACGATCCTCTCGCCTCGTGCCTCGTCGGCGGCATCCTGTGCGGCTTTGCCCTCGGCTTGGCTCTGACCTGCGGCTGCTCGACCGGCGGACTCGACGTTGTCGGCCTGTGCCTCACAAAGCGCGGCAGCCGCTTCACCGTCGGACGTTTTTCGCTGGGCTTCAACATCGTGCTCTACGTCGCCTGCGCACTGCTCTTCGACATCCAGACGGCCATCTACTCTGTCATCTACACGGTGTTCTGCTCGCTCTTCATCGACCGCGGGCACCAGCAGAACATCAATGTGCAGGTGCTCATCTTCACAAGGGACGCAGACCCCGAGCTCCCGCACAGCATCATGTCGCGCCTTGGCCGCGGCGTAACGTACTGGGAGGGCAAGGGCGCATATACGGAGAGCGACATGCGCGTGCTGTGCGTCTGCGTCTCGAAATTCGAGGCCGCGGAGCTGCAGGAGACCGTGCGTGAGCTCGATCCCCACGCCTTTTTCATCGTGCAGGAGGGCGTGCGCATCGACGGCAATTTTCTCAGAAAGATCTCGTAAATCCTTTCGGTTTTCCCGCGAAGACGCTTTGCGCAGCAGAGCGTCTTCTTTTTGTTTATTTAACTATTTTGAAAAATCATCCATGTTTTCTAAAACATTCAAGGATGTTTTATTGCGTTTTTCTATCAATCGTGATAGCATTACCTCAATCTTTTATTATGCCGCAGCAGTGTTCTTCCCCCGGAGACACGCGGCATGAAAAAGTCCCGCAGCGAATAAACAATCATCAAACCCCAATGAGATGTGGAGGGATCTTTTCATGTTTGACCAGTATTTTGAAAAATTTGATTTAGCCCCCGAGGTCACCGCAGCACTCAAAAAGTGCAAGTGCATCGCCTATGCCGAGACGAAGGAAGAGCTCGAGGAGATGGCCTACGGTCCCACGCACACCTCCCGCTATGACGTGGTCTACCCCATCGAGGGCAATGGCACGGTCAAGGAAGCGGAGGTCGTGCGCTGCAAGAACGGCTGCGTCGTCAACTTCATGGAAGACTACATGCGCCGCCGCGACCCGAACAGCATGGCCATCGGCGACGATCTGCCCTCCGACAAGCCGCGCTTTAAGGACCGCTTTGGCTACGAGTTTTCGTCGCTCCGTCAGGAGACGCTCGACTGGCTCTCCACGCAGCAGGTCATCATGCTGCCGTTTTCCGCCGGCCCGCGCGGCCACGGCTATCCGAGCCTGATGATCTGCCCGCTCAATGCCGCGTTCTTCGCGCTGTCGCTGGCGAACATGCAGGGCTTTACGAGCATTGTCGATGTGCCTGAGCACTATAAGCCCCGCGCCATCATCTTCGTCGCGCCCCCGTTCCGTCACACGCACTTTGACGGCAAGCAGGTCGTCGTGCACAACCGCTCCAAGGAGATGCACGAGGTCTGGGCCTACAACCTCTATCCCGGCCCCAGCGCCAAGAAGGGCGTTTTCTCGCTGCTGCTCGACATCGGCGAGCAGGAGGGCTGGGTCTGCTGCCATACGAGCGCGGCCATGGTCGAAACGCCGTATGAGTGCGAGGTCGTGTTCATGCACGAGGGCGCGTCCGGCGGCGGCAAGAGCGAAATGCTCGAGGACTTCCACCGCGAAGAGGACGACCGCCTGCTCATCGGTACGCACACGGTCACGGGTGAAAAATATTACATGACGCTCGGCGAGAGCTGCAAGATCCACCCCATTGCCGATGATATGGCCTGCGCGCTCAAGAGCTTCCAGGATCCCGAGAGCGGCAAGCTGCGCATCCTCGATGCCGAGGACGGCTGGTTCCTGCGTATGGACGGCATGAATGCCTACGGTAACAGCCCGCTCTATGAGCGCATCTGCATCCATCCGAGCGAGCCGCTGGTCTTCTTCAATATGGACGGCGTCCCCGGTGCGACCTGCCTCATCTGGGAGCATGTGATCGAGTCGAACGGCAAGCCCTGCTCCAACCCGCGCGTCATCCTGCCGCGCAAGATGGTTGACAACATCGTGCCTGATACCGAGCCCGTCGAGGTCGACGTGCGCAGCTTCGGTGTGCGCATGCCGCCCTCTACTGCGAAAGACCCGAACTACGGCGTCATGGGCATGCTGCAGGTCGTGCCGCAGTCCATTGCCTGGCTGTGGAGACTCATCTCTCCACGCGGCTTCAAGAACCCGTCCATCGCCGATACGAACGCCGGCAGCGGCCTGAAGGCCGAGGGCGTCGGCTCCTACTGGCCGTTCGCCACGGGCCTCAAGGTCACGCAGGCGAATCTGCTGCTCGAGCAGATCATGTCTGCGCCTAAGACGACGAACGTGCTGATCCCGAACCAGCACATCGGCGCTTATCATGTTGGATTCATGGGCGAGTGGCTCTCGCGCGAATACCTCGCGCGCCACAACGGTTTTGTGCGCGAAAAGCATCTGGTCCCCGCGCGCTGCCCGCTGTTCGGCTACGCGCTCGATGAAATGAAGCTCGACAGCCAGTTCATCCGTCAGACGTTCCTGCGCCCCGAGACGCAGTCCAAGCTCGGCAACGCGGGCTACGACGCCGGCGCCAAGATCCTGACCGACTTCTTCAAAGAGCAGCTCCAGCAGTTCGTTTCCGACGATCTCGACCCGCTGGGCCGCGAGATCATCGATTGCTGCCTGCATGACGGTACGCTGGACGATTATCTCCAGCTCACGCCGATGAAGCTGAAGTAATTTCAGAACTTTTTTCAGAAAATTCCCTCACCTGACGTGGGGAACGCGGGAAAGGGGGCTATTCTCTCACGTGAGAGAATGCTCCCTTTCTTCGCACAAGTGCGAGGGGGTATGCCGCCTGCGGGCGGCGGGGGCAAAGGGGCCATTCTCTTTCGCAAAAGAGAATGGCCCCTTTGGAACCCCAAGAGAAAGGCTTTTGATTGGCAGTCTCGGACTCGAATGACTTTTGCGCCTCCGGAATGGGAATGCCTGCGCGCGGCGTTGCCGCGTTGGGTGTTGCTATACGACTTGATGTGCTCCTATCATCCGCTGCCGCTCTGCCCATCTTGTAGAAGTAGAGCCTAATTTCCGTCTACCGGAGCACTCCACAATGCGGCGAGCGTTAGCAATGCCGCATTCGGCAGGCAGTCTGCCGCCAGACTACCGTCGCACGCGCCTCACGATAGTAAGGCGCGGTTGCAACCAGTAACGAATAGCAGAAGATTCATGGCGAAGCCATGTACACCGCACCCGATTGCGCAGCGCGTGCA
>ERZ773276.729-NODE-729-length-32035-cov-20.572326_pt1 | contig 32035 bp, 20 predicted proteins | sample MGYA00511386_ERZ773276 | MGnify/ENA primary metagenome ERZ773276 (study PRJEB29015, sample SAMEA2737778) | human gut metagenome | biome: human gut; feature: human-associated habitat; material: faeces | place: China | collected 2012 ...
AACCCCATCACTTCTGCACCATAGCTCCATTCGGGAGCGGAAGCCTGGACATGACTATTTTCCTTAAAATCTTCTCTTCGTGCCTTTCGTGTCCTTCGTGGATAAAAGATATGCCCTGCTGTTCACGTGTGACCCTCGGAGGTCTCACGTGGACAGCATTTGGGCAGCACGTGGACAGCATGGCATATCATTACCACCTACCACCCATCACCTACCACCTACCACTCACCACCCATTTCCGCCCCTCGATACAGATTTTTATAAAAAAATCTTGGAACTCTTTGCGATTACAAAAATTCTTTCTACCTTTGCATTCGCATTCGCCGATATGGCTCAGTTGGTAGAGCAACGCATTCGTAATGCGTGGGTCCCCGGTTCGAGTCCGGGTATCGGCTCTGAGGGGAAAAGTCTTTCCCCTTTCTTTTTATGCGGGATTAGCACATCGGTAGTGCACGGGCTTCCCAAGCCTGGGAGGCGGGTTCGATTCCCGTATCCCGCTCTATTTGTTTATCAGATATGGGATAAACAATGTATTCCTTTTAGAACTCCATACATATTATTGAAAGCAGCAACATCGCCTGCGGTGATATAGTATCGCGCAGCTTCTGTTTTCCCCGTTTCTTGAGCGTCTTAACGGTTTCCACTGATATATTCAACTCCTGGGCTATCGCGCTGTTGTTTTTTCCTTGCATGGCAAGGAGAAAGACATCACGCTGGCGCTCGGGCAACTTGTCTACGGCGATGAACAGCTGACGATATATTTCCTCCGTATAAAAGCCATCCTCATCATTGCTGTCAAGCTGGTAGCGCATATCGTGAATTATCTGTTCAGTATGTGCGTTGATGACTTTCTCGTGGCGCACCCAGCTCACCGACCTATTTCTCACGCTATTATAAAAATAAGCCTTAAGGTGGGACATGTTCGCAAACAGTGGCTGTTGTTCAAGCAGATTAGTAAAAAAATCTTGTACTATATCATAAGCAACCTCTATGTCATTGGTAATCTGTGTGGAAGTGACGACGAGGGAGGAAAAGAAAGCGTCATAAATCCATGCTATGGAATCATCATTCCATAGACAGATTGACTCGATGCTCATTTCCTGTTTTTCCATTGTTGTGTATGTTACTGTCAGATTTATCAACTGAAGTATTCCTTTTGGATATGCAAAAATAATTATTTCTATTCAGAAATCCTCACAAATCATAATTTGTTTCATTTTTTGTGCTGAAAAGTAGAGATTGACATGCATTTTCCCGTTTTTTTATCTTTTTTCTATTTTTTGTGTACCTCTTTTCACACCTCTTGGCGTATTACAGATAAAAAAGACGGCAATATGGACATAAATACTTTAATCAGTAAGGCCATTTTGGGGACTATTGACGCCCCAGAGCTTGAAGAATTGGAGAGTCGTATGCAGCAGGACCCAGAGCTTTGCAAGCGCTATCAGCAATTGCTTCGTCGTCGTGATTTCTCACAGCGTTATACAGAATGGGCGTCGGTAGACAAGGAAGGCGCAAAGCGGGCTTATTTTGCTCATCGCCGTAGCGTTCAACGTCAGCGTGTGGTTCGTATGGTAGCGAAGACCGTTGTTGGTATCGCCGCTGCTGCCGCACTTGTTTTTGTACTTTCTACGATTTTGCAAGCCCCCCATCCTGAGCCCCCTGTGCTTTCTCAGGCTGTTGAGCAAGCTATCAACCGATCTCTGCATAGTGGGCAAAGTGAGGCCATGCTTACTATTTCAGGGAGTAAGGCTGTCTCGGTGACCACCGACAGCACCGTCCATGCCTTAGCCAAATCCTTTGCAGAAAGCAAGCAAACCAATGAGGATGACGAAGCTCTGACATTGTCAACTTCCCACGCGAAGGAGTTTTGGATGACATTGGAAGATGGTACGCGCGTACATCTTAATTATAGCAGTTCGCTCACCTATCCATTGCATTTCGATGGCAAGGAGCGCCGGGTGAGGTTGCATGGCGAAGCATATTTCTTTGTGGCTCACGACAGCAAGCGCAAGTTCATTGTAGAGACACCAGGCGGTGTCGTCACTGATTATGGCACTGAGTTTGACGTCTCTACAACACCCCATGGTCGCACACAGGTGGTCTTGGTGAAAGGAAAGGTGGGTGTCAGCCCCCGCGGTGGCAGTGAGACGATGATGGCTGTAGGCACCAAGGCTGTCTTTGAGGCAGGAAAGTCGGCACAGTTGAGCAAAGCCGATGTGGCGCCTTATCAGGCATGGAATACCGGACAGTATTATTTCGACGGCTCCACTTTGGAGCAGTTGATGGCCGTAGTGGCGAAATGGTATGGTGTAGACGTAGACTTCGTCAATGAGTCGGCGCGGAAGATACGTTTTACAGGAAGTCTTGACAAGTATGAGTCACCGAAGCCCACACTCCATGCCATCAGTACCATCACGGGTCAGAATATAGAGATCGAGGGTAAGAGAGTCGTTATCAAGTAAGAGAAAAACAAATATAAAACGTTATGAGGAAAATATTGTGTATTTTGGCACTGCTGAGCGTAACCCTTACGCTGGCAGCAGTAGAGAAAACAAAGTTGAGGGTTCTCTATGTAGGAGGTCATTCTGATATTGAGACTTTTGGCAATCCCTACGACACCACAGCCCATCAAAAGGGTATTGTGACACGCACCTTGGCATGGAAAACTTATCTCGAACAGTATTTTACTACGGTGAAGGCTATTCAAGGGGCGGAGTATAATTACAAGTTGTCATACGACTATGACGTGACCATCATTGACGGAACTCCCCAACCGTTGATCCCTCAAAAGAACTATTATCGTAACGGCCGGCTAACAGAAATAAAGTCGGCAAAATATTTTCCTGAAGCTTTCGACCTCCCCGTTATCACCATTGCCGAAGTGGGTGAAACAGTGGGTAGGGCCTTGGGCTCCAAAAACGACTGGTATTGTCTCTGCTTGACGGGCAAGGCATTCAATCTTCAGCGTAACAACCCTATTTTCAAGGGACCTTATCCCGTAAAGATTACCTTGCATGACGAGCCTACGCCCGATGGTGCTAAGGATTTCGCCAAAATGATGGGTGACAAGTTACCAGCCACGACACCAATGTGGACCGTTCACTATCATGACTATCTCAACACTCCGAATCACAAGGTCGGTATGGTTTCGCGTGAATGGGGATATACCGATTCCCCTGACGCTGAGATTATCTCCGGTGGAAAGAGTGCAAAGAGCTATGATGCAGTGGCCATCGGTCGCCATGCCAACTTCCTGAGCTGGGGCTTTGCTGGGTCACCGGCAGACATGACCGAAGAGGCCAAGAATGTTTTTGCCAATGCGGTAGTGTACATGTCCAAGTTCAGAGGCCATCATATCATTGCCCGTAAGTTGAATGAGAATATTAATACACGTTTTTCGGTTGATCAGATGATATGTCAGGCCAAGCGTCAGACCTACGATGATTATGCCGCTTTTATTACCGAGTCAAACAAGCAGATGTTGCATGTTGCTGACTCCTTGCAAAAGGTGAAGGCGGCAGGTGGTAAGATAGAAAGTTCCATGAGTTTCTACTTGGGTATTACCGCCGACCAGCTCCAGCCTGTCCCTACCTACGAGCAATATCTCCAACAGTCCTTTGGCGAACTCTACGGCCAGTTCGGGACTGATGCCAGCAAGTATGAAGCATACTATCGCGCCAATAAACCTTATTTCTACGGCGACCTGCACAGCTATGCTCCTATTCTCGACACCGATGCGCAAAGCCTGGGTATTGCGAACAACGACCTGCAACTCCTCTACAAAGCCCTGTCGTTGTGGGAGAGTGGGAAAGATGTGGAAAAGGCCAAGCGTATTTTCTACCGCTATACGCTGTTGCGCTACGACAATCCGAAGCCGTTCCGGGAGTGGTTGAAGAAATACGCCAAGAAACTTTTCTTCTCTGAGAGCGGTTGTTGGAAATGGCTCGTCAATGACCTCACACCGGGTATTCCGGGCAATGACTATAGTGTGTTGCTCAGCGAAGATTCGGTTTCCATGTCTTCTTCTCATGATGGAGCACAGGTTTCAGCTGCTGATCCCGTTGCCCTCTCCTCTACGCTGGAACGCTCGGGTAACGACTGCGAATTGACAATCTATGTTACTATTTTCCCTGGCTACCATATCTATAATGTTGTCAGTGACAAAGATCCCTACATCCCCACAACTTACACGTTTGCGGGCGAAGGTTTTACCCTTGAGGGCGCTATGCAAAAGCCCATCGGCATGAAGTTAGACAGCAATGGCTCGCTCATCTATGAGGGTACAGTGGCGCTTCGTCAGAAGTTCAAGGCACAGGAACATGGCAAGATGAAAGTCACGGTGAGCTATCAGGCGTGCAATGCCAATGCTTGCCTCATGCCGGCAACAAAAGACGTGGAGATTTCATTCTGATAAAAACAAATAGCTAATTTAACAAAGAGAGATTATGATAGACAAAGCGAGACGATTACCTCATTTGTTGCTCACATTGATGTCTGCCTTTATGCTTACAGCGTGGGAGCCGACAGCGCAGGCGCAAAGTCAGAAAGCGCCGGTGAGCATGAGCCTCAAGGCTGTGCCGGTGAAGACTGTTCTCGACCAGCTGAAGAAACAAACGGGACTCAATTTCATCTATAGTACCGATTTAGCCAAGACCTGGCCGAAGGTGTCTATCAGTGTGCGTGGCGTGAGCCCCCGTCGCGTCCTGGACCTGATTATGGGCGAAATCAACTGTACCTATGATCTGGAGGGCAACCTTGTCACCATCACACGAAAGATAGCCGGGGCTCGCGTGAGGATGGTCTCCGGTATTGTCACCGATGACCAGGGTGAACCTCTGACGGGTGTCAGCATCTGTATCGACGACAGCAAGGTGTGTACCATCACCGACTCTCAGGGTTTCTTCACGCTGAAGGTGCCTGCCAAGCAGTGCAACCTTATCTTCTCCTATCTCGGCATGGAGAAGAGCGTGCAGCGCTTAGCCGCTGGTAATGGCCCCGAGCGTTGCAATGTGCGGATGAAGGGCGACAACTCCCTTACTGAGGTCGTCGTCACGGGTTATCAGGAAATTTCCAAGCCTAAGATGACGGGCTCTGTCACCACGCTGACGGCCGACAAGCTCGACGACAGGTATACCTCCAACCTTGTCAGCAATCTTGAAGGGCGTGTAGCTGGTTTGTCCACCTATGGCGGAGCACTGAAGATCCGCGGTACCAGCTCTCTCTATGCCGAGACCACACCGCTGCTCGTCGTCGACGGACTGCCTATGGAGGGACGCATTGAGGATCTCAACCAGTACGACATCCAGTCTATCAACGTACTCAAAGATGCGGCCGCCACTGCCATCTATGGTGCCCGTGCCTCGAATGGTGTTATCGTCATCACGACGAAGAATGCCAACAAGAAGGGGAAGGTGGACATAGACTTCACCGCCAACCTCACCGTTTACAACAAACGGAACATGGACTACAACGACAACTTCTACATGAATGCCGCCCAGCAGGTGGAGAAAGAGTCCAAATATTTTGACTACCTGTTCTTTGGTGGAGGTTCCGCTGACCCTATTGGCGATTTTGAATCGGCTCTCCAGCAGGGTACATCGGCGATTTCTTCTCTCAATTATGCTTACTATCAGTTGGCCAAAGGTGTGATTACCCAGGATCAACTGTCTCAGGTGAAAACACGTTTGTCGCAGAACAACTTTGCCAAAGACTATGCTGATGCCGTCTACCGTCGTCAAGTCATGCAGGAGTATAACCTCTCTCTGCGTGCGCGCGGAGACAAGACTCAGAACAACCTCACGCTAAATATGCAGACCGACAACCAGGGCGTCATCAACACGCTCTCACGACGCCTCACCGCAAACTACAAAGGTTCTTTCGAACTGGCCAAATGGCTGACTGCCAATGTCGGTGTGAATGCCGTGTTCAACAAGAACAAACAGATGGGCGCAGATTACAGTTCCATGAACGACTCACCTTGGAAACGCCCTGCATACGAGGATTTTTATAATGAGGACGGAAGTGTCAAGACACAATATGGATGGTATGATGGTAACGACTATTATAGCTGGCAGAAGGGTATCTCACCGCTTGGTAGCAACGCCATTGATGAGCATTATAATAATGTGGTCACTACTCATCGCCTGCACACCCGTTTCCATGGTGAACTTGTCTTCCGTCTCTTCGACGGATTTTCGGTAAACACGATGATGGTTTATGAGAATGACCACATCACTGCCGACCATCTCTATACCCCTGATTCGCATCCGGCGCGTGTTATCAAGGATGCTTATGCCACGTATGATGCTGCATCAGGTAAGGTGACTTATCCCGTCATGGAAACAGGCGGTATCAAGCAGACGCTTAATACCGATGGTAATTATTGGACTGCACGTGCACAGGCCAACTATGACAAGACCTTCGGGCGTCATGCCGTTAATGCCATTGCCGGACTGGAGTTCCGCGAGACGAAGACGACGGGTACCAATGCGCTCATGTTGGGCTATGACGACCAACTTCAGACTGCTACCACCAATACTGTCAACTTCGGTACGCTACGTAATATCCGTTCTTCCTCTTATTTCATGAATGGACAATTCTATGCCAATCAGTTTGCTTTTGAACCCTATATCGATGCTGGTATGAATCCCATCACGGAGGTACGCCATCGCTATGCCTCTGGCTATGCCAATGTGACCTATACCTACGACGACCGTTATAATGTCTTTGCCTCTTTCCGCAAAGACTATGCAGATGTTTATGGTTTGAATGCCAAATACCGTGGACGTCCGCTGTGGTCTGTTGGCGGTGCCTGGAATATGGATCGTGAGAATTTTATGAAGTCCTTAACGTGGGTCAACTATCTCAAGCTGCGCTTCAGCTATGGTGCTACGGGTAACATCTATCAGGGTGCCACCAGCTATCTCACGGCTACCACCGGAATGCTTAACTATTACTCCAGCTTGCCTTATGCAATCATCACTTCCCCAGCAAATCCCAATCTGAGTTGGGAGAAGACCTATTCCACCAATATCGGAATTGACTATTCTTTCTGGGACAACCGTATCCGTGGTAGTTTAGACTATTACCATAAGCGTTCTGAGGATGTATTCTCCAACAAGAGTCTTGATCCAACGACGGGCTTTACCTCTATGTTTGTTAATGCTGCGTCAATGACCAACAATGGTATTGAACTGCAGTTGACGGGTGAGTGGCTGCGCGCCAATGATAAGAAAGCACTGGGCTGGGAGACCAGTCTGACCCTCTCGCACAACAGTAATAAGGTCACCGACGTAGACAATCCCGCCACTCGGGCCTACGAACTCATTGAGACACCATTCAAAAAAGGTTATCCAGCTTCGGCCATCTGGAGCTATCGCTTTGCCGGTATCGACGACGGCACTTATGGGGCTGCCGGTACTACACTTTGGTACGGCGATGCTAACACTATCATGCACGGAGTTGCTTCCTCCAGTCCTGATGTACTGGTCTATAGTGGCCAGACAGACCCGAAGATTGTCATGGGCTTGGACAACCGGCTGCGCTTCTATGGCTTCACACTTTCTGTGATGTTGGCTTACTATGGTGGCCATAAGATGCGGGCATTGCCGGAGACGGAGACTTTTGCGGGCACTTACGGACCCATAGCCAGCTATTTCCTCAATTCCTGGACACCGGACAATCACACCAGTACGCCAGGATGGGGGCAGTACAGCTCCACATCGATAGGAAGGGAGCCTGCTTACAGCGACATCTCTGTGCGCAAGGCTGACTTTATTAAGATTCGTAATATCGTGCTGGGATATACCTTCCCGCAAGAATGGCTCAGTCCCATCGGTATTCGCCGGGTCAGCCTGGAGTTTCAGATCAACAACCCTTGCTTCCTCTGGAGAGCAAATAAAGTGAAGGTAGATCCTGAGACACTCTATAGCAACCGAGGTGTCAGCCTGCCTGCAAGCTATGTCTTCACTCTCAATGTCAATCTCTAAAAGATGTACTCAATCATCGCTTTTCGAAAACATATAATATGAAGAAACTCATTAACAATATAGAACCTTCTGCTAGCCCCGCCCCCGTCCGCTGTGGGTGGGGACGGACGTTGTGTGCCTTTCTCGGGGCTGTTCTGCTGTTCACGGCATGCTCTGATTTCACCGATATTAAACCCAAAGGTAAGAATCTGCTCTCTTCCACTACAGACTTGGACTTGCTCTTTAATAATGAGATGTCAGCCAGTATGACCGATATGAATGACGTTGGCGGAGATGTTCTTTACGCTTACAGTAGCATTCCTGCCATGCTGTCGGTTGACAATCCTTCGCGCTCTGCCTACTTAATCGGTTGGAAGGACACAGATGCTGATATAAAGCGGTTGGAGCTTCTGACGACCTCAGACAGTTATTATACCAATTTCTATAGTTATATCGGTCGCATTGCCAACCCTGTCTTGCAGCAGTTGAATACAGCCAGTGGATCTGATGCAGCCAAAAATGCCCTGCGTGCTGAGGCGCTCACCTTGCGTGCTTACAGCCATTTCATGCTCTTGCAGAAATACGCCAGGGCTTATGATCCTGCTACTGCGGCTACTGACCCTGCCATTGTATATATGACAGAGGATGTCGACATTGCTACGCCTCAGCCGAAGAAAACGATTGAGGAAGCTTACGAACTGGCTTTGAAGGATATCAATGCCGCCATCGATCTCAACGCCTTGCCTGTAGAGGCTGCTGCCAAAACACGGTTCAATAAGGCTGCTGCCTACGCTGTTAAGGCACATATCTGTATGGCTATGCGCGATTATGCCAATGCCGAAGCGGCGGCCAAAGAGGCCATTGCGGTGCAGGGAGATCTGTATGACTATTGGGCCCATGCCATTACGGCCAACAGCTATGGTGGACAGCCTTATCTGACTGCTACCGTTGACAGCAGGTATAGTCCTGAGAGTTATTTAGCACTGCCTGACTTCGTGATGTACAATTGGGTGCAGCCAGCTTCATGGAATGCCATAGAGACAGGCTATGCCACTCGTGACCTCATGCCAACTTTTACGAAATTATATAAAGGTTTTGCAGGAGGGGCTTTTGAAGATTATGGAGCTACATTAGGAATCTCCGGCTGGCAGGCCGGCTTTGACACTGAGCACTATATCAACACCTCCGGGCTCTGTGCTCCGATGATGTATCTCTATTGTGCGGAGTGTGAACTGCGCGCCGGCCATGTTGATGCGGCTATGGGGTACCTCGATGTGCTCCGCGCCAAGCGCCTCCCCGCTGATGGCTTCCAGCCTTTCAAGGGTATTGTGACGAGCATGGAGACTGCCAAGGAAAAGCTCAAGGCTACTTCCTTTGCTGAGAACCTGTGGACGGGCTGGAACTTCATCCAGCGTAAGCGGTGGAATAGCGAGGAAGGCTGGAGTGAGACGCTGACACGCACTATCAGCGGCACCACCTACACCTTGGCTCCTAACTCCAATCTGTGGGTGTTCCCCTTCCCGAACTCCGCAAGAGCAAAGAATGAAAACTTGACAAGTAATAATAATAAATAAACTGATGAAGAAAGTAATATTAGCATCTCTTACAGCGCTGTTGATGGCTATTCCTTCTTCTGCCAAGGGCTACAAGATTGATGGCAAGATAAGCCATGCTGATGGTCAGAAGGTGATAGTCTATCGTGGTGGTCGTTATAAACCATTGCAGGCACTCGACAGTGCCATCGTTCGCAATGGACAGTTCGTCATCACAGGAAGGCTGTCCACTCCCGAGCTACTCACTCTACGCTTTTTTAAGGATGCCAACCGCTCAATAGTAGGTGAAAAAGGTGTAATAGAGCGTCCCGCTATTCCCCTTTTTATAGGCAATGAGTCCGTAAAAATCACAGCTGATGCCGACTCTTTGCCCAAGGACTTTACGTTGATGTATAATCTAACTTTTAATCCTCGTTCGTTTACGGTTACAGGCTCATCCCTCAATGATGAGTTTCTAAATTATCGAAGGGACTATGGAGCTGCCTTCAATGCGCTGGAGAAGGGTAGCAAGGCCTATTATGATTACCTTCAGAACCAGGTGGGCTATGTTTCTCCCATGGTGGGAGTAAGGGAGGCTAAAAAGGTAATGCAGTTGCGTAATGAAAGAGCTACATTTCAGAAAAACTACATTCTTGCCCATACCGACGACTACGTGGGGTTATTAGCTTTTGAGGAAGGATTACGCGAGTTTTCCAAGGATGACATTGCCCAGCTCAAGGCATCTTTTTCACCGAAGTTGAAGAAATCGGACTATGGACGCTGGCTGATGTCTCAGGCTGACACGGTGATGGCGACAGCACGTGGCGCACATTTTGTCGACTATTCTCTTGAGATGGCTGATGGCAAGGAAGCTCATTTGAGTGATTTTTTAGGCAAGAACAACTATACGCTGCTTGAGTTTTGGGCCAGTTGGTGTGGACCCTGCCGTGGATCAATTCCTCATCTTAAGCAGCTTTACGATCTTTATCATCCTCAGGGCTTTGACATTCTTTCTGTTTCCATCGACGCAGACAAAATGGCATGGCATAAGGCTATAGACCAAGAACAAATGAAATGGCATCTCGCAGTGCCTAAGGGGACCCCGCAGGAAATAAGCAGACTGTATCATTTCGACGGCATTCCCTATTGCGTACTCATTGATCCCAAGGGCAACATTGTGGACACTAATACCCGTGACGGATTTCTCGACAGCTATCTGATTGATATCTATGGTCAAAAGCTAGATAAGGTAAGTGTCCGTGGGCAGCTGTCTGATGTGACGGATACGCTCAACGTCGCATTCTCCTCGATGAAAGACTTCCCTAGGAACTCTAAGAATTTAGCTCCTATAGTTGTAGATAAGGACAAAAAGTTTTCAGCTGAATACACTGTCGACACGCCTGGATATATTATTATCTATGAAGCATGGCCGAAACAAGCGGCAAAGAAACACCAGTCGCTTTATAATGTCGCAGTTCCCGCCATCCCAGGTGAGTGTTTGGAGATAGGTGGAACAACAGAAAGACCTACCTATGGCGGTTCCTATTTTTATGAGGAATATGGCAAAATGGATGCTGAACTTCGTACGCAAAGAGATAAGGTGCATAGTGTTGAGGCTGACTCTCTTATCAAATCCTATGAGCGGTTGTCTAGGCTATTGTTGTCAGCAAAGGGCAAACGGCAGAAGACCCGGCTGACAAACGCTGTAGCGTATGTTCGCCAACAGCTCGAGCCTATTTTTGAACAGGAGAGTAACGCCGTTAAATGCGCGGCATTCAACTACCTGATGCAGCATCCACGCAGTGAGGCTGCTGCAACGTTGCTTTTCGCTATTCCGTCTGACTCTTTTGATGTTGCAGAGAAACGGCTCAACTACTTCGTGTCACATGGCAGGATGAAGCCATTTATTGAAGCAGCGCGCACACAGGCAGAAAATACTCTGGTGCGCTCTAAGGCCAGCGAGTCAATTAAAGAAGGCGCCCTCGCTCCTGACTGGTCGCTCAGAACGCTTGAAGGCAAACAACTTGCTCTGAAAGACCTGCGTGGTAAATATGTCCTTTTGGACTTTTGGGGATCGTGGTGTGGATGGTGCATCAAAGGTATTCCAGAAATGAAGAAAGCCTATGCCAAACACCATGATAAGGTGGAGTTTGTAAGCATTGACTGCGATGATACAGAGACTCAATGGAAAGTAGCCTTACAAAAGTATCAGATGCCTTGGTTGCAAGTGAAAAATGAAAAGGATGATGGCGTGCCTGACAAGTATGCTGTGACAGGATATCCCACTAAAGTTCTCATAGATCCCAATGGAAAAATTGTCTTCATCTTCGATGGTGAGGATCCTGAGTTCTATAACAAACTTGACAATGTGTTCAAATAATAACAACAATTAAATATGTTTATCGAGCAAATCAATAGAAAAATAATGTTCGTTGCCTTCGCTTCCCTGCTTGCTCTGGGTGCGAAGGCGCAGGGTACCTTCACGCTAAATGGTCATGTAAAGAATGCTGAGGGACAGTCCGTGAAACTCTTCTATGGTGAATCCATGGAGCCGAAAGACAGCGCTGTCATTAAAGACGGCTGCTTCTCCTTCCATGGTAAAATAGAATCTGATTATACGCCTGCCACGCTGATTATCGGCAAATATGATCCTTACAGACCAGACAACTTCATACTACGTCCCTATCTCGAGCCGGGCGTAACATCAGAGCTGACTGTTGATTATCCTCATGAGGAGACGGCCGTGATGAAGGGTGGTAAGACACAGACGGAGGCAAATGAGCTGACGGAGCTGTTGAAACCGGCATCCCAGATGCTTATGAAATGCAGTGAGGCTTACTATTCTGCAAAGACCGCTGCTCAGCGTGACTCTATCCGCCTGGCTATGGAGCCGTATCAGAAGTTTACCAAGGCTGCTACGGAGTTCTATATCTCCACCCATCCCGATGCTTATATCTCCGCCGAACAGTTGCGGATGTATATGAGTGGGATGAAATATGAGGACATCAAGAAAATTTATGAAGCCTGGACGCCTGCCGTCCGTGCCTGTGGACCGGCTAAGGAGGTAAAGGCGGAGCTTGATGTGTTGGGAAAGGTGCGCCCGGGATGTCCGGCGCCTGACTTTACGGCTACAGACATCAACGGGAAAAAGTTTTCTCTGTCACAGCTCAAAGGTAAGGTGGTGCTGCTCGATTTCTGGGCCAGCTGGTGCGTGCCATGTAGAAAGAGTAATCCGCATGTTCGTGCGCTCTACGATAAATACCATCAGCAGGGCTTCGATGTGGTGTATGTAGCTGACGATGACAGTAGTCCGGACAAATGGCGGAAGGCAGTAGAGAAGGACCTGTTAACAGGAGAAGGTTATCATCATGTCCTGCGGGGGCTGAAGGTCGACAGAAGCAAGGGCAGTATCGAGCGATATGATCACACGAGTGATATCTCTGATAAGTATGCCATTCATTTCCTGCCTACCAAATACCTGATTGATAAGCAGGGGAATATCATCTGCAAAGTCGATGAGGAGAACGAGGGTAAACTCGATGAGATGATAGAAAAGGCGATAGGTGGGAAGTAGGTGGTAGGTGTTGGGTGTTAATGGTATGCCGTGCTATCCACGTGCTGCCCAAATGCTGCCCAAATGCTGTCCACGTGCTGCCCAAATGCTGTCCACGTGCTGTCCAATGCTGTCCACGTGCTGCCCAAATGCTATCCACGTGAGACCTCTCCGAGGTCTTTCCACCCTCGCTGCTCTACCCCAGGTCGCTCGGTGCCGGGAGGTCTCGCTTCGCGTCGCCCTCCCGTCACCGAGACGACCTGGGGTCATTCATGGTGTGACCCCTCCGGGGTCAGTGCTTGGCGACAACCTACGGTGCAACAGATCATACCATTAACACCTAACACCCAACACCAATCACCTATCACCTACCACCTATCACCCACCACCTATCTCATCTTCTTATGCTTGAGCTTAGGGATTTTTATCTTTTCGCCGGCTTTGAACTCCGTACGTCCACCGTTGACGGCTTCGACGTAGCATTCCATGCCTTGTCCGAGGTAGAAATGGCTGATGGAGGAGAGCGTCTGTCCTGCTTTCACGGTGACGGTCCTGTCAACGCCGACGATGTTGTAGGCTCCCGTGCGGATGCGCGGGTCTTTGGCGTAGTTGGCCGACGCAGCGTCGGACGTGGCGCTCTTGGCAGCCTGCGCAATCTTACCAGCGCTCTTTGCTGTTTGAGCATTCTTACCAGCTTGTGCAGCCGTCTTCGCAGCCTGAGCTGAGCTCAGAGTTGTCGTCGTGGCAGCTGCTGTCGTCTTGGCGGATTTGGACATTGCGGGTGCTGACGTAGTGGCGGGTGCTGTTGTGGCAGTAGCGGCTGTCGTCTCCGTTGCGACGGTTTCTCCTTGCAGGGTATCGGACTGTGTGGTTGGCGGTAGTGATTTGGCAGTCTGCTGCTTGGAGAGAGTGGTAAAGGCCTGGACTTGAGCTTCGAGGTTGGAGATGCGGTTGTCTTTCTTCTGCATCTGTGTGAACATATATCCTGCTCCTGCTATGCAGAGTACGACAAAGGCGGCGCAAGCACCAATCAAGACCCGCATCTTCCTGTGCTCGCTCTTCATCACGGCCCGCATCTCGTCCTTCACTTCCTCCACTATCCTCGTGTTGTCCGTGTTGTCCGTCTCATCCGTGTTGTCCGTCTCTTCCGTGACCTCCGTGTCCTTCGTGGACCCCGTCTCCTTCGTGTCCTCCGGAGTCTCTTCCGTGACCTCCGGAATGTCTTCTGTGTCCTCCGTGTCCTTCGTGGACCCCGTCTCTTCCGTGTCCTTCGTGGACCCCGTCTCTTCCGCGACCTCCGGAATGTCTTCTGTGTCCTTCGTGGACCCCGTCTCTTCCGTGTCCTCCGTGTTCTTCGTGGACCCCGTCTCTTCCGTGTCTTCCGTGTCCTCCGTGGACTCTGTGTCCTCCGTGGTCTCTTCCTCTCGGCCATTTGACTGGACTTCCGCGACTTCAGAGTTGTCTTCCGCGACTTCTGATCTGTCTTCCGCGTTCTCCGTGTCCTTCGTGGTCTCTTCCTCCTCGAACTTCCTGTCTATCTCCGAGAAGTCGACGCCGTCGTTGACGACCACCGTCTCGAACTGAGCGAAGGGCTTGTTGACCTCATCGCGCAGGGAGCTGTCGGGGGTGAAGGAGATTTTGTCGCGTCCGTCGATGACGATAGGTGCCCCGGTGTTGACATCTACGCTCTTGCGGGCTGCCACACTGATGACCTTGAAGGTGCCGAGGCCTTTCACCTTGACGGCCCGCTCTGAGGCCAGGGCCTCGTTGATGAGTGCGAACATCGCATTGACGAAGGCCTCGGCGTCAGTCTTGGCCAGTCCGTGCTTCTCTGTCAGGGCGGCGGCTAAATCCTTATTCCTGCTCATCGCTGCCTCCTTTCTTGAGATTCTCCTTTATTGCCGTGATGGGCTTGAAGTTCAGGACGAGCTTAGGAGGCACGAGCATGCGCTGCTGGGTGGCGGGGTTGACGACGACACGCTCCAGGCGCTTCCGCACCTCGAAGGTGCCGAAGCCACTGATCTGTACCGTGTCGCCCTCGTCGAAGTCGGCGGACATCTTCTCTATGACGGTCCTTACCATCTGCTGCGTGTCAGCCTGGGTGTAGCCCGTGCGGGAGGCCAGCTCGGCAATAAATTCCTTGTTGTTCATCGTTTCGTTACTTTTCCGTAGAGGTCAAAGGCGTCGTTGGCCGTGATAAGGACATCGTAGTAGTGTCCTGTCTTCAGGCGCCCGTCTTTGGCGTCAATGAGTACTTCGGGGTCCACCTCGGGGGAGTCGGCCTCGGTGCGCCCGACATAGTATTGCCCCTCCTTGCGGTCGATGACGACCTTGAGGGTCTTACCTACTTTTGCTGCTTCGATGTCGGCGCTGATTTCCTCCTGCACGGCCATGAGCTTGTCGAGCCGCTGCTGCTTGACGTCGGCGGGGACATCGTCCTGATAGTGTTTCTGAGAGTAGGTTCCCTCCTCCTCGGAGTAGGCGAAGGCGCCCATGCGCTCGAACTTCTCGGCCTTGACAAAGTCGACGAGCTCCTGGAAGTCTTGCTCCGTCTCGCCGGGGAAGCCCACCATGAGCGTGGTGCGAAGGGTGATGCCCGGCACGCGCTCGCGGATGGTGTGGATGAGGTCAATGGTCTGCTGCTTGGTGACATGGCGGAGCATGCGGCTGAGCATGTTGTCAGAGATATGCTGCAAGGCGATGTCGAGGTATTTGCAGACGTTGTCGTGGGCGCGCATGACGTCGAGGAGCTCCAAGGGGAAGTCGTTGGGGTAGGCGTAGTGGAGGCGTATCCACTTCACGCCCTTGATGCTGGCCATGCGGTCGACGAGCTCGGCGATGCGTGGCTTGCCGTAGAGGTCGACACCATAGTAGGTGAGCTCCTGCTCGATGACCTGGAACTCAGTGACACCCTCGCCTACGAGCTCCTCCACCTCCTGGAGAATCTCATCCATGGGCCGGCTGACGTGGCGCCCCGTGATGAGGGGTATGGCGCAGTAGGCGCAGAAGCGGTCGCAGCCCTCGGCAATCTTGATGTAGGCGTAGTGGGAGGGAGTGGTGAGCAGGCGCCGCGTGTTGGCATCGACACGGCGGGCGGCAAAGGTCTTAGCAGCCTCAGGGGCAGGACCGAGGTCGTCGAGGAGCTGGGTGTAGTTGAACTTGCCGTAGAACTTGTCAACCTCGGGGATGCTCTCTTCCAGCTCCTGCTTGTAGCGCTGCGAGAGGCAGCCCATGACGAAGAGCTTCTTCAGGCGGCCGTGCTGCTTGGCGTCGACGAACTCCAGGATGGTGTTGATGCTCTCCTCCTTGGCGCTCTCGATGAAGCCGCAGGTGTTGATGACGGCGATGTCGCCCTTGGGATGCTTGGGATCGTGGGTGCAGTGGTAGCCGAGGTTCTCAAACTTGCGCATGAGGTGCTCCGAGTCGACAAGGTTCTTGGAGCAGCCCATGGTGATAAAGTCAATCTGATTGTCCATTAGAAGAGTGAGTCTACAAATTCTTTCTTGTTGAAGAGCTGGAGGTCTTCCATCTTCTCGCCCAGGCCGATGTATTTCACGGGCACCTTGAGCTGGTCGGAGATGCCGATGACGACGCCACCCTTTGCGGTGCCGTCGAGCTTGGTGATGGCGAGTGAGGTGATGTTGGTGACGGCGGAGAACTGCTTGGCCTGCTCGAAGGCATTCTGTCCGGTGCTGCCGTCGAGGACGAGGAGGACCTCGTCGGGGGCTGTGGGCACCACCTTCTTCATGACGTCCTTAATCTTCTTCAGCTCGTTCATCAGTCCCACCTTGTTGTGGAGTCGCCCCGCGGTGTCGATGAGCACAACGTCGGCACCGTTGGCCTTGGCGCTCTGCAGGGTGTCGAAGGCCACGCTGGCAGGGTCGGCACCCATCTGCTGCTTGACGACGGGGACGCCGACGCGGTCGCCCCAAATCTGTATCTGCTCCACGGCGGCAGCGCGGAAGGTGTCGGCAGCGCCGAGGTAGACTTTCTTACCCGCTTTCTTGAACTGGTAGGCGAGCTTGCCGATGGTCGTGGTCTTGCCCACACCGTTGACGCCGACGACGAGGATGACGTAGGGCGTGTGGTCCTGCGGCAGGTCCCAGTTGGTGTTGTCGTCGGAGTTGTTCTCGGTGAGGAGGGCGGCAATCTCGTCCTTGAGGATGCCGTTGAGCTCTGACGTGGAGACGTATTTGTCGCGCGCCACACGCTCCTCGATGCGCTGGATAATCTTCAACGTGGTGTCGACACCGACATCGGAAGTGATGAGCACCTCTTCGAGGTTGTCGAGGACATCGTCATCGACTTTTGACTTGCCGGCAATGGCACGTGTTATCTTCGAGAAGACGCTCTGCTTGGTCTTTTCCAGGCCGTGGTCGAGGGTCTCCTTGTTCTTCTTGCTGAAAAGTCCGAATATTCCCATAGAAATAGTTTTAAAGATGTTGAAACGAGGGTGCGTTTACTGTGGCAGGGCGTATCTGTCGCCGGTGCGCTCTACGAGCTTCTTCTTGAAGCTGTCGGGGTAGCCGGGTCGCTGGACGGTGGCGCCGATGCCCTCGGGTGTGCGCTCGAAGTGTCCGTCCTTCTCAGGCTTCACCGCCATGTCGTTGTATTTGACGATGAGGTAGAAGGCGAGCTGCTGCCAGCGTGCGAGCATCTGCTGGGCCTGGCTGTTGCTGTAGGCGTTGAGGTATTTGACGGCATCGTCGACGGAGGTCTTGTTGAGCTCCAGAGCCTTGGCCTCTACAGCCTGCTGGTTGGCAAAATAGCTCTGCTCCAGGCTGTCGCGCACAGCCTTGAGGCTGGGGAAGAGGAGGGAGTAGCGGGGGTAGACCATGTTGCTGACCCAGTTGCAGACCCAGTAGGCGTTCTTCATGGAGAAGGTGACGGCATCGGCGCCGGGGGTATTGTAGCACTCAGGCTGTACGGTGTTGCCGCAGTAGATGGGAGTGTAGGCTACCATGTTGCCGTCGTCGTTGCCAAACCACAGTACGCCACCAATGCGGCGTGGCAGCCAGGCGCGCATCTGTGAGACATAGGAGAAGCCCGTCTGCTGCGTGGAGGTGGGGCGCTCGTTGAAGTACTTCTTGCCGTTGACCTCGAAGAAGAGTGGGGTGGGGCGATAGGGCATCTCCCAGACGCCGCCACCGATGTCGGTGCTGTCCTTGTCAGCGGCCAGGGACATCGGGGTGCCCTCGAAGTGGTCGCGCATGTCGGCCTCGACATCCTGCACGGAGAGGGGCTTGTCGGGGATGATCCACAGGGGCATGTCCTCAGCGTTCTTGTCCTTGCCTAAGGCCCAGGGCAGCCAGCGGCTCATGTCCTTGTGATGGTTGAAGAAGCTCCACACACGGGCGTCGCAGATGCGACGGCCGGAGAAGTCGGGGAAGGCGTATGTGTTCTTCCACGAGAAGTCTTTGTCGGCGCCTTTGAACCACCCCTTCTCACGGGCGAAGGAGATGGCATTCTTGCTGTGGAGGACTTCGGTGCGGTAGTTGGCGAAGACACCGATGCGGCTCTGGTTGGCATGGCCTGAGATGGCGTTGTCGGGGATGCGGACAGCCACCCACACCACTTTCTGCTTCTTGCCGCCACCGCAGCCCTGCATCTCCATGATCCAGGCCTCGTTGGGGTCGCAGATGGTGAAGGTCTCGCCCTCGGAGTTGTAGCCGTATTTCTCCGCTAAGGAGGTCATGACGCGGATGGCCTCGTGGGCTGTCTTGGAGCGCTGAAGGGCGATGTAGATGAGCGAGCCGTAGTCGAGGATGCCGGTGGTGTCGACCATCTCCTCGCGGCCGCCATAGGTGGTCTCGCCGATGGTGACCTGGAATTCGTTGATGTTGCCGATGACATTGTAGGTCTCGGGGGCTTCGGGAATCTCACCGTGGTATTTCTTTGTATCCCAGTCTACGATGCGCCGCATCTCGCCCTTGGCGTGCTTGGCGGCGGGGTAGTGGGCCAGGCCGATGAACATGCCGTAGTCGTCGGCGTTATAGGAGCAGATGACGGAGCCGTCGGCGGACGCCTTCTTGCCCACGATGAAGTTGGTGCAGGCCGAAGCGGCCGTGGCCAGACTCAGGAAGAGAGCTGCGAGTATGTGTTTTTTCATTGCTAAGAATTTTTTTGTTGTTAACGGGTTACCATGGGCCTCATGCGCTGCGAGTCGGGGACGTCGGGGTTGACGGGAATCTGACTCTGCATGGGCTGCATGGGCTGCTGACCGGCAGGCTGCGGGTGGGCATGGACGCGGATGAGCTGGATGTCGTGGATGCACATGAGCTGTAGCGTCGTCGACGAGGCGTTCATGCTGTTGTCTTTGGAGAGCATGAAGAAGCCACGAATCTCCTTGATGCCCAGGCTGTCGTTGTCGTCAATCTCCATGGAGGTGGGCATGGAGGAGGAGAGGTGGTAGTTGCGCGTGACGATGCTGTCGTTGCCCAAGCGCACGGCCATGTAGGCGATGCCGTCGCGCATACCGTCCTGGAAGATGAAGTCAGCCTTGAAGCTCAGCACCAGGCGGTCGCCCTTGTGGAAGGTGGTGTCGGTCTTGAGGTTGAAGGTGTAGAGGTTGTAGGGCTGGTTGGGCATGAGGACCATAGTCTTCGCGCCCTTCCACACATCGGCGGAGTCGCCGGCGGCGGTGACGCCTGAGGCGGTGGCACCGAGACGGTCGGCCTCCTGCTGCATGCGGTCGGAGAGATGCTGGTAGATGGTGTGGAGCTCGTCGGTGTGACGCATGTAGTACACCATTGACGTGTCGAACTTCTCCTGCGAGACGCCATACTTCTTCAGTACGGCGGCGCGGTACTCCAAGGCGTTGGCAGCGGCACCGCCCTTGGCTTGCTGGGCCATGGCGTCGGCAAGGTGATAGTCGTAGAGGATGTCTTCCATCTCATGCTTGGAGAGGAAGGTGTCGGAATGGTCGTCACAGCCCGTGAAGGTCAGGGCCATGACGAGGAGGGGTAGGATGAGACACAGATAATGGCGCATAATATATTCTTACTCTTTGTCCTTGTTGACGTTGTCCTTGCCGTCGTTGTCCGCTTTCTTGCCCGTGCTCTCCACGGGCTTTCCGAAGACGCCGAGGTCCTTGTTGCAGAAGATGAGCAGGCAGATGACGCCGGTGGTGATGGCAGCGTCGGCAAAGTTGAAGACGGGGTCGAAGAAGGTGAAGCGCTCACCACCCACGAGGGGGAGCCACGTAGGGAGGTAGGTGTCGATGATGGGGAAGTAGAACATGTCTACGACCTTGCCCATGAGGAAGCCGGCATATCCGGAGCCGAAGGGCACCGTGTAGGCGACATTGAACGGTGAGGAGGCGGTGAAGCACAGGCCGTAGAACATCGAGTCGAAGATGTTGCCCGCCGCACCGGCGAGAATCATCGACAGGAAGACGACATAGCGCGTGCGACCCCCGGTCTTGATGACGCGGTAGATATACCAGCCTATGGCCGTGACGGCAACGATGCGCAGCAGACTGAGGAAGAGCTTGTTGATGAAGGTCATGCCCCAGGCCATGCCGTTGTTCTCGATGAAGGTGATATAGAACCAGTTGGTGACTTTCACGGCCTCACCTATCGTCATAGTGGTCTTGACATGAATCTTTATCAGCTGGTCGATGACGAGAATGGCCACGACGATGCCGATGGCGATGATGCCAAGTAGTTTTTTGTTCTTCATTATAAAACGTAAAATCTTTTGAACGCCAGTTGCCGCCGGTGTAGTCACCGGCAGCACTGATGTCCAAAAGAGAAATAAGTCAATGGATGTGGCTTAGCACTTCTCGACCTTGATGTTCAGCTTGAAGTCGTCGAAGTCGACCTCAGCGCCGTCGTTGTCGGCCACGGTGATGTCGTTGGCCAGCACCTGCGACTTGATGTAGTCGCCGAAGGCGTTGATGGCAGCTGTTGTCTTGTCGTTGGGCGCCACTGTGACCGTGATGCGGTCGGTAATCTCGAGACCTGTCTCCTTGCGGAGGTTCTGGATGCGGTTGATGAGCTCGCGGGCCATACCCTCCTGGCGGAGCGCGTCGGTGAGCTCGACCTCCAGGGCCACGGTGAGGTTGCCCTCGTTGCTGACGAGCCATCCGGGGATGTCCTCAGAGATGATCTCCACATCGGCGGCGTCGACGGTGATGGGCTGTCCCTCGACCTCGAAGGCGATGGCGCCCGTCTTCTCCAAGCCGGCAATCTCGTCCTGGGAGAGGGTGTTCATCTTGGCGGCGACACCCTTCATGAGCTTGCCGAACTTCTTACCCATGACACGGAAGTTGCACTTCACCTTCTTCACCAGGATGCCGTTGCCCTCGGCAAAGGTGAGCTTCTTGACGTTGACCTCGTTGAGGATGAGGTCCTCGACAGCTGCGATATGCTTCTTCTGCTCGTCGTCAACGGCAGGAATCATAATCTGAGCCAGGGGCTGGCGCACCTTGATGTTGACCTTGCGGCGGAGGGCCAGCACCATGGACGTAATCTTCTGGGCCATGGCCATGCGTGCTTCGAGGTCGGTGTCGATGCGGCTGTCATCGGCCTTGGGGAAGGTGTCGAGGTGGACGGACTCCAACTTGCCGCCGAGGTCGTGATAGAGCTGGTCGGCAGCGAAGGGAGCGAAGGGCGCCAGGAGCTTGGCCACGGTCATCAGACAGGTGTAGAGGGTGTCGTAGGCTGCACGCTTGTCGGCGCTCATCTCCTTGCCCCAGAAACGCTTACGGTTCAGACGCACATACCAGTTGCTGAGGTCGTCGTTGACGAAGGCGTCGATGAGACGGGCGGCACGGGTGGGGTCGAAGTTGTCGAGCTCGCGCGTCACACCCTTGATGAGGGTGTTCAGACAGGAGAGAATCCAGCGGTCAATCTCAGTGAACGCCTGCTCGTTGGCCTGAAGGTCTGTGGCCTCGGGGTCGAAGCCGTCGACATTGGCGTAGAGGGCGAAGAAGCTGTAGGTATTATATAATGTGCCAAAGAACTTGCGTCGGCATTCGTCGACACCGTTCTCGTCGAACTTCAGGTTGTCCCAAGGCTCGGAGTTGGTGAGCATGTAGAAGCGCACAGGGTCGGCACCATACTTGTTGATCATGTCGAAGGGGTTGGTGACGTTGCCTAAGTGCTTGCTCATCTTGTTGCCCTTGGCGTCGAGGACAAGACCTGAGGAGATGACATTCTTGAAAGCCACGGAGCCAAAGACCATAGTGGCGATGGCGTGGAGGGTGAAGAACCATCCTCGTGTCTGGTCGACGCCCTCGTTGATGAAGTCGGCGGGGAAGAAGGCCGGTGGCACGGGTGTGCCCTCATAGGTGCTGTGTACGAGCTCGCTGCGGTATTCGGCCTCGCTCTTGCCTGTGGCTTTGAGACCCTCGGCGTTGATGTCGCCCTCGAAGGGGTAGTGCTGCTGGGCATAGGGCATGGAGCCGGAGTCGAACCATACGTCGATGAGGTCGCTCTCGCGCTTCATGGGCTTGCCGGTGTCGCTGACGAGGATGATGCGGTCGATATAAGGCCGGTGGAGGTCAATCTTGTCGTAGTTCTCCTGAGAGAAGTCGTTGACGACGAAGCCAGCGTCCTTGAAGGGGTTGGACTTCATGAATCCAGCCTTGACGGACTTCTCTATCTCGTTGTAGAGCTCCTCGATAGATCCGATGCACTTCTCGTGGCGGTTCTCGTCGCGCCAGATAGGCAGCGGCGTGCCCCAGAAGCGTGAGCGGGAGAGGTTCCAGTCGTTGAGGTTCTCCAGCCAGTTGCCGAAGCGTCCGGTGCCCGTGGACTCCGGCTGCCAGTGGATGGTCTTGTTCAGAGCCACCATCTCGGCTTTCTTCGCCGTGTCGCGGATGAACCACGAGTCGAGAGGATAGTAGAGGATGGGCTTGTCGGTGCGCCAGGAGTGGGGATAGTTGTGCACCATCTTCTGAATCTTGAAGGCGGTGCCCTCCTGCTTCATCTCCATGCAGATGATGATGTTCAGGTCGTCGGCCTTCTCAGAGGCTTTGCGGTCCCACTGTCCGTCGACATTGAAGCGCGGATCGTAGGCGTTCTTGACATAGTCGCCGGCGTGGTGGCTGTAGGCATCTTTGTCGACGCACTGAGCCACGAAGTTGGCGTCGAGGTCGTCGAGGACATAGTATTTGCCCTGGAGGTCTACCATGGGTCGTGTCTCACCCTGCTTGGAGATGAGGTAGAGGGCCGGAATCTTGGCGTCTTTGGCCACCTTGGCATCGTCGGCACCGAAGGTGGGCGCGATATGCACGATACCGGTACCGTCCTCGGTGGTGACATAGTCGCCGGGGATGACGCGGAAGGCCTCGCTCTCCATCTCTACGAACTTGTCGCGGCCGTCGGTGCTGGCGAAGACCTTGTCGGGATGGGCCTGGGCATAGTCGTTGACAAACTGGTGGCTGTACTGGCTCACCTTCTCGCAGGGCTTCACCCAGGGCATGAGCTGCTGGTAGTGGAGGCCGACGAGGTCGGTGCCCTTCATGCGGTCGATGATGCGCCAGGGGCAGAGCTTCTTCTCCTTGTCGAAGGCGGGCAGCGCAGCGCCGTCCTTGACCTCCTGCTTCTCGTCGAAGTAGGCGTTGAGACGCGACTCAGCGATGACGGCGGTCAGCGGCTCACCATCGTAGGGATTGTAGGACTCTACGACGACATAGTCGATCTTCGGGCCTACGCAGAGGGCGGTGTTGGAAGGCAGGGTCCACGGTGTGGTGGTCCATGCCAGGAAATACGGCTTGCCCCACTTTGTCCACTCGGCCTTGGGGTCGGTGATGAGGAACTGAGCCGTGACGGTGGTGTCCTTGACGTCGCGGTAGCAGCCGGGCTGGTTCAGCTCGTGGGAGCTCAGACCGGTGCCGTCGGCGGGGGAGTAGGGCTGGATGGTGTAGCCCTTGTAGAGCAGGCCCTTGTTGTAGAGCTGCTTGAGGAGCCACCACAGCGTCTCGATATATTTGTTGTGGTAGGTGACATACGGATGCTCAAGGTCGACGAAATAGCCCATCTTCTTGGTGAGTTCGTCCCACTCCTTGGTGAACTTCATCACGTCCTCGTGGCAGCGGCGGTTGTATTCCTCGACGGAAATCTTTGTGCCGATATCTTTCTTGGTGATGTGCAGTTCTTTCTCGACATTGATCTCCACGGGCAGTCCGTGGGTATCCCAACCGGCCTTGCGCTTGACTTGGAAGCCCTGCATGGTCTTATAACGGTTGAAAGTGTCCTTGATGGAACGGGCCAGAACATGGTGAATGCCGGGATGGCCGTTGGCGGAAGGAGGGCCCTCGAAGAAGATGAACTTCGGACAGCCTTCCCGCTCGTCTATACTCTTGTGGAAGATGTCATTCTTCTCCCACTCTGCTAATACCTCCTCGTTGGTCTTGGTAAGATCAAGACGGTCGTGCTCGGTAAATCTCTTAGACATAATTATTGAATCTTTTTACCTAATCTATAATTTTTGCCGCAAAGTTAGCAAAAAATAATAGATAAACATTATCTTTGCAGCAAAAACATAGAATCATGGATATTAAGAACGCTGAATTTGTCATCTCAGCGCCCACAGTGACGATGTGTCCGAAGGATACGAAGCCGGAGTTTGCCTTCATCGGGCGCAGCAACGTGGGCAAGTCGAGTCTCATCAACATGCTCTGCAACCATAAGGGTTTGGCCAAGACATCGGCCACACCGGGCAAGACGCTCCTCATCAACCACTTCATCATCAACAAAGAGTGGTATCTCGTCGACCTCCCCGGCTACGGCTACGCCAAGCGGTCGAAGACGGAGCGCGACAAGCTCGACAGGATGATTCGCTCGTATATCCTGCAACGGGAGCAGCTCGTCAACGTCTTTGTGCTCATCGACATCCGCCACGAGCAGCAGGCCATAGACCGGGAGTTCATCGACTGGCTGGGTGCCAGCTCCATTCCTTTCTCCATCATCTTCACCAAGGCTGACAAGCTCAGCGTGGGGAAGGTCAAGGCCAATGCGCAGGCTTGGATGAACAAGCTCCTCGACACCTGGGAGTCGCTGCCCCCGTATTTTATCACGAGCTCGGATAAGAAGACGGGCCGCGAGGAGGTCCTCGACTACATCGGTAAGGTGCTGGAGGAGTTGAAATAAAGAGGTGTAGACACGGATATGATATCCGTTTCCGTTTGCAATAGTGGTATCATCTTGCAGGATGTCGGTAAGCACTGACCCCGGCACCGAGCAGAACGTCGGTAAGCACTGACCCCTTCGTTGTGCAAGATGTCGGTAAGTACTGACCCCGGCACCGAGCAGGATGTCGGTAAGCACTGACCCCGGAGGGGTCACACCATGAATGACCCCAGGTCGTCTCGGGGACGGGAGGTCGCAGCGTAGCGAGACCTCACGGCACCGAGCGACCTGGGGTGGCTGTATATGGTGTGGCAAAGACCTCGGAGAGGTCTCACGTGGACAGCAGGGTATGAGGTGGTGGGTGTTAGGTGTTGGGTGTTAATGATATGCCGTGCTATCCACGTGAGACCTCTCCGAGGTCTTTCCACTCTCGCTGCTTTATCCCCAGGTCGCTCCCGAGCATGGGCTTCCGCAAGCTCCAGCCCATACTCGTCCGACGACCTGGGGTCACTCATGGTGTGCCCCCTCCGGGGTCAGTGCTTGCCGACACACGTGTGACCCCTCCGGGGGTAGTGGTCAGCCGACACATTGTTCGCCCCTCCGGGGTCAGCGCCAGCCGATTCTCTATGATTGTCTTACGTTGTACGGCATTTGCCACGGATGTCGTTGGCAAATGCCACGGATGTCGTTGGCAAATGTCGCGGATGTCGTTGGCATATGCCACGGATGTCGATGGCATATGCCGCGGATATCGTTGGCATATGCCGTGGATGTCGCTGACAATTGCGGGTATTGCCGTAGGGGCGGGGTTTATCCCCGCCCTCACTCCGCCGGGTATAGCCGGTGAAAAAATGGGACTCTGCTCTGCCCGATCCTCTCTTGAAAATTGCATCTATCTTAAACTTCTTGCTTGTTTTCTTCTTTGTTAAAAGGAAAAAGTGTATTTTTGCACTCAAAAACATTGAAAGGCCTTTGACCGAAGAAAACTATATGAAGTATTTTGCAACATTCATAGCAATCTTGTTATCTTTGTTTGCACCTCTGAACACGCGTGCAAACGCTTTGTCGCAATATAATATTGGCTACCTGAATATGAACGACGGTCTGCCAAGTAACTATGTTGATGATATCTATCGCGACAGTAAAGGTTTTATCTGGATATCCACTCATGGCGGCGGTTTGGTGCGCTATGACGGATACTCATTCTTCAACTTGGGATTGGGAGGAAATGTCGGTTTCGGCTTTCTGCCCAACAGCTGCCGCAATGTCGTGGAGGATAAGGCCGGCCGGTTGTGGATAGCCTATGAGGAGGGCGTGAAGCTCCTCAGTCTCCATACTCAGCTGATGGAGAGCCCCAAAGCTGTCAACAATGCGTTGCAGGTCAAGTTGGACAAAGCCCTCAGTGAGCCTGCACAGCGCGTGTATTGCGATACAAAAGGCTGTGTGTGGATATTGAAAGTGGGTGCTATCGACCGCCTTGCCTTCGACGAGGAGGGAAAGGTGACGAGTGTGCTGTCGGCTACCCACCATACAAAGGTGGCGGATGTGGCGATGGCCGATGTCATCGGCGACGGCTCGTTGTATGTAGGCTTGAACTTTCAGATGAGTCATGTCGTCGTGCGTGGCGGCAAGCTCGTCGTAGAGAATCTCTCGGCGCGCTATCCTTACCTGAAGGGCGCGGTCATCGGCGCTATCTTGAAATGGCGAGGGAAAATATGGTTTGGCACCAACCGTGGTCTGTATTGCAGCGATGGCCGCAGCTGGCATTATAACGGTACGGCGCAGGGCTTGCAGCATGAGACCGTGACCTCGTTGGCTATCACGCCCGACGGTGGCGGCTTGCTGATAGGTACACTCTGTGGCGTCGATGTCATGGATGCCAACGCGCATTTCTACTATCATCTCAATGACCACAGTCAGCCTTTGCGGCTCTCCAGCAATTTTGTGAACAACATCCTCGTCAATGACGGATGTATATGGATAGGAACGGAGACGGGAGGTATCACCCGCCTGGTGCCACGCTTGCTCTCGCTCGACAACTACGCTCATGTCGACGGCGACGCCAGCAGCATCAGCCAGGGCCCTGTCAACGCCATGTATTCCGCTCCCAATGGCGACCTGTGGGTGGGCACCGTGGAAGGTGGCCTCAACCTCAAGCGCAGGGGAACGGACGACTTCATCCATTTCACCGTATCCAACAGCGGACTGACTCATAACTCTGTGTCCTGTCTCGAAGCCGACAACCATGGCACGCTCTGGATTGGTACGTGGGGTGGGGGCGTTTGCGCGATGCAGGGCAACAGCATCCGGCCTCTGACTGTCGACGCGCGCCATGCCGTTGACTTGCAGTTTGTAGGTGCTCTGGCCTTCGACCCTTACAACAAAGGGTTGTGGATAGGTGCCAATGCCGGCCTCTTCTTCTATGATTTTAAGACGCATCGGGTTGTGGACCCCTTCCCGCAATGCCGCACCATCAATGGCGCCATTGGCAGCATCGTCACCAAGGACGGCAAACTGCTCATGGGCTGTGTGCCGGGGATGGTGTGCGTGGACTTGAAGCGCGGACGTGACAGAAAGGGACGCTTCGCCTTTACACATTATATATATAAGCTCGACCACCCGTCTTCGAAAGCTTTCGACAAGGTCACCTCCTTCTGGCAGTCGGCAGACGGCAGCCTGTGGATAGGAACCGTCGGCTATGGCATGTACCATGTGACCGGCAGTCTGAACGATACGACGAAGATAAAGAACTATACGACCCGCGACGGTCTGGCCAACAACTCCGTCAAGGGCATAGTGGAAACCAAGTATGGCTCGCTGCTGGTTGCCACGGAGAACGGTCTGTCGAGGTTGAACATGAAGACCATGGAGTTCAGCAACTTCACGGAGGCCGACGGCCTTCTGTGCGACCAATTCTATTTCAATGGCGCTGTCAGAGGGTATGGGAATGCCGTCTACTTAGGCAGTGAGAAAGGACTCACGGCAGTCTATGGACTCAACAAGAAGATGGCTGTCAGCGGCACGCTGCATTTCACCGGACTTTTTGTCAACAACCAGTGGGCGATGACCGGTGGCGACCATCTCAAGGAGAGTATCAGCGACGCCAAGGACATCTATCTGCATGAGGGCGACCGCAATATCGAGATAGAATTCTCCGCTTTCCGCTATGGCAGTGAGTCGCAGGGCGTCTACTCCTATCGACTGAAAGGCTATGAGGATGAGTGGACGAAGCTGCCGCCAGGAGTCCACAGTGTGCGCTACACTTCGCTGCCGGGTGGCCATTATACGTTGCTCGTGCGCTACACCTCGTCTATCAACGACGGTGACACGCAGGAGACCTCCATCGACGTCAATGTCACACCCTATTTTTATAAGAGTTGGTGGTTTATGCTCATTGTCTTGGGCATCGTCATCGCCATAGCCGCTTATATCTATAACAAGCGTGTGGAGCAGGTGCGTTATCGTGAGACGGAGCGCCTCTACCGCCCGATAGAGGCCGCCTTGAAGGAGAGTCCGGACCCTGGTGCGCTGCAAGAGCGTATTCAGAACATCCTGCGCACGCAGCAACGCTACCGCGAGAGTCAGGAGAAGACTGTTGAGGACGACAAGTTGGAAGTGGCCAAGAAGTCGTCCGGCGACAGTGCGTCGGTGATGTCGCGCGTCATGGCGGTCATGGAGAAGCGCTTCGACGACCCCTCGCTCAATGTTCAGCAATTGGCTGATGCCGTAGGGCTGAGTCGCAGCGACCTGCATAAGATTTTGAAGGCGGAGGTTGGCACGGGCACCACGCAGTTCATCCGCGATTACCGCCTTGACATGGCTCGCCGCTTCCTGGAAGATAATGCCGCTGACCGCAACATCACGGAGATAGCCTACCGTGTGGGCTTCAACGATCCGAAGTATTTCACGCGCTGCTTCACGCAGAAGTTTGGCACAGCCCCGTCGTCGTATAAGAAGTAGGGGCAGAATTTTATAAGTCCGGAAGTCCAGAAGTCGCGGAAGTCCAGTCGTATGCATGAGCATCTGAGTCAGTATGATTCTGCGTCTGATTCGGTATGATTATTGTAATGACTGGACTTCTGTGACTTCTGGACTTCCGGACTTCAATACTTCTTTTCTTCTGGACTTCCGTCCTTCAATACTTCACCGCTTCTGCCCTTTCTAACCTCACGTTTTTTCACCGAAAAGTAGAAAATTGCTGTCTACCAAGAAAATCCACCTTATTTTGCAGATTTTCCACCGTGTAGTTTTACACTCTTCGTATTTTTGCAGCGCCAATCTTAAAGAAAATTGGCTTAGAAAAGCAAAACATTAATTATTTATAACCTAAAAACAAGTAACATGAGAAAACAATTATTCTCGGTGATGCTATGTATAGGCGCGATGGGCGGTATGGCAGTGAGTCCTTTTCCCGCACACGCTTCTGTGACGCAGGCTCAGACCGTAAAGGTGAAGGGTCAGATTGTTGACGAAACCGGCGAACCCCTCGTCGGTGCAACCGTAAAGGTGAAAGGCTCCAAAGACGGAACCGTCACAGACTTGGACGGTAACTTCACGCTCAACACCTCGTCGGACGCTACCCTCATCATCAGTTATGTGGGCTATAAAGACCGTGAGATAGCCGTGCGCGGCCGTGCAGTGCTCGACAAGATAGAGATGTCTGCTGATAATAACATTCTCGATCAGGTCGTCGTTGTCGGTTATGGTACACAGAAGAAGGCCGACCTGACGGGTTCCGTCGCCATCGTCAATGCCGATGAGATGAAGAAAGTCTCCAACTCCAATATCTCCACCATGCTCGAAGGTAAGGTGGCTGGTGTGCAGATTACCTCTGATGGTCAGCCGGGTGCCGACCCCTCGGTGCGTATTCGCGGTATCGGAACGTTCGGCTCTCAGGCGCCCCTCTATGTCATCGACGGTGTGCCCATGGGAACCACTATCCGTGATTTCTCACCAAACGATATTGCCACTATCCAGGTCCTCAAGGATGCTGCCGCCGGTGCCATCTATGGCTCGCGTGCTGCTAACGGTGTGATCATCATCACCACGAAGAATGGTCAGAAAGACCAGCCGCTAAAGGTGGAGTACAATGGCTATTTCGGTGTGGACAATGCTTCAAGCAGCGTCTACGATGTCATGGATGCCGACCAGTACAGTCAGTATTTAGGGCAGGCCTGCACCAACAGCGGTACACCGGTGCCTGGTGGCTACAAGCTCGGTGAGGATGGCAAGTACCACTTCATGGACAATACCAATACCGACTGGTTCGACAAGGTCTTCAAGACCGGTATCCGTCAGGACCACAACGTCAACCTCTCTGGTGGCGGTTCGCACAACACCTATAATGTGGCCCTCGACTTCTTCCAGCAGAAGGGTATCATCGAAGGTGCAGGACCTAACTTTAAGCGCTATACGGCGCGTGTGAACAACACCTTCGACACCAAGTTCATCAAATTCCGCACCAGCGTTGTCTACTCTCACTCAGACCAGGACAATATGTCGCTGTCTAATGCCGGTGAGTATGTTCAGGGTCTCTACGGCGATGTCTCCAACGTGCTCCGCAGCACCCTGCTGATGCAGCCGACCATCAAGGCCTACGACCCCAGCACATGGGTGCTCGACGACAAGGTGGGATCTGCCAACAACTACAAGTACGATGCCTATGGTTATGGTGTCTATTATGATACCATTCATGGTGATATCTCCGCCTCCAACCCGCTGCTCGTCAACAACATGCTGACGCGTAATACCCTCGTTGACCGCTTCGTGGGTACAGGCTCCGCCGATGTCGATCTGTTCAAGATGGTGGGATTCACTCCGAAGAACCATCACCTTAACTATAAGATTAACCTCTCTTATAGCAAGACGCACGCCAAGGACAAGACCTGGATTCCCGCTTGGATTCAGTCTAACCGCGTCTACCTTGCCAAGAGCAACGAGACGCTGACCAAGGGCTCACGCGACTATAGCGATGCGCTGATTGAGAACACCCTTACCTACGATGGACACATCGGTCAGCACAATATCAACCTTGTCCTCGGTCAGACTTATGAGGAAGAGCATACCGACCTGCTGACGGGCTGGGCGCATGACCTCTCGGAGCCTTATTTCTTGCAGCTTCAGAATGGCTCTTCGCGCGATGCAAGCTCGTATGAGTACAAGCATACGATGGCTTCGTTCATCGGCCGCTTGAACTACAACTATGCTGAGAAATACCTCTTGTCTGTTGTCCTCCGTCGTGATGGCAGCTCACGTTTGTCCAAGAATATCCGCTGGGGAACATTCCCCTCTGTCTCTGCCGGTTGGCGTATTGATAAGGAGAAATTCTTCAAAGTGCCCACTGACATTATTAATATGTTGAAGCTTCGCGCCAGCTATGGTGAGCTCGGTAACGAGAACATCGGCGAGTATCAGTATATGGCTACCATGAACCGCGACAATATGAGCTATAGCTTTGGCAATAATATCGTCTATGGTTCTGCCATCTCTGATTTCGTCAATGAGAATATCGCCTGGGAGAAGAAGATTACCTATAATATCGGTTTGGATATGGCTCTGTTCAACAACCGTTTGGAGTTCAGTGCAGAGTGGTATAAGAACCGTGCCAAGGACCTCCTTTATGGAGTACCTGTTCCTGAGAATGCCGGTGTTGCCAATACCAGTGTTACATGGAATGCCGCTACTATGGACAACAGCGGTTTTGAGTTCTCGGCTACTTACCGCAACCATGACCATCGTCTGAAGTATGACATCAGCGCCAATCTCTCTACTCTGTCTAATAAGTGTTCACTGAATTAAAATTTCGCTCCACACGGGTCTAAAAAATTCGAAGTCCCGCTTATACCCATACAGAAGAAAATGAAGCCAGAAATCGAATTTCTCAAAGAGACAAAGACAAAGTTC
>ERZ773276.737-NODE-737-length-31915-cov-16.606121_pt1 | contig 31915 bp, 27 predicted proteins | sample MGYA00511386_ERZ773276 | MGnify/ENA primary metagenome ERZ773276 (study PRJEB29015, sample SAMEA2737778) | human gut metagenome | biome: human gut; feature: human-associated habitat; material: faeces | place: China | collected 2012 ...
TCCCCCTGGTTTTTAGGGCTTTAGGTACGAATTGTTTGCAAGTGGGAAACTTTAGTAACTAAGTTTGACCCGTAAGTCAGGGAAATATCCTGCTAAAAAAGTATTCAACGTCAAAAAATATTGATTCAATGATGATTTTATCTCGTTATCTATTGACAGTAGGCTTTGGATAGCATCATTATATTTTTTACCACGTCTGATTTTAACCGACTTCAACTTGTTATAAAAAGAGTCTATCTTTTGATTAATAGTTCGCGTATCCCTTGATGCTGGATTAGCCATGTTCCCGATCAGCTTTATAAACACATCAAACAGGTTGGCATTATCCTCCCTGTTTAGGTAGAGGCTCAGTAAATCCCTATAATCTAAGAATCCCTTTGTAAGATCACTTACCTTAATGAATGGCGAAAATTTTGAATCGGCAGGTAATTCACTTTCAGAAGCATAATATTCTTCCTCTGCGTCATTATCAACATCTTTAAACACCATTCGGACTTTTGATGAAGCATTACCAGAATAGATGTTGACTTGTGGCTTTAGATGAAGATTGTTACTTTTATCAAAGAAATACATAATGCCAGAGAAAAGGGAACTCTTCCCACTCCCATTCTCCCCATATAAAAGCATGTTCTCTCCATCTGGCAAGGAGATATGGATGCCGTCTTTGTAAGCCTTGAAATTTTCGATGCATATATTGGTTATTCTTTTCATTCTTATTGAAGATAATAATCTTTTTCTATTGGAATTGCTTTAAGCAGATTGGTCTTTATGGGAGAATTGGCATCGTTTATTTTCAGATAAAGCTCTGAAGCTTTTTTAGAAGCAGTCTTAATATCTTCGGGCAATTCTTCCAATAAGCCTACATCTTCTATAAGATTAATGTTGGCTTGATGGAATTGCTCTTCCAAATATAACTGCTCTACCATTACGTCAATTACACGAGCATAAAACTCGTAGGCTTCTGGATTTGGGTTGCTTGCATTCAGATAAGAATAAACCTTGCTAAATATAACTTGAATCCTGTTTTCAGGGAATGGTATTCTAAAATTACCTAATGTATTAACTTTCAAGCCGCCCTTGTTGTCAATAAAATGCTTACAACAACTACTTATAAGGATTGAGAATAAAAAACCATTTAAAAATCCCTTACGAATATTATTTATGTAGAGGAAGCCTTTTTTCTCATCTATGCCAGAGATGTTGGTTGAAGGCTTAAGGCCAAACCCTAAATTATCATCTGTTGCATATAGCACATAAGGATTATGGCTCTCTTTTATTCTGCTAATAGAGCAGATTTCCTGTAAAGTAGTGTAAATGACAGTGTGAACATTTTTGTCATTTAAGTAGTATTCATTTCTGAATTGTACTATCTCTTTTTTAAATTTATCTAGGTCTCCACTTAGAGACATCATTTTGATAATCTTATTGATGTCATTGTTTATAGATGAAACGTTCTCTTTTATAGTATTAAAATTTACATTCCTTAGCAATAGCCAAAGTATATAGAGATTTTGAGCTGTCCTTCGTCCGCTTGTACCTGCAACCATATCATCCAAGGTCTCTTTTATACCTTTATTATCAAAAGAGCACAGGTACTTTAGATTTGCAATAAAGTTAAAGTCAAGAATGTTAGCTTCCCGGATAAACTTCTGATGGTCTAAATCATAGTCATCATCACCTTCGAGCACCTTAGTTATGTCATATTTTGTCTTCATACGACAGCTAATCTTACCGCCTATAGAATACAAGTCAATGGTTTTCTCTGGGCAAAGACCTTCATTGCCAATTCCATTTTTTGATTCCATGTAACTGAAATAAGCGAGTGTCGTAATCAAATTCTCATTTTCCATCCTCGAATTGTTCTTACGCAGAAAGAACCAACTAGCATTCTTTTCAAAGATGTCCTTGATAGTTTCTATGATGTCTCTTGAAACAAAAGAGTTCCACATCTCGAAGGTGTCTTTCTTTATTGGATAGGGCTTGTTATTTAATCTTACGAATAAATCAATAGCATCAAATTGAGGATTAATCTTCTCGTTTATTTCAATAACCCACAAGTCAGCATATTTTATCTTCTTTTGATCTGTTGGAGATAAATCACTATACTTCATCCCATCCAAATTAGAAAGAATACCTTGTTTCAACTGAAGGCGGTACTCGTTTTTCCTTGACTGACAGTCATTCCCTTTTTCATCTTTGTATGTCTGCCCCATATATCCAAGGATTGCCAACAATCTTTGTTGTCCATCAACCACCTCACTTATGCCGTTCGTGTGCTTGAAAACAAATATTGGAGGCAACTTTATGCCAAGCAGCAAACTTTCTATGATTGCAGAGGCTTTTTTCTTGTCAATAACTTCTAATCTTTGATATGGAGGTCTAAGTAGAAATTTTTGTCTTGACATTTGCCTACATATATCACCTATCTCGAAGGATGTCGGTTCTGGCTTGTTTATTCTGAGTTCTTCAAATGTCAAATCTTTAGTCTCCGTTGTTTCTCCCAGCTTGTTTTTCTCATCTTTGAATGTTTGCGAATTCTTTATATATATAGTGAAATCAACATTGCAATAGCTTGAGAAAAACTTTGCAGTTATTTCGTATCTGTTATTGAGTTCAAATGCAAATGAGCTCCTAACCATGTTATATGCCTGGAGATTTTCTTTTATAAAGGGAGCCAATTCTATCAGAGTCCTGTCTGTTATGTCTGATAAGTCTCCATCCCTTTCCTCGCGTACTATAGAAAGAGCCCAATATAGACATTCCGCAATAAGCCTATTGACCCTTATCCCTGTTTTCTGCAAACCTTGGCTTAGCATGTCAACGAGGTTTACTATCTGTATAAATGAATTATAAACATCTTCCGCATTTTCCGTATTGTCAGAAAGATATTCAAAAAACCTTGATACAATTCTCTCTTTCTGGATGGCAAAATACCTTATCGGAATATTATGCAATACAATAAGTTCACGTATTTTTCTCATCAGTTTCTCCATGTTGTTTTTTTCAAAACCAAACAGAGAGCTAACCATGTCGTATGTACGCTTGTCTTTATTAAAATGATCCTCGAAGCACTTTGTTATATCATTATTATAATAAACAGCCTTGTCAATTTGTTGTTGGTTTAGTGGAGTGATGCCGGAATTATAACGTTGGAAAATCTCCCTTTTGACATGCTCCTCATCCTCTTTGGTATGGTCGTCAGCTAAAAATTTAAACTCCATTGTCCTTATCTTAGTATCCAAGAACATATCTTTGAATTCTTGCGATAAATTATTATAATTTTTACCAGCCAAGCCATTAATATTAGATAACTTCTTTAAAGCTGTTTTCCTTAAATTCATTCTTCCATTAAGGAACCTAGTTATTGTCTCGTATCGCTGTCGACCGTCAATAACCTCGTAATCTTCGTCATTAACAAAGAAAATAAGTGGAGGTATTTCTGTTCCCAAGAAAATACTCTCAATGAAATAAGAAGCTTTTTCTTCATCCCATACGTAATTCCTTTGATAGTAAGGATGATAATTTGTATGCTCCAATCTATCTTCATTAAGGAAAAGCGCATCAATAGTCTTTACCTTTGACTCTATCTTAATTTTGTGTTCAAATATCTCTTTTAAATCCATAACATCGAAATGATTTTTAAACTTCTAATACTTACCTGCCACCTTTAAAAACGGTGTACATTCGAGTACTCAGTTTTCTGTGAGGCTGAGAAAAATTAAGTTTTATTAATCAATAGCGAGTTGCCCAGGAAACATCTTAGCGTAGCCACTGTTATCGTCAAAAACTTTTTGAAAAATCCTGAAGATATTTCAACACTATCTCGCACATCATATGGATAATGAATGAAAGGATGGATAGATGTATTTCCATTAGCTTTCCCATTTAAAGTTACCCGCATTGGCTTAGGGCAATTATAAATCAGAATCGACTGGCATCTCACTGGAGAACTTCTTGTATCTAAAAAGGAAACTCTTAGTTCCTCAATGGAAAACCATTGGTTTCCCGATTTGGAACTATTGGTTTCGCAGTCTGGAGCTGATGGTTTCGCAATGGAGAACTTTTAGCTTGCCAATTAAAAGTCGTATTCCTCGTAATAGTTATCGAAGACGGGAGGCTCGTTCCAGCCATAAACGCGGCAGATAGATGCAATCTCGTTACGGTCTTGAGGGTTGATGGGGTTGGTGCCGTTGCGGAACTTGAAGTATTTTGTTTTGGTGAAGTGCTGTATCAGAGCTTTGCGAATGGCCTTGGCTTTGCCCTCAGGAATGTTCTCGTAGAAGTTGAGCATACCACGTGCCATCTTGACCTTGGCATTTGAACAGAAGTCGGTGCAGGTGCCAGCGACGACATCCTTGCGGTAAGGATTAACGACAGTGGCATAGAGCGTGTCATCGGATGCCCACTGACCAACAAGCCAGTGGAGGCAGTTGTCCTTACGGGGACAGGTGCCATTGTAGCACAACAAGTAGTGCCGTGATCTCTCACGGAGCAGTGACTGTTCGTAGGATAATGTTTGGTTGCTCATTGGCTCACACGTAGGCTTTTTTATTTCTCACAGATTGCACGGATAACACGGATTTTTCTACTATGATTCATCTATGAAAAACTGTGATATCTGTGTGTCTTATTCGCACTGAGTTTTTTCTCACGGATTGCACGGATCACGCGGATTTCTCTTCTATGAATCATCTGTGAAAATCTGTGCTATCTGTGTGACTTATTCGCACTGAGTTTATATTCTCACAGATAGCACGGATTACACAGATTTTTCTGCTATGATTTTCTTCCTCTTGATTAATCTGTGAGATCTGTGGAATCTGTGGGACTTTAATCGTAGCCATTGACGACCCTGTGGATGGAATCGTTGATATTATCAGTATTGAAGTTGACTAAGATGCCGAGATGTCTGTGAGAGAGCTTGAGGTAGGTGAGGGTCTGTTTGAAAAATAACTTCTTCATCTCGCTCACAGACTTCAGCTCTACGATGACAGTGTCATTGACGAGCATGTCAAGATGCAAGTCGGCACTCAGGCGATGACCATCATAGATAACAGGGACGGGTGTTTGTTCTTTCACATCGAGGCCATCCTTGCGCAGCTGATAGGCTAATGCTTCCTGATAGACAGACTCCAGCAAGCCTGGGCCTAGGGCGTTATACACGTCGTAGATGGCGCCACGGATCTTGTAGGTTATCTCATTCTCCGTCATTTCTCACAGATGTTTTTATTGCTCACAGATTGCACGGATTACACAGATTTTCTTCTGCTTGATTTATCTGTGATGATCTGTGGAATCTGTGGGACATTTCACGCAGATGTACTTATTTCTCACGGATATCACAGATTACACAGATTTTTCAGCTATGATTTTCTTCTGCTTGATTCATCTGTGAGATCTGTGGAATCTGTGTGACTATTCTCACTGAGGTTGTTTTTATTTCTCACGGATTACACAGATTTTCTTCTGCTTGATTTATCTGTAAAGGAATTTGTGCATTATTGAGCAGATTTGTCTTTACCGAGACCATTTTGCTTTGTCCACTCCAACATTATGCTTACTCCACTTTTCCATAACCTTTACATGTGTATTAGATATTCTGAAAGAATTTCTCCTTAATTAAACTTTGTCGTTACATTCATCTTTTGTTTGTAAAGGCTCCAAAAGAGCCTTAGTAATGAATGCAGTAGATATAGAGCAAATGCCCTGGAGATCAACTAATACACATCTTTGCCTTTTAACGATAGCAGTTCGGCCAATAACGTCCTTGAAAGGACCACCAATTACGCGAACCCAATCACCTTTTCTAATGTGCTGCTGCTTTTCTGGGGGAATCACTTGGACGTAAGGATTATCAGCATCACAGATCTTCATAAAACTATCCATCTCAAGTTCAGGAACGGTAACTGGATCATTATATCCTTGCTCATCTTTGCCTGTAGACCTATTTCTATAATATCTCACATGCACTGCCATAGGTGACTTTCCAAACATGAAGTAGTCCAATTCCATTCTTGAAGAAAACGCAAAGAGTAACCCCGGTATAAGGGGGACTTTCATCTTCTTGCGCTTCCCATGAACAAGTTTTACAACTTGATGTGTCGCAAAATACACCTTCTTTATTTGAGCAGATAGCAATTCTTTATAAGCATCCTCGTCATGATTATATCTAATTCTTAAGGCATACCATTTATCCTCTCTTTCGTCATCGGAATACCTTTTATTTAGGATATAGTTCGAGGTCACCCCAAGTGCTGATTTCTCTATCTTGGGGGGAGGATTGAGGGTAGGCTCTTTCCTTGAAGGTTCTTTCCCGCCTTGTCGGGTAATTTCATCAATCGACGAATTCATATCGGATCATTCTTGTATACATTCTCCGATTTATACATACGAAAAAGCGTGAAATCGTTCTGTTGTCCATCCCACTTACCGGGCTCTAGCAAATGCCTGCTATGATAGAATAGACACAGCGTCGATAAACGCCTTCCTATATGTCTGGCTGAAAGTCCCAACGAAATGCCATTGCTGGCACTTACATGCGTCTCAAGGTGAAGTCTTTTAAGACTTGCCAAACTTAGCACTGCGTGGAATGCTGTCCGTTAGCTCTATAGGAGAGCGAATCTCCAACCGAGGGTACAAACAGCCATTCAGTCGGTACAAAGGTAGCTCAAAAAACTGAATAGAACAAAATAAAGACGAGGAAAATTACCCACTTGCCTAATATTTTCTAATATTGATGTTACAGGCTTTATAATGCTACGAAAGAGGCAGAATCCGAATTATGTCTGAATATGTATGAAGTTGTCAAAAGTTTTTTAATTACCACATATTATACAAGTAGTTGATTATCACAAGAAAATCGATTCGATTAGTGATAACCAACAAGTTAACAATACACTTTTTCGAATCACTATTGATAACTTACTGTGAGTTGAGCAGGCTTTTTATCATCTCGTCAATCTCGCGGTTCACTCGGGCAAAGTTACGGTTGAGCATGACTTCCTTCTGACGGGCATCCTTGAAGGCGTAGATTTTGGGGAGGTCAACGTAGGATGCTTCCTCCTTCTTGATCTCTGCCATATTGAAGTTGGTCTTGCAAAAATATAATCTGTGATAATCTGTGGAATTTGTGTGACTCTTCTCACGGACGATTGTTTTAATTTCTCACGGATTTCACGGATGACACGGATTTTTATAATCTGTGGAATCTGTGTGACATTTCTCACGGATGACTGATCTTTATCTCTCACAGATTTCACAGATGACACGGATTTTTATAATCTATGGAAATCTGTGGAATTTGTGTGACTCTTCTCACGGACGATAGTTTTAATTTCTCACGGATTTCACAGATTTGAATGCACAGAAATCCCAAATAGACCTATTTGGTCGTAGCGGAATATGCACTCCAGCACAAGCATCATTATCTCATGAACTCATTTCCCATGCAATACTGGAGAAGTAGAGTCTGGCCTATGCACTTTCTTCTGACACGATATGACGTTATCGGGTTGAGACAGTGTCCTGGATGTAAGAAACGGATCGTTCCACCCGTATTTGTCATCAAGATTCCTTGTAAAGCGTTGACTATCCAAATTCATAGAAGCCTCCTTGTTCTAAAGTTAAACCTAATTGCAAAAATAATCAATAATATTGAGAGAAGCGAAGAAATGGTTGTAACTTTGCAAATAATTAATACATGCCGCACATGATGAAGAGAAATACTGTATTTTCCTACTGGTTTAGGCCAGCCACCTATTCTCTACTCTACCTGACTTCGCCGAGTCTGTCTTTATCTATTGCTATCCGCTCATAATAAAGGTAAAGGTTCAGCTATGACTCTTTGGGTGGTTTATATATTTCTGCTAAGCATTGGTGCAAGCTTTGTGCAGCGTACAGTTGGTTTTGGTTTCGGCATCTTCATCATGACTGCTCTACCATGGCTTATGCCTTCCTATGGCCAGGCGACGGCATTGTCAGGACTGTTGGCAATGACAACGTCAGCCGTTATCGTCTTCAAAATGCGTAGATACTTGCAATGGCGTAAGTTGTTGCCTATTCTCACTACCTTTCTTGTAGTATCAACGATCTCCATCTTCTGTTTAAAACGGATGGACGACGTGATGCTGCGTAAGGTGCTCGGAGTTGTTCTCGTGCTTATCAGCATCTACTTCACAATCTTCAGCAAACGAGTGAAGATTCCGCCCACGCTGCCCTTTCAGATTGGCATGGGAACAGCCAGTGGTGTAATGGGGGGCTTCTTCGGTATGCAGGGACCACCGGCCGTACTCTATTTCATCTCTTCTTCTCGTAACAAAGAAGAATATCTTGCTCTTGTACAGACCTACTTTCTCATCGGCAACAGCATGATGACACTCACTCGGGCTTACAATGGCTTTGTGACTGCTACTGTAGGAAAGGCGTACCTTTGTGGCTTAGGCGGTGTAGCCATCGGAACTGCCATCGGAGCTTACGTCTTTACGCATATCCCCAATCGTATCTTTCGCTATATCGTGTACGCCTATATTGCCATTAGTGGAATCATCACCTTTGTTTCCGCATAGTTGAGTTCTTGCTCATAAACGGAATATATTGCCCCCCCGCTCCACTATTCTTTTGCCTCCTGCTTATTTTCTCTGTGCTGGTAGATATGGGGAAAATCCCGCGAAAGAATAGGATAAACCCTCTACTCGACCGACCGCAAGGCTAGAGAACGGCTCTCGTACATGGCCAGCTCAAACAACGGCGCCAAAGGGAAGTAATGGTAACAGGACTTTTGGCAATGGCAATCGCACGATAAACAACCGTACCACCAATGTCAATGTAACGAACGTCAATGTTCGGGCGTAGATAGGTAATGTTGTCATAGCTTAATATAGTCTAACAATGATCAGATGAACACTTTAGGCAGTCTCCATGGACTGCCTCTTGCTGTCTAGAAAATATGGACTCCATGCACACAAGACAAGCTAACTTCACCTGTGCTCCATCAACACCGAAAGGAATCGACATCTTCGAGAAATAAATACCCTAAATTCTATGTGGGTTCCTATACAGGTTTGGGATCAAAAAAAAGTTTCCGACTGGCAGATGCCGTCTCCCTATAAGGAGGCAGGTACCTCTTACCAACCGGAAACTTATGTTGTCTGCAAAGGTAATCAGAAAACTTGATAATTCAGACAAGTAAAGCGAAAATCTTACGAACCCAGCAGTTATTTTTTGCGAAGGAGGCTATTTGAGCCCAAGAAAGAAATCTATAAGAATCGACTATGCACCATGCAAAATGAACCATCGGCGGACGCAACCCCATCCATCAATCCTACAAATAAAGCAGTCGGCAGCAAGCGTAATATTTCTACTCTTGATGGTTCTATGGCAAAGTTAGTGGATAATTCTGAGAATAATGTCAAGGAAGACGAAATTCTTACAAGGGAACCTACCTTCCTCATGCGATTGTTCGACATAATTACCATATTGCAGGAATATCCACTATAAAGAAAGCATATCTAAAGCTAAAGCAGATACATAACAAAAAAAGGTATCAGCCAGCGAGTTATGAAGATAAGGTTCTTCCTACTCCCTACGTCCGTGACGTACTCTGGTAAATCCCTTTCAAATACAAAGATATCCCAATTATTTGAGACAGCCAACACTATTGGCAAAAATCTTCCAGCTATTTCTTATTTTCTCTTCTTTTTATCGGAAAGCAAGGCGCCAACGATTGTGATGAGAGCCACTTAGTTGAACTTCACTTATGCAGTATGTACAGAAAATTCTTAATCCTTGTTGTAGTGGAGGTCGCACTTGGGCAGGTATTTTCACAAATACTTTAAAGCCAGCAGGATACGTGCCAAAATTGAAAAATTTGAACACGATTTCGAGCCGATTTAACACTTTCATTACAGCAAAGATAGAAAGTTTCTTTGAGATGCACAAACTATTGAGTTAGATTTTTTTGTTCAAGTTGCAGAAGTCTATGGCTGCCGATATGAAGGGATAACCAAATAGAACCGTTCATGTGCTCGGGATTACAAATTTGTTTACCCAATGTCCGTTATTAATGAAGTACCCTAAACGTTAGTTACCTTCATCTACCTGCAACAAAAGGAGAATAGCACCACGTGGTTACGCGTGGCAACCACCGCACAGACATACGGTGATTTGATTTCTGGCATATGCCAACGACATTAGCGGCATATGCCAGGGACTTCGATGGCATTTGCCGGCGACATCGTTGGCATTTGCCGCACAACATCTGCGCCGCGTCACAACAATAGGGAAACGAAACAAAACATCTTTCATTCCTATCCACATCTTTCATGTCCTTTGTTTAGATGGTTCCCACACAAAATATTGCAACATCATCACTGGGTGGTTCCAGATGATAACGCTGCAAAGTTAATAAAAAAGCGAGCCGGTGTCAAGCAATTCCTTTTACCACTATTCAAGTGGTGACAATAACCTTATAGAAATACGGAATCAAGGACACCCTTGGAAAATTCCCTTGCAATTTCTCCAATACTGTAACCCGAAGTGTAACCATGTCTCTATAATTTTGCACTCGGAAACTATAAAAGAAAGAAAAATGGAAAAGAAAATCACAACAATGCTACAGGCAGCAGACAAAATCAACGAGGCAGCCAAAGGCTCTACCCTTGATAATCAGTTCGTACATGACATGCACGAAGCGGAGAGAATCATCTCTGACAAGCTCGGTATTTCTGAAACGCAGAGCATGTTGATGGCTTTCTTCATAAACCATATATTTGACCAGAATGTCGACCTGCAGATGCTTTTCGATGGCACGAACTGCTCTACGTCCAGAAAGCTGGAGCTGACGAATGAGATCGACTGGCTCATTGACAACCATTATATTGTCAAGGTCAAAGGCCATTGGGACAATCTGTGCTTCAAGGTTCCCACTGACGTAATAGACGCATTCCGTCACAACGAGGCCTATGTAAGAAAAGGCTATGAAAAGGTCTCTCTCAGATCCATGTTCTTTATCCTGGATGACCTGTTTACGTCACGAGGGAGGGATATGATAACTTATTTTCAACTTGAAAAAGAAGTCGACGCACTGTTTGATGCCAATAGAGACAGCGACTTCGTCAGAAAGGTCCGGTCCTTCAGGCTTGAGCCCGAAGACACAATGCTGCTTGTATTATTCTGCCATCTGTTTGTCAATAATGGCGATGACAATATTGGATGGCATGACATAGATTTCCTATACGATAGGAACAGCCAAACCCGTAACGCGCGAGCAGGCCTGCTCGACGACTCACACGTGCTGATCATGTCGAAGATTATAGAGCATAGCAACGCTGGAGGATTCGTGAACAAGGAGTCCTTCAAACTTTCGGAAAGGGCAAAACGTGAGTTGTTGAGCGAGCTTAAGATCAAGTCGGTCAATGAAGGAAAAGCCTTGAGCGATGTCATTAAGTACAAAGACATTCAACACAAGTCGCTTTTCTTTCCTCCGTCAGTTAAAGAACTGGTTGACGAGCTTCTATACATACTACAAGAAAAGCACTACAAAGATGTCTGCAAACGCATGAAGGCAAAGGGCTTCCATAGCGGCTTCGCTTGTCTTTTCTACGGTTCGCCGGGGACAGGAAAGACAGAGACCGTATATCAGCTGGCAAAAGCTACCGGACGTGATGTAATGCTTGTAGATATACCACAAATTCGCAGCAAGTGGGTTGGTGAGAGTGAGGAGAATCTAAGAGGTATTCTCATTGCCACAACGAATTTGCAGACAAGCATGGACAAAGCCTTCGAGCGACGTTTCCTATACAAAATCCAGTTTGAGAGGCCTAATCTTGAAGCACGCGCAAATATATGGCATTCAATGATACCGGATCTTGGCAAGTCCGTCATCAGCAGCCTTGCAAGCAAGTATGACTTCACCGGTGGACAGATAGAGAATATCGCCCGCCATTACACCATAGAAACTATTATCAAAGGCGAGGAGCGTGTTACCTTGCAAACCCTTCAGAAGTTTTGTGAACAGGAATCAATAAAGAGGGACATTCATAGGATTGGGTTCAGTCTGTAAAAAGAATCATGCATAGCTTGTCACAAGACTATGCATGAGACCAGTCCTATAATTCATAGCGCCAAGCCATTTCCTTTATCTTCTCTTTCATTTCCTTCCTCAAATATTCTGGTTCAAGTACTACGACGTCACCACCGTGTGATAATAGATCCTGCTTGAACTCATAAGTCGGCTTCAAGTAATAATCGAAGATTGTGTAATCATCGATGGTCTTGACCTTTTTCTGAGACGGATGTATCGGCAGGGAGAGAAAGTACTTTGCCTGATTATTAAATACTTTTATTCTGACCTTTACAGTCTCAATATCTTCAAGCGAAACACCGACATAGGGTTCGAAGATGCTCTCTGCATCAAATCCTTTGGGCAATTTGAACTTCTTGGAAGTAAGCTCAACATTCTGGACACGGTCCAGGGCATAAACTCTCATACCTTCAAAGCTGACGTTATCTCCAAGAAGATACCACCTTTGCCGGAAGACCTTCAAGGCTAACGGCTTCAGGTCAAAAGTTGCAACCTCGTCTCTCCAGAAACTCTGATAAGTAACCGTAATGACCCTGTTATCTCTCATTGCATCAATAAGGTCTGTGAGATATTCATATCCTGAAGGAATCTTCTCATAGAGAATCCTGTCCTTCATATCCTTGCCTTGCAGAAGCATATTGCCGACAGCAAAACTGTTGAGCAGCCAGTTCTGTATCTCTGGCTGTCCTATCTCTTCACGATGAGCTATATAATATCGGTTGTTCGGCTTGTCGCAGGCGATGTCGATGCCGAACTGCATCAATATCTGCTGCCTGTGTGAATACCACGTCTTACGGATAATCTCTTTGCCATCATAGAATTTTGAGTTCTCCCAGCGTCTGTTGAGTTCATTTAAGGTTAGTCCCCTGCGTGATCGTGAAAGTTCGTTGATTTCCCAAATATACCTTGCTATTAAATTTGCCGCCATAGCCATATGAGTTTAAGTTTATGACGGCAAAGTTACAAAGTAACTGGGGAAAATCAAGTAATAGCAGATGTTTTTTGTTCTGACAAAAATATTTTCCTACGGGGTAGTGAAAAGTAACAGTGTCTTTCTAATTTTGCATCCGATGAATTTTAAAGCATAAAAGAACATGGAAACATTAAGAGTTACAAGTGACAAATACGGCAGACAGTTGTCAACAATATACATAGGTAGCGATACACCGGTAGATATTGACAACTGCGGGGGTTACATGGCTGTGCTCATGGTGAGCGTCAACGAGAACGGTGCAATGAAAAGTCTCAGGGATATTGCAAGACGTCTTTCTGAGAAGAAGGTCTTTACTATAGCCATATTCATTACAGATCAGCATGACTGGACTTTCCGCAAGTCCTTGGATTTCGGAATTAAAACATGGTTGACAGCCACGTCAACCGAAGAAGCTGAAAGTATAGCGTCTGATTTTATAGAAGTTATTACAAGCAATGCCCCCATTGCTTTAGACCTTGCTGACATAAAGACTATTCTTTATAATAGCGAAGGACGCAGATTCTACTATGGAACAGGCTCAAGTAATGACAACAACCTTAAGATTGCTATTGAGAAGGCTGTTGAGAAGGCTAAAGAAACAGGCATGGACGTTAACGAATGCAGCAAATATCTTTGTGCCTTCAACAGCAACCCGAACTTGACAATGGCCAAGCTGAATGATGTGGACAATCTTATCAACGAGCTTTCAGATAAGCATAATAGTAATTTTGAATTTAAATGGGGGCTGTTATCGTCTGTAGACAAAGATGAGAGTAACAACCTTAAATTTGCTTTTATTGCAGCACATTAGCTCAACTCCTCATCAAAACTCAAGCCGGACGTAATGTCCGGTATGAGTGTTGAGTACCTGGCTGCATCTTTCCTCAAATCTGTCGCCACACATCTGACATATCTCCATAAAAGCAGGAGACATGTTAGGCTTGGGTGATATACCACAATCATGAGAAACGCCGTTCACGAGCAGCTACGCTGAAAATTATGGAGGAATATACTGGTCAAAGGCAGGAACCTGATGTCAACGACATCGCAAAGGATGCGCTATCTTATCGCTACACCTCCAAGGTACGCACCCAAGCGTCGTTCAGACCTTTGAAGCACATCACAAACATCGGCACGTTGGCGAACCATGGACGGTTGTAGCACTGTCGCACCTTCTCTTTGCCCTCTTCCGAAGTAATTACAAGGAAATTCCATGGCTGGAAGTTATGCGCCGATGGTCCAACCGTACACAATCCATGATATACTCTATCTTTGATTTTTGAGCATGTCATATATATACAGTTAATGGCTTTCACAGTGCCCATCGTACCCGCTACAACATGCTATTAGAATTCAGATGTGACATGCCCATTTTAACAAAACTATCTTGAATAAAGAAGGACAATTGGGCACTGTGAAAGCTAACGTTACCTCTGTTCTGCTTAGGTTTGACCTCAACGGCCAATAAACTTTCTTCCGTTGTGAATATAAACCCCGGAAAACGGCCTGCTAATTAAGCGGCCGCATAAATCATAATAGCGGTTATCATTGTTTATTCGATTCCCTGTAGCTATAGAAGTTATCCCATTGACACTGCTGTCACCATATTTTCCTTTGACATATACCAGATACCCCTTAGCAGGAACCTCTACTTTAAGAGTGCCAGTGAAAGTAAAGTCCTTTCGTCCTACACCATTACTAATAGTTGCACTATTGAGCCATAGGCTGTAGTCTCCATTGATACCTTCTATCGTAGCATTTCGTGCTTCTGAGGAAGTATTGAGAATCACAATGACCTCGCTGTCACCAGCCTGGCGACTATAGGCAACAATGTACTGACTATTGCTTGACGAGGAAAGAAAATTTACATCAGCATTATCTGCTGCGTTCTTTCCATCATGTAGGGCAACTTGTGAATGCTTGATGGCTCCAAGTGTCCGAAGAGTGTTCTCCATTTTTGAATCAGTCTGGCTCCAGTCTATCTTCGTATCAGCAAAATAGTTGAGGCTCTGATCGCCTCCTGTTTCTTCACCATTGTATATCAGCGGCATACCATAAAGTGTATAGATAAGGACCGTGAACAAATATTTGTTTGTACCATATTTCTGACTAAGTGTCTTCTTATTACCATTCCAATTTTGGTCATGATTGGTAAGATAGAGCATACGGCTCACGCCAAGTGATTTTGAGGTGCTCACGAATGTCTTCGCATTAGCCCTCAAGCTATTACCTCTGTCCGAAGAGCCAAGGTTATTCTGGAGAACCGATTCTTGAAAATTCCATGCGTAATCATAATCGAAGCCAACGTTGCGCAAGCGGGCCTGACTATTATTTGAGAAATCACCCTCGCCGAGAAATGTGATTCTCTTACTCTGCTTGTAACTTTTGATGAGTGGTATCGCGTTCTCCCAATAACTTGCTGGTATACCATTACTTGAAACCATGTCACAGCGGAATCCGTCAATATCGGTCTGGTCAATCCAATATTTTAGGCATTCAGTCATAGCTTGCCGCAATTTTGAATTGCTGTAATCCAGCTGATATACATCGTTGTAAGTAATGGAGCCAGAACTGGGATGAATCATATTTCCCTGCGAATCTTTTACGTAGTATTCAGGATGTTCTGTCACCCAGATGTTTTTCGTAGAGGTATGGTTGGGTACCCAGTCGAGCCACACCTGCATTTTAAGAGCATGTGCAGCGGCAACATAGTCTTTCATATCGCTGATTGTTCCATATGAAGGGTTGACAGCTTTGAAGTTCATAGAGGCATATGGACTATTTAACTCTCCATCACGTGGATAGATAGGCATTAACCAAACTATGTCCACTCCAAGGCGTTTGAGCTCGGCAAGCTTGGTCTGAGCTGCCTTAAAGGTACCATCAGCAGTGAAAGAGCCTACATTTAGCTCATAGATTACATGCTGGCCGTCACCATAAACTTGAGAATTGATTTGGTCGACAAAATCTTCGGCTGATACTGTCATTAATCCAATAAAAGAGAAGACTATCGCCAACAGAGTTCTGAGAGTAATCTTTTTCATAGTAAAAATAATATAGTAAAGCAGGGCGTGCCTTTTCACAAAGGCACTAACCCTTTTCTACATGTTATTATCTTAATTTAAAAGCAAATGATGTTGAACTTTTATGGATTATCTATCTCCTTCACTTCTTTCGCAGTCACATCAATGTAGAGATCGTGATCGATGGTGTAAGCAAAATCGGGAAGTTGTGTTCCATTGCCATTGTTGAAAATGAGATTCTGCTTTAGTCCGTTGTTAGCAGCCCCCATATCAAAGTAAGTGTAGGTAACTCCATTGATAGTTTGAGTGCCTGTCGGCTTTGCCCCCGGCCATGCTCCATTGAGATCGTTAACATCGCCCCACTGATAGAGATAGATATCGTCCCACCCCGTATCATTCTTCACGTACACGGTATATCCATCATGAACAGGACCTGCATTCATCTCCTCAACACCTGTGTCGGTTAACTTCAAATAGAGATCGTGGTCGATGATATAAGCGAAATCAGGAAGTTGAGTTCCATTGCCGTTATTGAAGATGAGATTTTGCTTGAGGCCAGTATTGTCTGCACCCATATCAAAATAGGTATATGTGACTCCATCAATAGTTTGTGTACCAGAAGGTTTAGCCCCTGGCCAGGTACCATTGAGATCATTGACATCGCCCCACTGATAAAGATATAGGTCAGACCATGAAGTTTGGTTGGCAACGTAGACTACGAAGCCGTCATGGGTAGGCTCGGTGGGTAATGGGTCGAAGTATGCAGCCCATTTCGACACGTATAGATTAGTTCTTGTACCTATTCCTGGATTGTCGGTACGTATAACTGTATCATTTAGAGCCGTTACCTCATTGCGTTGCTTGGAACTGACAAAATGATACCCATCTCCAAGGGTTTTACCATTAATAAATGTTGTTGGGTCAAGATAGATGCCACGTTTCCCAGTGTTGGCATCTTTCATGTTTAGTTTCCATAAATCATTGCCAATGACGCTCTTGTCGCTGAGTCCATTAAAAGGCCCTGTTATGTAAACATCCTCATCCTCCGTAGTTCCTGTTGGGAGAATAACTTCGAACAGTATCTTACCATCTTGGATGGGGAAAGCGGGCTGTTCATGATCGAAGACGATATCATCGTCACTACAGCTGGACAATGCACCAGCAATGCACGCTAAAAGCGTAAGTATCCATATGATGTTCTTTTTCATATCGTTCTTTATTTATAGTTGGGATTTTGAATTAAGCCTGGATTGACAGAGAGAGCTGTCTCTGGCAATGGATACCATTCGTATTTTCTATCTCGTTTTGCTGGCAAATCAACACCCGGTTCTGATGCTCTACCGAAGAACCACCATTGCCCTTGTGTGAACTTGTCGAAACGTCTTAGGTCAGTACGGCGCCGACGGCCCTCACCGAGAAATTCTAGTCCCCACTCAGAGAGCATCCAGTCGCTGTCGAAAGAACTGAAGCCTGGTCCTGGCTCGGCACTGACTTTACTCCAATCGGCGGTACTGTAGTAGCGGTGGCGGACTTGATCTACGTATCGTTTTGCTTCTGTAGCATTGCCTTTACGCATCTCACATTCGGCAACGTTAAAGTAAGCCTCAGCAAGTCTGAACTCAACTTCGTTGATTTCCTTAAAGCCCTTGTCGCCGCCATTGTCATAAATAGGATATTTAACGAGACGGATACCAGAGTTGGTTTCACCCCAACGCGGTGACATAACAGTTTCAAGATTGCGGCCTTTGTTTTGGAATGTTCCGACCTGGTCTACGAAAACCAAAGGCTGATCTTGTCTATCAGCATCGGCAGTAATAACATTGCCCTTGCCATAGTTTTCTCTCATAGCACCTTTGAGAAAGTTGCCACTCCATCGTCCATTGCTATAGGAGAAATTCTTCTTCCTGATGTCACGGTTGTCAAGTCTGTCCCAGACAGCTCCTAACTTGTCACCATAGTCAAAAATAAAACTCTTTCCACCGGTGTCAGTACCACCTGTCGTAAGGACATTTCCAGAATTGTCATGCGAGGGAGTGACAATGCAGCAGTTCCAAGATCCAATGCCGCCATACTGACTGACATTAAAATACTTATCGTAACTATACCATAGCATAGGCATATCTCGGACATTGCACCATGCGTTGGTGGCTCCTTGCCCATCTTTACATGCGAAGGCAAAAACAACTTCAGGACATGTCTCATTATTAATGTCGAAGATAGTACGATAGTCATCGGCGAGTTGATATGTGCCATAGTCTCCATTAATAATTTCTTTGCTCAGAGTTTCGCATTCATCGTAGTGATCTTCACCGATGAAAACTTTGGCATTTAGCAGTAGCCTGGCTTTCAGCATTCGGTTCATGCCTTGGTTAACCCGCAGTCGTGTGCTGTTGTCACCAGTCTCTTTAGGCAGTGCATCACAGCTTTCATCAAGTTCCGTAGCGATGAAATTATAGATCTTCTTGCAGCTCGTATTCCAATCCGCATCTGCAGTTCCAGGTATTGTTCCATCTGTAGAGATATCCAGTGGCAAGGCACCACCCCATACTTCGAACATATTATAATAGGCCCATGCACGCAAGGTTCGAGCTTCTGCAATATAGCTATTGAACTTCTCCTGTGTCATACCCATGGTGGCTGGATCTTTAGAGGACAGATCACTAATGATATTATTGGCCAGTCCCACCATAGGCCAGCAGTTGGTCCATGCGTCTTTGATGATTTTTGATTCTGATGTCCAGGTCTGTGTACACAATACATACTTTTCACCCTCATCGTATCCCCACAGGCCACCATTCCAGCAGCGCCAGGCTATCTGATCGGCTGGAAGTTCCTGCAAGAAATAGAATCGTTCGGCAAAGCAGTTTCCTGCTTGGTTGTATATAGATGATACGGCTCCCTTGACACTATTCTCGTCCTGATAAAATGTTTTGTTATCAATGCGGTCATAGACTTTCTCATCGAGGTCGGTACAAGCCGTAAAGGCAAGTGCAGCACCTACGGCCACTGCTAAATGCAATATATGTCTTCTTTTCATTGTTGTCTATTTTAATGTTTTCAGAGTTGGCATGATTCGCAGAGTATTACAACTTAAGCGTTACACCAAGGCTAAGCTGAGTAGCTGTAGGATAGGCACTATTGGTGTCTACACCTGGCGTTACGCCTGTCTGCTCAACGATAGAAGGATCATTTCCAGAATAACCTGTGATGGTGAAGAGGTTCTTTGCGGCAAGGTAAACACGCAGACTCTTGACGTATTTCTTATTTTTTGGTATGAAATTATAGCCAATAGTGACATTGTCTAGTTTAAAGTAGCTACCATTCTCCAAAAAGTAAGATGATATTACGCCACCACCAGTTTTCACGTCTTTGTTGTCAAGATAAGCATCACGAAGGACATTATCCGTTCCGCAGAGTTGTAGACCCATACCATATTTTCTCATGTTAAATATGTCAAATCCAAATGCTCCTCGGAAAAGGAAACTGAGGTCGAATGCCTTATATCGAATGTAGTTATTCCAAGAAAGAAAGTGCTTTGGAGCACCATTACCAATATATCTCTTGTCAGAAGCATCCACATTGGTAGTCAGCACTTTCTCGTTATTCTTGTTGTAAACTAACATATTACCTTGGTCATCATGCCCTGCATATTCGTAACCCCAGAATTGACCGACTTTACCTCCTTCTTGAACACGGAAGAAATACTCGTTGGTACCCACTCCCGGCTTCTGATAGAGGTCAATATAACTAGCCTTGTAGATGGAGTTAGACAACTTGGTGAACTTAGTTGTGCCGTAAGAATAGTTGATTCCCGTGGTCCAGTTCCAAGATTTGCTTTTTATGACATCATAGCTCAGAGCCACCTCAATACCTGTGTTTTTTGTGGTACCTACATTTACGAGAATGTTGTCCCAAACATAAGGAGGCTGTGGCGCTGTATATGTATAGAGGAGATCGTCGGAACGACGGTCGAAATATTCAATGCTACCACGAAGACGGCTATTCAGCATCTCAAAATCGACACCGATGTTCAGAGCTTTGTTTTTCTCCCATCCGAGATTGGGGTTAGCATTGGCAGACGGTGCATATCCTGTTACCCATTGCCCGTCCATAAGGTATGCGCCATTAGCATTGTAAGTAGGTTCAGACATGTAGGCGCTGAAGTCGCTACGTCCGGTGACACCATACGAAATACGAGGTTTCAGACTCTGGAATGCTGTCTTGAGACCATCAAGACCGGGAGTCTCTGTGGCTTCCCAAGCAATGGAGGCTGCAGGGAAATTACCCCATTTCTTGTCTTTACCAAACTTTGTCGAACCCTCACGACGCAGAGATGCTGACACAAACAGCATATCTCTCCAGTTGTAGTTTATGCGTCCGAAAAATCCTATTAGCGTAGACTCAGAGCGTCCAGCATACATATTGGCTGTACCATCCTTGAGACCTGTACCGCTACCGATGCCATGATAAGAAGGGGCATTGTATGTAAAGTTCTCGTTGTATTCATAACTTTGTTCCCAGGAAGATCGCTCCCAAGAGTAGCCGCCAACAAACTTCAGTTCATGTTCTGGAATGGTCCATGTGTAGTTGATGAGCCACTCGGCACGGTTGGTCCACCATTTTTGATAATGGATGTTGGCCTCTCCTTTTTTACCATCCCAATAGCTCTGAGAGGACCAAGTAGGCGTGTACCAGTTTGACTTGTAGTCATTATATTGCAAGGAGTAATCAATGCTTGTGTTGACATTGTGGTGCTCAAGCATCAAAATGTTCCATTGTGCTGTCAGATTGCCAAGCAGATAGATACGATCACCATTGCTATCATTTCCTTTCAGTACACCGACAGGGTTACGGACTCCTGTAGGGGAAGTCGGCTGGTAATAGGAACCGTCAGCATTATAAACGGGAAGAGTTGGGTTGAGGGTCAGTGCGGTATCGAACATGCCATCATCACCATATTTCTCATGGACTTTGCGCAGCGAGAGAGAAGTATTGAATTTTAACCTGTTCTCAAGGACTCTCTGCTCTACTACAAATCTCCCACCATACTCCTCACGTCTTGATGCTATATCAAGACCATTCGCACGTTTATAATTGACACTAGCGCCATAGTATCCGTTCTTGTTTGTTCCGTCAATAGAAAGATATTGGTTAACATTGTAAGATGTGGAGCGTGTAATCTCATCATACCAGTCTGTATTATACCCATAGTCATTACCGCGGAGCGAACGGCGGAATTCCTCTGGTGACAATATATCTGGATGTGGTTTGGCAAAATTGAGGGCCACCCAACTGTCGTAAGTGATATTCGTAGTGCCCTGAGAGCCTGAACCATGTTTTGTGGTGATTAAAATGACGCCGTTAGCACCGCGAGTGCCATAAATAGCTGCAGATCCTGCGTCCTTTAAGACTGTAATAGACTCAACGTCCTGAGAAGAAATATTACGAAGATCACCTCCCGGTATACCGTCAATGACAATCAAAGGTCCATTGCCTGCTTTTAATGACGCAGCACCACGAACCTGAATGGAAGATAATGCATTAGGATTGGCATCGGCTGTGGAATTGACATTAAGACCAGCTACCTTGCCGCTGACAAGTTCCATAGGGTCGGTCACCGCACCCTGATTAAATTGGCTCTTGTCAATCTGTACGATACTGCTGGAGATCTCCTTCTTGGCCAAGGAACCATAGCCCACAACGACAACCTCATTGAGTTCAGAACTGCTCTCCGTCATAACGATACTCATGCCTTGTTTGGCAGTGACGTCTTGCGGACTGAATCCTACATAAGAGATGTGGAGTCTTGCACCAGGCTTAGCGTTGATGGTGAAGTTTCCATCAATGTCAGTAACAGCACCGCCTGTCTGTCCATCAACAAGTACTGTGGCACCAATAATAGGATCGCCCAGCTTGTCCTTTACTGTTCCTCGCAACCCTTGAGCAGACACGGTAATCGAAAATGCCGTGAAAGCAGCGAAGGCTGCTGATGTCTTTAGGAATTGTGATTGTAATCTCATAATATGATTGATTTAGATTAATGTAGTAACCTCACTTGAGGGTGAAGAAACTCCATATAGTTTTACGGCTGCAAAGATAAGTTAATAAAGAATGTACTACAACGACATCAACAAAAAATCTAAATATCAAAAATGCCTATCTCTCTAATAATCAAGAGAGATAGGCTTATAATATATATGGAAAATCTAAATCTATTCAAAGGCTCTATAGGCCTTAACCAGCTAAATCAGAACTTTACAATATAGCTATCTTAGCTTCGAAAGCGTCTTTATCTATTGACCTAGACTTCATCTTGCTGCGGTATGTGTAAATGGTCGTTATGCTGGAACGAAGGATAGCTGCTATGCGATTGTTATCGGTGATGCCAAGTCGTATTAGTGCCAAAATACGAAGTTCGGTATTCAGTGCATCACCTTTGATAATGAATTTACCTTCGGTAAGCATTAAGGCATTTACATCCTTGGGGAAATTAGGAAAAATGTTCAGAAATGCTTTATCAAAGTTGAAGTAGAAGAGTTTAGCATCTTCTGTTGAACTGGCATTTGATTTTAACATCGTTATAAGTTCATTCATTTTGTGCTCCTTCAATAATCGATTAGCTCTCTTCCTCCATTCTTCTCCTCTGTCAATAAGTGAAGATGCTAATTCCATAAACCTGCTAAGATACTGCTCTCTTATCTGCCCATCTTCTCGGAGTTGCTCATTTGCTTTTCTTAGCTGCTCAACAGTGTCGTTTAACTTGGTGTTGACATCTTCCACGATGAGCGTGGAAGCATGGTAACGACGCAGATAGCGAAGTAAGAAAAATAATGCAATAATGAGAAGAATAGAGATTAAAGAAATGATGATTGTTACAACAATGAGAATATGCCGATGACGCAATACAGAGAGGTGATAGGCTTCGATAATTTTCGGCTCCAACTTCACTGTCTGCATATTTCTCAGTCGGGTTCCGTAGAACAAAGCATCGTTAATTGAAATATTAATATATTTATACGCTCTGTCATAGTCGCCCTCATCCATCAGCAAAGAAGCTAATTCCCGTAGTGAATTGTTCTCACGTATAGCCCCTTGTGTATCGCTGATAGCGCTCAGCAAAAGATAGTGCTTACGTTGTACATTGTTATTGATACAATTATAAAAATAAGCCAAATCACTAGTCACAATGCTGAAATCGCGTGTCCCCATTTGTGGTCCACGTTGTAAATACTCTGTTAACAGCTTGATGGCTTTGTGATGTTCTTTTTTAAATGACAAGTAGCTGGCAATGTTTGTAATGCCAGCCATGGAATTGCGTGAAGCCAAGAGTTTGACCTTAGCACGCCCTTCTTGTGCAGCCCGGAGATTCTCTTCATAGAAAGGTGTTCCCTCAGTAAATTCTGCAGCGAAAAGATGAAGATCACTGTAGCAAACATAATAGGCAAGGCTGTCCTCACGTGTATTCATGGCTTCCATACGAATTGTGCCAAGACTTCTTTCAGCATGATCGAAAAGGGCCATCACACTGAGAATATGTACCTGCTCTAAGGTGCTGTGATTATAATCTCTCCACCAGCCATGTGCTTTTGCAATGTGAATGTTGCGTGTGGCGTAATGATATGCCTGTTCACATTTGAAGGCCATATATTCCTGATACAGAGACTCATTGATGTCATATTCCTGCCTCGGTGTGAGGTGAGGGACATGGAGACGTTCTTTAAGTTTACTGATATGAATCTCCTTTGCCCTTGTAATTTCAGGCTGTGCAGCAAGCAAACTGTCAAGCCGGTTAAATAGCATGGCATTGTCCTGCGCATGGACAGATATCGGGAGGAAAAAAGTGAGCAAATATATTATTATAAAGTTTCTATATTGGATTTTCATCGCGAGACGTTTAGTTTTACCCTTGCAAAAGTAATAAATTATTTTTGAAGTTCGCCATTGAATGTTATTAAGTAAATCAATATTTATCTTTTGAGTAAAGATATCGCTCTGATGGCACAAATAAGCCATGGAAGGTTATAGCCCAGCCACAGCTGCTCATTGCCCTCTTCTGAAATAGCGACAAGGAAGCTCCATAGCTGGAAGTTATGTACTCCAAAGTTCTTGATATATCTATGGGCTTGTCGTCCTCGAATAGCAGATAGCTGTCGCCGTTGGCGATGTCCTCCTCTATCTGCTTTCTCGACGGATGATTGGCATCCCACTGATGCGTGTTGCCGGAAGCGATCATGGTGTTCCGGCCACAGTCAATGAGGCGCAGAACAGTTTTGACATCACACGTCTTTGCTTTTCTAATGCTCCGAATTTTTGTCATAGACTTGAATATTAATAGTTGGTTGGGCCATTAGATACGTAGTAAGGCCTCAACCTAAGACACAAAATTACATCTTTTTATTGGACTTTCGGAAAAATGGTCGTACTTTTGTTGAACTAATCAAATAGGAAGGTATACCAAGCACTATGATAAATTACAATAACATTGTTTTTGACCTGGGCAACGTCCTTGTACGTCTTGACATGGAAGGCTATCTCAATGCCCTTGCCGGGTTGGGGCTTACAGAATATCTTGATGCAAAGCTCCATCCAGAGAGCCGTCAGCTCATGCACAAGCTTGGACTTGGGCTCATCAGCACCAGCGAATTCTGCAATGAAGTCAGAAGCATGTCGGGGTTGAACATTACCGATAAGCAGATTGTAGATGCTACTAACAAGATGCTTGGCGAGATTCCTGACGTAAAGAAAGAAGCGCTGTTGAAACTGAAGACTCAAGGCAAGCGACTGTTCCTCCTCAGCAACACTATCGACATGCACTGGGACTATTGCGTGAAAGAACTGTTCCCATACAAAGGCTATCAAGTTGACGACTTCTTTGAGAACATCTTCCTCTCACAACGCATGCACCTCGACAAGCCCAATCCTATGATTTTTCAGGAAGTCGTCAGGCAGACAGGTATCGCCGCCAATGACACACTGTTCATTGACGATTTAGAAGCCAACTGCCAGGCTGCCCACCAATCTGTCGGATGGCATGTCTATCAGAATAAGCACTTCGACGACTGGTTGCAGCTACTCGCATGATGTCATGCAGATACGCCTCATTCGCATGACACGGAATCTTGATGGGTCGAAACATCAAACGAAATCTTGTGACGGTCGTCGCACGATCTTGTGACGACCGTCGCACGATCATACCACGACCGTCACACGATTTTACGACGACCATCACACGATGTAATGCCAGCTTTTTTTGGTTTAACCAATGTTCCTGCGAGCAGCTCTATCTTCTTGAATTTGATGTTTTGGATTTTTCCGTCACATCTTACTGCCATCTCCTTCGTATTCCTTATAAACGAGTTTAGCCCATTCGTTATGATTACTGCTGTTTGCTGCATAAGGCTCATACCATAAATCGATGCAGTTTGGAAGTTCTTTACGCAGTTGTTTGACGTATTGAAGTCCCTCTTCTTCCCATTTGTCATAGTCAAAATCATTATTGTTGGAACAGCTTTTACTATCTATGTAAGAAACAAATAAGCTGTACCACTGCTCAAAGCCGGGAATATCTGCTACGATTTTTCCAGTATCATTGAAGTCTACGACGACTTTTCCTGCTTTGAAGAAGTTGCCACATTGGTTCTTTTCATCCTTGTACACATAGTTGGGATGTGGACTTATCGTTATAATATGCCTGATAATGACCTGCCTGTTTTCGACTTCCTCATTGTCAATCCATTTGCACTTAATGATTCTTTCTATAAGCGGTGATTTTAGTTTGTTATAGAACGTCATGTTATCCAAGTCATTCCACAACCCATCACCTTCTTCACATTTGAATTCAAAGCGTGCCATCCTAAGCAGGCCTTCATAAATAGCCTGAATGACTTGAGAACGATAGCAGATGCCAAAAAGAACAATGCCATTACAGAATTCGTTTGAGGTGATTTCTACCATCTTTTTCTCTATACGGCATGGCACATCTTCGTCAGAACTGTTAGGGAAGGAGATGGTTGTCGGTGAGTCCTCGAAGTACAACCTTATCGTCTTACCCATCTCCAGGTCCTTGCGAAGTTGCGTGAGATCTGTCGTCCAGTCAGAAATATAACTCGTCAATGAGACTTCTCCTAAGGTCAAAGTATATGTGAGGTCCAGCTCATCATAAACGCAATAGAATGTTAGCTTTTGCGCATTCGTAGCTACAGTGTCTAACCGTTGATATTTGTTCTTACTGATGAATAAAGCCAGTTCGAGTTCCTTTATAAAGATTTCCATCGTGTCAACACAAATGTGGCGCTCATAGATAGTCTCGCTATTTCGTGAAAGTGCATCGTAGAGGAGCGTGAAGGTTTTACGTATTGCCTCATGCATTACTTCCTTCGGAAACAAGAGATAGGCCGCACGTTTGTCGAAATAGTCAGTCAATATCCATCTGTACTCATCTACGACATCATAATAGTAGACTGTATTGCCGTTCCAAGCTTCTCCGTCCTTGCAACTTGCCGTCAACTCGCCACTTTTATGTAACAGCATTTTTATCAACTGCCTGGGATATAGGACATACTTCTTTCCTTTGCACAACAGCCAAATACCATACTTTCCTTTATCTTCATAATCGCCAAAGACAATATGCGCTACTTCTGACTGCGGGGATAATTGCTTGTTATCCATATTTCAGTATTGTGATAAATGGAAGGAGTCTTCCGGCATGTATATCCCAAGGGGAACAGGCATGCCAGAAAACTCCATATGTAAGATTAAAGTCCAAGGTCAACGTGATGGTCCTGCTGCCAAGCCAGTCCATCAAGATATTCCTTTCTACTCGAATCACGGTGCTTGCGGCGCTTCCTGCCTTTCTTGTTGTCATCGTCGTCATCACCAAAGAGTGCATAAGCTGCGAGGAAAAGTCCTCCAAGTACAATAGGATCCATAATATTGAGATTTAAAAAAGTTGTATGTTTATAAAAGATGTTCTATATGTTGCAGGAATAGAATTGCAGACTGCTCTGCTTTTCTGTCAAGGTGATTGACCATGCAGTACTCCCGATAGTCATTCTTCATCTCCTCAGAGTGAAGCTCGACATACTGAACCCAGCCGATAAGGTGCTTCTGTTGCAGTTCCACGAGCTGTTCCTCAGAGAGATAGACATTTGCAGGAATTTTCATTTTTACTGTATACTGAAAGTTGCTACAGGAATCTCCGACGCAGAAGTCAAGGACATATAGAAGATGCCGTATTCACCTGGCTTGGCTTCTGAGGCGGGGACATTGATGACGTAAGAGTAATCACCATAGCGGTGGCCCGTAAAGTTGGCATAACCGATCTTCTCAGCTTCTGTTGTACCGAAGAGTGAAGGTGTGATGGTCTGCCAGCGAATCTGACGGCTCTTTTTCTTCCCTTTGAAGCGGACGATGCGGAACAGATCACGAGGATCGATGTTGTTGGTGCCGTTGTTGACAACGATGCTGATGCCCTTGCTGCCGCAAGATGTCACACAAGGAGAATGAGCACCTTCGAACACGATGTCCTGTCCCTCGGCAAAGGCCAGGCCGGAGATGGAACTGGCGGCATCGCTAACATTGGCGGCCGTACCCATAACCCGGACACCATCCACTACCCCACTTACAGAGCTGGATGCGATAGCACCAATGGCACCTGCTGCACCTACGACATCGGCCGCATGCCCGGCAATCTTGCCAATACGCGAGACAAGGCTGGTATGCTTGACCAGTGTGCCGTTCTCCTTGGGCAGTTCCTTATAGGTGGAATCACTGGTCAGTACATAGTAGCTGTTGGCGAACTCTGGCTCAGGAACGGTGATGGTCTGAGCGAATGAGAATGTTGACACGGCCATCATAATGGCAGTAAGAAGAATGTTTTTCTTTTTCATATCTGAATTGTTTATGCGTTATACTTTTCTTTCCAAAACTGAAATTTCAAAGATGTATATTCTAATGCGTTGCTTTCTTCATAAGGACTGACTTTTTTACCTTTACAATACTTCATATAGTCGGCATTGATGTCAGCCTCAGAATGTAACAGAAACTGCACTATAGTAATCTTTTCATCCTCAAGAAGTGGCAACAAGGAAGTGAAACCATGATAGCCATTTCCAAGAAGTATTATCTTCAGTTCATTCATACCATTTTCCTTTTGGATTACGCATGCAAAGGTATGAAAAAGAGAAATCCACATCAGGCATTATCTCATTCAAACATTTGAATCAAAAACCATGATGTGGACATATTGTATTGAAAATCAGAGAAGTTAGTCCAACTTCTTTATTTGTATTCTCACGGGGTAGCTTTTGGCTATCTTTGGAATATCCTCACATTCCCAAGTTACGCGATTTCTTGGAAACTGGATTTTCTTCTCCATTCCATAAGCTCCATTAATGATATAGGAACCTATTGATTTCTCATTGACTACGCTTGCAAAGGATATTTTTATCTCATGAATTCGATCCACTGAGCTGGAATAGAGATTTACCAGCCGTTTCTTGTCGTCATCTGACAAGGGCTTGCCCTTAATGCAACGGTATATAGCCTTATATTCAGGCAAATAATCGTTAAGCTCCTTGGTACGTATTCCTTCTTCGTGTCGCAAGTAAAGAAAGTAAAAAGCCTTTGCGAGGGGCTTATTGGCAAGCAATTCCTTGTTCCCATAGTTCTTGAGGAGTATCCTATGGTCTTTGTCAATAACCATGGAATCATTCGGCTGGAGCTCTATTCGGATAGCGTCCCAAAGTTCTGCAATGGAAGGAAAGTCATCTTGAAACGACTGCAATTCGTTAACCAGTTTTTTCCAACGCATTTTCTTTAACTTGTCGAATTGGGCTGGAGAAGCCATAAGCTTGAAGTCTCCAGCGAACAGGTCATAGCCATCCTCCAAGAATGGTGGTTCTAAGTATTCGGCAATCTCCTTGAACCGTTTATCGAGTCCAACCTCTCTGCCAATTGCAATCGATTTTAAGGTGAGGTCTTCGTTTGACTTATTGATGTTTTCATAATCATCAGACCAGTAAACAAGACATGGGGCCACGACCTCAGTCTCATCGCTTCCGGTATAAGTAAGGAGCTGACTACTGGCTAACTCATGATGCGTATAAATTGGCATATAACGGAATATAAAGCCGTTACGTGCGAAAAGACTTAATAATTTGGTATAGTGTGAGATGATATAATCATTAACCTTCTCATTATACCCACTTTCTACAAAGAAAATCTCGCGGGACTTCAATGGAAGCCCGGAATAGAATAGTCTTACTTTTGATGTTGAAAATCCTTCATCTTCCATTTTAATTCGTATTATATTAATGATTTGTACAGACTTCTGTTTTGCCAAATATTACTCGTTTTAGGTACTTAGGTGCTATGTACTTTGTCAGCCACACACCATTATTCGATAAGAAGAACTTAATGCCATCTGTCGCCATCGCCTTACAGTCAATGCCAAGTACGTAAGGAGTCCCATGCCGTGAGCCGACCCTCCGAGCTATCTCAACCGTTGGGGAAAGGTGAACATAGAGTCTTGACCCATGACGGGCACGTATCTTCGTATGCTGAGCGTTGAACTCATAACGTTGCTTATCGTTAGTAGCAACTATCTCCTCTAACTCGGCTTTGCTATAACCATGATTATGCACCAAATCACGAACCTCACGCCAGCCATGCTCATCAAAAGCATAGTCGGTATCATGCCGGAGCAGAAAAGCTAAATGCTTGCTCTTGCGTATAAGGTCTTTTCGCTCTGTCATATATTGCCTTAATAGTATAGCCGTGTCTGGCATCTGTCAATAAAGTCAAGTAACTGGTCAAGATATAACTTGCTCAGCCTCTCTTTTCTGTACTTTCGTTCTTCCTTTGCAGTCTTTGCTCCGATACTACGCAAGAAAGACAGGAAGTCCTCTAAAGGTTGCAGAGACTCTGCGTCAAGTTTTCCCTCTACCTGCTTCAAATCTTCCGTTAACTCATCGTATATTGTCTTACCCTGCCATATACTATTAAGATAGCCACCATTATTGGCTGCCCAGGATACTATTCCCTTCTTATTTTCCCAATACTGATCAGTACAGTCTGACAGGCAAGAAGGATTGATGACAGCATTGCGCATCAAGGCTGTGGGTGATGTTCTCCCTTTCAACTTAAGATAGTACAATATCTTAATCGTCTCACTCAGAGGTCTGGAGGTATTACAATCAATCCCCCAATAAGCATCTGCAAGAAGGATAAATTCATCTCCCTTGTTGACATAATCTTCTATATCATCAAGGCTACCATTTGCAAGAAGTCGCTTCATGGTATCATCTTGTTCATAACCGTACATGCCTTCCCAATAGTAATGTACTTGGAACATCTCTACTTCGCCTTCAGCAAGACTGTCGTCAATGTCCAGTGCTATATCAAACTTGATGCAGTTTTCCATATCCTCAAAAAGGCTCATGAGAACATAAAGCTGCTCTGGTGTAATCAGAGAATTCCGGTTCGTGCTAATCTTAATCAGATATTCCCAGGATGAATCATAGCAGCCGAGAGTGTTCAACTTCCTAACGCATGATACCAACGCGCCATCGCCGCTCGCAACACACTTCCGGGCGGAATACTGGTATGTCATGTCATCATAGAAATGGGAAATGACTTTTTGGTCTATAGAGTGTATGCGACAGGTGTCAAACAATTCTCCTATATAGGAATGAGAAAGGCCAGTGAGCTTTACCCATTGGTTGAAAGCATAGCAGACATTATCACCCTTGCTTGTCGGTGAGGGCTCTACCACCATAATAGTGTCCCGACCGTCCTCGTCTATAAAGTAGGGGTAATTATGTTTAACGCAGTCATCAACACCTACATCGGCAGTGAGAATCTCTTCCCTCTTATGATTATAATAGTGGAACTCACTACCGCGACGCACATATACTACGTCACAGTCATGTCCCCAGTCGTCGATTTCGTCATAGACTGCTGGAAGAAGCACACTGCCGTCCTCTGCCTTTAACCCGATATGACCATTGGCATAAAATCTCAGATCGTCATGATCGTCAGGCGCTACACTATAACTGTCTTCACTGATATGAATTCTGTAGCCATCAGCATGAGCATATATGAAGTCTGAGCAGATTTCTATCTGGTCAAACTTGGGAGGCAGCGCCCATATATAGTCATCCGTCTCAAGGCCGTATTTTCCGTCCTGTTTAAACACGTGACCTTTCTTTGCCTCTTCATACGGGATAAGCAGATTGTAGTCTTTCATATCATTTTGTCTTTTCGCTGCAAACTTACGTAAAATATTTCGAAAACACTCCACTGCACAGCACAAACTTACGAAAACTATTGTGTTTTCAGAAAAACTATCGTACTTTTGTGGCTCAAAATCGAAAACTGATAATGGACAAGACTACGTTCAAACAAGAAATAAGTGGAGTGAAGATGCCAACACATGAAATATCTGTCCCCATTGATTACTCTCAAGGCTTAGGAGACAATCTTGTCATGTTGATGAACAGGCTTCTTGATAAGTATCCACAACTCTCTGACTAAGACATCGGCTATGAAGAAAGAAAGTTACTTCCATTCCACGGGGAGATCGCGGAAGTTGAATGTCACATCACTATTGAAGTATTTGGCAATAGCGTCGAGGCTCTGGTGGATAAGCATGATGCCGATGACAGAGCAGAGAGCGTAGAGACAGCGGTTCAACGGGAAGCCGGAGAAATATATCAACGTTGTTAAAGGGTTGGTTTACTTTGCTATTTCACAGAATTGTAGTAACTTTGTAACATTAAACTCTTTCTATTATGAAATTACTTCGTGACCGTATCCTCAAGGACGGAAAGTGCTACCCCG
>ERZ773276.744-NODE-744-length-31796-cov-11.887748_pt1 | contig 31796 bp, 30 predicted proteins | sample MGYA00511386_ERZ773276 | MGnify/ENA primary metagenome ERZ773276 (study PRJEB29015, sample SAMEA2737778) | human gut metagenome | biome: human gut; feature: human-associated habitat; material: faeces | place: China | collected 2012 ...
AGCTGAAGACCGACCCGCAGCTGATGGGCGCTCTGGGCGCTGCCGAGTACGCTCGTCAGAAGGGTCTCGCCAAGAAGTAAGCCACCCCGGCCGGAAAGGAGCAAACTATGAATCCTGTGGTTGCAAAAGTCCTGAAGAAGACGCTCACCACTTCCGCCACCGTCGTCGGTGCGCTGTTCGTGGTGTACTTCTGGAATCTGGACCAGAAGCTGATGGGCTGGCTCTATAAGCAGGTCAACACCATGTTCGACCGCAAGCCCACCGACATCAAGTTCTGAGCGAATACAAACAGGAACCGCCGCTTCCCATTACGGAAGCGGCGGTTTTTGCTGCCTTCAAAGGTATCTGCCCGTGATGCTGTCGGGATCTTGCCGGATCTCCTCCGGTGTTCCGGCGGCGACGATCCGCCCGCCGGCGTCGCCCCCGCCGGGGCCCATGTCGATGACATAGTCAGCACTGCGGATCACATCAAGATCGTGCTCAATGACGATGACCGTCGCGCCATGGTCCAGCAGCGCCTGAAACACGCCCAGCAGCACCCGCACATCCAGCGGGTGCAGGCCGATGCTCGGCTCGTCGAAAACGAACACGGAATCCGTCTGGATGCGTCCGATCTCGCTGGCCAGCTTCAGCCGCTGCGCCTCGCCGCCGGAGAGGCTCGGCGTTTCCTCGCCGAGCGTGAGGTAACCGAGGCCGAGCTGCTGCAGCACCTGCAGCTTCTGGCTGACCATTTTTCTGTCCGCACAGAACGGGAGCGCGGTGTTGACGTCCATGTCCATCAGCTCCGGCAGAGAGGCGGATTGCCCTGCCCTGTTCGTCAGCCTGATATCATACGCCGCGCGCGCGTAGCGCGAGCCGCGGCAGTCCGGGCAAGGGATATTCACGTCCGGCAGAAACTGCACATCCAGACTCACCACGCCCGTTCCATCGCAGCCGGGACAACGCAGCGAGCCCGTGTTGTAGGAAAAATCGCCGGCCTTGCAGCCGCGCGCCTTTGCATCCGGCGATCTAGCATAGAGCTTGCGCAGCTCATCATGCACACCGGCATAGGTGGCCACGGTGGAGCGGACGTTGATGCCGATGGGCGTCGCATCGATGAGCTTGACGTGCGCGATGCCCTCGGCGCTGACCGACCGAATGTGCGACGGCAGCGCATGGCCGCTGATACCGGCCTCCAGCGCGGGGATCAGGCTCTCGAGCACCATGGTCGTCTTGCCGGAGCCGGACACACCGGTCACGACCGTCAGCCGCCCCTTGGGGATCGTGACCGCCAGCGGCTTGACCGTATGGATCTGCGTCGTGGCCAGATGAATAACTCCCTGCGCAAACATGTCGGCTTTCCCGGCGCGCGGGCGCAAAGGTGCCTCCGGCGCTCCGGACAGGAACGGGCCGATCTGCGAGGCGGGATCTGCCGCGACTGCGGACACCGTGCCCTGTGCAATGACGCGGCCGCCCTTTGCGCCGGCCTCCGGCCCCATCTCAATGATCCAGTCGGATTCCTTCAGGATCTGCGTGTCGTGATCGACGAGAATGACGGAATTGCCGTCCGCCACGAGGTCGTGCATCACTCCGGTGAGGCCCACGATGTTGGCCGGGTGCAGACCGATGCTCGGCTCATCGAGCACATAGAGCACGCCAGTCGTGCGGTTGCGCACGGCGCGGGCCAGCTGCATCCGCTGCCGCTCGCCGGTCGAGAGCGTCGCCGCGGAGCGGTCGAGCGTCAGGTAGCCGAGCCCCAGGTCGAGCAGCCGCCGCGCCGTGCCCGTAAAAGCCTCGCAGATGCTCCCCGCCATGGGGCGCATCTCCTCCGGCAGGCTGTCCGGCACACCCTGCACCCAGTCATACAGCTCCGAGAGCGTCATCGTGCACGCTTTGTCCAGTGAAATGCCCCGCAGCTTCGGCGCGCGGGCCGCAGCGGACAGGCGCGTGCCATGACAGTCCGGGCACACGTCCTCTTTCAGAAACTTCTCGACGCGCTTCATGCCCTTCTCGTCCTTGACCTTGGCAAGGGCATTTTCCACGGTATAGACGGCGTTAAAGTAGGTAAAGTCCAGCTCTCCCGCCTGATTGGAGTTTTTGGCGTGGTAGAAAATGTGCTTCTTCTCCGCCGGGCCATGGTAGACGATGTCCTTTTCCCGCTCCGTCAGGTCGCGAAACGGCACGTCCGTGCGCACGCCCATCTCCCGGCAGACGTCCGTCATCAGTGACCACATGAGACTGTTCCACGGCGCCACCGCCCCCTCGTCGATCGTGAGCGAATCATCCGGCACCAGCGACGCCATGTCCACCGTGCGCACACTGCCCGTGCCGCCGCATCTTGGGCACGCGCCCTGCGAGTTGAAGGCCAGCTCCTCGGCGCTCGGTGCGTAAAAATGCACGCCGCACTCCGGGCAGGTCAGCTCCTTCCCCGCGGCGACCAGCAGCGTCGGCGGCAGGTAGTGCCCGTTGGGGCAGCGGTGGCTGGCGAGGCGGGAGTACATGAGCCGCAGGCTGTTCAAGAGCTCCGTCCCCGTTCCGAACGTGCTGCGGATGCCGGGCACGCCGGGGCGCTGGTGCAGCGCCAGCGCCGCAGGAACGTACAGCACGTCATCGACTGCCGCGCGGGCGGCCTGCGTCATCCGGCGGCGCGTGTAGGTCGACAGCGCCTCCAGATAGCGGCGCGAGCCCTCGGCGTACAGCACACCCAGCGCCAGCGACGACTTGCCGGAACCGGATACGCCCGCGATGCCGACGATCTGATTCAGCGGAATGTCCACGTCAATATTTTTCAGGTTGTGGACCTTTGCTCCGCGTACAAGCATATGATCGACCATGGGTCATGCATCCTCCATTTGGAACTCGCTCAGCGGCCGGACGGGTATGCCTTTATCCCGTGCGATCTGCTGTACCTTGCTGCCCGGCAGGCAGTAGATAAGCGCAATATCGGTACGGTCAATTATTTTGAGAACCGCATCCATTCCAAGAAAAACCAGAACAGGGCTGTCCGATATTGTCCTATCGAATTCTGGGTAGCGCGGCTCAATATAGAAACGACTATGCTTGACATCTCCGACCTCTTGCACACCGGCCGGAAAAATAAAACGTGTGATCGCCGTCTTCTCAAAAGCGTCGTTATCGACCCGAAGCAGCGATTCGGGAAAGGAAACCGTCTGCAGTTTTTTGCAGGCATGGAAAGCACTCCCCTGGATCGTCTGCACCTGCTGACCAAATGTCACGTCACTCAGGTTTGCGCAGCCGCTGCAGCAACCCTCCGGGATCGTTTTCAGACGATCCGGAAAATGCAGCGCCGTGAGTCCGCTGCCCGCAAAGCAGTAGTTCCCCAAATATTCCAAGCCATCCGGCAGGTCGATATGCTGCAGGCGCTTGCAGCCAGAAAACGCCTCTCTGAGAATGGCCTTGATCGACTCCGGCAGGATCACCTCCGAAACGGTCGTGTTCTTGAACACTTTCTCGCCGATGCTGACGACCGGCAGCCCGCCGATCTTCGCCGGAATGACAACACGCTCCGCATCAAACCCGGTATAGGCCGTGATCCGGAGCCCCTTGCCGACCAGCTTCTGCAGCGCACGCTCCGGTTTCGGATGTTCCGCACCATACCAAGTAAGTCCATTGGTCGCAGTCCCCGGCTCCGGCATGTACTGAAAGCAGCTCGGATCGGCCGGTGCATCCAGCGCCGCCCGGAGCTGAGCCGAGACCGCCTGCTGTGCTGGGCTTTGTTCCGGTGTTTTTTCCCGCGTTTCCGCAGCGGCTGCCAGACTCTGTTCCGGCGCTTTCTCCGGTGTCTGCACGGCAGGTGCCGGACTGCTTTGCGCAGTCACCTTTTCCTGCGCCTGCGCATCCGGCACTTGCGCAGCCCGCTCTTTTTTCAGCGCATCCTCCAGCGCCTGCACTCTGGCTTCCAAAGCCTGAATGCGCCGCTCATAATCAAAAATCACCGCTGCTCCTCCCTTCAAAATGCCGAATCTTTCGGAAAATAAAAAATCCGAACCTCTGTCCCTTCGGACAAAGGTTCGGATTTTTGATTTGGTGGAGTAGCCCCATCAAAATCCGAACTCAGCGCCGACGCGATCTCGTCAAGCGAGATTGTCTGCGTCCCATGCTGATAGTTGTAGGTCAAGACCAGTTTATCATCGAACACATACACGGCGTTTACAAATGTATCAATCAGGCGTTTCTGAAAATCACGGTTTACTGGATCGCCATGACGGAACTGCTCAAACCATGCCGTCATCTGTTCGCGAGTCAGCTTTGGCTTTTGCAGTTCAGCAGTCTGGATATTCACAAGGATTTCTTCTTTTCGTGCTTCCAGCTCATCAAGCCGCTGTTTAGTGGACGGCGTGAAAATGCCCTGCTCGATTGCTTTCAGAATGTTTCCAATGGAGGACTCGGTTTCCGTAAGCTGTGAGCGAAGCGCTGGGGTTGTTGTGTCTTCCTGCTCCTGCATAACAAGAATTGCATCGATGAGCCTGTTAATCTTCTCTTCATCCATGACGCGCTGCATGGTCAGGTGGACAACAACACGTTCAATCCAGTCTTTGCGAACAGCCTTCTTGTCGCAATCCTTCAGGCGCTTCGCACCGCTGCATTTGTAATAATAGTGCATAGCGCCGGTATGGCTCTTGCCACTTTCACCAACCATCATGCGCTCACACTTACCGCAGAACAGCTTTGTTGTCAGCAGATAGTCCTCTTTTGCTTTTGCCATTGCGGGAGCATGGCGGTTCTTCTCCATGCGTTCCTGCACACGGTTGAACAGGTCTTCCGGAACGATAGCAGGAACTCCGCCCTCAATTACAACATCCTGATAGCGATACTCGCCAATGTATTTGCGGTTTTTCAGAAGAGAGCTGAAACTATTGATATTGAAGGGCTGTCCCCTTTTCGTTTTAAGTCCGCGGGCATTGAAATCCTCAACAATAGAACGAACCGATTTGCCGTCAGCATACTTCTCAAATACCTCAACCACTAATGGCGCAGTCGTAGGATCGATCACAAGCTTCTGTGCTTTCTTGTCCAACAGATAGCCGAGCGGAACGCCACCGCCGTTGTTTTTTCCTTTCAATGCATTCTCTTTCTGTCCGCGATGGATTTTCTCTGATAGTTCAGCAGAATAGAACTCGGCATAGCCCTCCAGCATTGCTTCCAGAATGATTCCTTCCGGACCTTCGGAGATATGCTCTTTCGCAGAAACAACCTTCACACCATTCTTTTTCAGAATGTGCTTGTAGTGCGCGCTGTCGTAACGGTCACGGGAAAAGCGGTCGAGCTTCCATACAAGGACAATCTCAAACAGCTCTTTTGCGCTGTCCTTGATCATGTGCTGGAACTCCGGTCGATCTGCCGTTTTTGCAGATAATGCCCGGTCAATATACGTTCCAACGATGGTCATATTGTTGCGTTCAGCATATTCCCGGCACTCGCGGAGCTGACCTTCAATGGATTCCTCGCGCTGGCTGTCTGAGGAATAGCGGGCGTAGATAACAGCGTTCATTCTTCATCACCCTCGTTGCCTTCGCCGCTTTCCAACGCAAGCTCTGTCAGTTCACGCAGCTTACTTTGCAGGATAGCTTTATCAGGCAGATGCAATGTGTAATCTGCGACCATTGTCGGAGACATAGACCTGCTGAGCGCGTATTCGACTACGGTATCATCCTTGCCGGTACAGAGGACTAAACCAACGCTCGGATTTTCATTTGGTTTCTTTACATCACGGTCAAGTGCTTCCAAATAAAAATTGAGCTGTCCCAGATGTTCAGGTCGGAAGGTATCAATTTTCAATTCGATTGCAACAAGGCAGGACAATGCACGGTTATAGAACAGCAAATCAATGAAGAAATCCGTGTTGCCGACCTGAACGCGGTATTCTTCGCCAACAAAAGTGAAATCATGTCCAAACTCTAAAATGAAGTCTTTCAGATGAGATACAATCTGATGCCGCAAATCCTTTTCCTTGTACGGTTCCTCAAGGTCGAGAAATTCAAACACATAGGAATCGCGCAAAGCCGCAAGTCCGCCGTTCCCAGCAAGCAAATCCTTATGTTTTTCGTGAGAGATCATTGTCCGCTCATACAGCATACTGCCGATCTGACGATCCAATTCGCGTTTTGTGTAACGATTTGCAATGCACAGGCGCAGGTAAAACTCACGCGCTTCGTCGGTCTTGCAGCCAGTCATAATCAGCAGATTGCTTGTCCATGGAATTTCTCTCACCAGTGGTGAGAGTTTTTCGTTGCTACAATAAGTCTCATAAAACTGCTTCATACGCCAGATGTTCTGCGCAGAAAATCCCTTTGTCCCCGGATAATGCGCTTGCAGAAATTCGGAAAAATCTGCAACCACGCTTTTCCCCCAGCCGCCATCCTTCACTCTACCGCTGACATAAGAACCGATTTCCCAGTACATCTGAATAAGCTCTGCATTAACCGCTTTCATGGCGCGGCTGCGGGCGTTGTCGATGATATAGATGACTTCATCGAACCGTCCCGGATTATGGGTTAATTCATTGCTCATGTCTTCGCCTCCCCAAGCATTTTCAGCATTGCCTCTTTCAGCTTTTCGTTCATCGGTGATTCCGGATCAAAACACATTTCAACGAACTTTCTCAGTTCAGGATTGTTCGCGTCAACCGGAGGTTTCGCTTCATACAACTTGCCGTGCGGATCATCGCAGCGGGCGAAGATGTAGTCCATTGAAACGTCAAAATAGTCCGCATACTTGCGCAGAAGATCGACAGTCGGCGTTGCCTGGCCATTCTCATAGCGGTTAATGCTGGACTGTGTAGAGCCGATCACATCGGCGAATTTTGATTGGGATAAACCAATGCCTTCCCGCAATGCGCGAAGGCGCATACCCAGTTGTTTCATGCTGTTCAACCTCCAATTCGGGTTAAGTACAGTATAATCAGAATCCGAGCAGATGTCAACCCGGATTTTGAAATTCTTGTGTGAACAGTAGGGACTCGCAACAATCTAAAATTTATTTTTCGGTTTTAAGCTTAGAAATTATAAACAACAAGTACTTTATACACCACGCAAAGAATACAACACCAATTATTAGTGCTGCAATTTCGATCTCAACAAAGATGTCTTCCGCTTTTGAGGGAATGTCTAAAAAGACTAATGAAAACGCAACAATAATCGTGATGATATTTGCAATCATTCCCACGAAGGCTGACCGATAGAGATTGTCTAAATAGCTGTTATTCCATAATCGTTCAATGCGCTCTTTGTCAATCACAGAAATCAGAATGCTAATCCCTGTAAATAAAAAGCCTCCAATTATCGCGGACATAGATATTGCATTATAATGAAAATCCGGAGCCAATTTTTCAAACTTGCTTATATCGAAGAAAGCGCTTTTAAATAATATAATAGATACTCCAATTGACAATACTAATACTAAACCTATCCATATCCAGTTTTTTAGCTTTGTCATTTATTCCACCACCAATTCAGGTTAACTTCGACAATATCTCAACAGCTCTGTCCTATATAAATCGTATGTATTTACGAGTGCATCTTTGAAATCATCAAGTGTCAACAAACCTTCGTCCTCTCTACCAAGGACGACTGTTTTTGTAAAGTTATATTGTAGCAAATCATATGTCTGTGATTTTTCGTTATAATCCTTTGCATTTGCAGTCAACCCTTGCAGGTTGTCACCAAATTTAATTTTTATTGCGGCGATCATTTCGGCGAGTTTTGAACTAGAAGTAAATATGTTCTTGTTGCGGCGACCTACCAATTTGTATGTCGCAGTTTTTGTTCGTACATTTCGAATCGCATCAAAACTTTCAATATCCAGCCCGATGTCGCTTAGAATTTGATCTTCAGGTACAGCTACCGTAACAGATACCTTGCTGATAATATGCTTCCGAACTAATACTTGTAGAATATCATCAGTCATGATTGCTGCAAGGTGGGCAGAAGTATTTTCTCCCGGTTTAAGCGTTTGATCAAACAGGTTGCGGACAGCTGAAATTTTGGGAGCCCCGTTAATTCCAATGTAGCTCACAATTCCGCTCTCAAAATCAATAAGGCAGAAAGTATAAAGCTCCAGCAGCTGACTTTCGCGCATTGGTACATTTTCTGTTTCCAATGTTGTTCGATCTCGCAGAGCAACAGTGTTAGAAGGATTTTGCTGACCGATCTTTAAGAAAGCTCTATGCTCTTCAAAGGATATTGCTTCAATGACATAGTGTCCATTTGAAGCCGTGATATTAATTGCTTTATGATTATCGGAAAGTACCTGCATTTTTTCGTTATATATTTCCCTAAAGCAGTCTTCGATTTCGCTGTTGTTTAATTGTGTTACCCGGACAGTGCGCGTTCCCGGAAGCAGTGTTTGTTTTTCCAGTGATAGACGATAAAACGATACTTTTCTTGTTTTGCTCACCATAGTGTTTTCACATCCTTTTCTCTATTATGTAATATCAAATCCGCCTTCAAGAATAAATCTTCTCAACATTTGGTCAGTCTTCATGTTGATCTGGAATTTCTTAATAGGCTTACCCTCTATCATTTCAAGGAAGGTTTTCGCCTTTTCCGTATCCACGGTTGCCTTCAATGTGTCAAATTTACCAAACTCATTGATATTGGCTTCCGTGATTTTCGACTGCATAAAGCTACGCAGTATCGTTTCATCAACTCCGATGGCGGTGGCAAAACGGTGGATCTGGTCATTTTTGGCGCTGGTCATATACTCTGTAATATAATTCCGGAGCGTTTTTCCTTCGTCAACTATCACATCACCGTTCTGGACATCATGGAGGAAGATGTTTGCGTATTTTTGTTCCTCTTGTGTGAGCGTTGCAAACGACTTGTGAAGTTCATCCAGCACAGCGGCAGTTTCTGTGCCATCCTGCAACGCCTTAATGTACTTTTTGAACCGGGAGTTCATATAGTTCGCATCAATTACACCAGTATTGATTTCCGTCAGGTAGGAGTCGATTTCATACGGCACATCTTCAACACCGGTCCCTCCGCTACCACCAGAGAATAGTTCCTTATAACGCAAAGCAAGAATCAAGTAGGTGGTTTCATCGAGGTGCAGATTTATGATCACTTTTCTGCCAACGTTCTTAAATTCATAGGACAGCTTATTCCAAGTGAAGCCCTGTATCTTAGCAGCCTCGAGATAGCTGTTAAGCTGCTTGAATAATTTAGCAAATTGTCCGCGCTCCGTATGATCAACCGGAAGTTTTTCGAAGTTCTCAATTCCAGCAGAACGGAAGATGCTCCCAATATCATCGTACAACGCATTCATTTTTTCGAGGTTGTGTTCCAGCTTGTCGGCAAATAGTCCAAGAGGTCTATCACCGGAATACAGCTTGAACGCTTCTTCAATGTTTCTCTGCATTGTATACGGTTTACGATAATAACGAATCGTGCCAAAGGGCTTCTCCGGGCCATAGAGACGATTGGTACGTGAGAATGCCTGAATCAACTTTTCGTAAACCAAAATCTTATCCAAATATAGCGTGTTGATCCATTTGGAGTCAAAACCAGTCAGCATCTGATCGACAACGATCAGTAGATCAATTTGCTGGTCGGAAGTATGTTCAATTCCTTTGTACTGTTCTTTGTGCGCCAGACGATAGGAAATGTCCTTTTTGAAGGTTGCATAAGTTGCCATTTGGAACTCCATACTGTATCTGGTATTGTAATCTTTGATGATTTCAACAATGCCCTCTTCTTTAAAAAGCCCATTACCATTGTTATCAATACTGGGGTCAAACAAAGCGGTAATCTTCAGATTGCCCTTTGCTTTAAACAGTTTATAATACTGGATTGCCTCTGGAATGCTACTGGTAGCAAAAATCGCATGAAACTTGCTGTCGTGGCTTAGGGTTGTCCAGTTTTCCAAAATATCATCAACTACGGCACACTGATGCTCTTCGCGCTCGTACTGAGAAACAGGCAGATAATCTTCAATGCCTTTCAAATAGCTACAATCTGCCTGAACATATCCAGCCATCGGCACTTTTGTGTGATCCATATAATGCAGATAGATTTTTTTCTTTTTAGGGTCTGCCAACGCTTCTGCCTCAGTAGTTGCCTTAGCTCTTTCAAGTGCAACCGCTTTCCGAAGATCACGATCTTTGTATGTTGGCACCATATATGGATCAAAGCCCAGAACATTCTTATCACGGATGCCGTCCGCAATGCTGTACCTGTGCAGCTCATTGCCGAACACATCCGAAGTAGTGCTCATTTTCTTCTGATTTTCATCGTGGATCGGCGTGCCGGTAAAGCCAAAAAACATGGCGTTCGGGAAAGTCTCTTTAATAGTCCGCAGCATTTCGCCAAACACATCACGATGAGCTTCATCAATGATAAATACAACCCGTTTATTTTGAATCAGTTCGATGTCGTGCGCATTGAAGCCATTTTCTTCTTCCACACGGCTCATTTTCTGAATAGATGTGACAATCAACGTGTTTGCGGGATCATCGCTCCGCAGTTTTGCTACGAGAATATCCGTGTTTTCTGTAGCTTGCACAGAGTCTGTATCGTCGGCAAACCCGCGATAGTCCAACAGGGACTGCGTGCCAAGTTCAACTCTGTCCATCAGGAATACAACCTTGTCGGCATCCTTAGAAGCTGCAATCAACTGAGCCGATTTGAAGCTGGTCAGTGTTTTTCCGGAACCGGTGGTGTGCCAGATGTAGCCGCCCATCTGATCCCTATCAGCCCATCGGCGCATAGCAACGCGGCTGGTAATACGAGAAGTCGCATAATACTGATAGCTGCGCATAACCTTCAAAATACCGTCGGTATCGTCAGCAACGGTATAGAAACCGATCAGCTGGTGCGCCATAGGGATGGAAAGCAGATACTGTGCAATGTCCTTCCAGTTGTTCAACGGCTCATTGTTGGCATCTGCCCAGTGAAAGTAAAAATCTTTGTTGAACTTTCCGTCCGGACCGGGATTTGAAAAATAGACTGTTTCATCCGGCTGCATAGCAATAAAAATCTGCACAAGAGCAAACAATCCAGAGAAAACTCCCTCATGTGCATATTTTTCAATCTGGTTGTAGGCTTGGCTGACATCCACACCGCTGCGCTTCAGTTCGCAGTGAATCAGTGGCATACCATTGATCAACAGCATGAAATCACCACGGCGGTTGGGTAAAACAGAGTTCCTTGCCTTGAATACCGGCTGTTCGGCAATCTGATAGCGGCTCTGACCGGCGGCAATTTCCTGACGGTCATAGATTTTCAGACTAACTTCTTTCCCGAAGTGCAGTTCGTCCGCGGGATTGTCGCGTTTGACAGCAACGGTTTTACCATTGATAAAACCGTTGAGTTTCAGCGGCGTGCGCAGACGGGTAATCTGGTCAAGAATCTGCTGCATTTCGCCGTCGGTCAGCGGAACATCGTTCAGCCGGTCCACATCCCGGTTGTTTTCAAAGAGGATCTGTTTCCAGTTTTGGATCAGATCTTCTTCTGTTTTATAGCGCAGAATTTCCGGCTCCCAGCCATATTTTTCTGTCAGTAAATTAATGAGCGCCGTTTCAAAGGCGGTTTCCTGTTCAAATACCATAGCTTGCCTCCTGTATCAGACAAACATTTTTTCTAATAACCCTTTTTTGAGAGACTGTAATTTATCCAATTCTTTCCAACAAAGATCAATCATCGTTTCTAAATTCTCGAAATAATCCACGATTTTATCCTGCTCATTTCTTTCGGGTAACCGGATACTTGCAGTCGTATATTCCTCGTACGAAATATTCAGCAATCCGTCCATCCGAGCTCCAGAAGTGACAAGCTTACGCAGTTGTTTTTCTGTTTCCTTATTGTTCAAAACTCTGGATACAAAATAGGGATTGTGGTCACTAATGGTAAAACAATGATACACATATGGTATTCTTGCTTCATCCGCGTCTAAGGCAAAACAAGAACCATAGGGGCGAAGTTTTGATGCGCCATGATTGTAAGCAAGTTCACCCCTTTTTAGGGTGATATACTTTGCGAGGCTCTGTCCTGCATTATTAAATGAGTACCGATCTGACTGGTCAATAAAACCATTTGCCGCAGTTATCATCATAATCGGAGCCTCAGAGGTTTTGTCTGTTCGTGTTATCTCCAACGCGATATCTCTAAGGTGTATTGTCTGCCAAGGCTTTTCAAATCCATTGAAACGCACAGTTGGTACATCGGCTCCATTTTGCGGGAACATCTTTTCGAGCATCGACTTTTTCACACTCGTCAACTTTTCAAACTTGCGCTGATGAAGGGTGATAAGGTGGTCGAGGTGACGCAAATATGAGCCGATAGCAACCTGTTCTTCTTTGCGTCTCGGCAAAAATATATCAATATCAAAGAAATCATCGGCTGAGATATTCAGTAATCCGTGATTTCTTGCTCCCTCCGCTGCACGCTCAGAAACACCTTTATGCCATCTGTCAGTATCAAAGAAAACCGTCAAATAGTCGCTATCAATTTCACTTTGATTTTTAATGCTAAAAACAATGTAAAGTGTTGATAATACGCCCTTTTCGTACAAATCAAGGCGCTTAACTGCTCCAAAAGGAAACCCATCTGAAGTGCTTTTGTTATATGCAAATTCACCATTCAACACCAAGTAATAGTTGCTCACATCTCGACTTGCTACACGGTTATTAAAATAGGTGATTTGGTCAACAAGTCCGTATTGTGCAGATATTGTAAGTGGTAGGCTTGACTCATTGTTTGTGTTCTTCCTGACTACTCTTTCTACTATATCTCCCAGCTTACGCTGTTCCCAATCATTATCAAAGCCGTAAAAACGAATAGAGGGCATTTCGGTTTTACTCATTTGCATCACCCTTCAACAGAGCTTTGAACTCTGCCAATCCCTTCATGTCGTATTCATTACCTGTCAGTTCATCGATCATGGAAGAAAGCGCTTCCTCGGATTTCTGAATCTGCTCATCCAATTCCAAATAGGTCACGGCATACTTATCCGCCAACGCCTGTGCCGCCTTTTCCAGTGTGTCAATGATTGCATCCGGCATGGCACGGAGAGATGCGCACAGCGGAACAATCCATTTCAGGCGCAGGAGGTCAAGAACTTGCTCATCGCTCAGCCCTTCAATGGTTTCTTTGGCTTTCATGTGGAGCGCATAGGTTTTTTCCTTGACATCCTTTTTGACGGCTTTTTCTTCCGTCATCAGCTTATCAGCACAGACCATCTTCGCCTCAAAGGAATCTTCCGGGAAGGAATATGCCTCGCGCAGCGTTTTCATATAAGCCGCGACTTTGCCCTTGGTATACGGGGCATTTCCATCTACAAACGCCCAGTTCACTTCCTTATGCTCAAAGATATATTGCAGTTTCGCCGCCTTTCCGGCTTTGGCATCTATCAATGCAGCATATCCCTGCAAACCAAGCAATTCCGGGGAAGAGATATCTGCATAGATTTCCGCAAGTTTTGCTGCAAACTCTTTGGGGACAAATGCAGTATTGTCATCATTCAGAAACTCTCCGCGATCACCCTCATCAATGGAATCTATGATCTCCGTCAGTTCAGCGGCAATTTCATCCAATCTGGCTTCTTTTGCCTTGAGTGCATCATAATCTTCCCGAAGAAGTGTAGTCTGCACCAAATCAAAGGGAATGACATGGCCTGCCCAGCCATTCTGTACTTCTTCTTCCTTATCGTCTTTCTTTTTGATGACCATATTTGGGTCGACCTGCTTTGTGGCAGCAAAACCTTCCGTCTGGATAATTTCAAGATCGGTGGAAATTATATTCCACTTGTCATCCAACAGTTGATACGCCTGATACTTGTCGATCAGGGGAAGCGGTGCAACACGTCCAAAGATATTCTGCGTAATAGTATCCTCAGCCTTGGAGACATTCAGATCCATCATTTTTCCGATCAGTTCGCCGTCCAGATATGTATCAAAATCTGCGAACGCTGACTGATGTGCTGCAACGAACGCTTGTACATCGGCACTGCCTTCGATAGCTTCTTTGATGTTTTCAACTGCCAATCTTGAATACGGGGTTTCATCGGCGGCAAACAGAACACTTCTCAGCTGAGGGAACGCAGTCCAATACTGTTCCAGAAAATCAATTTCATGGTTGGGAATGCCGCCGTACATGGTGGCGTAAATATCCCAAGTTTCTGTCGCTTCGGAAGAATCGATATAACGGGGAATATTCAGGTTATATCCATTGCGGCGAATCTCTTCCTTGGAGACCAGTCGGGCAAACTTTTCAATACTCTCAGGGCGGGCGGCAATAGCGTCCACAATTCTCTTGATGTCCGATGCCATTAGTTTGTTGGTCTTACCAACTTTGGTGAATCCCTTGGAAGCGTCGATAAAAAGCACATCAGAAGCTTCACGTTTTTGCCGTAAAACCATAATGATGGTGGGAATACCCGTGCCGTAGAAAATATTTGCGGGCAGTCCGATAATTGCTTCGATGTTGTTATTTTCGATCAGATTTCGGCGAATACGTCCCTCGCCTTCACCCAGTCCATCAGCGCCTCCAACAGCATCACCACGGAACAGAACACCATGAGGGAGGACGATGGTCATAATACCGTCTGGTTTTACATGGTACAGGTCATGAAGCAGGAAGGCATAGTCAGCTTTTCCTTTTGGTGCCATGCCATAGCGATAGCGGGGATCGGTTTCCTTGTGAGACGGATCCCAGTGCTGTGAATACGGTGGGTTGGAAACCACAGCATCCAGATACAACGGGTTATACGTCTGAGTGACATCATCGTACATAGGCCAGTCCTGCTCCAATGTATCGCCACAGCGAGTGAAGATATTGGCTGGATTGATGCCGCGCATAACAAGATTCATACGGGTCAGATTGTATGTGTTTTCCTTCAGCTCCTGCGCATAGTACATGATGCCGTCTTTGTTCTTCAGGTACTTGGTAGCACTCTTGCCTATGGTGATCAAAAGAGAGCCAGAACCGCTCGTAGGATCATATATTTCGATTTTCTCACGATCCTTCAAGTGGTTTGCGACAATCTCAGACATAAGCTGAGACACTTCATGAGGCGTATAAAACTCACCGGCCTTCTTCCCAGCATTTGCAGCAAAGTTGCTGATCAAATATTCGTAAATAAAGCCTAAAACGTCATAGTCCTGCCTGCCATCGGTAGGAATATCCTTGATCAGCTGAATCAAGTCGCGGATAGCTTTGGTTTGATTGCTGGTGCTGTCACCAAGTTTGCTCAGACCAGTTTCCAGTGTATTAAAAATTTTGCTGAACACCTTTTTCTGCGTATCACTGATCAAGCGATTGAATGCAGAAAGAGCAGTTCTCACATTGTCAACAGTAAAGCTATTTCCCTTATCCAGCCATGTCGAGAAAAGATTATCATAGGCGATAAAATAGCCAAGGTGTTGCTGACAATAATCAACAAGTTCCTCGTTGTTCTCATGTACATGTTCCTGAAGGTCAGCTTCTTCATATCCGTCCTTTTTTAGAAAATCTACTTCTTTGTCAGAGAGAAACTTATAGAAGATGAAACCAAGAATGTAGTCTTTATATTCGTTAGCCTCGATCTTGGATCGCATTTTGTTTGCGGATTCCCAGATTTTATTGGCAAGCTGTTGTTTGTTCATAATTGTTGCTCCTTTGTAGAACTCTGCTATAATCTGTCGAATCGACAATTTAGGTAGATTCGTGACAAGGGGTCAGTGCGCCCATTCGCACCCGCGAAATGGAATAGACCCCATTATTTCGAGTTAGAGTCGCTGATATAATCTGCGGCTCATTTTTCATTTTCGACGGGCTTCTTGATATACTTGCCGTTCTTGATTCTCGCGTCCGCTGGCTTCTCTGCGTCCTCTGGAATCCCCCAGACCGAGCCAATGCGGATCGCACCGGGAACGCGCCCCTCGCCGCACAAAATCTGAATACGGCGGGTGGAGATACCCCAGCGTTCGGCGGTTTGCGTGATAGATAAATATTTCATGGCAGTACTCCTGTTGCAGTTCAGTTCTTCGTCTGCTTATAAAATCACAGTTTAATTATAATCGTCAAAGCGAATAAAAGCAAGGGCTTTCCCGAAAAGTTCAGGAAGTATTTTCAATTTCGACATGAAAGGGGGTGTGGGGATTCCCCAACAGCAAAATGAGCAGGTCAGGTGCAAGGCTGAACCGCTCATTTGTCCGGTGTGTCCGGACACCGGATGTGCTTGCTATTCTCTCAAATCTCATATCCGCAGATCGTGATGTCCCCGTTTTTTCGAAAGCGGGGGCATTTTTTCTTCTCCGATACTTAAAAAACGGCGGAAAAATGTCCGTTGTATAGTAGAGGGCTTTTGGGAAATATCGCGCAACTTTTTCCGGACAAAAGGCGAAAACATGTCCGTGTGTTATATAGAAGGAAAATTTTTCGCGCTACCCCCTAATTTGCAAAAATTTTGTCCGTTGTAAAGTGAAGGGCAACCAAGCGACAATTCCCTCGCTCTCAAAATTTTATTTTCGCCACTACCAAGTTTTTGAGAAAAAATGTCCGTTGTATTGTGAAAGGAGTGTTTCAATATGCCAGACCGTACACGACCCATCCGCAAGGAAATCTGCCTGAACGAGCAGGAAGTAAATCTCATCCAGCGCAAAATGCGCCAGTTGGGGACGCACAACTTCGGCGCTTACGCCCGCAAGATGCTGATCGACGGCTACATCATCAAGGTCGATTACACCGAGCAGAAAAAGTTAGCTGCCGCCGTCAGCAGAGTCGCCTCGAACATCAACCAGATTTGCCGACGTATCAACAGCACCGGGCGCTTCTATGAAGACGACGTTGCCGAGCTGAAAGCGCGGCAAGCCGAGATTTGGGAGCTGCTGAAAGTGCGGCAGAGAGATGAGCTTTGACCACAACGGGATTTTCCATACGTGGGTTTTCCGTCACCGATTTTTCAGACGGTGGACAAGTTGACGCTCCGGAGCGTACCGCAACCGGATTTTTGGAGCATGGATTTCCAAACTGTCACAGGGGATGAAATTCATACCCAAATCAATAAGAAATAAATCAACGCTCAATATAGTCATCCATCAATCCTATCAATACTGGTTTTGATGGATGGGCTAGGGGGATTATGTCACAGAAGTTTTTGAAGTTTACAAGCGAGAGCTTGTCGGCATCCTACATACCGTTTCCACGGTTTTTGATGGAGGATAGTCTTGCCGGGCTGTCCAACGATGCAAAAGTGCTGTATGCCCTGATGCTGGATCGGGCGAGCATTTCAAAAGTCAACGGTTTTCTTGAAACTGACGGCACCATCCGAATTTACTTCACCGTGGAACAGGCGCAGAAGAAGCTGCACCGCAGCCGACAATGTGCGACGCGGATATTTCATGAGCTTGAGTTCAGCGGTTTGATCTGCCGAAAGAAACAGGGGCTTGGAAAACCCGCATTGATTACGCTGAATTATCCCTCTAATGCGAAGCTGATTCAGCCGAAGAAAGGCAGCTCAATATTGTCCGGATAAAGGTCGAAAACGTGGCATTTTTTGCCCCACAATCGGCGCGAAAACACAGGGGAATATCTTTTCCTTACAGCAACGCCAAAATGGGCTTATACGCGCTACAGAAGCGATAAAGGAGGTACCATGTGAACGCAGAAAAAACGAATATCCCAAACAGCGTGGATGCAACCGAAATTCCGGAATACGTCTTTGAATCGCTGGCACGGAGTCTGCTTCCGGTAATTCAGAAGTACTACGAAAGTGCAGACGGTAAAAAGGTATTTGCCGAATGGAAAGCAAAGAAAGAGAATACGGACTGTGCATCTACATAAAGAAGCCGGGAGGATTGCAATAATCGGCAGTCCTCCCGGCTTTTCCATTACCAGTCTTCAATTTCTTCCATTAAAACAATAAATCCGAACCCATGACCAATTGGTAAAAGGTTCGGATTATATTGCATTGGTGGAGACGGAGGGATTCGAACCCTTGACCTCTCGGATGCGAACCGAACGCTCTCCCAGCTGAGCTACGCCCCCACAAGGCTTGTTTATTATAGCACATTTTTCGCATTTGTAAAGCCCATTTTTTCCGTTCCCGCGATTTTTTTATGCAAAAAGTCCCGCGCAAGAAAATTGCATCCCCCACTTGCGCAATCGCCGCTTTTGTAGTAGAATACGTTTACGTGGCCATTGACAAGGCTGCACTAGTCGGGGAGCCAGCGGTGTCCTGTACCTGCAATCCGCTATAGCAGGGATGAATTCCCGCCCCCGGATAGGCCGATGTGTCGTCTGCCCGCAGTAAGCGGCGTTGAAGGTTCGGTCCCGCGCAACGGAGCCCTGTGAACCATGTCAGGCGGGGAACCGAGCAGCATTAAGCAGGTCACTCCGTGTGCCGTGGGGGCGCCGGGCCCGAGCTGGCTGCTGTGGTAACGGGCATGTCGTCTATTCAAAGGTGGGTGTGCAGTCTTGTCAATGGTCACGTTTTTTCATGTTTTCCGCTGCCGGAGGTGAAGCGCGCAATTATGTATCAGGCTCTCTACCGCAAATACCGGCCGAAGACGTTTGACGACGTCGTCGGTCAGGAGCATATTACCGAGACACTGAAAAAGCAGGTCGAGACCGGACGGCTGTCCCACGCCTACCTGTTCATCGGCACGCGCGGCACCGGCAAGACCACCTGCGCCAAGATCCTGGCCAAGGCAGTCAACTGCGAGCATCCGGTCAACGGCAATCCGTGCAATCAATGCGCCGCCTGCCGCGGCATCGACGATGGGTCGATCCTTGACGTGGTCGAGATCGACGCGGCGTCCAACAACCGCGTAGAAGACGTGCGTGCGCTGCGCGACGAGGCGGTGTTCTCCCCCGCCAACGTAAACAAGCGCGTCTATATCATCGACGAGGTGCACATGCTCAGCAACTCGGCGTTCAATGCCCTGCTGAAAATACTTGAGGAGCCACCAGCACACCTCATGTTCATCCTCGCAACGACAGAACTGCACAAGGTTCCGGCGACGATCCTCTCCCGCTGTCAGCGGCACAGCTTCAAGCGCATCCCGGTCGATACGATCGCCGCGCGCCTGAACTATGTAGCACAGCAGGAACGCCTGGACCTGCAGCCGGACGCGGCCGCATTGCTCGCCCGCATGGCGGACGGCGGCATGCGCGACGCGCTGACGCTGCTCGACCAGTGCTCCGGCAGCGATGTGATCACCACCGAAGCGGTCATCTCCGCCATGGGCCTTGCCGGCAACCTGCGCACGGCGCGGCTGCTGCAGAGCATTGCCGGCGGCGACACCGCAAAAACACTCGAACAATTCCGCAGCCTCTGGCAGGACGGGAAAGACCCCGCTGCCCTGCTCGATGAGCTGAGTATGCTCCAGCGCGACCTGCTCATGCAGGCCGTGGCGCCGCGCGGCGGCCGCGAGCTGCTCTCCGGTGGATATGACAGCGAAACACTACAGACGCTCTCCGGCGCCTTCACACCGGCGCAGCTGCTGGCAAACTTGCAGAGCATTCAGGACGCGCTCACCGCCATGGCGGCGCAGCCCAACCCGCGCATCGCGGCGGAGCTCTGTCTGATCCGGCTCTGTCGGCCGGAGCTGTGCGACGATGTGCCGACGCTGTGCGCACGTGTGGATAAGTTGGAACAGGCCGTGCGCAGCGGAGATATCCCCGCACCGGCAGCGGCCGCTCCGGCAAAACCGGCCCCTGCCCCGCAGCTGGAGCCCGTGCCGAAATCGAGCCCGGCGCAGGCAGCACAGCCCAAACCGGAGCCAAAACCGGTATTTGATGACGCCCCCCCGTGGGAGCCGCCCGCACCGCCTGTCTCCGTGCCGAAGGCAAAATCGGAGCCAAAACCGGTGTATGACGACGTGCCCCCGTGGGAGTCGCCCCCGGAGTCGATGGCTCCGCCGGAAGAGCGGCCGCCCTGGGAAATGCCGCCGGCACCGAGACCGGAACCGCGTCCCACGCCCAAAGCAGAGCACACACCAGAGCCACCCGCGCCTCCCATTCCGGAACCGGAACCGGAACCGGAAATGGTCCCGGAACCCGCACCAGAGCCGGAGCCTGCCCCCGCGCCTACCGGCGCGTTCGACTGGCAGGCACTGTGCGCGTATATGGAGCATGAGCTGCCGATTGGCCTTTACAACCTGCTACTTGACCCACTGCAGGCAGCCGGCGAGCTGGCGGACGGCACGCTGACGCTGCACCTGAACAAGGCTCCGGCCTACCCGATGTTCAACAAGCCGGACATCGCGGAAAAATTCCGTCTGGCCATGCAGACGCTGACCGGGCAGAACGTCCATGTGGTCATGCAGCCAATGGATACGGCCACGCAGATCAAGCAGCGGCAGATCGAGGAACTGGCACACTTCCCGAACGTAACGATCCGATAAAAATTTTTTTGATTCACAGGAGGATACAAACATGGCAAAAGGCGGTTTTCGCGGCGGTTATGGCGGCATGAATCAGGCCAACATGATGAAGCAGGCGCAAAAGATGCAGCAGGACTTCCTGCGGATGCAGAAAGAACTGGAAGAGAAAGAGTTCACGGCCAAGTCCGGCGGCGGCATGGTTTCGGCGACGGTCAACGGCAACCGTGAGGTCACCAAGATTGAGATCAAGCCCGAGGCAGTCGATCCCGACGACGTCGAAATGCTCGAAGATCTGGTGCTGGCGGCCGTCAACGAGGCACTGCGTCAGTACGAGGCAGCTTCCGACGCCACGGTCAGCAAGATCACCGGCGGCATGAAGCTCGGCTTCTGAACCCATAAGCATCAGCACGCACGGTCCCATTGGGACGGTGCGTGCTTTTTCATTTGCGCAAAAACGCGTGCTCCTCGCGCTGAACGAGGCCGAGCGCCGGGTCAAAGCATGCGCGGCCGCGCAGGACGCAGGTCTTGCCATAGCGTGCGCGGAGGTTATCGAGCGTGATGTCGAGCTGCCGCTGCCGCGCACGGTGCTCCGCATCCTCAAACAGATCCAGCTGATGCGGCGCACACGCAGGCACCAGCTCCAGCGCGCGGATGCCGATACTGCGCAGCGGATCGGGCCACAGGTGCGCCTGCTCGCACAGGGCCAGCGCCGCGTCGAGCAGCTCACTCGTCAGGTCAGACGGATGCCGCAGCGCCATGCGGTGACTGCACCAGTGCAGGTCGGCCGTGCGCACGCTCAGCTCTACCGTGCGGCACTGATACCCTTCCAGCCGCAGGCGCGCCCCCACGCTCTCGGCCAGAGACAGAAGCGCAGCGCGCGCATCCGCCTCGCAGATGAGGTCGCGCGGCGCGGTGGCGCTGTTGCCGATGGATTTCGGCGGCGGCAGATCCTCGACGCGGTGCACCGGCGTGGGGTCATACCCGTTGGCGTAGGCGTGCAGCAGCCGCCCGCCCTTGCCAAGGCGCTGCTCGAGCACATCGGCGTCCGCCGCCGCGAGCGCACCGACCGTGCGGATGCCCAGCCGCTCGAGCTGCCGCACCGAGCTGCGCCCGGCGAAGAGCAGACTGCTGACCGGCAGCGGCCAGACCATGTCCGCAAAGCGCGCGCGGTCAATGACCGTCACGGCGTTCGGCTTGCGGTAGTCCGAGCCGAGCTTTGCGATTGCCTTGCACCACGACACGCCGACGCTCACCGTCAGGCCCGTGGCGTCGAGCACGCGCTGGCGCACCTCCTGCGCCGTGCGCAGCGCGTCCTCATGGCCGACGCAGCCAGTCATGTCCAGCCAGCACTCATCCATGCCGAACGGCTCGCACCGGTCGGTGAAGCCGGCATAGACCTCGCGCACGCGGCGCGAGTAGTCGTAGTAGAGGTCGAAGTCCGGCGGCAGGATCGTCAGCTCCGGGCACTGCTGCCGCGCCGCCCAGAGCGTCATGCCCGTGCGCACCCCGGCGGCGCGCGCCATCTGGTCCTTGGCCAGGATGATGCCGTGGCGCAGCTCCTGCTCCCCGCCGACCGCCACCGGCCGCCCGCGCAGCTCCGGATGGTGCAGCAGCTCGATGCTCGCATAGCAGGCGTTGATATCCGAATGTAAGATCATACGGTCCATAGCGCTTTCTCCCAAAACGAGATTGTCTCTATTATAAATCTCTTTTCGGGATATTTAAAGCATTTTCTTATCTGATTCAGATATTTTTCTTGCGTTTTTTCGTCCGATACGATATATTGTATACGAGGTGCTGCATATGTACAAAACCTTTGGCGAAACGATTGCTTCCCTGCGCCGCGCGCACGGCATGCGCCAGCAGACGCTGGCGGACGCGCTGGCCGAGGCCGGTGTGCCCGTGTCGAATCAGGCGGTGTCGAAGTGGGAAAATGACGCCACGCTCCCGAACGCACAGCAGTTTCTGACGCTGTGCCGCGTGCTGGACGTGGACGATATTGCGGGCACGTTTTCCGGCGGGGACGCCGGCGGCCTGCTCGCCGGGCTGAACGCAGAGGGCCGCCGCCGCGCGCTGGAATACATCGCGCTCCTGCGCGAGAGCAAGCGCTTTGCCGCCTCGCCGGAACCGGCCGCGTTGCGCAGTCTGCCGCTGTACTCGCTCGCCGTCTCGGCCGGTACGGGCCAGTTTCTCGACGGGGAGAGCTATGAGATGCAGCCGGTCGGCCCCGAGGTGCCGGAGGAGGCAAACTTCGGCGTGCGCGTGGCGGGCGACAGTATGGAACCGTGCTTTCACAGCGGGCAGACCGTCTGGGTGCACCAGCAGCCGACGCTCGACCCCGGCGAGATCGGCGTGTTCCTCTACGACGGCAGCGCCTATCTCAAGCAGCTCCGGCGCGACGGCGGGCGCGTGTTGCTGCACTCACTCAACCCGGCCTATGCCGACCTGGAGATCTCGGACGCGCTGCCGCTGCGCGTGCTCGGAAAAGCAATGACCTGATAAAAATAGAAAACTCCCTGCGGAACGCATGGTTTCCGCAGGGAGTTTTTCATTTATGCCTCGTTCCAGTGCAGCAGGCGCTCGGACAGCTCTGCAACCGTCTGCACCGTGGCCGCCGCGCCGGCAGCCTCCAGCTCGCCCGGCTCGGCATACCCGTAATACACACCGATACACGGAACGCCGCAGGCAGCGGCGCCGGTGACGTCATACTTGCGGTCGCCGACCATGAGCGCCGCCTCGGGCGCGGTCTGCGTCTCGGCAAGCGCGGCCGCAACGACCTCGGCCTTTGTGCTGCGCGTGCCGTCGTATTCGCAGCCGATCACGCAGTCAAAGAGCCGCTCAAGATCGAACCGCTGCAGGATCGAGCGCGCCATCGGCGTGGGCTTCCCGGTCGCGACCGCGATGCGAAAACCGTGCGCACGCAGCCGCTCGAGCAATTCCGGAATGCCGAGATAGAGCGTGCACTCATAGATGCCGACAGGCAGATACCGCTCCCGGTAGCGTGCGACCGCCGCCTGCGCCTGCTCGGACGTCATGGCATACAGCTCCGAGAACGAGTCGAGCAGCGGCGGACCGACAAACTTGCGCAGGCGCGCCGTGTCCGTCTCGTGGATGCCGAAGCCTTCGAGCGCATACTGCACGCTGCGCAGGATACCTTCGCCGGTGTCAAACAGCGTACCGTCAAAATCAAATAAAACAGTCTGGATCATGACAAATCTCCGTAATCAAGATGGGAAAAGGATAGCATCGGGGCGCGAAATTGTCAACAGCCGCGCCGGATGCATACGCTGTAGCAACCTGAAAAATGTGAGGTTTCGCCATGAACAACGGACTGGAAACACGCTACTTTCTCAGCGCCCTGACCGGCGCGGGCTACTACGCACTGCACAGGCAGTTCCTGCGGCCGCCGCAGCGGTATTTCTGCATCCTCAAGGGCGGGCCGGGCTGCGGAAAATCCACGTTTCTCAAGCGCGTCGGCGACGCCGGGCACGCAGCCGGGCTGGCCGTCGTCTGGCTGCACTGTGCGGGCGACCCTGCCTCGCTCGACGGGGTCTATTTCCCGGAAAAATGCTCCGGCTTCTTCGATGGCACGGCGCCGCACACCGTCGAACCCGCGCTCTTCGGCGCGAGCGGCGAATATCTGGACCTCGGCACGTTCTGCCGCACGGAGGCGCTCGACACGGCGCGCATCCGCGCCCTGAATGCCGACTGCGCCATGTTCCGCCTGCGCGCGCAGCAATATCTGGCGGCGGCCGCCGCACTCGACGCACGCGCCACGCCGGGGCTGGTCTATCCCGAGGACCGCGAGGCCGCACGCCGCCGCGCAAAGAGCATCTGCGCACGGGAATTCGGCACACCGGGCAAAGGCACGGAACACGGCCGGTGTGAACGGCTGTTTTTAAGTGCCATCACGTGTGAGGGGCGAATTTTCTTCCCTGATACGATTGCCGCGCAGTGTGAGCGTGTGTACCTGCTCGACGACGGCTGCGGCCTGGCAGAAGAATTTCTGCACATCGTGCGCGCACACGCCGGCCGGTGCGGACTGGACGTTCTCTCCTGCCCCGACCCGCTCATACCGTCGCACACGCAGGCCGTGCTCGTACCATCGCGCGGCGTAGGCTTCCTTGCCGGAACGGCGGACGACGTGCCGGAGGGGCTGACACAGCGGCACATCCGGCTCGACGTGCTGCCGGACCCCGTGCGCCAGCGGGCACTGCGCCGCACCATGCGCAGCGACACCCGGCAGCAGCAGCTCGCCCTCGCAAGCGCAGTGGAGCAGCTGCGCATGGCCAACCTCCTGCACAACGAACTGGAAGCCGTTTACCGGCCGTGCATGGACTTTGCCGCGCTGACCACGTTCACGGACCGGTATCTGCGCACCTTCCCCGGCGCATGAGCGCAAAACGCCCCGGCGGGACTGTGCGATCCCGCTGGGGTGTTCGTTTGCAGTTTTCTCAGCAGCAGGGCGAAAAGCACGGATTACAGCACAGATTCAACAGGCACATATCCGCGCACCAGCTGCCGGTGCCGAAGCCGCTGTTCGGATAGCCGGCACTGTAGGTCGCATACGCGTCACCGCCGCTCTCGAGCTGGTGCAGCAGACGCTGGAAGTCCGGATTCGTCGGGTCCATCTCGGCCGCGCGCCGCGCATCCGCCAGCGCCTGCACGCGGTTGCCCGCGCCGGAATTCGCCATGGCACTCAGGGCGTACCAGTTGGCATCTCGTTCGGCCATCGGCACGCCGGACAGCGCCTGCAGCGCCTCGGCAAAGTGCCGCGTCTGGATAAAGTTCATCGCCGCCTGATATTCCGGCCGGATGCCGGAATCGCGCTGCGCGCCCCAGCCGCCATAGGTACCATAACCGCCATAGCCGCCCGCCTGGCCGTAACCATCGGACGCACCGTAGCCATTGGCCTTGCCGTTTTTGATCGCGTCATAGGCCGCGTTGACCTCGTTCATTTTTTCCGTCGCGTGCGGGTCGTCCGGGTTCAGGTCCGGATGATATTTCTTGGCCAGACGGCGATAGGCCGCCTTGATCTCCTCTTCGCTCGCGCCTCTGGAAACACCGAGGACTTCATATGGGTCTCTCATTCGGCGCTCCTCCCGATCTTTCGTTTTTTCATGGCCGCCTCGTAGCGCAGCCATACGCCGGAATATAAAATATTACGCAGCAGCTCCACGTCCTGCAGCACCGGCAGTGCCTCAAACGCCGCTGAACACTCGCCGAGCAGCATCGTCAGCAGTGCGTGGAGATCCGCATCCTGCGGCAGCGAGCGCAGCGGGTTATACCGCCCGTGCCGGAGATCCTCCGGCAGGTCGATCACCGCGTCAAGCAGATAGATGAATCGGCCCAACGCCTCGCCAAACGGGCGCAGACGGTCGTCCCAGAGCTCACCCGTCACAAACAGCTCGCCCATCAGGCGTCCGAAGCAGTTGGCCGCAGCATCCGGGTCGCCGGTGTCCGTCTGTTCGATCTCGGAAAGCTCCGCCATGCACTGCTCGATCGCGGCGCATTGGCGCGGCCAGCGCGCGCGCACGGCTACACACTGGCAGCTGAGCGCCTCCGCTTCCCAGTATTTCAGCGCGCTGCCGTCATCCTGCCAGTCGTCGCGGCAGTTGTTGTAGGCCAGCACGACGTTCATATCGGCTGCATACTCGGTGTAGCGTGTCTGCCAGTAAAAATGCTTGCGCAGCGGGTGCGCAGGGCAAATCTCCATACCGCGCTCCTCGTCCGCTTCATACAGCGCCGAGAGCAGCAGCACCAGAAACGTCATGTCATACGTCAACGTCAGGCGGCCGGAAAAGCCGTGCCGCTGCTTGAGCACCCGGCACAGGCCGCAGTAGCAGCCCTTGTAGCGATCCTTCTGCGCCTGCGTCAGGCCCTCGAGATTTGCGATCACATATCCAAACATCTGGCTTCGCCTCAGGTTTTCCGCTGGAAGGACGTGCCGCATTTGCGGCAGACGATATTGATCTTGCCCTTGCCGCGCGGCACGCGCAGACGCGTCCGGCACGACGGACATTTGAAAAAGCGGTAGTCACGCCGCTGATGCCAGCGGTCCACGGCACCACGCCACGCGCTCGTCACCTTGTATCTCTGGCGCAGATACGCACCGTTTTCCTGCTGCCGGCGATAGACATTGCGCGAGAGCATACGGAAATAGACCACGATCAGGCCAAGGACCGCCAGCGACCACAGGATGCGCGCCGCATAGCCGTGCACGAACATGCTGACGATCAACAGGATCAGCGTCAGCACGGACAGAAGGCGGTTGAGTGCATCCATCCCGTTTCTGCCCATCATCCATTTTGCAAACCGTTGTCTCATGACCGATCACCTTTCCAGGCTGCTGAATTTGATTCTTGTATTTTATCACACGTCTATGAGAAATATATCAAAGAACTGTAAACACCGCGCGTTTCCGTGAAAAAATTGCACATTGTGACGATGCACCCGCTGTCACCGGCTCTTTGAACAAGATGATGCCAACGATCACGAAGCCCCGCGCGCCGCTCCCGGTCGGGACCGCATAAGCCGCACCGAGCGGGAGTGTTTTGGTTGTGCGTGCCAGCAGGAAAAAGCTCACCGCCATGCCGGCAAACGAGCAGCGACCAGCTGAGCTTTATGAATCCCTCCGAACACTTCATACAGGTCGCCCAAACGACCTCAAAAATTCCGGCAATGCCGAGCATGACCCATGCCATAATGTTTCCCTCCAAATAAAAAATGCGCCTGCCCGCATCTTCTAAGTCCTGCATCGCAGGCAAGTCATTCGTGCCCGGATATTCCTTTCCGCCATGAAGCCGACGCCCGCCTTGTTCTTAGCCTCGTTGAGCCTGCCGCCGATGCCGGTCATCACCTCATGCACACAGTTGCCCGGGATAAAGTCCTCCGGTGAAAGGCCTTTTTGCTGCGTGCTCAAGGGCAGTGGAGTTTCCGGGGCGGCGTATGACATTTTGTTGATTGATAAGCAATACAGGCGGACTCCATGCCGTGAGGCCCGCTGACCATCTGCATATCGCCCAACATCTTTTCGGGGTTGTCCACGAAATAGGCGTTCATCCGGATTCCATCGGCGTCGGTGGCCAGATGCACACAATCGGGCTCAATATCTATCAGCCAATCACGCTTCTAGTGGAAGATAATATCCGAAGTGATCCCCGTACCGGCAGCGGCCTTGAAGGTATCATTCGGCAATCGGATAGCGCCGAGGAGGTCCGCTCTCTGGGCAATATACTTTCGGACATTGGGGTTTTCCTTCAGCCACTATCACATCTCGAGGATGTAATAGGGGCAGAAATAGAAAAAGCCCGCTGACCGAAATCAGCGGGCTTAAATCATATGAACTTTTCGTATGCTATCGGAACTTGTCTGCAATCGCAGAATTCCAAACGCATTTTTGGCGTAAGCTCGGAGTAAATTGGCGTAAGTTGTGGCATAAGCACCGACAATTTTGGGGCAATCAATAGAGCTTTGCGCCTGCCGGAATGTGAGGATCAACCATCAGCAAATGCAGCTTTTCCTCGCCGTTTTCGTGATGCACGGCGGAGATGAGCATACCGCAGGAGTCGATGCCCATCATGGGGCGGGGCGGGAGATTGGTGATGGCGATGCAGGTCTTGCCCACCAGTTCCTCCGGCTCATAATACTGATGAATGCCGCTCAGGATGACGCGATCCTCGCCGGTACCGTCGTCGAGCGTGAACTTGAGCAGCTTCTTCGACTTCTTCACGGCTTCGCAGGCCTTGACCTTCACAGCACGGAAATCGGACTTGCTGAACGTGTCAAAGTCCACAAAATCGGCAAACAGCGGCTCGATCTCCACATTGGAAAAATCAATTTTTTCAGGAACTTCAGGAGCCGCCTGAGCAGCCGCCACAGGAGCCGAAACTTCCTTGGAAACCTTCTTGTCAGAGTCCAAAGGCTTCATTGTCGGGAGAAAATCGGTTGTCCTTTCATAAGCTCCCGCCGCTTGTTATATCCTGTCAAATTCAGCATCCTGAAGCAACTCATTTTTCACAACTTGTTATAAGTTCCCTTATGAGTTGTTCCGTTTGATGTAAGTGATGTAAAGTGCTTCACTGTTGGGCTAAAGGGGGATGTCCCTTTTTGTCCTTGCAGATTACTGGCAATTCTTTCTTCTTATATTATGAGGAAAGTAGATCCCCGCCGAAATGAGATGTTCCGGAACATTATCATGAATGTTTTCCCCATTCACAGGTACCGTTTCAAAGAAGAACGATTTTTACGAAGTCTATGTTTCCACTTTCATTCAGCCAGCTCTCATCACAGTGTACTGCTTCAACTGAGTACACAAAGAAAACGTGGTCTCCTCCTATCTCGATCTCCTGAATCACTTTACATTCCACCGAAGCATGGCATTCGCTGAGTAACGGCGCCCTGACCTTCGTTCCCTCTTTCCATTCAAGACCCGGTATGATAGAACAAAATCGGGTATTTCACACAGCTTTCTTATACTAGGCTCCCATTAAAAGTAGACAAAGCCTACTTTTAATGGCGCGACAGCGCGTCGGAGTCTGCATGAGACGTCTTCTGCGCTTTCAGCGCAGAAGGGCGACGCATTAAGCGGCGTCTTTCCGATAAAAAGTGTCTGCTTTTTTATCGGAAAATAGTATCACACAGTTTATTCCCCGTCTCTGCTGTAATAGGTCAGGGTATATAGGCTGTCCATCAGGTTTACGTTTTCAACCGCCGCTTCCAGCCCCAGGGTGCTTAAATCCACATTGGCAAAGTTCCAGATTGCGGCCACACCATTTTCAGAGGCCTGTTTGGCATAGTCTACCGCTGCGGAGGTCGGAACGGTGAGAATGCAGATTGCCGGCTTATTGTTTTGAATAAAGCTACCGAAATCCTCGGAATTCAGGATGGGAACGCCGTTTATTTTCTGGCCGATTAATTTGGGGTCTACATCAAAACCGGCTAGAATCTGATAGCCGTTTGCAGCCAGGGGCAGATGCTCAAGAAGGGCATGGCCCAGACTGCCGATACCAGCGATAATCACCGTGTGCGTCGCATCGGTGCCTAAAATGGCATGTATGCTGGCGCGCAGACTTTCAATGTTATAGCCATAGCCCTGCATACCGTAGCTGCCGAACTGAGACAGATCCTGCCGGACCTGTGAAGGGGTATTGTTCAGGTGATTGCCGATCACGGCCGAGGACACACGGGTATTTCCCTGTCGCTCAAGCTCGTCCAGGCACCGGAGATAACGGGGAAGCCGACGTATAGTATTGTCAGATATTTTGTTTGTCTTTCTGGTTTTCATAAGCACTCTCTTCAATTTCCCGCAGGGTTTTTCCGTTTGCTCTGGCCAGTGCGGCAAGATCCTCATATTCGCATTTGCTGCGTTTTACGCCGTAACCCTCCGCGCTCTTGATGCGCACTGGTCCGTATTCCGTCTCCGCCGTGCACATTGAACGGCTCAGGTTATACCGGTTGCAGACATACTCCCGAACGCCCAGCGTTGTGGTATTTTTGAAGATGCAGCGCAGCATCTTTTTCCTTTTTTCTTCGCTGCACATGCAGGTCAGCATAACGCCGGGTCTTGATTTCTTCATGCCGATATGGGTGAAGTAGACGTCAAAAGCGCCCAGCGCGAAAAGCTCGTCCATAGCAAAGGACAGTTCCTCCGCCGTCATGTCGTCTATGTTGCATACAAGCTCAATAATCTGTGAGCGTTTGCTTTCGGTTTCGCCCAAAACCGCGCGCACCACATTGGCCACTTCAAAATTCTTTTTTCCCGTTCCGTAGCCCGCTTTGCTCACTTTCAAAACCGGCATGGTTCCATACTCTGATACAAAGTACTTCAACAGCGCTGCCCCTGTGGGGGTACAGAGTTCGCTCTCCACTCGTCCGGAATACATGGGGACGCCACGCAGAATCAGCTCCGTTGCGGGAGCCGGAACTGGCACAATCCCGTGGGCACATTTTACATGGCCGTAGCCCACATTGACAGGAGAGGCCATAACCTTCTCCGGGGTGATCTCATAAAGCAGCTCACATACGCAAAGCACATCCGCTACCGCGTCCAGAGAGCCTACTTCGTGGAAATGGATGTTTTCTATCTCCGCCCCGTGTGCGGTGCTTTCCGCCTGAGCGATAATATCATAGACCGCTTTGGCATCTGCTTTCACCTTTTCCGGGAGGTCAACGGCGTCGATAAACGCCCGGATCTCCTGAATGCCGGTGTGGTGGTGATGGGTATGCTTATGTTCATGGTCGTGTTCATGGTGGTGATGCTCATGCTCCCCTTCTTCCTCGCCGTTGATCAGAACGGAAACATGGGTACCAACAATGCCGCATTTTTTATCGGCCACGGCGGAAACCACTGCTTTTCCATTCAGCACGGCATTCATCCTGCGGATAAAGCCCTCTCTGTCCGGGTGCAGTTCCAACAGGGCCGCCGTCAGCATATCCCCCGCGCAGCCCATTGCGCAGTCTATGTACAGTGTTTTCATTTGCTCTTCTCCCTCGCCTTCAGGTCAATTTTTATCGTTTCGAAATGCTTTAACAGTTCTGTCGTGATTTCTCCGAGCATCTCCTGCGCCCGGCGCTGCTGTTCTTCCGTAAATTGCAGCAGCGCGCCGCCGTCGCGAAGCCGGACGCGAAAGTCCGAAAAGCCCATGGCAAAAAGAACCGCTTCGCTCTCCTCAATGGCCTTGAGCTTTTCCGCCGTGATCTTCTCTCCGGCAAGAATCCGGGTAGCCAGGCAAGCATAGGCCGGTTTATCCCAGGTGAAAAGCCCTGCCTCTTTGGAAAGGCGGCGGACATCGCTTTTCGTCAGTCCACAAATGCGCAGCGGAGACAAAATGTGCTGCTCTTCCAAAACCTTCATGCCCGGCCGGTCGCCGCATTCGTCGCTGGCATTGGTGCCGTCAATCATGGTCTCATATCCGTCGGCAACAGCTGCTGCGCGAATCGCCCCCATGATTCGTTTTTTGCAGAAATAGCAACGATTTCCCGGATTGGCAGTCACCTCGTCATATTGGAGAATGTCTGCATTGACCACGCGAAGCTCAGCCCCCAGCTCGCCGGAAAGCCGGACTGCATCCTCATACTCAAATTCCGGCTGAAACTGAGACTTGACAAGATAGGGTCTTACATCCGCTCCGGCGCTTCTGGCCGCATACAGCAGAAAAGCAGAGTCCGTGCCGCCGGAAAAAGCCAGCGCCGCTTTCGGATGTTCAGCGAAGAATTCATCCAGCTTCATGCTCGATCCCTCAGTCCATGTGGTTAATCATGCTGGCAAGATAGCCCGCACCGAAGCCGTTATCAATGTTGACAACGCTCATTCCGCTGGCACAGGAGTTGAGCATGCTCAGCAGTGCTGCCACGCCGCCGAATGCCGCGCCGTAGCCCACGCTGGTGGGAACGGCGATTACCGGGCAGTCCACGAGGCCGCCCACCACTGAAGGCAGTGCGCCTTCCATACCCGCAACGGCAATAATTACCCGGGCACTCATCACAATGTCCATAT
>ERZ773276.755-NODE-755-length-31537-cov-17.698812_pt1 | contig 31537 bp, 28 predicted proteins | sample MGYA00511386_ERZ773276 | MGnify/ENA primary metagenome ERZ773276 (study PRJEB29015, sample SAMEA2737778) | human gut metagenome | biome: human gut; feature: human-associated habitat; material: faeces | place: China | collected 2012 ...
TGGCACCGGCATCCTCACTGAGAATGACAGTTGAAAAATAGCCCTCCAATCCTGCCGACTTCAATTTCCGGTACTGAACCTCATGGAAGCCGTTGCTGCAGATATGCAGCTGGTAGCCCTTGCCTTTGAGATAGTCCAAAAGTTGCTTAGCCCCAGGCACGATACCTGGCTCACGGGAGATGATGTCTCCATAGCGGTCACTGGCTGCAACGCACCACTCTGGCGTTATCCACGACGTGTCGCCACCACAAGCCTTCACCATCTCTGTTACAGGCCTGCGATACCGTTCCACAATCAGCGTGTCACGGTCAATCTCACCATGGGCATATTTCGCCCACACGTCAACGTTGGTGGCAAAGTACGCATCTCTAAACGCCTCATAGGACGGCATGATCTTCTCCCAATGCAGCTCGTCAAAAATCTTCTTCAGCGCAATCATACTGTTGCCGTGCGTGTCATACAGCGTGTCGTCGAAGTCTATGAACAAGTCTCTATATCTCATTGTCTCAATTATTTTGATGTACTCGCACTTCATCCTCATCGCTCAGATGCATTTGTGTAAGTTTCTGGTGAAAATGTATACAAAAATACGAAATTGGAAAAACAGACAACAACGACCCGACAACAGACGCCACTGGTATGATGAAAACTACTGGGGACAAGCATTTAGGCCCATTGTCACTTGGCATCATAGTCTTGTAAACGAAAAGTAATATGACTGAAAGAATGACTATATTCACTGATAAACATATCGCCATAGTCTGCACCGACCATGCTCTTTTCCTTAGCGAATACCATACTGCACTACCAATTACAAGATATGGAATCATGTACAGCATGGCAAAACAGAAACAGAACGCAAGAAGGTGTGGGTCTGTCACTATTGTAATTGGAGTGGATAAGAATAGCCATGAGGTTGGATTAAGTAACACGGCAATCATAGAACAGTAAAACATTCTCTGTATGATTTTGCATAATACTGGGTACTTGGATTTTATGCGAATATAATATGCAAGCTTCATTTCTATTTTTGTAAAAGTCTTATTCATCCAACAATCGTCGCCACTACCTTCCGTGCTCCGCCGTCGTTGCGGAATTCACAGAGATAGATGCCTTGCCACGTGCCGAGATTCAGTCGCCCGTCAGTAATGGGAATGTTGATGCTCACACCCGTGATGATGCACTTCGCATGGGCTGGCATGTCGTCAGAACCTTCGAGAACGTGGTGATAGTCCGGCATACTCTCAGGCACGAGCCTGTCGTAAATTGTCTCCATGTCTCCCCTTACGTCAGGATCCCAGTTCTCACATATGCTCAACGCGCAGCTGGTATGCTGCACGAAGAGATTGAGCAGTCCCGTTTTCGGCAATTGTGGAAGATGCCGAAGTACCTCATCCGTTATCAGATGGAAGCCACGGGATCGTGGGCTTAAAGTAAATGATGTTTGCTGGTTCATAATTATTCTTGACGAACAGATTCTTTAGCCGCTCTGTCAAATTCTTCTTTTGTACACGGTTTCCTTAGAATCCAGTATGTGCTTGAGTCGCTTTCTCCTGCTCCGTTAAAAACAGCTCCTTCGGTTGTTGACCCATGTGAATAAAGCTCCCAACCTTTGGAGATAAAATACATTAAAGCTCCAGCAGGCGTTGTGAAAACGATGCGTTTACCGTTCTCGTCACGAAGTTTCTCAATAGTTTTACCATTGTCAACAGTTACCTTGAAGCCTTCATTCTTCAGCTTGCCCTCAAAGTTGACGATATTGTAGATATAGTAATACTTCACCTCCTGTGCATTTGAGAACAGCGGCATTGCGATAATCATGAGAAGTAATAATACCTTTTTCATATTGTTCTTTTTAAGTCATCATTATTTTGTCTCAACTAAGCATGTTGGTTTTATGAAAGATGACAGACGAATACTAAAAGTCGTCAGATACATTCGACTGATGATTCATCCCATTTACATAGTCTGTGAATTCCGCATGAGTTGACCAATTGAACGGATAAGTCAACATTGTGTCATCCGTCATCAAGTAACAATAAATCGAGCCTAACCCAGTATCAACTGTAAAAGTTGCCCTGCCTGATTTATCCGTACCATCCGTGATACTGGTCTCACCATATTTTGCAGAAAGAATAGAACGCAAATTATCCAATTCTTCTTTTGCTCTATCATCTGTCAAACCATCGTAGTAAACTTTAGCCCCATAAACATTTTTTGTCTCGGAGTCATAATAAACGGCAATGTTGCCTTTCTTACCTGCAAAAGTACCGACGAAACTACGTGTTCCCACAGGAAGCATTTTGCTCATTTTTGTATTCAAGCGGAAGCCCTTGGCAACGAGTTTCTTTTGGAACTGTTCAATACTGCCGTTCAATGGAATACCTGCAAACTTCATATGCTTCGTTTGCGCTGAAAGGACAAACGAGAACATCAACATCAGTGATAAAAGGAATAATTTTCTCATAAATAGTTATATTTGTATTTTAACTGACAAGAGCATTAAACAACTCTTCGCTGTTGACCTCTATTCGAGCAGACGGGAACAGAGTTGCTTCTGCTAATTGAGATTTTCTCTCTAACAATTGGTCAAGAGTCTGGTCAAATGTCGTTATACCGTCTGATACTGCCATCGGGTAATAGACGAACACGTCTTTGTCTTGTCCAATACGATACACACGATCCGTTGCTTGATTCTCTTTGGCTGGATTCCAATGACGCGAATAATGGATAACATGGTTCGCACCGGTCACGTTCAAACCCATGCCAGCAGCGATTGGAGACATGATAATAACATTGAAGCCATTGACATTCTGAAAATCATCTATTGCCTGCTGACGTGACATCTTTCCACGTTTGAACAACTCACTTTTACCTGTTGGCGTATCGCCATTGATTACATGGGCCTAATCTGATAACGCATGCACAGTATGCGCCTTATGATGGACTGTGTATCTCGTCGCTCAGCAAATATAATCACTTTTTCTCTTTTTTTTTTTATTTCATCCAAGATAGGAATAATAGCTTGTAATTTGGCAGAGCTGGCAATCAGCTCTTCAACCGAGCAATCATTCATCTTCTCTGTTCCAAGATACGGATGGTCGGAAATTTCTCTTAGTCGCTGAATACATACAAGCATATATCCTTTAGGTGGACAGGGGCTGTTCTTTTCTTTTCGAGCTTGTTGTACAGCCTGGTTATAATATTCTCTTTGAATATCGGGCATTGCGCATTCCAATCTTCGTATGTTCTTTTCTGGAAGTTCCTTAGCGACATCCACCTTCAATCTTCTCAGGAAATATTGTCCCATTTCTTCGCGAACCTCATTTCCTAACTCGATAATGTCGGTGTCCAGTGACTTTAATGGAGACTGGTATTTCTGAGCGAACTCCTTACAATTCCCCAACAAACCAGGAACACAAAAGTCCATTATGCACCAAAGATCTACCATCGTATTCTCGACAGGTGTGCCGGTCATTGCGACCTTAAACTCCGCCTTCAGTGCTTTTGCGGCATTCGTTACTAATGTACCGGGTGTCTTGATCTTTTGAGCTTCATCGAGTGCTACAATAGCAAAATCAACAGCGCAGAAGCTAAATTGATAAGATCTGACAGTTTCATAATTTGTCAGTATAATGTGCCTATGCTGTAAAAACTGTATGAAGTTACGGTCAATACCTTTGGTGAAATGTTTTGCTACTGATGACGTTATAACTCTGACAGGAATTCTTGGTTTCTCAAAGAATTTAATATACTCATTCTCCCAATTCTCCAAAAGTGATATTGGGGCGACTATCAGATACGGCTTTTCTGTATTGTGATATTTGTGGTCATACCAATCTATTAAAGATAAGAGCTGAAGAGTCTTGCCTAATCCCATATCATCTGCAAGCAGACAGCCCTTTGAATGTTCGGATACAAGATGCTGCAACCATGCGACACCTTCTACTTGGTGTTGCTTCAGCCTTATACCGTCTTTCAAGCCAGGAATTGAAGAGAAAATGTATTTATTGTTCTTCTTTTGTTTTGAGAATTCAACTTGATACCCAAGCTCTTCTGCATTCTCTTCTACTATTAAGACCTTCTTTTCTTCTTTTTGTTTTTTCCTTTCAAATTGCTCATGAGCATTTTTGGCAATGTCTAATGCGTCATTTACATTCAATGTTATATTTCTATATGTAATTGACGACTTTCCTTCAGCTATTGCCAATCGTGTCTGCTGTTCAAAATCACTTACTTCATCATCTGACTGGAAAGTAAGTTTAGAATTACCATTAATTTTATCTTCCACTTCATAAGTCGGTGATATCCATGATGAAGTGAAAGGTGACACGAACGGATATACTTTAGGCTTATACAAGCCTATCTCTATTACGCGGTCACTATAAAAAGTAGAAAGGTCACATTGTTCCGGATCTAAATGTAAAGCTGGGTTGTCCACAAGCCCTTTCAAGTCTTTTGAACTTACCCTACGATAGTTTTTCCGTATCTTTCGAATCACTTCTTGCTTCTCGTCATCCAGTACAACTCTTACACGGTTGTTATTGTCATCGGTCAATGCTATGTTATCAGGCACCTGCTCTCTAGATTCTAAATATCTGTCAAACTGGTCTGATAGTGGGGAATCAATTGTAGGATAAACTTCGTAGCAATCTTCTCCAATCTTATCAACTTCTATCTTTAGTTTTGACGGAACGAGGACATTCTCTTTTGTAAGGTATTTATCTAGAGTGGATTGTGCAACTTCTGACAAACCTTTGATTTGGCAAAAGGCAATGAGGTTACCATTAAGACTTTTACTTTCAATGGGAAGCGCATTGTACTCATCAATAGCTTCAACCAGCCGGAGTTGCTCCATACGCAGAAGATATTCACTCTGTCCTGCGTATATAACAGCCCCAACTCGTTTAACAGCAAATCTCCGACCCAGTTTTGATTGTCTGTATGACACAACATACTGGAAAGAAGAATCTCTCAAGAGCCCCTTAGGCTGAATATAAATTGTAAACGGGTAAATCTCCGGTAAACCTAATGCGCGGCGTTCATATGTACTTAACTTATATATTCCATCGTATGAGACATTACATGCATCGCCATCAACAACGGCCAAACCATTGTCAATAAACTCTTGCAATAACTCCGAGTACACGCAAGCTTCTTCATCTTCTTCCCATTGAGAAAAAGCCAGCACGTTCCCATCCTTAGTAAATCGGAAGGCTATATACTCACTTGATGGTTGATATTGTATCATAATAAGCCGTGATTTCTAAACCATTGATTTAATGTCTTCTCCCAATCTGATAAGTGAGGAAGTTTGCCTTCATCCTTATCAATCATAAATGATTGTATCGTTGGCAAATGAGTACGTTTAAGTTGGTAGAAATAAGATATGCTCTTCACCTTTCCACGGTAAATGTATATGCTACCGCTACCACTCTCAGAGAACTCAACGATATAGTAATTCCCGATTGTCATTCCCAATGCCGACAGCTCGGTGTCTGATCCATCGTTTAGCAATGTCACCTTTTGACTGACAAGTTTGGAAATTCTTTCATCTTGCATAAGTACGGCTCTCGTTCTCTTTGTGCAGAATATGTCGAAATCCGTGATCATATCCACATGGTCAATCCAATACTTCTTTCTCCTCGGATCACGAACACATTTCTCAAAGAAGATAGAGATAAACTTCCTTTTGATCCATTCGTTAAGGAGTCTCCTCGCTTCTTTAAGATTTTCTTTTTCTTCCGCTGTTCCTACAGACAAAGTCCATTTCGACGCTATAGAAGGGTCGCCAATCTCAGTAATAGCGAGGGCTTTAATGGATTCCATCTGTGATGATGTTGCACTTTTACTTTTGTTTAGAATAATAGCAGGTATTAACCGTTTTGCAGTAGGACCATAATTATGCTCATCGAGAACAGTTTCCATTAGTTTAAGCCGTGAAAGTCCATCCTTCTCAAAATATGCGACTATCACACGCGAATAGTATTGTAAATCTATCTTGTCGCGTGACAACCTGAAGAAAACAGAAGGTGCCGTTCTCAGCGAGCATGCTACCGTTTGCCCTTTATCATGCTGACTCAAAGTTATCCCAAGAAGCTCTGGCCCCTCCTGCGTAAGAAATCTTCTGTTCTTTTTTAGGATAAGGTACTTATCGCGTTTTCCTTGGTATGAATCTAGTCTGTTTTGCACGAGGTTTAATACTACTTCCATGATTTTTGGATCGGTATCATCCCAATTGGAAAGCATGAAATACAATAATCCATTAAAGAACCTGTCCCTCCAATTATTATTCAGCAAATAGACAAACGAGTTCATCATAGGCAATGTATTCATGCGATACATTGAGTAGGTCAGCATTCTCAACTCTCTTGAAGAAAAAGAAAGTTTCTGAGGGCTTCTGTATGCAAGACGGAAACGATTAAATACTTGCTCGGTAATGCTTTTGTCAGGAACACGTTCATCGACACCTCGGCAACTCTCGGCGATAGCCTCAAGTTTCTTGATATTGTTGTCCATTCCTTTTTTCTCAGAACGTGACAATAAAGTCTTCGCAGCAAGCGCATAATCACTTGCCGAGAAGTTGAAGCCAAGTATTTTTGTCAAATCGTTATTCATGCCGTTTTGCTATTTCTTCCAACTTTTCTTCCGCATTGGTCCTAATTCTGAATTCTACTCGTCTTGACAGCCTGGGGTCTTCCTTGCCATTTCGTATGATAATATGCGAGGATGACAAGCCGTTGGCTGTTATTCGTTGCATTGCCCATCTCTGTTCATTCTGTGGTAAAAGGAACAAACAATACTGTAGGACAGAACGGGTTCGGTCTTGTGACAATTTCATATTCGTGAAATAATCGCCCGATGTATCTGTATGTCCCTCGATGCGTATTTCCTCAATATTTTTCTTATACTTCGGCTGGTTGATTAGTGCTATGTACCTCGGGAAGAAATCATTGAGTATCGACTTGAACTTGGGCTTAAGATCAGCCTTATTGAAGTCGAACAACGTCGATGGCTCTTGAAACCGTACACTTAGCTCGGTCGAGTCAATGATGGCATTCCAGACTTTGAGACTGTCTTTGAATTCCTTTTGAAGATCGATGTACAACTGCGTCTTCACCTGATTATATTCGGTAGTAATCATAGCTTCCTTGTCTGATTGCTTTTGGACTTTGAGCATCGTGGCAGTCAGTAGAAGAATGAAGATGAACAGCAAGCCAGCCATCAAGTCTCCAATCGACATAGCGAAAGGGTTTTCATTCTCTTCGTTCTCTCGCAGTTGCTTTCTCATCGTATTCTCATCTTTAACTTATCCACGCCGTCAGTAAGCTCCTCGGCAGAATCATTAAGGGCCTCCGCGATATTCTGCAAGCCTTTTGTCGACTTTTCAAGTGCATTGGAGTACAGGCCAAGCGCCTCGCCCGTATTCTTGCTTAGTGTTGTGCTATAATCTTGAAGGCCCTTACTAATTTCTGCAAAGATGTCTTTCAATCCTTCATGGATGATGCCATATTGCGCAGTATAGTCAGATATCAATTGCTGGGTTGTCTTCAAAGTCTGGTTGATATCATCGACCGTATCTTGGTTTGCCTGCTGTATCTCTTTATATTTTTGCATGTTTTCTTTTTGCTGTGAGATAAGAGTGTCGGAAACATCTTTCATTATCTCTGACAATTCTTTAATCTTTCCAGCAGAAGTGTCCAGATTCTCGCCGACTTTCTGCACGTTGACTAACATTTGAGAGGTTTCCAAATTCGACGTTTTCATCTTACTAATGCTCTCGTCAAATGCGACAAGCAGACGTGCGATTTCACGAGTAGAACGACCTTGCCCGTCAATGAGTCCGCTTTGCTGTTCGTTGAGTTTTGTTACAGAGGCGGTAATAGTGCTCATCATCTCGTCAAGCTTGGTTTTCATCTGCGTTGCCATGTCCTCATTGACGGTACGCGCTTTCTCCACCATCTGGCTCTGTTGATCTTCGACGGATGTTTGCAACTGCCCAATGATGCTCTTGACATTGTTGAAATTATCCGTAACGCTCTTTGTCATCAACTCCATAGTCTGAGGAATGCCGTTCAACACCTCACTTGACTTCGTAAGATTGGCGGCCAAGGCATCCATCTGCGACATTGTATCACTGGATATAGAATCCTTGAATTCATTCGTCATCTGTTGCATAGAAGACTTCAGTTCGCTAACAACAGAAGATACCATGTCTGTAGCCGGTGATTTCATATTCTCCGACAGAGAGTCCAATTTACTATTGAAAACTTGGTGACTTCTTTCCAAGTCTTGGATTAGAGGTACGATAGAAGCATTCATGGTTTTACCCAATGATGCGTTCAACTCATTAGATAAGTCTGTCGTAAAGGACTCCAAAGCCTGTGATTGCTTCTCTGATTCTTCGTAAAGATTTTGAAGCATATCACCAGGCTTAATAGCCTCTCCTGATTCATCATACCCAATGAGTGCATCCATTAATGCTTGTTGATGGCTTTCTTCCTGCTGCTTGAGATTATCTATACTCTGCTCGTAGGCTTTAAGCTGTTTCTCATTTGCCTCGTGAATAGCCTTGAGACTTTCCATCATCTCATTTTGCTGACGCATGTTCTCTCGTCTAAGCAAATCTATTTCAGAGACATAATATTTGTCGTCCAGTACCTTGCACCATTTGGATGTCACAATGTCCAAATCGTTGTAAACCTTTTTCTGCTTCCAGATATATAGAGAAGACAGGGTCATACCAAACACAGATGTCAAGAAAGCCGTTCCCATACCTCCCAAAAGAGTCTGGATGCTATCCATGATTTCTTCTGAATTGTTACTTTTGAACAAGGCCACACTAATTGTTAATCCAATAAATGTGCCTAGTACGCCCAACCCTGAAATAAGACCAGGCGCAGAACTGATTGCTTTAAGGTTAACACCAATAACCCTTGCAATGTTTCTTCTATAATAGAATTCTTCAGCATGGGTTGTTGTCCTGCTTTTATCACCCACCTCTAATGTGACAGTGTCCTTATAGTCAGAATTAATCTGCTTCATTCCATCAAATGAAGACTCTATATCATTGATATTCTGACTATTCGCCCATGCCTTAACAAAGCTTGTCAGCCGTCTTAACGGCATATAGTACTTATATGCTATATAAACTATGGCGAAACAGCATACCGCTGTCAATATGTTCATCCACATACTTTCTATGTTTTGATTATTATTCTTTCGTAAAACTCACTGTGAACGCTCTGCACTTCCGCTCGCCCTGTCTGATGTTGGCCAAGGAGAACCGGTCGGGCTTCTCGTAGATGTCGAGACCACGGCTGAGGAGAATCTTCCAGCCATTGTCAAGGAGTATCCAACGGTCATGGTCGGCCTTGAAGTCCCATGTGAAGTCTATGCCAACAGCCTGCAGCTCACTCTGCAAACCCTCGAAGTCGTCGATAATCTCCGGGATCTTATCATCATCGTTTTGCGTGCTCAGATGGATTTTTAGGTTCTCAGGGTCGAGGCTGATCTCACGGATGGTCTGCACCAACTCTATGAAGTTGTCAATCTGGAAAGGAGCACGAACGTATGGGTCAACGACGGTAATCTCATGAGCTGTACGCAGATAGTCGCCGAAGAGGTTGCGGTAGGTCACGCCCTTTTGGTTCATGCGTATGGTCTTCATGCACTCTCGCAATACCGGAATACGCGGACGTTTTGTGTGTTGTTCCTCGCTTGCCTCCGTAGCCTCTGAAGAGGCTGGTTCTTCTGACTTGAGACCATCTGTGGACTCCTTTGGTGTCTCTTTGGGCAAACCGTCATCTTCCTTCACCTCCTTGCTGCCGAACAATGCGGCTTCGAGGTCAATGCCATTCTCTACCTCTTCAAGTGTCGTTACCTTCACCGTTTCGCCACTCTTCAGGTTCACATACTTGAACTTAGCAGGCTCAGCGCAGAAGGTCTCGTCAATACGGTAGAGCTGGTCTTTCACTCGCTTGCGACCTTCGGCAGCGAAATCGACAAGCTCATAGGCTTCTTCATCTGTCATGTTACCATCGGGATAAAGGAGCTTCATCATGCCTGAGAATGTCTTGCGGATGGCAAGATGGTCGCGCTCGGACAGCGAGCCATCGAACTTAGCGTATTTGTCGAGCTGGTTGGTCCAGTCAGTATTGCGCAATGCATGGAGCACGGCGGCCAAATAGTCGGTGATGAGACCATAGCCTTTGGAGAAGCTGCTCTTCTTAAGCATCCTTATTTCCCAACCGGGGTTGTAGAGGTGGATGCGGTCGAGGAAGGCTCCCTTGATAAAGGAGGTCGGAATGGACTCAAACAGATGGCTGTTCTTGAGCATGAAAGTGACCGTATGCTTCGTATTCCCGACGAAAACCATCGATGCCGTTGCCTCATGGGTCGCCTTACCTCGGTTGAAGCTCTTGTTGGCAAGGTAGTTCTGCATCGTGTCAATCAGCACGGCATCCACAGCCCGGCCTTTTTGCTGTTCAAACTCATCCCATGCCACAACGTCCCAGTAACCTACGAGACCGAGAATTTCCTTGTTGCCGCTCATCTTCACGAACAATCGTGCCGATGTGACGTCGCCACCACTAACAAGCACGCCATAGGGCGAGAGCTCCTGGAACACATGGCTCTTACCCGTTCCCTTTGGACCAAGCTCCATGAAGTTGAAGTTGTTTTCCACGTGCGGCAGCAGTCTGGCCAGCGTAATAAACTTCTCGCGCCGGTTCATCACCTCCGGGTTCAAGCCCACGGTATGCATGAGCAGGTCTATCCACTCGTCAGTGGTGAAGTTCTTACGTTGCGAGGTATAATCCTCCAGTTCGATACGCGATATCTGTATGGGCTTCAACGTCTGAATTTCCCAGCGAACCCTCACATCCTCGCCAGTGAGATACCCCACTGTGACGATACACCATACGCCGTTGCCTGAAAGCAGTTTTGGATTCTTCACCACGTATTCCGTACCGATGGGCACACCTGTCAGTCCGAGATTGGCAAAGGAAGCGTTATACTCGTCCTTTTTCTCATTGAGCACTACCGTCACCTTGTCGATGATGCGGTGCTTGCCGTGCTCGCGGATAATGCCTTTCACACGCTCGGCATCGGCACGGTGGACGTAGTTGTTCTGTATCACGGTCTTGACCTTTGCCAAGCCATCAGCGATGACCTCTTCATCATCACTGGCACAATATTGTCCGAGGAGATATTCAAGGACATAAGTAGGTACGGGCAGTCCGCCTTTCACCTGAAATGCCAGGTCTTTGCGGACGACCTTACCAGTAAATGCATCCATTATTTTATCTTGTAGGCTCATAAGCTAAAAGTCAAAATCGTTTTCTATCAGTGTGTTGTTTGTCACGTTCACCTTCGCTAAAGGATTAAGCCTCTGCTCGTCTGTAGCATCATAGATGCGCAGTTGCAATACCTTTGACTCGACGTTCTTGTTCAGTGTTAAGTCCACTTGTATCTTGCGGTTGTCAAGGGACGGGTCTGTCTTGTCGAGGGTATATGGCTTCTCGGCAGTCACCATCTCGTCGCCATCGTATAGAGCGCATGTAACGACCCTCCCTTTCATCTCCATTGATACGGCATCGGTCTGAAGGAGCTTGAATCTCAGACGCGAGGCTTGAACACTGAGCTTTTGGTCAAGCACGAATACTCCCACTGATTGTTTGGTATCAACACGCTCGTGCTGGCTAATCAGTACAGGAATAATCATCTCTTCGAGGGATGCCCCACCATGCGTAAACATATATCCTCCCGATGGTGCATTGAACCGATTGGTACCTTCCGGAACAGCAACAAAGATATTGCCATCTTCCTCCATTCCCGACACGTCGCTCAGGCGGTATTTAGCTACTCCCTTGGCAGGTTCTTCCGAATTGGTAAGGTAATATCGGGTTGTCTTTTCCAAGGCTTCTTCTTCAACGGGGAATTTGTCTTTCTCCTTAAATTCTTTGTCATTGAAAAGAAAACCATGATCAGCCGTGACAATGACCTGTGTAACGTTGTATGTCTCGTGGATCTTATGGATGAGTGTGTCGAGCTCGCTGATGGTCTTTCGACAGTTCTCCACAACATCTTCGGCAGTACCTCCGTGCCCTTTTCGGTCAATATTATCATGCATCACATAAACCAATGGATGCTTGAATATCTCCCGGTTCTTATCCTGGTCATAATCAGAAACTTCACTATAGTCCACACAGATGGCATTCTCTTTATATGATTCGAGGTGCTTCGAACGGTCAATGGTCTTGTCGAGTATTTTGTTATCGACGGCCATGTTCTGCCCGGTCGTATCTCCGTATAGCTTCAAACGTTGATGAGGAAGCATAGCTGGCTTGCAAAACTTGGTCTCTGTAGGCAGCATGGCCAAAGCGGCATCAAGATGTGCCACATGTTTGCGTTTGGCCAATGTTCCAATCAGCTCTTCTGCCACCTCATACCGAAGCGCGTCACTGATGATAACCACGAGCTTCTTCTGGACGGGAGCCACTTTCTCGGCATAGAAATCTTGCTGACGGAGGATATGGATACCTCCGAACCCACCGGCATCCTTTACGCATTCTGTCCACTGCAGATTCATGCGGTTGGAGTACTTTGCATAGTGCAGGTCAAGCTTTTTCTTCGCAGCCTGCATGGTCTCGAACAACTTAGAATCGGGCTGAAGTGTATAATAAGCCTCAGTTGACAGACGGTACAGTTGGTCTATGCGGTACCAGTTGTGTTGGTAGGCCGCTACATAATCATCTGGCGTATTCAACGTCAGCGTTTCCAATGATTGTATATACTCATAGTATCTTGCCGCTATGACGGCATAGTCCATAGCATTTGACAAACTATCCTCCGCATGATGGCGGATGATTAAGTCTTCCAAACGTTGTATGACAGCTGTTGGTTCTGTCTCGATTTTCTCACCTAACAAGGTCTTGACGATAGGTATGCACAGCCCGTCCGGCACAAAATTATATTTAGCTTGAGTGCCATACCATTTGATGATGTTCTCGTCGCGGATGCTCCCACCAAGTTCCTCGAAAACCTCGTTGAGTATTTGTGTCTTGCTGTCCTGGCTTCGTGCCAGTTCTATCAGACGGTTCATCTGTTGCAGCGCGTAGCTATCACTGATACGGTATTTCTTGTAGTCGTCGGCATCAATAGGAGCAAGGTTCTGAGTAATGGCATTATATTTCAAGATTTGAACAATATTACCAACTTTCTCCTCAGTATTGTCGTCGTAGCCAGTGCCGAAGATGTCGGTCAATCGCTGCTGCAATTTGTCAACAATAGTTTTATTCTTCCTTAGTCGATTGAAAAATTCCATCCGCTTTTGCGCCATCGTCTTCCTGCCAAGGAAGATCACCTCAAGCAGAATGTTATCCCAGTCGAGAACACGCTGCAACCCCATATAACTGCTGAGGAATGCTCTCACGGCGACATCCTCCGTGATGGAACCGTCACGATAGTACTGTTCCAGCAACCGCATCATCTTTGACGATTGTAGTTGCTGGATATTCTTATCCACGAAGTTTGTCATAGATAGAGGAATGTCGTATTGCTGCATGAACGCCGCAGCATCCTGCATGTGAAACTCCATGTTGGCCGCAAGGACATCCATTAATGGAAAGTCGCTCTGCAACGACTTCTTCTCCAATGGCGACACCTGGTCAAAATAGATGACTACTTTGTCATTGGCCCATTCGTGGTCAAGACGATACTTTGTCGTGAACCAGTCGCCTATGAAGCGTACCCATCTGTAGCCTTCCGGCCACTCCACACGGTCGAGGTCGTCTGCCACCCATGCGTCATGGAAGATGAAAAGCACCCGTAGTTCCGGATCTCTTTCAAAATATGTGGTTATCTTATTTAAAAGTAAATTCATATCTTCTTAAAATTATAGCCAATTTTCATTTGGAAAAGCCTCTTTCACAGGCTTAGTTGATAATACTTTGTAATAGCAATTAGGTTCATTAAAGACATCTGCTATAGAAGAAGCATCTTTGTGAATCCTCACAGTACACGAAGCGTAAACTTCATACACGAAAGGTATGACAAAGTCTCTTTCGTTCAAAGTTATATGTTGGTTGTTGTCATTTGAAATTATCAGAGAAACCTTCTTTTTCTCATCCCACCCATTAGCAAAAGCAGAATTTGGACGTACCTTTATTTGAAAATTTTGTCCTTCTGGCGTAGATGGAATGATTTTCTTATTTTCATAGAAAGCTCTTAACTGAATAGACGCAATATATGCATCTTCTGTACACTTGTTATATATATTAAATTTTATCCCGCTATTTATTTCTATGTTATTGATATTGTCATAATACATCTTAAGATTATGGAAATTATTATCCACAATCTCACCTTTGAAGTTACTTATATTGATGGTATCCCCGAATAAGCCACTTAAAAGAACCTTCTCTTTTGAAAATAAAGCGTCAGGGATGTCTATCATCCTTAAAGCCCTGTTGTTATCATGGTAAACCGTTTTGGGATCAAAATCTACCTGCAAATTAAAATTACGTTGGCCCTGGTAAGTTATTTCCATTTTGGCTTTATAAGACTCGCCATCAAATTTCAAGACAAACTTACCTTTTCTTAAATTATAGCCAGTTGCTTTTACTGTTTCAATAAAATTCCTTTGAGGGATGATAAATGTCAAATTAATATCTTTGACCGAAGGGCCAATAAAGACCTTCTTTATATCACCCTTCATTCGTACATCATTCACCCAATAACTTCCTAAACATGTTATAGGGATTACGGGCAGATTTGGGAAAGGAGAGTCTGATAAAAAAATACCATCTTTTTCAAAATCTCGATTCTCTATTTTCTCCTTATTTTCGTTATTCACAGTAAATGATAAGGTTCGATTTAACGTATTACCTTCAGAGGGGAATATTTGACCAACCATGTTGTCTTCTTCTTTTTTAGGAATGAGCGATACCATGATATTATGAAGATTCATGAATCGTGAATATGTCTCACTTGAAATGAGATGTTGCTGATAATCACTTGTTACATTATTCGCTAAATCCTTATTGAGTTCTTTCAGAAACTCACTGGCATACGCTTTATAGTATTGTATATGTTTTTTCTTTAGCTCTTTCTTCCTTGATTCACTTATACTGGGAGCTATCAAAAACATTTGTCTTTGCTCCTTACCTACAGCCTTTGAAATTCTTTCTATAAGTTTAAGTATATTATCATCTTCTAAACTATAGCCAATAAATGCAATATTCTTTGTTAAGAATTCACCTTCTACCAGCTTCCACATTTCCTTATTACGTTTTTGTGCAAGCAGGTCTTTGTAGTCTTGAGTTGTAATGACTAAAGAATCTGGATCGGTAAAATCTCCATGTATTTTAAAAATTGTTACAGGCTTATTCTCCATTGTAGAGCAGTCCTTATCTGTTCTAACAACCTGACAGTCATCTACAGAATAGGAATCTTCAAGCAAAGTATCATAATTGGTGGTGAAAATCTTATGAAAATGGGGTATCTTGGTCAATGCTATATGATCACTCAAACTCGTAGGCTTGAATGATGTAAATAAGTTTTTAAGTATCTGAACGAGTTGAACACGACTGCCGGCACATTCTTCTTCGACAAAATATTCTGACAATTCGTCCAAACCATCGTTAGAATGTCCATTCTGACCTTCTTTCGATATCTCATTAAGTATTGCCTGTTTCAACATAGCAACAGAAGGGGCGTGAGCCTCCAATGAAAAGCCCGCGCCAATAAAAAGTGTTACCTCTTCTTTTCTGACTAAACTTATGAGATGTTCAAACATATATGTTACTTGATTTTAAATAAAACATCACCAAACTTAGCATAGTTCACCACCACGCCATCATCGAGGTCGAAGGCTATCTCCATGTCGGCTACCTCATGCAATCGGTCGTGGTATTCACGACATTCGGCAATCTGCTTCGTGATCTTGTCGAGTTCACGGCGCTGCTGCGCTGTGAGGTTGGCCGCATCAGCCTGCATGTCCTCTTGCTGCTTAACGAGATATTCAATGTATGGCAACAAGTACTTTGTACGAACACGCTCGGCTGTCCATGCGTTCATGCGGTGCATATAGGTAATGCACTGGAAGGCACCTTTCTTGCTACTGAACAGCCAGTAAATAGGACGGTTCTGATACATCTTCTTATGGTCTTTCCAAAAGTCCTTCAGCAGGTATTGCTCCAGGGACTTGCCAAGAGCCTTCTCCATAAAGTTGAGGTTGTCGGTCAGCGAATTTTCACCGAAGACGATGCGTATTAAGTCGATAAGACGACGCAGCATGTTGTCGTTAAAGGGACAGTCGCTTGGCATCAATGGGATGATACCGTCATCATCTATCTTTATCTCTTCGCCATGATAGTCATAGCTTGCCAAATCCTCTGCCGACGGGTTCGGATAAGCGATGTGCAGCCCGGGCTTGTCGAGACGGTAGCGGCCCATGCACACTCCCACGAGGTAGCTGATGAGCTGTTTGATGAGCACGTCATTGTGCCATTTGATATGTTGGTTGTTTGCTTCCATTGTCATTTATTCTTGTCAGTTTGTACTTCCCAATATCCTTCTTTCCGGCCTCCATGCCGCACGATGCTACCTTCCTTCTGCAAGCGGGCCAGGATGCGCTGCACCTGTCTGCTGGAAAGCTGTACTTGGGTGGCTATGCTGGCCGCCGTACTCTCCGGGCGCGCCCTCAGGATGCCGAGGATTTCTTTTACGACATCTTTTACGACATCTTTTACGACATGCTGAGGCTCCACCTCGGGGATCGTCACATCGTCTTCTATCGACTGCTTATACGCAGCTATCTCCTGTTGCAGATTGCGCAGATGAGAACGAAACATGAAGTCTCGGAAAGGCTCCAGAGAATCATGCTCACGGGAATCGACCAGCGCCTGTATATATTCCGCTCGGTCATCCTTCAGCACCTTGGTAGGCACAAGACCGTATTCCATCTGGATATAGTTCATCACCAGTCGCGACATCCTCCCATTGCCATCCACCCAGGGATGAATGGCGACAAGCAGGTTGTGGGCATCGAAGGTCAAGGCATATTGTGCAATGATGTCGTTATTGTCCTTCAGCTGCTCCTGTCGCTCATTCATGTTGCGACAGAAGTCAGCCAACCGCGACGGCACCTTTAGGAAGTTGAGATAGGAGCGACCGCCAATGCCCGCCGTAACATTCACCTTGCGCAACTCACCTTTTGACGAGTCGAACGTCCCCGACAGCGTGCTGTATTGGCTGCCGGTGTTTTTCATCACCAGTGCCGAGAGACCTTGAAGCATCTCCGTGGAGAATGGGATGCGCTTTGGGGCCATCCGCATGGCTTCCTCATAAGCAGCCTTCAAGTCGAGGTTCATCAGTTGTTCCACCATCGTCCTGCCCTTGGCGGCGATGCCTTCGTCGAAGAGCAACTGGTTCTCTATCTCCGTCACCGTAGAGCCCTCGATGGCCGTGGAGTGCGTGATGATAGAGTACAGGTAGAACTTCTGGTAGTCTATCTGCTCCGCAATGCCCAAGCGATGGTATTCGTCCAGCGTGGCAAGAAGAGATTGTATGATGTTCTCGTCCATAGGCTTATTCTATGCTGATTTCCCCTTGCTGCAAGATTGTTATCTCGTCGAGCGGAACGTCGGGTGTGAGCTCGTCCTGCAAGCCGTAGATATCGATGAACTGTCGGTTGAGCTCCTCCTCGTTGGCATGGAGCTGCATAAAGCATGCCGTCCACAGCTTCTCAAAGGCATTGACGCAGAGCTCCAGCGTGCTACCATGTGTGGTCACGCCGTCGGCAGGATGACAGAGACCTTGTAATGAGTTTACAAGGGCGTTGTAATCATCGTACAAAGGCTTTGTAATGTCGTTACAAGGCTGTTGTAATGATGCGTGACGGTCGTCGCAGAATCGTGCGACGGTCGTCGCACAATCGTGTGACGGTCGTTCTACAATTGTGTGACGGTCGTCACACGATGAGACTTCAGTGGCATCCGCTGCTTCTGCATGGCGTTTCTCCGCCGCGAAAGCATCAGTTTCATGCTGCGAAACCATCGGTTTCTCGGTGGAAAGCCATTGGTTTCCTTCCTTGGAACCATCGGTTTCTTCCTCAGAAACTATCGGTTCCTCGCCCTCAGCTTGCTTCATGATGGCTACCAAGGGATTCTCAGCAAAGTCCCAAGAGGTCTCGGAAGAGTCCCAGTCAAGCTTACTTATAACAATATTTTGTGTAACATTTAAAGAAATCGTCACTTTCGATTTTTCTTTAAAACTAGCTATAGGTAACTTAACAAGGTCTGCGACTTGATAAGACAAGGTGGGATTAATTGATGAAAGAATGCCTCCAATAATATTACTATTCAATAATCCTAACATTATTGGAACATCTTCATCATTATTAAAAAACATACATGGGCTATTTTCTCCAAAGTTAAAGTCCTTAGACTTAACTCTAAATCCCAATTTGTTGCTTGATATTCTGTTCCAAGTAATTCCAAGCTTGTTATAGTATTCAGCAGTTCTTAAACGATGATTTAGTCCACTATTTGATATATCATGACAGGAATTCTCCAAATTGATTACGTTATCACAACAGCCATACCACCTTCTAAATGATCCACCTCTTATAATTTTAAACCATTTGTAGCCTGAATTAAATGGAGTCTTATCATAATTTAAAGAAATCTTATTAATAGAACATTCATACCAGAATCGATAAAATCTATTATTATCTCCTGTACTTATGCCTGAACGAAGATCTGCAATATCGTCCAATTTGCTGTCTTCTGCAAAATGAGCGAATATTCTTCTAGAAACCCAATATCCAATAGTACTGCCTGGAATTTTGCCAAAATCATTCTGCTTTACATACGGATAATACACATTAGCCTCATCATTAGAATTAATGTGGCTTAGGAAAATTTTTTCCTTGTCAGCGCAGTTCTTACCATCAACAAGACGATAGTACGTGCTAGTAGTAATCGGTTTGTGGTTTGAAACGACAAAGGCGACATTTTGAACAACTTCGCCGCTTAATTCGTCGAAGGTATGCGGACCAAGATGAAGCATTGAGTCTATCTGCATGGACTCTAACAAATCTTCACGCAATAACTGGAATGAAGACAGAAACATCCAGCTCTGCATATTGATCATTCCATACTTACCATTGTGCACGAGGCGGTCTTTCGCCACGAGCATGAAGACTGAGAACAAGTCGGCCTTCCCCGCTGGGTAGTTGTCCTTGACATACTTAGAGAGCACGTTATCGAAACGACCGCTGCCCATATACGGTGGGTTCATCACCAGTGCCGTGTATTTCTGTGTCAGTGCAAGGATAACACGTACATACGGCATCATCTTCTTGATGTCATCGGGGATGATATTCTGCTGTTCATAGTCTTCCAAGCGTACTTGCAGGATGTTGCGCGTGCGCTCGGAGATGTCGAACTTCATGATAGAGCCGAGCGTCTTGGCGTTGTCCATCAGTTTGATGGCATCAACAATCTCGTTCAGGACTGTCGTGTCGCTGCCAAGAATGAAATGCGAACACTGCTCACGGAGGATGTTGTCTTCGTTAGCCTTGTCATCAGTGAATGGATCAGGCATGTCAAGGATGTTCGGCATGACCTTGGCATCGGCGAATGACTTGTCCTTTTGGCAAGCTTTCAGCAGCAAGGCAAACGTGGCAAGCTGCTTGGCCCGCTGGTCGATGTCCACGCCAGTGAGATTCTCTTTGAGGATATGCTCCACTGCCTCACGGCGGGAATAGCCCTCATAGAGATATAGGTCGAACAACACCTCAAACATATAGCCGACAATATGGCCGGAGCCACAGCCCAAATCGGCAAAACGCAGCTCTTCGAGATTGTCGAAGTGGCAGATATGGTCATCATCACGCTGAGCTTGGTCAACGAGATATTTCCACTTTGGCGTCAAGTCATCAGCAGCGTAGGGATTGTTGTCAAGATAGCTACGACCGATGGTGTTCTGTACCATATACTCCACGATCCATTCCGGCGTGAAGATCTGTGTGGCAGGAGCTATCTCGTCAGCATCATACTTGCCTTTCTTTGCAAACACTTCGTCCTTACGGTCGGAGATATAGAACTGATAGAGCCATCCGATAAGCGTAGAAGAGCCGTAGTCCTCGTCAGAGATGAATGGTGTATGGTTGAGCATATCGACATAACCACCCTCACGCAGGATGTCCTGTGGAAGAAGCAACTCTGTGTAATCGGTAATAGCTCCGAAGCAATGGTTGATGATAGGGTTGCTATGGCAGAAAGCCACGATGAGCAAGGCAAACTGCTCATTGGTCTTGGAGTCATCGTTGAGAAGTTCATCAAGTTCCTTGCGTGTGCGCTCGTTCATCTCCGGCATACGTCCATGACGTGCCTCACTAACGATGAGGGGAATATGAATATCCTCGCTCTCGTATTGCAGTACGGGAGAGATGAAGCCCTGCTTGCTGAGAATGCGGATGGCGATGAGGCGGTTGAACCAGGTATAGGCAGCTTCCTCGGCAACATCACGAACACCACGATGGCGGATGCTGTCGAAGAGCGACATCCATCGGTTGTAGAATGACTCGCTGACAACCTTTCCCATGAACACAGCACCACCACCGAGAAGCTGGGGCTTCTCGGACGGTGCACCCGTCTTAAGGTCGAAGCCCAGGCCTTCCATCCTATGGGCTACGCCTTGGAGTAATATTTTGCGTGCTTCAGTAGCGAAGCGTTTCAGTTGCGTTGTATTCATCTGCTGTTAGCTTACAATGATACCATCGTTGTCGCCAAGGAGCTTGATGAGCTGGCCTTTGAGTTTGGCGAGATAGTTGTCGATGTCCTTTTCATTACAGAGTGGGTTCTGTGTGCCGGTGCTTGTTACGAGTCTGACGACCTGTATCCTAGACTGGTGGACACCACGTCCCTGAGCAATGGTGTTGATGACGTTAATCATCTTCGTGATGAACCCCGTGGTGTCTGTGGCATCCTTCAGTGCATAGAAGTTACGGCTACTCGTCTTCTCTAGGATAGTCTGCCCATGGTCGGCATATTCGTTCGGCTCAACCTTCTGCTGCTTAGCGTAAGCATCCAGTTCGTCGAAGGCCTTGTTGTAGGCATCGGTGACATTCTGGACAAGTTGCTGACGACACTGTTTGAGTTTGCTAGTCAGGGGTCGCAACAACTTCATGTAAGCCTGGAAGTGCTCCCACGGTGTCTCATCCGTCTGAATCTGCATCAGCGTGTCGGCCGCCTTACGGTCTTCGTCAGACAGAAAGTCGAAGTTAGTCTTGTTTTCGTCAATGAAGGCAAAGAGACGGTCGTAGTTGTCCTTGTGGTCGTGGCAGAAGACATTGATGTTCTTGCAACCGTCAATGAGCTTGGCTGCTTTGTCACGGTCGGCCACAATGGTCTCGAAGAACTTCTGATGGTCGCGGATGCCGCTCCACGTATCCATCAGTGTGATGGCATCATTGAGGACATGCACGAACGGCTTTCCAGGGAAATCGGTGTTGGCCAGATGACGATAGGTGTCACGGAGAACGTTCATAGGAGATTTAGAATTCTCCTTGCACTCCTGATAGAGTTCGGTACTGTCGTTCGCGCCACGCACCTCTACCACATTGAATATGGCCTTCCAACTGGCTATAAAGTCGTTGATGAGCCTCTGTGATATAGCCTTGGCTGGCTCAATGGTGTAGCGGGTAGCCTCACGTACGATATTTGCGGCTATATCCTTGCGGCTCTCTATGGGAGAGTTGTTATAGGCAAAAGTGTAGAGATGGCGGCGCACCAACTCATTTGTAAAATAGATAGTGGCAAGGTCTGACCAGCCGTAGGGCACACGGGTGAACGTCCGGACCACCTCGGCGACTGTGATGTCGTGAGGTGCACGGTCGATGACATCCTTGATGCGCTTTTCCGGATCCGACAAGGGCAATCCCTGTATCGTTGGGTCTATAGGACGAAGAATGGCATTTTGTAGTTCCGAATTGGTCTTAGGATAGTCTTCGCCAATGAGCTTTGCCTGGTCATAGAGGAGAGCGAAATGCTTGTCGATGGCTTTGTCATAACGCTCCTTGCCCTTGGACTTGCCAATCTCTACAGGAGACAGGACGCTCTGACCGGCGATGACCGGGCATTCGTCGAGCATCTTGCGGAACAGTGGAATAATCTCCTTGTCACGCAAGTCGAGAGCCCGCTCCTGAAACAAACGTTTCACACGCTGGCGCTCCTCACTGAGCGCATCCTGCTGAGAGAACTTCTGCACACGGCAGTATTCAAGAAATATGGAATGAAGTTCCTTGTTCTCCTTATACAGCGGATAGAGGAAGAACACAAGATGGTTGGGCATGTTGCTGAGCGCGAACAGCTCGGGTACATCTGTATTTGCCGTCGTGAGGAAGTCAACATAGACATCGGCATTGTTGGCAAGGTAGCTGCGTCCGTCGATGTTGGCTCCTATGTTGAATGAACGAGAGCCGTATGTGAACTTATTGGACAAGTTGCCAAAGTAAGGGAAGAAGATGTTGCGGAGCTCCTCACTGTAGGTATTGCTGTCAACAGTGGTGTTGCTGATGATCTGAGCCACCTTGCTTTCTTCCTCAGTATAGAACTCGTAGATCTCAGTGCCGCTGTCGGTTTTCTTGCGGCGAATGACAGCCTTGTCGATGAGATAGGCGAGGCACTCGGACACATCGCTCTTGATGGCCGACTTGGACTCGTCAATCCTAGTCATGAGCAGTGTGACCACATTGTCGATGGTAGCAGAGAACTGCTGCTTGTCTTCATCGGCAAGGTTGCATATCATAAAGAGGACATAGACCACCCGCTCATAGAAGTCGCGCTTCTTCTCGTCCTCAACCTGCTTCAAGGCTTCACGGGCATTGCTCAAGGCACGGAGTCCGAGGTGCTGCAAAAATCCTTGGAAAGCCGTGCCGAAGAACTGGTCGAAGGAGATGAACTCACCGACCTCCATATCGGCAGTCTTCTGTGCGATGGAGAACGTGATGTTGATAAGAGATCGCTCACCGCCCTTTGCCTGTTTATCAACATAGTTCATGTTGACGAAAGAGTCGAGCACACGGGTGATAAGGTGGAACTGATAAGGCACGAACGGATAATAGTCGGCAAAATCCTTGGCGTCCTTATACGAATTGTAGGTGGTAGGCAGAATGAACTGAGCTTCAAGCTTGTTCTTGTTTTTTTTGTACAAGTCCTCAAGCATGATTTCCACATCGCCTTTTTTCTCAAGAATACGCTTCTGTGTGATGAATTCAGGATTGGTACTCTGCAAGGAGGCACGAACCTCAAAACGACCCATGATCTTGCCGTAGTCATCACTGGTCTTGTTGATGTCGCTGCTTTCTATGACCTCTGAAAGGTCTTGCTGGGCTGTGCAGGCAAACCAAACCTGAGAGTTGCATTCCTCGAAGCATTTCTTGACAACTTCCTGGAGCTGCAACAACAATCCACCACGGTTATCGACAAACTGGCTAATCTCATCGCATAGGAACACCATGCGATAATTACTGTCGTTCTTCTTGTCGATATATTCTTTAAGTTCAGCTGCAAAGGACTCTACGCTGACATTGACCTCATTGTCCTTAATGCGGTTGCGAATGACATCGTATGAAAGCTTGTCATCAACATCGGCAGCCATCTTCAGGGCAAGGTCGAGCTTACTGCCACTGAAGCGGTGGATATTGCGCTTCCAGTCAAAACCTTCATCAGATACATGCTGCAAGAACTCGTCATACTTGCCATCATCTGCCAAAGCCTTTTCGAGGTTCTCTGCCAAAGCAAGGTGCGAGTCGTTAAAGCCACGCATGCCATTGAACTGGTTCCAGAAGACCTGTGTGAAGACGCTGTTCTCATCGCTGTTGGCATCGTGGACGGTACCTATGTTGAACATAATGGTTTCTACCTTGGCTTTCTCTGTGTACCAGCGGATAATGTCGTCCATTTCGCCCGGTTCCACGTCGAGAGACATTGGTGGACGCTCGGCAATGGCATCACGAAGACGCTTCAATGCTTGTTTGCCCCATTTCTCAGAAAGACAGTAGTCGACGTATTTCAAGAAATGAGACTTACCAGAACCATAATAGCCATTGATCCAAATACCGGAGCTGCTGGTCTGGTTATTGCGGATATTGTTGAGTATCTTATAGAGGTTGTTGATGATTTCATCCGTGAAGACGTATTCATCAATCTCCAACTCTATGGTTTCTTTGTTTAAGTCAGAGGCAGAGACCGCAGGGTTGACCTTTCGGTCAAGGCCTTTCTCATATAAGTCTTTGAACTTCATATCTGATGTGTTTTATTCGTTTACTAATAAGACGGCACGATACGTATGGTTGTCATCGAGCGTATTGAACAGTTTGAAGGAGTTGCCCTTGCTCTCGCCGGGATAGAACACAATGATTTTGTACTCTTTCGGAGCATTGTATTTCTCATAGCCATTGAGGAATGTGCTGCAACGGAGATAAGGGAACATCTTGCCAATGCCATGGACAAACACGTATGGATGCTTGTATCCGTCGTTAGCCTCAATATGCTCCATGATGCGGTCGCGGACGAACTCATAGAACTCGTCGCTGTTGGCCTCATGCGAAAGTTCTTCTATAACATCGTTGGGAACTGTCTTCTCCTCTTCCAACGTCATGTCAAAGAGGTTCTGCTTGCCAAAGGTGGCTGTTTTGAGATAGTCGCAGAACGTTTCAAAGAGGTCAATGACAAGTGCATTAATGAAGTTGGCGGGACGCTTGAGGCGTTCCTGAAATTCCGCTATCTGCTGACGCATCTCATATTCCTGGCGGGCCGGGTATTGGTATATGTAGTAGTTGTAGAACATGCAGCCCGACTGGTCTTGAAACTGTGGGCTGCAAAGGTAGTCATACAACTCTGGGATTGTCATGTACTTCATTGTAATCGCTCTTTTAAATCTCTTATCTCATAGGGGTGCATCAGACAGGCCTCGAAGAACCACGTCTCACCCGTATGGAAATACCATGCGCTATCGGCAGCATTGAAATGGAGTGGGTTTAGCTTGCCTTCTGCTGTTAATAAACCAACTTGCTTTAGAATGGTCATATACTGGCTGATACATTTCCTCTTTGTCAGGTCAGACCATCCATCTACAAATTCGTCTTTAGCTGCTATTTCATTCATTTCCATTTCCAAGTCAGATGGCACAAGCAGTTGCTCTATAGAGTTCCATTTCTTGACCGTGACGTCAAAATGAAAATCGAAGAGCAATTTGTATGTCTTGAGAATAGAATAGAAGAAACCAGCTCTCTGTCCTTCCTCGCTCATTCCATTCCAAGCCTCCCAAAAGTTGTATTGCACAGATGCAAAACGTCTTCTGAATTCCAAGACAAATGTACGCCTCGCCTTCCGCGAGTTGACCTGCAAGAGTCGGTTATTCTCAATCTCATCTTGCAGCAATGACTTGGAGTTAGCATCCATCAACAATGGGAACACTCGCTGGAACTCGTAGAATTGGAATCCGCAGCCAGTGATGGCGGCACTGTATGGGCTCTTTATCTTGTTCATCATTGTTCTTTTGTCTTATTCAACAACTCGCGGATGTCTATATCAAGAAGCTGTGCAATCTTCTTGAGTGTTGCCAAATCGGGCTGTGTGGTATTGGTACACCATTTAGAGACCGTAGCAGGGTCTTTGCCAACCTGCTCGGCAAGCCACTTGTTGGTTTTCTTGTGCTCCACAAGACATATCTTGAGGCGGTTGATGTCGTCCATATTAGCTATTTTTAGTCTATACATGCAAAAATACAACTATAATCTGAGACGACATAATTTTTAGAATAAAAAGTTTTGCGTATAATGCAATTTTTATTTGTAAACCGTCATTTTATCCGTCTTAAGGGTTATACTGTCGTAAAGATTGACTTAATCTATCCTTTATTCGCTCACGAAGTGATATGGGATATATTACTTCCACATATTGGCCAAATGACAGTATCTTCTGTTCCAACTCATAGTTGAGGACAACATGAAATTGCAAGGTTATGGTGCTGTCATTTTCATCAACGACCTTCTGGCTGCCATGCCAAGGCTTGGTTGCTACATATTTATATTGGTCTTTGGGGAATCGGAGAACTACATCTTCGGGGTTTTGCTCATTTCGTCGGCTCACACCAATCATATCGGAGAAGTACTCGTCGAAGTCAATATGGGTCTCACGGTAAGGCACGTGGGCAAGTTTCACGCTGAGAATCCTATCAAGGGGATAGTTGCTCAGGTTGGTATAGTCGCCGTTGCAGCAGAAGAGGAACCAGCGGTTGTTGTACTGCTTGAGATAATAAGGATGGACGATGAAGGTCTGAGGCTCCTGCATCTTGAAGCTCTGATAGCGCAGCTCCACGGTGGTCTTCTTACGGATGGCATTGAAGAGCGGCGTGAAGTGCTCCATACCTTTGTTATAGATGGCAGACTCGAAGCCGACGGCGGCCCGCACCTCCTTGCTGTTGTTCATGCAGAGGTTGAGGCGTGCGCCAAGCTCTGATATCCAGTCGGCCTCCGGCATACCGTCGAAGCGACGGAGGATGTCCAATGCCTGGCCGAGATGCAGGATGTCGTCCTCGCTGAGCTCGGTGGAGAAGATGGGGTCTTCATACTGATAGGTGGTCCTGCCGTCCGTGCTTCTTGCGTATGATGTTGGTGTGATACTCGTTCTCGATGTTCAACAGGTCGTCCATTAGCGTGGTGCGTGAGGTGATGGTCGGCTCGCCGCGCAGTTCCAGCTCCCGGTTGATGAAGTCGGTGAGTTCCTTGCCCGAATAGGCATGTCCACTGCGCAAACACTGGTCGAGGACGCGCAGACGGGTGGAATAGTTCTTGGTGTTTGGCATAATGCTTTCGTTATTTATAATATGTGCAAAGGTAAGGCTTTTATGTTCTCCCTATGCGAACACGTCCATTTATTTTTGATTGATGCAAAATTTTTGGACGTGTCCGCATAGAGGGAACAGATGGGTATTATCTTTGCGGCAGATTTTACTTATAGTTCAACTAGAAACACATTTATTATGAAGAAAAGACATTTCATAACACTGGCCATGATGGCCGTCGTGGCGTGTATGGGAATGACATCATGCAAGCAACTCTACTATCAGGTATATGATGTCAAGTCGGATGCACTGAAGCAGGAGGACAACTCACTGGTGTATGAGAACAGTGACTTGAAGGTGATGTACAACCTTTGGGGTAAGGACGGAAGTGTGGGCTTCATTCTCCAGAACAAGACCGACAAGGACTTATTTGTAGATATGGACAAGACGTTCTTTATCCTCAATGGCCAGGCCAACGACTATTTCAAGAACCGGGAGTACACTTCGACCACTACCGATGTTGCCTCTGTGGGCTATGGATTTAGCCAGACTTACTGGGGCGTGAATGGCTTTTGGCCGACCCAGTACTACGTGCCAACCACTGCCTCTGCATTGACAAAGCTGATGAAAGGTCAGTCGCATGGCATCACGACGAAAGAGAAGCAGATTGTCTGCATCCCTGCTCATGCCTACAAGGTCATCAGTGAGTACAAGGTGTCGCCGCGCTTTGTCAAGACCTGCGAGCGCAGTAAGGACTTCCCGAAACGGACAGCCAATGTGGCTAACTACTCGGAGAGCTCCTCACCTGTGAAGTTCAAGAACCGCATCGCTTACTCTTTCGACAGTGACTGCAAGAACTTGCAGCACATCGAAAACAGTTTCTATGTGAGCAGTGTCACCAACTACTCTAAGAAGGCAGCCGTTGAGAAAGTGCGCGAGAAGACCGACTGCTACAGCTCCCAAAAGCAGAAACGCCAGTACTTCAAGATTGGCGGACCTGACAAGTTTTATAGGACCTATCACAGTCAGGGAACCGCTGGCTCGGATATGTATGATTAAAAAAACATGGCAGATATACGACTTTGAAAAATAAGTCGTATATTTGCCGATGACTAATACTACAGCTTATGAAATTTGGATTCAGAAAGCCGTCGCTCAAAAGAAGCATCAGCGCACGGACGACGGGACAGGCCAAGAGGGCCATCAAGCGTGCGTTGATTCCGGGTTATGGGAAACGAGGCATGGGCATCTTGCATCCCAAGAAAGCCCTCTACAACCGTGTGTACAGTCGCACGACATTTGGCTTGGGCGACATCATCAAGGCATTGTTCAAATAAACGTTACTATTATGGATGGTTTAGTTTGTCCCGAATGTGGATGTCCGGAGGTTGTAGTCTATGACGACGGTACATGTGAGTGTCAAGGCTGCGGCTTCGTGGGGAGCATAGATATGTTCAGAAGCTAAGCAGCTTCGTACATTCTAACAATAGTTGCTTAGCTCCACAAGATTGCCATCGGGGTCTCTGACATAGAGGCTCCTCATGGTTCCATGTGCGCCATGCCGCTCAACGATGTCAGTCAAGAGCTTGATTCCTTTGGCCATTAGCTCTTGCTCGACGGTCTCCAAGTCATCCTCTACTATCAGGCAAAAGTCCTGTGAACCGTATGATGGGTTGAGGGCGGCTGGTTGGAACTCGCCTTTCTTTGTATGGATGGAAATCTTACCACTAGGGAAATAAAGGTTGTGGTGGCCATTACTTTCACGATGTTCCATGCCCAATGTACCGACATAGAAGTCAAGGCAAGACTGTAGGTCAGCAGTGGTTATTACGAAATGGTCGATATTCTTGATCTTCATATTTTTCTATTTATGGGTACAATGTAAAGAGTGAGCCTTGACCGCCCTCGCCGTCATAGTCAGTTGGCTGTGGCATTTGGGAGCAGAAGAACGAAAGGGCTTCATCGGGAATATGAGTTGTCAGCTCCATGTGAAAAGAGAACGACGGACGGTCGTAGTGTAAGTCCCAAAGGGAAAAGCCAAGGGAGTTGACCGCTGACGTTATCTCGTCCTGTATTTGCCAAATATCCTCGTATTGCATAGTCCGCTATTTTGTTGTTGGGCCATCCTCGGCCGCCAAGTCCATCTGACTCTCTTCGTCTTGCCGTGTATAACTCAACGGGATGGTATTGCCTTGTAACCGTTCTTTCAGCCGGGTGTTGCGCTCTGTAACGGTGACGTGGCTGACGGCATACCATAGGGCACGACGCTGACCGATGACGATACAGACTTTCTTGGCACGCGTGACGGCAGTGTATATGAGGTTGCGCTGGAGCATGACGTAGTTGGTGAAGTGGACGGGGATGACAACGATGGGATATTCGCTGCCCTGGCTCTTGTGGATGGTCGTGGCGTAGGCAAGGCTGAGTTCGTCAAGCTCCGTCGATTCGTATTCCACCTCCTTGCCGTCGAAGCTGACGGTGAGTGTTCGGTCTTCCATATTGACGGCGGTGATGAGTCCGATGTCGCCATTGAAAACCTCCTTGGTATAGTCGTTCTTGAGCTGCAGCACGCGGTCGCCCTTGCGGAAAGTGAAGCCGGCACGTGTGAGGCCATTGCCCGTGGGATTGACACGCTGCTGAATGGAAATGTTCAGGTTGTTGGCTCCGATAACACTGCGCTGCATGGGCGTGAGCACCTGTATGCTGCTTCGCGGTATGTTGTAGGCTTTGGGGAGTCGGTGGCTGACAAGGTCGACGATGGTCGAGGCAATCTTTTCCGGCTCCTCGCACTCCATGAAGAAGAAGTCGGACTGCTTGCCGTTGCGGATGTCGGGCATGCGTCCGGCATTGATGGCGTGGGCGTTCATGATGATACGGCTGGTCTGCGCCTGACGGAAGATACGGGTGAGGCGCACCACGGGAACGACACCCGAGTCGATGATGTCGCGGAGCATATTGCCAGCTCCGACACTCGGCAGCTGGTCCACGTCGCCGACAAGCAGCAGACGCATGTCGGCAGGGACGGCTTTTAAGAGGGAGTTCATCAACACGATGTCGATCATTGAACATTCGTCGATTATGAGCGCGTCGCCCTCCAACTGGTTCTCGTCGTTGCGCTTGTAGCCCTCGGCTGGATTGAACTCCAATAGACGGTGAATAGTCTTGGCCTCCATGCCCGTAGCCTCAGTCATGCGCTTGGCAGCACGGCCGGTGGGTGCGGCAAGGAGGATGTGCAGTCCCATCTCCTTGAAAGCAGCGATAATGCCGTCCTCGGTAGTCGTCTTGCCGGTGCCAGGACCGCCCGTGAGCACCATGACCTTGTTGTGGACGGCGGTGCGGATAGCTTCGGCCTGAAGGTCATTGTAGGTGATGCCGGTTTTCTTGCTGATAGCCACAATGTCGGGCTCTTTCTCGAACATCTTCTGCTGTCGGGTAGAAAGCAGTGCTTTGAGCTTGTTGGCGGTGCCGACCTCACTGAAATAGAACGGTGGCAGGTAGATGGCCTCGTCCTCAGTCTTCAGGTCCTCAGCGATAATCATCTGGTCAAGGGCGGACTCGATGGAAACTTTGTCGGCTTCCAACAGTTTTACACCCGCCTCTAAAAGCTGGTCACGATGTGCATAGACGTGGCCTTCGTTGGCCAGTTGGTTGAGGGTGTAGAGGATTCCGCTTCGGCAGCGTCGCTCGTCGTTCTTACCGTAGCCCATCTTAGCTGCGATGGAGTCGGCGGTCTTGAAACCGATGCCCCAGATGTCATCGGCAAGGCAATAGGGATTCTGCTTCACCTTGTCGATGCTCTCCTTGCCGTAGGCCTTGTAGATCTTCGCAGCATAGGCAGTGCTGACCCCGTTGCCCTGAAGGAACACCATCACGTCCTTGATGTCAAGCTGCTTCATCCACGAATCATGAATCTTCTTGATGCGCTTGGGACCTATGCCGTCCACTTCACCAAGCCGCTGGCTGTCCTTTTCGATGATGTTGAAAGTGTCCATGCCGAATTTGGCTACGATGAGCTTGGAGAACTTTGGACCGATACCCTTGACGAGTCCGCTACCGAGGTACTTCTCCAGTCCGAAGAGCGTGGCGGGCAAGGCTTCCTCATAGGTCTCGACGACGAACTGACTGCCGTATTGCCTATTGACCTTCCACTGACCGTCGGCGACGAGCACCGTGCCCACGGTCACATCAAGCATGTTGCCGACAAGGGTGACGAGGTCGTCATACCCCTTCACCCGTGCCTTCAGTATCGAATAGCCGTTCTCACCATTCTGATACGTAATCCGCTCTATGACTGCGCGCAACTTCATAATGATGTTACAAAAGTACGAAGTTTTGGCGAGAATATAGCGAAATATATAAAAAAGCCGGTACCATCAGTTGATCAGCTGACGATACCGGCCCGATACAAATAGGATTTTGCTTATGTTACCCAAATGGGTTGATGTAGAATCAAAATAAAAAGGGGCTGCCCAAAGAGCAGTCCCAGTGTATCAGAGCAGAACCGAAGCCGGTTAAGCGACCTCAATCTTCTTTGTCTCCTTCTCTGCCTTTGCCGTGCGAGGAAGTGTGATGTGAAGCACACCGTCAGTAACCTTAGCCTCAATCTTGTCTTTCTCCACGTCGTCAGGCAGCGTCAGAGCCTGCTCGTAATTGCTGTATGAGAACTCGCGGCGCAGAT
>ERZ773276.756-NODE-756-length-31527-cov-18.916370_pt1 | contig 31527 bp, 24 predicted proteins | sample MGYA00511386_ERZ773276 | MGnify/ENA primary metagenome ERZ773276 (study PRJEB29015, sample SAMEA2737778) | human gut metagenome | biome: human gut; feature: human-associated habitat; material: faeces | place: China | collected 2012 ...
GCCTTGAAATAGACTGGGCTTGCATTGCCTGGGATGCTGACATGCGACTCTCTGACGACCATCGCCAGTGGGAGCACTGGGAATTGCGCTCTGGGACGCGGTGGCAACATATCAATAGTGAGGTCAGGCAGCACTACCAAATCAACGCCTATCGTGTACTGCTAACACGTGCTCGTCAAGGGATGATTATTGTTGTTCCTGAAGGTGACCATAGCGTTCCTCCCGACACGACACGGAATCCAGTGTGGTATGACGGAGTGTACAACTATCTCAAAGAGATTGGATTGTCGGAAATATAAACCATATTACCCATCTTACCGCCCTCTCTGCCGCTTCTTCCCACTCGGTCGCATCATAGTTGCTGAGCGGGCGATGCAGCGACGCCACCACCGTTCGTCGTCCTCGTCCTTGTCACGTCCCCAGCTTTGATCATTTACGTTTTCTGTGGGGCGGAGTAAAGTTCCCACATCTACATTGAGCACCTGGGCAATCTTACCAAGCATCTCAACTGATTGCTGAATATTATTAGATTAGGTAATCGAGTGTGATTTGATATATTTATGTTAACTTTGCAAATAATAAAGATAAACAAAGGAAGCCTTCAGCAAGTGGAGGATGAGGGATCGTACAGGGGCATTCGTTCGTGCAGGCACGTCGTAGAGCCAGATTCGTGCAGCATTCTCACACTTGCTGATTCAAGCAGGCGGGCTGTTAGCTTTCGTAAGGACACCTCTGAGATGCGAGCATCCGAGGGACAAAGTGCGTGCAGAACAGTTGACCGCCTACAGGCAGGTTTCCGGATGCAAAGATAAGCATATTCTTGGTATCCCACAACGGCCAATAGTGCACATTTTGATAAAAACGATATTTAAACGACATAAAAACACAACTATGATGACGCCATTGAAAATGCTATTGTCAGTCGCTTTTGCAACGACAGCACTGACGGGCTTTGCCCAGCACAAAGCACCGGTATTCACAACCATCAAAGCCAACGCGATAACGTCGGTGAAGGATCAGAACAGAAGTGGGACGTGCTGGGACTATGCCACCTGCGGTTTCTTGGAGAGTGAGATTCTGCGCAAGACCGGCAAGACGGTGGACCTCGCCGAGATGTATGTGGCGTATCAGGATTATCTCGACTGTGCCGACTACCATATCCGCATGCATGGGAGCAGCCGGTTCTCGGAGGGCGGCTCCTGCGACGACGTGGTGAGTGTCATCAAGCGCTTCGGTATCGTGCCGGAAGAGGCAATGACAAGACCCGGGGCGATGGTGGGCGACAGCCTCGCCAACTTCAACGAGTTCTTCCCTGCCTTGGAAGCGTATGTCAACAACTATGCTGACAGCAAGCAGACTTCCATCACGACGCAGTGGCGGCAGGGCATGACAGGAATCCTGGATGCTTATCTCGGCACTTATCAGAAGGAGTTTAGCTATGGGGGCAAGCGCTTTACCCCGCAGACGTTTGCAGCGAGTCTCGGGCTCAACTGGGACGACTATGTCAGCGTGACCAGTTACACCCATCATCCTTTCGATGAATGGATGGTGATAGAGGCTCCTTACAAATGGCGCCCGCGTCCGAGTTTCAACATTCCGCTGAACCGGATGATGGCGGTCATCGACAATGCTCTTGCCCATGGCTACTGCGTGGCATGGGGCGGAGATGTGAGTGGAGACAACTTCTCACGTAGCGGCATCGGCCTGGCCTTGGACAAACAGAAAGCGTACTCACTGGCGGGGAGCGACGCGGAGCGGTGGCTCAAACTGCCGAAGGCGCAGCAGAAGAGCAAGCTCGACAGTCTCGGTGTAGATGCACCGGAGGTGACGCCGACACAGGCATTGAGACAGAAATATTTCGATACGTGGGAGGCTACCTACGACCACGTGATGCTGATCTTCGGTACGGCGAAGGACAAGAACGGCAAGGATTACTATATGGTGAAAAACTCGTGGGGAGACTACGGCAACTACCATGGCATCTGGTATCTCAGCAAGAGCTTCGTGGCGATGTACACCACCTATATTTTTCTGAACAAGCATGCGCTTGACAAGAGTCTGCTGGATAAAATGGCGGTAAAGCTCTGAACAGGTAATACGGGAAAGCTATCACGGTATTACCCATCTTATCGCCCTCTCTGCCGTTTTTTCCGCCCGGTCGCATCATGGCTGCAGATCGGGCGATGCAGCGACGCCACCACTGCTCATCATCCTCGTCCTTGTCACGTCCCCGGCCTTGGTTATTGACGGTGCTGCCACCATTGAACTCGGCGTAGGCAGTGGCCTCACGGATGCAGTTGAGAGTGAGAAGCAGGGCACAGTTGATGACACCAGCGGCATTGTCGGTGAGGTGGGTGAAGCTGGACTCGTCGAGGATACGACGCTGCTGTTCGGTAAGGGTCGGACGGACCGGCTCCCAAGACGAAGCCACCATGTCGTTATAGGTTGCCAAACGTGTTTTTCTGCAACTCTGTTGTCTGAAGGTTGAAGTCAGCGCCAAGAATAAACATTTTGAGAAATTCATATATTTAATCCGAAAACATTTTGAGAAATTCGTTTATTTTCGCTTAAAACATTTTGAGAAATGAACTTTTTTTTATAATTTTGCCCTTGCAATCACCAAACATTTTGAGGAGGCAACAATATGAACAATAGCAAAAGAACATATTTCAAGCGCAAGATATATCAGAAAATGCTTGATTGGAAGCGTGACAAGGATGGCAGTACGGCTCTTCTGATTAAAGGGGCACGTCGCGTTGGGAAGTCAACGGTAGCGGAAGAATTTGCAAAGAATGAATACGATTCTTATGTTGTTATCAATTTCGACAATGCTCGTCAAGAAGTATGGGATGCTGTTAAAAACATAGCCGACATCGACGATTTCTTCATCCGCATACAACTGCTTTACAATGTCACATTAACTCCAAGACGGTCTGTCGTGATTTTCGATGAGATACAAAAGGCACCTCTTGTAAGACAGGCTATCAAGTATCTTGTGCAGGACCATCGCTATGATTATATCGAAACTGGGTCACTATTATCTATTAAAAAGAATGTGAAAAACATCACTATACCAAGTGAAGAGACACGCATGACGATGTATCCTATGGATTATGAAGAGTTCAAAGGAGCATTGGGCGAAGGTAGTGCCTTTCAGTTGCTACGTGATGCCTTCTACAGGAAGAAACCATTAGGTGACAGCGTGAACAGAAAGTTACTCCGTGATTTTCGTCTATATATGATGGTTGGCGGAATGCCGCAAGCCGTAGAAAGCTACTTGAATACTAAGAACCTTTCAATGGTGGATCAGGTGAAACGTGAAATTATAGAACTGTATGCTGACGATTTTAGAAAGATTGATCCTACAGGAAAGATAACAAGACTGTTCCGTGCCATTCCCTCAGAACTTTCCCGTAATGCAAAACGGTATCTTTCCGGAGCAGTAATCGGCGCACAAACCGATGATAATCATTTGGACGAGTTGCTGGAAGACATGGAGGACAGCCTTTGCGTCAACTTCGCTTATCATGCTGACAATCCATCTGTAGGACTGCCTTTGCACAAGAATAAAGACGCATACAAAATGTACATGGGCGATACCGGTCTTTTTGTTACGCTTGCTTTTCTTGACAAGGAAGCCACAGACAACATCATATACCAGAAGTTGTTGTCCGACAAACTGAGTGCAGATTTAGGCTATGTCTATGAGAACATTGTTGCACAGATGCTGAAAGCGTCTGGAAATGAGTTGTTCTATCATACTTGGAAAACTCCAAGCGGCAAACACAATTACGAAATAGACTTTTTGCTCTCACGCGGCAACAAACTTTATCCCATAGAAGTTAAGTCTTCCGGTTATAAGGCTCATGCTTCACTTGATGCTTTCTGCCAAAAATACTCGGCAGAAGTAGGTGAGCGATATTTGGTTTATACTAAAGATTATCGTAAAGACGGAAGTACTACATTATTGCCAGTTTATATGGTTCCGTTTTTGTAAGACCTGTATATAAAGTAGCAGGTGTCGTCTTTCGGCCGTCTTACCCATCTTACCGCCCTCTCTGCCGCTTCTTTCCGCCCGGTCGCATCATGGCGGCGGAGCGGGCGATGCAGCGACGCCACCACTGCTCATCGTCCTCATCCTTGTCACGTCCCCAGCCTTGGTTGTTGACGGTGCTGCCACCATTGGACTCGGCATACGCAGTTGCCTCACGGATGCAGTTGAGGGAGAGAAGCAGGGCACAGTTGATGACACCAGCGGCATTGTCTGTGAGGTGGGTGAAGCCGGACTCGTCGAGGATGCTACGCTGCTGTTCGGTGAGCGTCGGACGGACAGGCTCCCATGACAAAGCCACCATGTCGTTGTAGGTTGCCAACAGGTTCTTCTGCAACTCGGTGGTTTGATGGTTGAAGTCGGTACCAAGATGTTCACGTATCTCGGCATGTTCCTGCTTCAATGCAGCGAGGCGCACACGGGCGGCAAGGATGGTACGCTCGGCATCCTCCAGCATCTGCTGGCGGAGAGCTAACTTTTCCTTGACGGCTTCCATCTCACTGCGCAAAGCTGCCATTCGACTTGCCAAGGCAGCGTTGTCACAGCCGTCCTGGCCGAATTGCCGGGCTATCTGGTCAATCTCATCCTGAATGGCCTGACGGCGCTCATTGAGGTGGGCAATCATCGTGGAGATACCCTTCAGTTTGATTTCTGCACGATGTATCTGCCTGAGCAAGCCTTGGCGAGTTGTCTCCAGATCACAGACCTCGGACACCAGTTCACGCTTGTACTCTTCGGTGGAGCGGTGACGCGCTCCGGTCTCAGCCATATTACTGCCACGCTCCAATCCCCATTTCTTGTTGACCTGTTCAAGGAGGTCTGAGTGTAGGGCGGTCATATTAGCAGACTCGGCCTCACGACCATCACCAAAGACGGACTTCCATGATATTCGATTACGGGTAGCATCTACCGGCACCATTGTGCAATGGATGTGTGGGTTCTTCTCGTCAAGGTGGACATAGAAGCTGATGATGTTCTCCTCACCATATCGCCTGGCCATGAAGTTATACACGTCAAGTGCCCAGTTCTCGATGTCCTTACAACGAGTGATGCCACTGTTGTCAGCCCCTTTCGTCAAATCTACCTTCTGATTGCCAAAGGCCAGCTCATGCATGCGCTCGCGGTTGCCTCCAAAGATGAACTTGGCGATGGTACGGTACTTCCGTTTGCCATCACCATTGCTGTTGGGGTCCTTGATGCCTCGGCCAGCAAGGTTCTCAGCCATCTTCTGAGCAATGCTCTTGGAGGTGTCGATGGGCTGCACGACGCCGCCACGGACAACTTCAAAATTGAGCTTTGCCCGTGTGGGGTCGTAGTTGGCGAGGCTGTCACCTGCCTTCCTCCGCCAGTGCTGCGCCGTCCAGTTGCGCTGCTGTTCGTCGCTTTCTCTTTGACTGACACCGCCCGTCTCGGAGCGCATATCCATGACTTGTTTGCGTCCTGCCATATCTCTTTTATTTACAAATTTAATTCGTATTTTGCCCGAGCTTGCTCCCCGTAGGAACTCCTTTGGAGGGGCATGAAAGTCGTTAATGTAAGTTAACGGTAATTAGGCTTACCGATTTGGAAAATCGTGCCTACGCAGTAGGTGGAACTAAACCGATGGAGAAAGGCAAGCAAGCTCGCTCGGCTTAGAAAATACTTGACACGTAGTGCGTTGTTTCCTGAAAGGAGTGAATGGAACTGATGGAAGATTTGGAGCATTGTGAATGTGGAATTATAGGAGTAGATGTTTATGGGACTTCTTGGCTAAAGAGAACACGTAGGTGTTACCTTTGCGCTGACGTGAGATAACAGAGAGGCCGGTTAACTCGTCGAGGAACTGCTGCACGGTATGACGATCCCAGTTCCACTCCTCAGCCAAACGCATATAAGAGGCAGAGAACGGCAGGACATGAATCTGCTCGCCTTGCTCGTTATGCACGGCTACGCCCTTGCCGATGGACTCCATTAGCCATACGAAGGCATCATAGCGTGAGAGACGATGGCGGTCTTTGGTTCGGAGACAGTTGATGAGCTCATGGCCAATGGCCATCCAGTTGACAGTTGGTTTGTTCTTCTTTTGTTTCATCGTTGTAGTCGTTTATTGGGTGACAATCTGAGCAGGAGTATTCGGTTCCGTGGGGTTATCCTGAGGAATATCGGGAAAGCAGGTAGCGGTGATCAGCACCACGGCCAACGTATAGGCTATGGGGAACATGCCGGGCACAAAGCCGATGGGAACAGCGATAGAGAAAATGGCAAGGAACATCTGGGTAGAGGAGCGGATGAACAGCAACAGCAGCGTGTTGCGTTTGACGGCTATCGCAAAGAAAGCATAGAGCGAAGAGACAGCCAGACCAAACGTCACGGGGAAAACCAAAGAGTAGGCCAAATGGAAGACAAGGATGACGATGGCCAACAGACTCGCGGCAAAGTTCTGACGCTTCTCAGAGCGGAACAGATACTGACGAACGGCCGAGAGACGACCCTTGCGAACGAGCAAAAGGGAAATGACCAACGGCAGGAGCGAAATCAGTAATATGAAGAGTATTTTTGCGGTCATGATTTTATATGAGTAATATGGGTAATACATAAGGGTTACTGTTATTAACGGTCACTACCGACATAGAGGTAGTAAGACGAGTTGGAGATTTTCAGCGTCAGCGACTTCAGCGTTGCACGCCGCACAATCCACTCGACATCCCGGGGTGAGGGCTTGCAGCTGCTCATGCGCTCAGCAAAGGCCTTGTCCCGGCGGCTGATCTTCTGGATGATCTTATCCATGTCGCCCTCATAGATGTTCCATACTGCCCGGCGGACATGGTTCTTGGACTTGCCGGAAAGCATGACACGGAGCACATAGCAGGAGGAGCGCACGAGGCGGCTGCCTTCCTGCACCATATAGTCGTGCTTGGCGTAGGGTACTACGGCACGATAGGTGTCACCATTGGTATTAATGACATCGGCGATGGAATATAGCAACTCAGGTTTCATAGCTCATCTTGCAAAATACAGAAAACAGTTCCTGGCTGGTCATGGCCTCAATGAAATCGAAGGACAGCGTGTGGGCGAGGAGGTCGCTGTCGAGTTCCTCGGCGAAGACATCCACGGAGTCGTAGATGGTGACGGCAACGCTGTCCACAAAGCCGTCGGCGGCAGTGAGCAGGTTGATCTTGAACATGCTCTTGCCAAGTTTCGGACTGGCGAAGAAGCAGCAGTGGAGGATGCGCGGCTCTGACTTCTTCGTGCCGTGGTAGAGAAGCAGCAGGTCGAGGTCGTCGTCAATCATGTCCATCACCGCTCCGATAGGAAAACGCTCTTCGAGGTTGAAATACAGTACGGCCGAGTCTTCGGCGATGTCGGGTTCTACACACTGCTTGCTGTCAATGAGCTTGGGCAGCATCAATGGCATCAGAGCCATAAACTTGTTTACTTCCTTTACAATCATAACATTTTGGGATTAGATGGATAATACATATATCTTTAGCAACTGCTGTGGCAGCAGGTAGTTCAATGCTTTGAGGTTGATGTCGAAGGTGTCGGCGAAGCGGCGCGACTTCGGCAGTTGGGTGACGATATACTCAAACCGGCTGCGCTCCTGGGGTGTCATAGTAGCCAGCAGGAACGGGTCGATACTGACAAAGGGCTGGATGATCATCCAGAGGTAGGCATTGCCCTGTGACTTGCCTTTCATATCCAGGCGGTTGATGTTCTCGACGCACTCCGCGGAGTTCTGCAACAACCGGCGCACGGTGCGCATGGACATATAGACGACGGCATCCTTGGACGGGATGCGACCCTCGCGTGAGGCGATGAAGATGTTGCGGCAAATGGCCTCCGTGTTCTGACTGATGTCGGCCAGTGGCTCGTCGTCCATCTCATAGAGGTGACGGAGGAAGGTGCGGAACATATAATCCTCTTCCTTGATGAAGCGCAGCATGTCGTCACGGCTGTTGATGCCCTGACGGAGGGTGGTAGCCAGGAAGAAGCGGTAACGTTTAAGGATGGAAGCTTTGTCACAGACGCTGGTGCCGGTGCTGTCGAGGGAGGCGAAGAAGGGAGTGGCAGCATGAACGGCTTCGGCCAGTTCCTTGTCATCTTTATATGCACTGGTCTGCTCCTTGATGGAGAGGACATCATCGTAGCCATAGCGCCAGGTCTCGGAGAGACGGAGCAGCTCCTTGCGGATGGAGTCATGGATAAGGAGGTAGTCGTTGGCCTCATTGTGGTACTTGATGAAAGCTGAGTCACCAACGAGGAACTTGTAAACGGTATCGTTTACTTCCTTCCATTCCTTCAACGACACGACAAATTCCTTGGTGTTGCTGGTCTTAGTAGCCTTCATTTTGCTGAGAAAACCGCGGTAGGTTTCGACGGCTCCGCGACTGGTGTCGAACTGGTATTTGTCAGGTTTATTACAAGCTGACAAAAGGACAATTATCGTCAATACGGGTAATATGGGTAATACGGTAAATATGGTATTGATAACTTGCCGGTACGCTGTCCGTTCCGACTGATAATGATAGTGTTGCAGGCTCGATTTTCCGGTTATTGCCATTGTTGATACGGGTTTGGTGAGATACTACAACAAAGATAATAAATTCTTCTCAAAATAGTGCGTTATACGCTCAATATACAACTTATTGGTTCTGTAAAACACGAAAATAGAACTAAACACATGGATTTTGGTACTAAATTCGTAATATTTTGATAATAATAGGACTTATATGCCGATAAGTGGGAATTTTTTATTATCTTTGTAAATAAATCACAGAGAAATATGAAACATATCGGATATATCGGTAATGCTCATATTAATGAGCACGACGAGAGTATTCTCCAGCAGATGAGAGAACACGGGTGCGAGACGCTTTATACGGAAAACGGCAGGGGACGGAAACGGCCGCAATGGGAGGCGTTCATCAACGATCTCCATGAGGGCGACTGCGCGGTGCTGCTTTCCTTCGACAACGCCTTCTTCAACTTCCACGATATGATATTCTTTGTGAAGTTCTGCCGCAAGACGGGCATCCGGATTGTCTCCATCGGCGACGGACTGGACACCCATGACGAGCTGTTCCCTGAGTCGAAAACGGTCAACACGCTGGACCTGGTGTGCCGGGTGTTCAGCAAGCGGGACCGAAACGCCCATGACGACTTAGAGGCGGAGCTGTACTCGAATACTTACAGTGACCGCAAGCTGAAACGGTACAAGCTGGTCATCAACATGTATAAGGCCGGATATGGCATCAAGGAGATAATGGAACGCACCGGCTACCGCAGCAAGAGCAACCTGTACCGCATCCTTCACATGTATGATGTCCAGATGGAATACCCGTCTATGTCAAGGGCTGCTAATGCGGTGGCTGTGGCAAGGGTATAATAATAAGGAGTCATACTTTTCCCTTAGTTTAGACTTCCGAAGATTTGGAAAGCATTCGGGAAAGGGTGGGACAAAGCGGACGGCGGCTACAGTGACGGCATAGAATTGTCTTCCCCGTCAAGAAAGCGCAAGTGGAGACCGGCAACGTCGGGCTGCGGTTGCGCCTTGGCAGGGAAGTCAATTCGCCGGCACGTTCTGCGGAGCGACGAGCCTTTGCCGGATGTTTGCAGACGGTAATGGGTCGGCGGTCGGAAAAGCAGAATAGCCGTCATCCGCTTTGTGGCGTGGGCAAGGGCCTCTGCGATACTTAGGCGACGTGCAGCGACTCTGTCCCCATCATCGGGTTGGGATTGTGAGGCACCTGCAAGACCCTTCTTCGTGGTGCCTCGCAACGGTGGGGCGAAGCGGCAAGTCCAGACTTACAGGGATGCGGTTGATGACTGGAGAGGAAACGAAGCTTGCGTAGTCTTCACTCCAGTCATGGACCAGCATCAAAGAAAGGACGGGCACCGTCCCGCTGCAAGCGTTTGCCATGCGGTGTCTATAAATGTAGTGAAGCATGACGGCGCAAATGCGAAGCCTTGCGACTCCATGCGAAATGGAATGGAAAGACACGGCATGGCAGAGAAGTAGGGAACGGAGGGAACAGCGAAGCTGGGATGGGGCGATAGCACAAAAAGCGAAGCCGGACTAACAAATTCAAGTAATATGTTTGATATTTCAAAGAATATGTTTATTTTTGCACCAATAAAGAACCAACGTATAACCAAAAGCGAAAGATTTTAATTCATATTATTCACCAACTACATTATCACGTTATGAAACATTTGAACAAGATTCGTGTTTTCACATTCGTCCTCATGCTGATGGCCGGAGGATTGTGCTCAACCGTCAAGGCGCAGGATGCCGCTATCGTTGAACCAGACACAACCGCCACAGACCTGATGTTCTTAGTCGGTGCAGACAACACCCTGAAAGCTCTGCCCATGGAAGACGGCAAGATGGAGAAGCACAAGAACAAGTTTGGCAAGCTCGCTTCCATCGTGAGCACGGCTGCCACAGCCGCCGGTGCCTTGGGCGGTATCGGAATGATTGCAGGAGCGGGAAGTTCTTCCTTGGGAGCCGTTGTGACAGGTGCCCAGGTGATGGGTACAGCCGCCAATGTGGGCAGCCTCGCCGACGCCGCCAATACCTTGGCAGGAGCCGAGGGCATGGACTTCACTTTCGACGGACCATCCTCTGCCTTGAAGTGCAAGAACGATGGCAAGGACGTGAGGGTACTGGTCAACCTCAGAGCCACGAAGCGCGAGGACGGACTGGCACTGTTCAAGGTGATAAGATTTAACAAGTCGAAGAAAGACCGCCGCTTGCAGTGGTTCCAGACAAAGGCCGCTCTCATCAATACCAATGACTCGGAAAAGGCTGACAAGGCCGGTTACCTGTCGTTCGGCTATCAGAACTACGGCGACCACAGTTCCATCCTCACAATTCCTGCTGCACAGCTGAAATCGGGCGAGTATGCCGTGCTCTACCTCGGCAATATGATTACTCCGACGCTCTCCAGCATCTGCTATTCGTTCTCTGTTGAGTAATCCTTGTAGCGCAGAGAAAGTATGCTACATATCGTATCTTTCTGCAAATAGCTGATACTCAATAGATATTAAAGATACGGAATTCAACGCTACAGCGATACATTGAAATATTGTGGTTTTCGTATATCTGCGTAAAAAATAATCAGCCACCTGTGAGGAACATCCCCACGGGTGGCTGATTTCATTGATAGACTATTTGTCCTTTGACTTCTTTTCTCCGGACTTCTTATCCTTGTTTTCCTCTTTGTCCTCCTTCTCCTTGGGTTTCCCATAGACCATGTTTCCCTCAAAGTTGAGTGTTCCCGGCTGAACGTCATGGTGCTGGATATAGCGGTTGGTCGTAGAGATGTCACGATGACGGGCCTGGTCACGGGCAACGACAACGCCCTCAGAGCTGGCAAGGTCACGGATACCGGAATCCTTCAACGAGTAGAACTGATAGCAGTCGCTCCATTTCAGTGCATTGCGCATCACTTTCCAGCGTTTGTTGAACTGGTCGCTGCCTACATGCTCCTTGCCCGGTTTGAAGTCGTGGCTGAAGATATAGCAGTCGCTGGTGTGCTGGAAAATATTGAGGTCGAGCATCAGCTTGATGATGATCTTGTTCAAGCCGACATTGTCGTCTCGACGGTTCTTGCTGAAAGCCTTGGAGACGAAGATGGTCTGCTTCCTCAAACTGATGTCACCAATCTTCAGGTTGCTGAGCTCACCGGGACGGATGAGCGTGTAGTACTGCATGAGACAAGCCAAAAGGAACGACTTGTCATGCTCCGCAAGATAGTTGGTCATTGTCTTAAGCATTTCCGGGGTAAGGTCCTTGCGGAACTTCTCGGTCTCTGACATCACCTTAATCTTCTCGACAGGATTGTTGTTGATGTACTTGCGGGCAACCATGAACTCGGAGAAACCAAAGAGCCAGCCACGGTAGTTGTTTCGTGTACGCGCCGAACTCTCACGGTCGAGGTAAATCCAGTCGATGAAATCATTGCAGAAGGACTCGTCGAACTGGTAAGCATACTTCAGTGGGGTGACACGGGTGGCGATGTACTCTTTCAAGACGTTGACCCGGGAATGATAACTCTGCCGTGTCTTCTTACGATCCATGCGGTCAACGAAGTCGAGATAGCGCTGGAGACAGTCGTCGAAGAGCACATAAGCACGAGAATTGTCCGTCTGGACCCACGGATTCCATCCTTTCATGAGCTGGCTGCTCACCACATTGATGATCTCTGTAGCGCGCCGGTTGCGTTCAGCAACACGAAGTTCAGTACTGATGCTGTACTTCTTACGCCGCATAGTATTGGTTGCAGGGTCGAGCGCATAGAAGTCAACATACCACTCTTTGCCTTTGTGGAGTTTGGGGTAGGTGTAGCCTACGAGCTTGGAAACATTACTTCCTTGAATTTTGGAACACATTTTTTTAACATCTTTTGTCGCTGTCGTTTCAGCTATAAAAGATGCACGTCCAACTTCATTAACAGAAACCGTCCGTCAATCGTCCGGCCTTTTCTAAACAAAATGCGCAACTTGTTGGTTTACAACGAGTTACGCATCTCTGGCGGAGAGAGAGAGGATCTTGAACCTTTCTCTTTAATTTCCTAATTTACAAGTGTTTATAGACGTGCCAAAATCTTCGGTACCATATCTGTAGCCATGTTCTGACCCTAATTAGACCCTAACTCGGACTCGTCAGACCTTAATCTGACCCTAAGTCGGTCGCTGGATAAACACTCTTGTTTTCTTGGGTTCAAAGTTAGCAAAAAATGAACTAACCTCCAAATATTTGAGCAACAATCTTTTAAAAAACTTTTTGGCTACACGAATAGTGCAGTGTGCGAGGTCGTATATTTATATAGACCTTGCACACCGCACTATTCGTGTAAACTAACCTGGAACGCATTTCTAACTGCGTTTTGTCGATGACCAAAATTAGAGTTTTACCCCATCATGTTCCTGCCAGTATTTGTTTTCCATAGGAAGCAATTCGTCCCTGAGCAAATCCATGACCTTAGGGAATGGCAGTTCCTGCTTGAAGTTTATTTGCCTCAAGAACCTATTCCAATTTATATTTCTTTCTTCATCCGTTGCAAAAGATTCAGTAAACAGCTTTCGGTCGGCATTGTATTCCAATTTCCTATTGCTGAAAGTAGCATAGATGGCTTGATACAAGCTGTCGCGATCTATCTTGTATGTGACAAACAACTGATAGCAGTCGAAGAAATCTTTCATTCTGCTGTTAAACACATCTCTATCAAGCATCGTATGGAACTTTTCTGCTATTACTGTCTCTATGGAGTAGGTCTTAAGGTTGACAGAAGGTACATCCGGGAGCAGAAGTGGGTAGTCAAGGTTCACAGGATAAGGAGTGACAACATCGCCAAAGCCTATATCGATAGACATCTTTTGAACGATACTGTCCATGTGGGCAGTGAAATGAAACCTTGTACCCGGATATTTCTTGTCAACAGTTATAGGCTCCACCTGTAGTTCGTCCGTGTCAAATCTTACTCCATCCATCTCACAATCGATAGACAGAATTTCCTTAAAAACAGAAGTCAGATAGTCTCTGTCTCTGCTGATACGGTCTGCCAAGAAGTCTATATCTACTGTAGGTCTGGACTCTAAACCTTGAAGTGCATACAGCAAAGACCCGCCTTTAAGCAGGAAATTATCCTTGTATTGGCTCACTGATACCCGATACAAAAGGCGCTCATTGAAATAGCGTGTCAGAAGGTACATGTACCTGTACCCAGTTTTATTCATCAGAGTAAGAAGCCTTGTCCTTACCGATTTCCCGTAGTTCTTATGTTTAATCATTCTCCCAAAGCAATGGTCATATATTCCTTTATTGTTATTTCAACTCTCAATTTCTTGGCATATTCAGACAGGCGGCTTAGGTTGCGATCTTTGCGCTTTGTATAGTTTCGGATAATCTCAGAGCACAAAGCTGAGCCTATTTTATTCCGATACTTGACAGCATCACACACGCTTCGTTCAAGGTCTGTCATATGGACGTGGTAATTGCTTACTTTGACCTCGCTAATGCCAAACTTAAGGTTGTCGTCCTTCTAATAGAAAAAAATTATAGGAAAGATACGATAATCTTTGCAGTCTTCACAAAGAAAAAGACAATCGAGTAGGAGGTAAATACTAAACATAGGTGCTTATCTCCTACTTGATTTGTCCTTCTGCTATCAAAAGCTTGTGAGAATGTGAGTTATTTTCAGATAGATAGCATTTAAGTTCTATAAAGCTATTTACGTCTTCTCTGTAGATGGAGAGGAGTGATGTCCTCCATCATACCACTCTCCAGTAGCAACCCAAATTTCATAGAAGTATAACCACTCTGTTGCCCACGGTATTATGGTATGTGACATCATCATAGTTTCATTCCATTCATTGCATCTCCAATCGTATAAACAAATCTGTTGTTGCTTGCTGTCGTATGTATGAGGGAGCTTCTTTTCATTTTCTGCGAGAGATAATGGCTTGGGTGATATGACATAGATATTAGGCTTGTAGTCAATACTACTTATTCCATCACATGTTATCTTAACCTTGTATTTCTTGCTCAACGTTGTTGGTTGCAAGATACCTTCCCATACTAATCGTTTCTGTCTGTAGTCATAATTTACATGACTTTCAGGGAAAGTTCGCTTTAGTGCAGCCATCTGCTGCACTAAAGTGATTTTCTTTTGCTTAATCATCACTGCCATAGAAGTTGTGGGATGCATTGATACTTATGGTTCCAGTAGATGACAAAAGGCCAGTAGATGTCATTCTGGTTTTGCCAGATTTGATACCATCCTTCGTGTCATTGGCAAACTTACTGAATGTTTTTTTGGTCACATCAGCACCGAAGCAAGACTTTAATAGCTCGATCACCTCGGGCATATCAGAAATCAATAACTTTTGTACATCTTGATTTAGCTGACGCAGCCAATCATAGAACACTTCTTCTTTCCTTGGATGCTCAGGCCATTTGTCTGCGAAGTTCTCTTCTGGGTTGACTGGATTCTCAATTACCTTAATCTCCTTGCCATACTTTTCCGAGTACTTTACCTTTATATACCCTTCCATGTTATTGGTGATACGCTTAAGAGCTGAGACAAGATCTTCCTCTCCACTATACGCCTTTGCTGCTAAGGTCGTAATGATAATAGATATCGGCTTATCCTCATCACCACCATAATACACATCCCGATGACGTTTGAGCAGTTGAACAACTTTTTGAAGAGGCATCTTTGGTGCATTTTTAGCAGGAAGTGGTTGTACAGACTCATTAAATACAGAAAAAGAACGCTTCTGATTGTACTGGCATCTTAATTTAAACCATTGAGCATATCCGAAGGGGTTACTCTTAAGCCATTCCAACTCATTGGTTGATGTCGTGTAGTTTTCTGATTTTCTATCTGTTATTCTGATAGCTACATCATCCCAATCGTATTTGTCGGCTTTAGCTTCACGGAGCATCTTTGTGACCCTATCATTGTATTCTCTGTCGATAATGCTGGGAAGTATGTCCATATGATAGTGTCCTTGGTCTGAGCCTTCTCTGTACAGTAAGGTCCAACAACGTCGACCTTCTTCGTCCAACATCTTTTTGTAGGTTTCGTTGGCTTTAATCCTGGCGCCAACAGCCTGTTTGACATCTCGCTGAGTCCAGTTGGTTAATTTTCCTTTGAGCTCGCACACTAAGTCTACGTCTATATCGTCATTAGGGTCTATCGGCTTGATGGTTGTACCAAGTCGATAAGAGCCCTGCGGTCGGATGTCAACATCAAACTCATAAAGAGGAGACTCAGGCTTAGATAGCCATTCTCCAACAGCTTTGTAGCTTTCTCGAATATACGTATCAGCGGTATCTGAGATATCCAGATTCTTAACAAGCTCTGAAAGAATCTTGTTCATTTCTCTTTCCTTTAGATCTACCATATCTAAAATTTTTAAATTGTTAATGCATATCTGTCTTCCCCATCGATGTAATCAAAGAGGTTGAGCTTTCTGTCTGCCTTCGACATTTTCAGCCTCCCAAGTTCAACAGCACAGGCATTAGACATAGCCATGTATACATCAATGTTGCCAGAAGCTGCATGATGGTTGATGTCTTCAAGAGCGTGACGTGTGAGAGACCTGAATGTCGAGATTTGCTCTTTTGTCTTCATATAGTCATTGTTAGGCTCATCAATCGTGACGATCCACATGCTAACTTCATCATGTACATACCGTTTCTTTATGCGCTCAACTATGTTAGAGCTAAGAGCGAAAACGAGTACCGGCTTCTTACACTTATCGTCTGGCTCTATTAGCTTTATCTCATATTCTCCTTTTTCTTGCCATCTCCAAGTACGAGGTTCTCTGTGTAGCTGGTAAACGTCGGCAGATACAATATCTGTAACCATAGAACCAAGAGCTGCGAGAAGTGGTTGGGGTGCCAACGCAAAGACAGATATGTGAGTTGTTTCGCCATGCTCAACCCTTTCCTTTATTTTTTTATCGAATTGGTATTGAAGAAACTTCATCTCGTTGTCCCAGTACGCGGCATCCTTTTCTGTTTGTCCGTTGGATGCTTGCATTATTTGTACCGGAACGTTGTTGTCAGGGTAATGGGTTGGTATTATAGCATCTAGTATTTCGTTTTGACTAATAGGGCAGTCATGGTCATCAATTTTAGCTCCGTAAACCAATATCGTGCTTTTCGTCATCGACCTTATGTCAGTAAGCCTTTCCATCATTTGCTCATGGTTGTGTTTTACAGCCTGAAGAACGTCGGCAGTAAATCTTTCAGCACCTTCTTTAGAATCAATAAGCTTGTGACACTCTGGACACAAAAGGATAAAATTATTGATGTCTGTTGCAAGGTTGTCTGATTCTTCACTTCCCCTTGGTCCGTTTGAGGAATCAGCTACGATGTGTGCATACTGGCTAATATTCAGGCATGATTTCTGAATAGAATCCTCGTAGATCTTATTGCCGCAGAGCTCACATCTGCCAGCTGCCCGCCCCATTAGCGTTAGTTTCTCACTTTCTTTCAAGCCTCTCTTTGACATATAAAAATCGCCCCCATTTTGCTTGCGGCCTTGCTGCAGCCCATTTTTTAACTTTAGGAAATGGTCCTTTCGGGATAGTAAATAGCATATGTTGTGCCAAACACGACATTAAAATGCCAAATAATAACGATTCTATTTTCTATTTTGGGTATTTTTTATTTAAGTAGATAAATAAAAACGTTTGTTGAAAGCTTTTTATTGAAAGTGAATATGAAATTTTGTCAGTGACAGAACTTCATACTTTTGCCGATTTTATCTGTCAATATGGCACAAAAGTATCTATTTTTGAAAATGAAATCCAGTTTTAGGCTATTTTAATTCTGTGGCTAAATATTTTGTGTTAACTTTGCACAAGAAACATTGGACTATGCACATAGCTTTATGATACAAGAATTTAAAATAAAGAACTTCCGTTCATTCAAGGATGAGGTGACCCTAAGCTTTGAGGCCACTAAAGATACAACTTTCGAAAGTAGTCATGTAGTTGAAGTATCAAAGGGAGTTCGTCTGTTGAGATTAGCACTTGTGTATGGAGCTAATGCCAGCGGGAAGTCTAATCTATTGGAGGCTTTCGATTATCTTCGACATTTCTGGTTTCAACGTCATGCCGATTTGGATGAGTCAACCGACACAATACCTTTCCTGCTTGACAAGGATACACCTGATATGCCTTCTGTATTCAATCTGAAGTTTTACCTTGGTGATAAAAAATACTGGTACAAGCTGTCTTTAGATAGGCATCGTGTATTAGAGGAGAAATTGTATTTCTATAAGACTATACAACCATCTTTACTCTTCTCACGAGAATATAAGGATGGCCAGTCATTGATAACTTTCAACCCTGCTCAGGTAAAGGTCAGTAAGGCTGTTGCTGATGAGATTAACATCAAGTGTTTGCCCAATATGTCTTTCTTCGCAGCAAGAAACATGGTAAACTGTTCACTAGGTTTGATAGACGAAGTGAGAGATTGGATGCGCTCACACACACTTCCTATTATAGCTCCAACAACATCAATGTTCGACTATGCAGGAGCTCAGATGTTCAAAAACGCAGATTTGAAGAAGTATCTGCTTGATTTCATACATAGAGCTGACTTCAATATAACCGATGTCAATGTGGAAAAGAAGTCTGAACCTATGCCTGCAGAATTTCAGAACTTCTTGTTGAATGATAGTTCTATATCCAAGGAAGAAAAGGAAAAACTTCGTGCCAATCCAGTGTTTGACAGGCTGGACACTAATTTTGAACATACTGTAGTTAATAAGCGAGGAGTTGAGAAGTATGTTATGCCTAATGAACTTCAGAGCCAAGGAACAAGGCGTACTTTTGGCGTGGAGGCAGCTATATATAGAGCCAAGGCGGAGGAGATGTTCTTACCTATTGACGAAATTGAGTCCTCACTACATCCTGAACTCATAGAGTTTATCTTAGAGCAGTTTTTGAAGGATGCTGGTCGTAGTCAGCTGTTGGTAACGACACATTATGATCCGTTGCTTAACACTGTGGATGAGTTGCTACGTAAAGACTCGGTGTGGTTTACAGAGAAAGGCAAGGACGGTAAGTCTGACTTGTATTCGTTGACAGAATTCAAGGGAATAAACAAGATACGTTCTTTTCAGAAGTCTTATCGTAACGGTGCATTTGGTGCACTCCCAAATATTCAGGCATAGTGGCAAGGAAGACAGCAATAAGGGGAAAAACGCGATTTGCGACCGACCATAATCGGGACCGGTATAACCGCGCAGTGGTATTTTACCCACTTACAGTCAATTTATGACCTAATGGCGAAAATTCGTCCATGGTTCTTCGATAAAGGAAGATGTAAACGCTCTTGATAAGAGAATCTGCCAAGTGTTAGAAGATGAGGGTATAGCCATTGTTGTGTTTTACACCAATGTGACAGCATGGGACAGCAAAGATAAAAACCGTTTATCTGCATTAAAGAAAAAATATGCTAAGAACAAGAATGTTATCCTGTGGGACAGTTAGCCTTCCATTGAGTTTTGGTTCCTGCTTCATTACATCAATACATCGAGAAGATATACAACCTCTTAGAAAGTTATTGGCCAGCTCGGAAAGTATCTAGTTGGATTTGATAAACAACTATTATCTTTTTTTGCAAAGATAGAGAATTATCTTTGAAGCAAGAAATATTCTACGGATTATTTTTATTTTATCCGTAGAAAAATCCAAAACTTTGACGAGTCAGATGACAGTCCTTATACTCATTGTGTCATTGGAATTTGCAGATCATGCGGATACATACGCGTTTCAGCATCTCCACTTGCTTTCTGTATTTATCCCTCATAGTCGTTTAATTCTTTTGGTACCGTTATTGAGTATTTCTTGTTGAGGACACCGTCTTTTACCAGTTGCAGCTTTCCGGTACCTATGTCTATCTTGCTTGTATCTAATTCCTCGAACCAGTAATGACCGGCCTTTTCTGCCATATAGAGGAACATTCGCTTCACCCTATAATTGGATGTATTCTCCAGCAGCCTCTGTACAATCTCAGACCGCAATGTCGTCAGCTGCTCCATGATATAGTAGAGATCCATGTATGAATACTGCTTCGGTGCCAGCGCAAGGCATTCAAGAAATGCCAGTTCCGGAGATGACACATACAGCGTCCCGTTCTTGGTATCATTCTTTGTTACTTCCACCTCTGCAAAAGCCGTTGAAGAGAAAGTCCGGAAGGTCATGTCATAGGCATCGCTTTTCATCCACATGGGCATTTTCTCTCCAGCAGGCAAAGCCACCATCAGCAAAGGCTTGCCCATGGGAACATAATGGTTAAAGCCTGAATATTCCAATGCAGAGACGGCTCCTAACCTCAATTGCCTCCCCATCTGAAAATTGTAGGAGGCAAGCGCATCGAAGGCGTTAAGGCGTGTGCCGCTTCTGAACATTACGCCCTTACACAAGGTTGTCAGCCACCCTGTGTCCCGGTATCGTTTTTGCAGTTGCGATGAATAGCCATTTCTCTTCATCCATTCTGAGAACATAAGTCCCGATGGAGCTGTATTGGCTAGCAACTGGTTTGTCTTTGTGCCAGCAGATATACTCATAGTATATTTCCTTCCTGTATTTTCAACTGCAAAGATAATCATTTTTTCTTGATCCTGCAAAGATATGGTTAAAAATAATGCTTTATAATATATTTTAAGTTGATTTATTGAACATTTTTGTCGCAGTCGTGACGTTTTAATGGCATTATTAATGTTGTTATATAAGGTGTGGCAATCTACATGTCGAAAGAGATATATTATTCTTTAATCATTGTCCTTACCGATTTCCCGTAGTTCTTATGTTTAATCATTCTCCCAGTGCAATGGTCATATATTCCTTTATTGTTTTTTCAACTCTCAATTTCTTGGCATATTCAGACAGGCGGCTTAGGTTGCGATCTTTGCGCTTTGTATAGTTTCGGATAATCTCAGAGCACAAAGCTGAGCCTATTTTATTCCGATACTTGACAGCATCACACACGCTTCGTTCAAGGTCTGTCATATGGACGTGGTAATTGCTTACTTTGACCTCGCTAATGCCAAACTTAAGGTTGTCGTCCTTCTAATAGAAAAAAATTATAGGAAAGATACGATAATCTTTGCAGTCTTCACAAAGAAAAAGACAATCGAGTAGGAGGTAAATACTAAACATAGGTGCTTATCTCCTACTTGATTTGTCCTTCTGCTATCAAAAGCTTGTGAGAATGTGAGTTATTTTCAGATAGATAGCATTTAAGTTCTATAAAGCTATTTACGTCTTCTCTGTAGATGGAGAGGAGTGATGTCCTCCATCATACCACTCTCCAGTAGCAACCCAAATTTCATAGAAGTATAACCACTCTGTTGCCCACGGTATTATGGTATGTGACATCATCATAGTTTCATTCCATTCATTGCATCTCCAATCGTATAAACAAATCTGTTGTTGCTTGCTGTCGTATGTATGAGGGAGCTTCTTTTCATTTTCTGCGAGAGATAATGGCTTGGGTGATATGACATAGATATTAGGCTTGTAGTCAATACTACTTATTCCATCACATGTTATCTTAACCTTGTATTTCTTGCTCAACGTTGTTGGTTGCAAGATACCTTCCCATACTAATCGTTTCTGTCTGTAGTCATAATTTACATGACTTTCAGGGAAAGTTCGCTTTAGTGCAGCCATCTGCTGCACTAAAGTGATTTTCTTTTGCTTAATCATCACTGCCATAGAAGTTGTGGGATGCATTGATACTTATGGTTCCAGTAGATGACAAAAGGCCAGTAGATGTCATTCTGGTTTTGCCAGATTTGATACCATCCTTCGTGTCATTGGCAAACTTACTGAATGTTTTTTTGGTCACATCAGCACCGAAGCAAGACTTTAATAGCTCGATCACCTCGGGCATATCAGAAATCAATAACTTTTGTACATCTTGATTTAGCTGACGCAGCCAATCATAGAACACTTCTTCTTTCCTTGGATGCTCAGGCCATTTGTCTGCGAAGTTCTCTTCTGGGTTGACTGGATTCTCAATTACCTTAATCTCCTTGCCATACTTTTCCGAGTACTTTACCTTTATATACCCTTCCATGTTATTGGTGATACGCTTAAGAGCTGAGACAAGATCTTCCTCTCCACTATACGCCTTTGCTGCTAAGGTCGTAATGATAATAGATATCGGCTTATCCTCATCACCACCATAATACACATCCCGATGACGTTTGAGCAGTTGAACAACTTTTTGAAGAGGCATCTTTGGTGCATTTTTAGCAGGAAGTGGTTGTACAGACTCATTAAATACAGAAAAAGAACGCTTCTGATTGTACTGGCATCTTAATTTAAACCATTGAGCATATCCGAAGGGGTTACTCTTAAGCCATTCCAACTCATTGGTTGATGTCGTGTAGTTTTCTGATTTTCTATCTGTTATTCTGATAGCTACATCATCCCAATCGTATTTGTCGGCTTTAGCTTCACGGAGCATCTTTGTGACCCTATCATTGTATTCTCTGTCGATAATGCTGGGAAGTATGTCCATATGATAGTGTCCTTGGTCTGAGCCTTCTCTGTACAGTAAGGTCCAACAACGTCGACCTTCTTCGTCCAACATCTTTTTGTAGGTTTCGTTGGCTTTAATCCTGGCGCCAACAGCCTGTTTGACATCTCGCTGAGTCCAGTTGGTTAATTTTCCTTTGAGCTCGCACACTAAGTCTACGTCTATATCGTCATTAGGGTCTATCGGCTTGATGGTTGTACCAAGTCGATAAGAGCCCTGCGGTCGGATGTCAACATCAAACTCATAAAGAGGAGACTCAGGCTTAGATAGCCATTCTCCAACAGCTTTGTAGCTTTCTCGAATATACGTATCAGCGGTATCTGAGATATCCAGATTCTTAACAAGCTCTGAAAGAATCTTGTTCATTTCTCTTTCCTTTAGATCTACCATATCTAAAATTTTTAAATTGTTAATGCATATCTGTCTTCCCCATCGATGTAATCAAAGAGGTTGAGCTTTCTGTCTGCCTTCGACATTTTCAGCCTCCCAAGTTCAACAGCACAGGCATTAGACATAGCCATGTATACATCAATGTTGCCAGAAGCTGCATGATGGTTGATGTCTTCAAGAGCGTGACGTGTGAGAGACCTGAATGTCGAGATTTGCTCTTTTGTCTTCATATAGTCATTGTTAGGCTCATCAATCGTGACGATCCACATGCTAACTTCATCATGTACATACCGTTTCTTTATGCGCTCAACTATGTTAGAGCTAAGAGCGAAAACGAGTACCGGCTTCTTACACTTATCGTCTGGCTCTATTAGCTTTATCTCATATTCTCCTTTTTCTTGCCATCTCCAAGTACGAGGTTCTCTGTGTAGCTGGTAAACGTCGGCAGATACAATATCTGTAACCATAGAACCAAGAGCTGCGAGAAGTGGTTGGGGTGCCAACGCAAAGACAGATATGTGAGTTGTTTCGCCATGCTCAACCCTTTCCTTTATTTTTTTATCGAATTGGTATTGAAGAAACTTCATCTCGTTGTCCCAGTACGCGGCATCCTTTTCTGTTTGTCCGTTGGATGCTTGCATTATTTGTACCGGAACGTTGTTGTCAGGGTAATGGGTTGGTATTATAGCATCTAGTATTTCGTTTTGACTAATAGGGCAGTCATGGTCATCAATTTTAGCTCCGTAAACCAATATCGTGCTTTTCGTCATCGACCTTATGTCAGTAAGCCTTTCCATCATTTGCTCATGGTTGTGTTTTACAGCCTGAAGAACGTCGGCAGTAAATCTTTCAGCACCTTCTTTAGAATCAATAAGCTTGTGACACTCTGGACACAAAAGGATAAAATTATTGATGTCTGTTGCAAGGTTGTCTGATTCTTCACTTCCCCTTGGTCCGTTTGAGGAATCAGCTACGATGTGTGCATACTGGCTAATATTCAGGCATGATTTCTGAATAGAATCCTCGTAGATCTTATTGCCGCAGAGCTCACATCTGCCAGCTGCCCGCCCCATTAGCGTTAGTTTCTCACTTTCTTTCAAGCCTCTCTTTGACATATAAAAATCGCCCCCATTTTGCTTGCGGCCTTGCTGCAGCCCATTTTTTAACTTTAGGAAATGGTCCTTTCGGGATAGTAAATAGCATATGTTGTGCCAAACACGACATTAAAATGCCAAATAATAACGATTCTATTTTCTATTTTGGGTATTTTTTATTTAAGTAGATAAATAAAAACGTTTGTTGAAAGCTTTTTATTGAAAGTGAATATGAAATTTTGTCAGTGACAGAACTTCATACTTTTGCCGATTTTATCTGTCAATATGGCACAAAAGTATCTATTTTTGAAAATGAAATCCAGTTTTAGGCTATTTTAATTCTGTGGCTAAATATTTTGTGTTAACTTTGCACAAGAAACATTGGACTATGCACATAGCTTTATGATACAAGAATTTAAAATAAAGAACTTCCGTTCATTCAAGGATGAGGTGACCCTAAGCTTTGAGGCCACTAAAGATACAACTTTCGAAAGTAGTCATGTAGTTGAAGTATCAAAGGGAGTTCGTCTGTTGAGATTAGCACTTGTGTATGGAGCTAATGCCAGCGGGAAGTCTAATCTATTGGAGGCTTTCGATTATCTTCGACATTTCTGGTTTCAACGTCATGCCGATTTGGATGAGTCAACCGACACAATACCTTTCCTGCTTGACAAGGATACACCTGATATGCCTTCTGTATTCAATCTGAAGTTTTACCTTGGTGATAAAAAATACTGGTACAAGCTGTCTTTAGATAGGCATCGTGTATTAGAGGAGAAATTGTATTTCTATAAGACTATACAACCATCTTTACTCTTCTCACGAGAATATAAGGATGGCCAGTCATTGATAACTTTCAACCCTGCTCAGGTAAAGGTCAGTAAGGCTGTTGCTGATGAGATTAACATCAAGTGTTTGCCCAATATGTCTTTCTTCGCAGCAAGAAACATGGTAAACTGTTCACTAGGTTTGATAGACGAAGTGAGAGATTGGATGCGCTCACACACACTTCCTATTATAGCTCCAACAACATCAATGTTCGACTATGCAGGAGCTCAGATGTTCAAAAACGCAGATTTGAAGAAGTATCTGCTTGATTTCATACATAGAGCTGACTTCAATATAACCGATGTCAATGTGGAAAAGAAGTCTGAACCTATGCCTGCAGAATTTCAGAACTTCTTGTTGAATGATAGTTCTATATCCAAGGAAGAAAAGGAAAAACTTCGTGCCAATCCAGTGTTTGACAGGCTGGACACTAATTTTGAACATACTGTAGTTAATAAGCGAGGAGTTGAGAAGTATGTTATGCCTAATGAACTTCAGAGCCAAGGAACAAGGCGTACTTTTGGCGTGGAGGCAGCTATATATAGAGCCAAGGCGGAGGAGATGTTCTTACCTATTGACGAAATTGAGTCCTCACTACATCCTGAACTCATAGAGTTTATCTTAGAGCAGTTTTTGAAGGATGCTGGTCGTAGTCAGCTGTTGGTAACGACACATTATGATCCGTTGCTTAACACTGTGGATGAGTTGCTACGTAAAGACTCGGTGTGGTTTACAGAGAAAGGCAAGGACGGTAAGTCTGACTTGTATTCGTTGACAGAATTCAAGGGAATAAACAAGATACGTTCTTTTCAGAAGTCTTATCGTAACGGTGCATTTGGTGCACTCCCAAATATTCAGGCATAGTGGCAAGGAAGACAGCAATAAGGGGAAAAACGCGATTTGCGACCGACCATAATCGGGACCGGTATAACCGCGCAGTGGTATTTTACCCACTTACAGTCAATTTATGACCTAATGGCGAAAATTCGTCCATGGTTCTTCGATAAAGGAAGATGTAAACGCTCTTGATAAGAGAATCTGCCAAGTGTTAGAAGATGAGGGTATAGCCATTGTTGTGTTTTACACCAATGTGACAGCATGGGACAGCAAAGATAAAAACCGTTTATCTGCATTAAAGAAAAAATATGCTAAGAACAAGAATGTTATCCTGTGGGACAGTTAGCCTTCCATTGAGTTTTGGTTCCTGCTTCATTACATCAATACATCGAGAAGATATACAACCTCTTAGAAAGTTATTGGCCAGCTCGGAAAGTATCTAGTTGGATTTGATAAACAACTATTATCTTTTTTTGCAAAGATAGAGAATTATCTTTGAAGCAAGAAATATTCTACGGATTATTTTTATTTTATCCGTAGAAAAATCCAAAACTTTGACGAGTCAGATGACAGTCCTTATACTCATTGTGTCATTGGTATTTGCAGATCATGCGGATACATACGCGTTTCAGCAGCTCCACCTGCCTTCGGTATTTACCCCTCATAGTCGTTTAATTCTTTTGGTACTGTTATTAAGTATTTCTTATTGAGCACGCCGTTCTTCACCAGCTGCAGCTTCCCGGCTCCCAAGTCCATCTTATCTGTGTCTAATTCCTCGAACCAGTAATGCCCGGCTTTCTCTGCCATGTAGAGGAACATCCGCTTAATTCTGATGTTGGATGTACTCTCCAACAAACGCTGTACGACCTCAGGCCGCAATGTTGTCAGTTGTTCCATGATATAATAGAGATCCATATAGGAATACTGTTTCGGTGCCAGTGCGAGGCACTCAAGAAAAGCCAGTTCCGGCGATGAAACATATAGCGTGCCGCTATCTCGATCATGTTTGGAAACGTCCAAAGCTGCAAATGCCGTGGTTGAGAATGTACGGAAAGTCATGTCGTAGACATCGCTCTTCATCCATAGGGGCATCTTCTCTCCTTGGGGTAACGCAACCATCAGCAGGGGCTTGCCCATAGGGACATAATGGTTGAAGCCTGCGTATTCCAAGGCAGAGGCGGCGCCAATTCTCAGCTGTTTGTCCAACTGAGAATTATAGGACGCAAGAGCATCGAAGGCATTGAGGTGGCTGCCTGTACGGTACATGACACCCTTGCATAAGGTAGTCAGCCATCCTGTGTCCCTGTATCGCTTCTGCAGCTGCGCTGAATAGCCGTTCTTCTTCAGCCAGTCGGAGAACATCAACCCGGTTGGGGCTGTTCCGGCAAGCAGCTGGTTTATTTTAGTGCCATAAGATATACTCATAGTTTATTTTCCTTGTCACATTTTCAACTGCAAAGATAATCATTTATTTGACACCTCGCAAGTAAAAAGTTGAAAATAATCCTTTATAATATACTTTAAGTTGATTTTGAGGACTTTTTTATTTATTCCTTCTCAGGATATATACTATTTGAGTCCTTGCAGACTTGTCTCTAATTGTCTCCTATTGCACATGGCAACAACAATATCGATAATTGGGCGCAGCGGATGTTGTATTAAATTCTAACGGTGAGGTATAATGAAAAATTAAAGTTTGATTATGAAAGCGGATTCGTAAATCAATATATATCAATGACTTATATGCATATTTCTGTCTAACTTGGAAATCAATTACTTTCATGGGAAATTAAATTCCATTCATTGTTAAATAATTTTCAGAAATTTGCAATATGAGTGACAAAAGAGATCCAAAAGACAAAATCGTTGTGTTATGGACTAATCCGTATGACGATCAGAACGGAACGGATATGTATAAGTCTTTAGCCATTGATGCTTCCGTGACGTCTAAGACTGTCAAGAGTATACTGGAAGGTAAGTCTAATTTCAGAATAGACACATTCCAGGATATTGCCAGCTCTGCAGGTATGCATTATTTTATGCTGCCCTTCATACAAACGCCAACCTTGTCAAGACTGGTGACGAGATACTGCTATGAGAAAGAGGCTTGTTGGTTTGCAGTTGAGGAAAACATACCCGAGATCGTAGCCCATCTCATCACTGACAATGCAAGAGTCGACAACGCATGTTCGACCGTTGCTGCACAGAAGTACCAGGCACTCGCTGTGCTTGGGCTCGCTCAGGCAAAAGGGGTGTCACCTGATTACCTTAATAAGGTCTGGAAGGAGGCCACAGACAAGATGCTGGTTAAAATCATCGAGATTGACAATCATAAATAATCATATAACCAAAACATTATGTTTGAAAAGTAAGAGAGACCTATGGACCAATTAATTACTCAACAGATTGAGAACATGTGCAGAATGCTCACCAAGACACGGGAAGACGTAAAAGTCCTGCGTGCTGTCGTGACCAACCTGCACATGGCATTGGCCAGCGGTGACGACGCGCCGCCGGTCGGAATGGAGAAACCAATCCCTGTTTCGGATGAGGAACAGAAAAACCTCATCAACGCTCACATTGAGATTTGCAGCCGTGAGCTTTGTGACATCCTGCAAATTTCGCAAGCAACCCTCAAGCGATGGAGGTCAAACAGAATGCTTGACTTCAAGTACAAGTCTGCAACGAACGTTTCCTATAATCTTTCTCATGTGTATGAAGGCATCAAGAGCGGGAAGCTGACGTGCAAGGGACTTGACAAAATGGCTGCCCTTAAAAGAATACTAACCTATTATATGGGTATCAGCCAACAATGGAATACTTAATAACCACTATCCTTTATCATTTATATTCCTATGGACATTAAAATTCAGATTCTGAACAGGACCCGCCAGGGACTCGACGTGTTCCATCACTACCTGAACGTGAAGTTTGTACCCAACAGAAACTTCAAGAATCCGCTGTACAACGATACACGGGCGTCATGTTCTGTCTATCTCAACAAGAAGACCGGCATCTACATGATGAAGGATTTCGGCAACATGGAGTATTCCGGCGACTGCTTTTGGCTTGTCGCCAAACTGCTGGGACTTGATATGAAGCATGACTTCAAACAGATTTTATGGCGCATCAATGAGGATATGGGGCTATGCATCCCAATGGGGTCGTCTTCTGATGGAAGTAACGGCTATGGGCAGAAGTTCGCTGCTCCTATCCAAGCTTCTAAACCGAATAGCAGAGAGCATGAACCCGAAAGCAAGGTTGATGCAGAAGAACTGCCTCCATCACAGCCAAACGTAAAGCTCGTCTACAAGCAGTTGTCTGAAGAAGAACTGAAATACTGGGGGCGATATGGCATCAAGGCAAGCACTCTTAAACGCTTCAAGGTAAGGAGCGCTAAATCACTTACCGGCGTAACAAAGGAGGGGAAGACATACAAGATATGCTCGCAGCCATCTGAGCCAATGTTCGTCTATCACACCATTGACGAGGCAGTGAAAGTTTACATGCCGAAAAGTAAGCTGCGCTTCATGTATGCACACCGGCCAAGTAGTGAGTATGTCTTTGGGCTGGAGCACCTGCCGTCGCGCGGACATATGGTGTTCATCACAGGCGGCGAGAAGGATGTCATGTCGCTCGCGGCGCATGGTTTCGACGCTGTATGCTTCAACAGCGAGACTGCTATCCCACCTATAAACATCATTGAGAACCTGCACAGGCGTTTCAAGCACATTGTCCTGCTCTATGACATGGACGACACGGGCAAGAAAAGTGCCGCAAGAATTGAGCAGGCTTTGGGAGCTTATAGCGTGAAACGGTTGGAACTGCCACTTGCTGGAACCAAAAGCGAGAAGGACATTTCTGACTTCTTTGCTCTCGGACATACCGCCGACGAACTCAGCAGAATAATCACAGAACTCATTCAGAAAATCTACCGCAAGAGCTCGGTCATCTTCAAGTCTTGTGAGCTGGATTACGACAACCCACCTGAAAAGTCCTCGTCCGTAGTCGAGGTCAATGAGGTGCCAGTCGGCACCTGTGACAACCTTTTTTGTCTCACCGGGGGTGAGGGCGTAGGAAAGAGCAACTTCGTTGCTGCCATCATCTCCGGTACAATAGCTGAGAGTGCGCTGGATGCCGAGCGCACACTGGGCCTTACCATCATCCCAAATCCTTCGGGTAGGGCCGTTATCCTCTTTGACACTGAACAGTCGGAACATCAGCTTTACAAGAATGTGCGTAAGGCTGTCAAGAGGGCTTATCTCGATGACAAGCCGGACTTCTTCCATGCATACCATCTTTCAGAACAATCCCGTAAGGAGAGACTGGACATCATCCGAACATCTCTCGACATGAACTTCCATCAGCACAAAGGCATCCAGTTGGTCATCATCGACGGTGTGGCAGACTTGGTGCGTTCTGCCAACGACGAACTGGAGAGTGTGGATGTCATTGATGAGCTGTACCGTCTTGCAGGATTCTATCATTGCTGCATCGTCTGCGTGCTGCACTTTGTGCCTAACGGGGTAAAACTCAGAGGACATATAGGCTCTGAGCTTCAGCGCAAGGCTGCCGGCATTCTGTCCATTGAGAAAGACACCAATCCTGCTTACTCTGTGGTCAAGTGCATCAAGGTGCGAGACGGAAGTCCGCTGGATATTCCGATGATGTCTTTCGGATGGGACAAGAAGGAGGATATGTTCGTCTATATGGGCGTGAAGTCTAAAGAGGATAAGGAAAGACAGAAAATCAATGACCTCAAGAGCATAGCCCAGGGTATCTTCGAAAAGGTTGACAAGCTGACATACGGAGAAATGGTGAAGGCCATCGTTGATGCGATGGAGATACAGCCCCGGACGGCAAAGGACTATATCCGTACCATGAGGGATAAAGCAATTATAGAGCAGCTGTCCGACCAATCCTATCAACTTAAGATATTCTGAGCCGATGCCGTGGCACCGGCAGGGCAGGTTACCTGCGCTGCCGGGCCACCTTCTTTCTGCGGTCAATGGCGTTGGCGATAGAGAAGCCTATCCAAAGGATGGGAAACATCAGAGCCCAGAAGACAATCTTAAGGACCAGGACCACGGCGGCAACAACAGCGGCAATAATGAGGGCGTAAAGGAAGAAGAGTGCGAACATGATAACATCGTTTAGAGGTGAATAAATATGTTTGTTAACTCCTTATTTCTCTATAAAGATACGAATATTTTTCGAAATACACAAATTTTTGACTCATTATTTTCGATAAAAATGCAATAATATACACACCTGACAACAACACAAACACAATAACCATGACAGCAAAAACCACACCAAGCAGTCAGAAAGCCATTCTGACTTTCAATGTATTCTTCAGGGAGGACACGACTACGCAGTCGTTCCTCCCAAGTATCGTATCAAAGGATCCCGGCCACTGGGCTCTCTTCCGCAGGGTCCTCGCCGGGCAGAATGACTGCAAGCTGACCATCGTCGACAAGTCGGTTGAGACTCCATTTCACTGCTTGCTTGTAGCCTTCTTCTGCAAGCAGTTGGAGGAGGAGTTGCAGGCAAAAATGGGAGGCATTACGCTTATCCTGTCACCACTTCACAAGGAACATTCCGGAGGTATCAACATAACTAACATGCCGTTCGACACGACGACGCACCGCAATGAGTTCTTGCAGCAGTGCTTCGGCAAGGTCATGAGACGAGCGATAAAGATTGCGACGAAACGTAACCCGATACTCTGTAGGGACATAAAAATCTCATCGGGCGATTATGCGCTCTATCTCCGCTTTGAGGGTGGAATGACCAACGGATGGCAGGCGGACGACAGCTATGTGTCCCGTTTATCTCCAAAAGAGCTGCTGGCCTTTGCCGACAATAACGTGAAATGCAAAAACATTTTCACTCATGGCTACAGTCAGAACGGTGTCTTCCTCAATGTAGATTTTTTGACAAAATATAATGCGCTCAATCTGTAAAACAATAACATGAGGCTTGGTAATACATGGGAATAGTCCTGTGATTCCCAAGCCTCGCTCCATGACCAATTGATTAGGGTTTGCACGTGATGAGTCTTTGCACAGTAATCACAAGCAAAGTGTTGGCTCGGTCATCACGGTAATCACATGCTGAGGGTTGGCATAGTCATCACGTGCAAAGGGTTGGCACAGTCATCACATGATGAGTCTTTGCATGGTCATCACATGATGAGTCTTTGCACGGTAATCACGTGATGAGACTTTGCACACTAATCATATGATGAGACTTTGCAGGGTCATCACATG